>Ga0134127_10000054_pt1 | contig 163977 bp, 134 predicted proteins | sample KB31753_FD_96459 | JGI IMG/M metagenome (GOLD analysis project Ga0134127, IMG submission 96459) | Terrestrial soil microbial communities with excess Nitrogen fertilizer from Kellogg Biological Station, Michigan, USA - KB3-175-3 | ecosystem: Environmental > Terrestrial > Soil > Unclassified ...
CAGCGGCATGTCAGTGCCGCAGCCATTGCAGGCAAACGTTCCACCCGGAGGCGCCGGCGAATGCCCATTCATCGCCGAGGCGTCGAGGGCAGCGAGCATCCCTCCCAGGTGTTCCGCGTATCCGTTGACCAGCAGCCGGTTCCCGGGCATCCAGTGGACGTCTTCAATCCAGCCGGCGTTGACGAACCTGCCGGTTCGTTTCCCCTGCGCGTCGAGCGTCACCGCCAGACCAGGCCACCAGATCTCATGATGGGCGGCGATCGCGATTCGCTGGCTGCCGTTCTGAACCTCGCTGGTGAAATTCGGGAACATCCACGGCGGACCGTACGTCGTCCGCTCGATCTCGATCTGATCGTCCAGTCCGAGCTGCCACCGTAATTCACCGGATCCTGACAGCGACAGAAGAAGACCGCCGAGGTTGCGCTTGTCCGTCGGGCGCTGGCGATTACCGAGCAGGACGACGACGCCGGTGGAGCCGTCGCCGGTCGCGGACCAGGGAAGGCCGTCCGGCAGGTAGGCCTGCTCGCCCGCGGCAAATGCGTAGCGCCAGCGTTCAGTCGCGGATGCGTCCGCGGCGATGACGGCGTCCGGCGTGACGCGGAAACGCAATGGGCCTGCGGAAGCTCGTGGCATAAGCTGCCAGGCGACAACCGCGAGCACAATCGCCGCGAATCCAGCGGCCATCCAGCGAACGGCCGGCCCACGTTCGAGAGCGCGAGGCCGGTCGACCGTTTCCGGCGTGGTGGTCTCCGGGGCAGCCATCGCCTCCGGGATCGTCTCTTGTGTCTTCTTGAGCCAGGATTCGATTTCCTCGACATATGCAAAGACCGAAGATCCGCGCGTGCCCGGAACGCGTCGAACAGGCAGACCGAGAGTCTTCTCCCAGCGGCGGACAGTCCGTTCGTCGCGGCGCAGGTAGGCCGCGATGGCTTTCCAGGAATCGAGCCGGTCGGGCGGGGGCGTCACCGCCGGCGAGTATAGCGTCGGCGTGGGCGGTGGTGGCTGCTACTTCTTTGCGGTCAATCGATATGTGAACGCGCCGAGCAGGTCGCCTGCCTTGTTGTTGGTGGCACTCGAGACAGGAATTCTTGGCGCGGACGGCGCCCATGCACCAGAACTGCGTGTGAGAGTCGTCGGTGCCGGTTGCGATGCCACGGCCCGACTTGAAGGACGCGAGCGTCGATTCCTCGAACGAGGTGAGCGCGCGCGTCGTGAAGCCGTCCGGCCGGCGAGGAACGCCGTGGCTGGGAAGAGTCCCTGCTGAGAGCCATCCGCACGAAGCGCAACCGCGAAGGCCATTCCGGTTGAAAGCGCGAGCGCCGCGGCCGTGAACCGTAAGTTCATCGGTACCTCCGCTGATTGGTTTGGACGCTGTCGAATGAGGGCCGGCCGTCCCACCTTCGCCAGGCGCTCGCTTCACTCGCGGCTTCGGTGGGCAAGCCTTGGGTCCTAACCTTGACCGGGGCGAGGCCGTCATATAGTTTGTGTCCACATATGGGCATCAATGCATTGTCGCGTGAGCTGAAACGGGGAAGCACCGAACTGCTGATCCTTGCGTTGCTCGATGAGCGCGATCGCCATGGCTACGAGATCGCTCGCCTGATCGACGAGCGATCGGCCGGCACGATCTCGTTTCATGCGGCCTCTCTGTACCCGACTCTTTACAGGCTCGAGGACCGCGACCTGATCGAAGGCCGCTGGGTCGAACGCGCGGGCCAGCGGCGGCGCCGCTACTACCGGCTGACACCAGCCGGCCGGAAGGCGCTCGCAAGCCAACGCACCGTGTGGGTCGGATTCATCGACGCGCTCAATCGCGTGGCACGCGTGAAGCACGCCTGAGGCCGGGACCATGAATATTGACTGGCACGCACGCATCCGCCAGGCGCTTGCCGACTCGCCGTATCTGCCAGACGAGGATGTGATTGAGGAGCTGGCGCTGCACGCAGGCGCGGCCTACGACGCAGCGCGATCGAGCGGCAGTCCCGAGGAAGACGCGGAGCGACGCGTGGATGAGCTCGTGCAACGCTGGCGTCGCGACGCCGAGGCGCTTCGTCACCGTCCGAAGCACGCGCCGTCCGTGGAACCGCCACCGGCCCATCTTCCGGCGCCGTTTCCTGGCGCCGGCCTGCTGCAAGACGTGAAGTACGCGATACGTCTGCTCACTCGGCAGCCCCGATTCGCCTTCCTCGTCATCCTGACGATGGCGCTCGGCATCGGCGCGACAACGTCATTATTCAGCGTCACTTACGGAGTCCTGATCCGGCCGCTGCCTTGGCCGTCCGCGGACAGGCTGGTGCTACTCAAGGAAACTCGTGGTGGCCGCGCGCCGAGGTTCGGATCGTTCAGCAACACTGCTTACCTCGCGTGGCGGGACGAAGCGAAGCTCGTCGAGGAGATCGGCGCGTGGACGCCGCGGACATCGACGTTCATTCTTGGCGGCGTACCGGAACGAATCCGCGGGGCCAATGTAACCGCCAGTTTTCTCCGCGTGGTCGGCGCGAGACCGATCGCCGGCTCGCTCTTCACGGACGCTGACGAGCAGTCGCCGCTTGTTGTCGTCTCTGAAAGCCTCTGGCGCCAGCGCCTTGGTGCCGACGAGAAAGCGGTCGGCCGCACGATCCAGATCGACGGTGAAGCGAGGACGGTTGTCGGAGTGATTCCGGACGCAGCCGGCTACCCGGATCGGCAAACCAGAGCGTGGTTCCCGTTCCGCGTGCCGCCGCCAAACGGCAACCTGCTCTCGATGTTCGAAGCGATCGCGAGGCTTCGTCCGGGCGTGATGATCGAGCAGGCGGCGGCCGAAGGCACCGCGCGCGGCCGTTTCGCCGCCAACACGGGCATGACCACCACTGCGATCTTCGGCAGCGATGGCGAAGTCGGTGTGACGGCGCGTTCGGTATCCGACGCCATCACAGCCGACGTGCGACGGCCGCTCACCGTTCTGCTCGCGGCCGTCGGGCTGCTTCTTCTCATCGGCATCACGAATGTCGCGAGCCTCCAGCTGGCGCGCGCGACGGCCCGCCGCCGGGAACTTGCCATTCGCGCATCGATCGGCGCCTCTGTGGGACGGATCCTGCGCCAGTTGATTGTCGAGTGTGTCGTGCTTGGTCTTGCCGGAGGAATCGCGGGGCTGGGCCTGGCCTGGGTGCTGCTGCGTTCGGCGCCATCCCTGCTTCCCGCGGATTTCCCGCGCGTAACGGACGTCGTCTTCGATCTCCCCGTGATCCTTTTCGCCGTCACTCTCTCGATCGCCGCCAGCGTCCTCTTTGGCGTGCTGCCCGCACTGCGGATGCGCCGGCTGAATCTGACTGAGCCGCTTGCCGAGGACGGCGTGTCGCCCGCCGGAGCGTCCGGCCGTACGTTCGTGGCGCGGGCGCGGCTGTTCATTGTGACGACGCAGATTGCGACGGCCTGCATTCTGCTGGCCGGCGCGCTGCTGCTCGGCCGCAGCTTCATTGAGCTGCTTCACGCCGATCGCGGCTACGACCCCGGCGCCGTTCTCAGTGGGCGTGTGGTGCTGCCGGCGCCGTCGTACACCGCGACGCGCCGCAGCGAAGTACTCGGAGGAATTGTCGACCGCATGACCCGCACACCGGGCGTGACGACCGCCGCTTTTTCGACTGAGCTGCCGCTCACACCCGGAGGCTCGACGAGCGCGTTCACGATGCCCGCTGCGGACGGCAATGGAACGGTCACCATCCAGGCCTCTCCACGCATCGTCAGCTCCGGCTACTTCTCGACGCTGGGTCTCCGCGTACTCGAAGGCCGATCGCTCGAGGAGTCCGACACGGAAGGCTCGGAACCGGTGCTGGTCGTGAACGAAACGTTCCGGCGCAGGTACCTCGGCGCGAAGGCCATTGGCGCGAGGCTGCCGATGGCACTGTGGGGCCAGAACCAGACGGGCGAAGCCTCGGTCGTCGGCGTCGTCGAGGACGTCCGGTACCTTGGCGCGTCTTCCTCGGCAACGTCGCTGGCTGAGCTGTACTTTTCGTATCGCCAATTGAAGGTCGGTGTGCGCCCGACGACGGCGTGGCTGATGGCGCGGGGGAGCGATCCGGCGGCCGCGGCCGGCGCGATGCGCGGCGCCGTCGCCGAGGCCGATCGCTCACTCGTGACGGAGTCGGTGATGACGCTGGAGGATCGTCTGCTCTCGAGCAGTCTGGCGAGGCCGCGGCTGTACGCTGCCCTCGTAGCGAGCTTTGCCATTCTCGCGCTCCTCGTGACCGGAGTCGGCCTATTCGGTGTCATGTCTTATTCCGTGTCTCAGCGCACGCGCGAACTCGGCGTGCGTGCGGCGCTCGGCGCCGGCCGGCCGCAGCTCGTGATGCTGGTACTTCGTCAGGCGCTCGTGGTGTCCGGTTGTGGTGTGGCCATCGGTTTGGTGGCGGCGATCTGGCTCTCGCGATTCGTCAACTCCCTGCTGTACGGCATCACTACGACCGATGTGGTGACGTACGTCACGGTTCCCATCGTGATCCTGCTGGTCGCGGTGGCGGCCTGCCTCGCGCCCGCGCGACGGGCCGCGACGCTCGATCCCGTCAAAGCACTGCGGTCGTAGCACGGTCGGCGGCCTGAAGGCCGCCGGCTACGCCTGCTTCCGTAGCCGGCGGGGTTCAGCCCGCCGGACATCCTTGACCAGCAAGTCAGCACCACTGCAAACTCCTGCCCATGCATCAGTCACATCGCCGTCTGACTCTGGTCGCACTCTGTGTCGCGGCGCTTGGCGCGTCCGTCCTCGCCGGGCAGAATGCCCCGAAGCTGCAGCCGAAAACGTACTGGGGTGACGAAGTGCCAGCCGGTTGGACCGGTAAATGGCCGGTCGACCTGCAGACGGTGGCCGAGCGCTCGAAGTACGCGCGCACGATGACGTCGGAGCAGAACCTCGAGTTCATCACGGTGCTTCGAGGCAAGACGGAGAGTCTGCACGTCGTCAACATGTTCACGACCGCGCTCAGAAAGACGGCGCCGGCGATGATCATCTCGAGCCCGCGCGTCACCAGCCCGCAGCAGGCGCGAGCATCCGGAAAGATCGTCGTGTTCCTCTTCGGCAATATCCATCCGCCGGAGTCCGAGGCGGCAGAAGCGCTGCACATGGTGGCGCGCGACCTGACCGTCGGACCCAGGAAGAAGCTGCTCGAGAACCAGATCGTCATCATCGCGCCGGTATTCAACGTCGATGGGACGGACACGCTCGTGCCGCAGGACGGATCGCTCGGCAGCGAGACGCCGTACATCTTCGGGACGCGCGAGAACGCCGGCGGCTTCGACCTCAATCGCGATGCCGTGAAGCTCGAAACAATCGAAGCAAACGGCATGTACCGCCTGCTCAATGCGTGGGATCCGGCGCTCCTGCTCGACGGCCACCTGATGAGCCGCGTAAATCACGGATACGCAAACACATATGGGACGACCACCGTGCCCGCCGCAGCAGCAGGGCCGCGCGACTACACCCACGACACGTTGTTTCCCGCCGTGCGCGAGATGACGCGGAAGGAATTCGGCATCGAGGTGTTCACGCACGCGCTGTTCGGACGCGGGGGTGCCGGCGCGTGGCCGCCCGCGACGTGGAGTCACGACGCGGCCGCATGGACCGTGGAGGCCAAGTTCATCGTCAACGACTATGGCTTGAGGAACAGGCTCGCGATCATCACCGAGACTCCGGGCCAGCCGACGTTCGAGCGGCGCATCTACGGGCAGTACGCGTACATCACGGCGCTGCTCGAGTACACGAACGCGCACGCGAAGGAGATCCAGGCCGTCATCAAGGCCGCCGACGACAAGACCGTGGCGGACGTGCAGGCGCGCGCGGAGTCGGGCCAGCTCAGAAACTGGCTCGACGGCCAGTACGAGTCACGCGGCAAGATCGATGTGCTCGGCTACCGCACGAACGTCGCGGAATTCCGGCCCGGGACGAGCTTCATGAGCACGAAGGCAGGCACGGCATCGGGGCCGCCCGAGGTCCTCAAGGTGGACGACCTGACGAAGCCGGTGGGCACCCGCGACGCCGTCGTGCCGCGCGGGTATCTGATGCGCGCCGATCTCGCCGACATCGCGGCCAAACTGCGCGCGCACAACATTCGAGTCACGACGATCGACAAGCCCGTGCGCGTGGAAGGCGAGGCCTTCGGGATAAAGCAGATGCGAAGCGTTCGCAGCGGCGGCTACGACATGACGGTGCTCGACGGCGCGTTCAACGCGCTCGAGACACGCGAATTTCCGGCGGGGAGCTTCTACGTGGACATGGCCCAGCCGATGGCGAACGCCGCGTTCTATTACCTCGAGCCCCAGGCGCGCGACGGATTCGTCGGCTGGCGCGTGCTCGATGCGCAGCTCAAGGCGCTCACGACCGGAGGCCGCCCAGCGGAGTATCCGATCTTCAAGATGCGACGAGTGCTGCCGTAGTCGGCGGTGGATCTGGTTTTGACTTGTAGTTCCGTTAGGGCCGTGTAGCCGCCAGGCTCCGGCCTTTCTGGCGACCTTCATGGCTCTCCATGGCCCTACAAGTCAGAACTCTCTAGATCAGTCGTACGTCGTGAGCTCCAGCCGGTGGCCGTACGGATCGCTGAAGTACAGCGAGTGCGCGGCGCCGTGGTCTTTGACCGCTGCGGCAGTGACGACCGTACCGTTGTGATCTGACAACCCGAGACTCGGTAGCCGCTCGAGGAACGCCTTGAATTCATCGGCGCTCAGACGGAACGCTACGAGATGGAATCCGGCGGTCGAGCGCTGGCCCTGCGGCTCGCCCTGAAACAACGCGAGCTTCGTGGGACCGCCGTCGCCGGAGATCATCAGCGGGCCGCGAGGATTCGAGGCCCAGTGTTCGAAGTCCGGCAGAATGCGCAAGCCCAGTACGCATTCGTACCAAGCCGCAGCCTCGTATCGATCTGGCACGAAGAGCTCGACGTGGTCGATGGTCATTCGACCCTCATCTCAATTCTCGTCACCGGCGAATCGAGCGTCGCGAACCAGGCGAGGCCCTCGATCACGAGGTCGAACGCCAGCTCGTAGTGACCGGGGCCGAGCTGAGGAAGCGAGGCGCTCATCGTGACCGTCTGGCCCGGCCGCACCTGTTCCGGAAGTGCGTGGCGCCACCAGTCGAAGTCCACGAGCCGCGTCGCGCCGCCTTCCTTCTTATAGAGGTGCGCGCCGATTCGCGTCCAGCCGCTGCGGGGCACGTCGCCGCCAAGCCAGGTCGAGTCACCGGAATTGGTGATGCGAAAGGAGATAGCGGCACCGGCCAGGCTGGCCTCGATCTGCGCTCGTGCGCCCGCAGTCCGGCGCGTGGTCTTCGCCGCCGACGCGGTGTGCAACACCAGATAGTGGTGACGATCGAGATTGCCGCAGAACGTCTTCCAGTAGTCCGCGAAGCCCTTGCCGCCCATGAAGGCGCCGACCTTGCGCGCGTCGATCTCCATCGACGAGAACGGGCTCTGGATGAGGACGTTGACGCCAGCGAACCCGCAGTCCCGGGCGAGTGCCGCAAGATCTTCGAGAACGAGCTCATTCTCCAGAACACCGAATTCAGCCGCCTCTTCGACGCTATGCGCGGCCGTGCCGTGTCCGCGGCCTGGCTCGGACATGGCGGCGATGCCGCCGGGCCGGAGAATGCGGCGCATTTCGGTCAGCAGCTGTCGTTGATTGGGTACGTGGTGGAACGCGTCGTTGATGACGATGGCGTCGGCGCTGCGATCGTCGAGCGGCAGCAAGCGGCCGTCGAACGAGACGAAGCCCGGATTGAGGCTCCAATTCGTGTGCGGGTCTGTCTCGAAGAGCTTGCGCCCCAGCTCGAGGGCGGTTGGTGAAACGTCAACCGAGATCGTCCGGCAGCCGTAACGATTGAGGATGTGCGACAGCCAGCACGTGCCCGCACCAATTTCGACGACCGTGTCACCTGGCGCGACCTGCAGCGCCGACAGCAGGACTCCCGTGTCGATCAGGTGCTTCGACAGCGATGCGGGCTCGCTGAAGGGCTTGTTCAGGAGAAAGGGGCGATTGGGGAACTCGGCGTAGTAGCGCTCGGCGGCAGCGATGTACTCATCCGTCCTCGCTACCCGCGCTGGATCTTCTGTCGCAAGGCCAGGTCCCCGCGACCGCCTGAACGGGACCAACGCGAGCGTGTACACCACGTTCAGTATGCGCAACGTGGTTTTCTGGAATCGGCTAGGTGCCGGCATCGTTTCAGAAACGGCCGCCGCCGGCGAGCTTCAGGTAGTACGACTTCGCTTTGTCGATCGCCGCGCGGAACTCCGTGCGCTCGGCGTCCGAGCGCCAGCGTGAGTTCTGCACGCGCGTCCAGACGGCTTCGCAGGTATCCGCGAGGAACTGCGCGTCCGTCGCTTTCACGAATCGCCGGCCGCCGCGAATGACGTACACGGGCGTTGTCTGTGCGAAGGCGTAGTCGTCGCCGAGATACTTCGATTTCGGTCCGGTGGCGCGAGCTGCGACCCATCCACCTTGCGGGACTTCGACGGGCGCGTCGAAGGAGAGCTTCAACGGATCCGTTGCACGCACGGTGTGGACGATCTCGCCGTTGACAAGAATCTCGAGTGTGTCGACTGGAGCAATGGAGACAAGGTCCGCCTTGACGCGCATCGAGGTCGGCGCCGAAGCGCCGACCGTTATCTCGTCGCCTGGCTCGCGGCCGTCCACCTGCAGCATCAGGATCGGTCCGGTCGAAAAGGTCGTGTGGCCGCGCTTGATTGCGTCCATCCAGTTCTGGTGCGTCAGCGGCCCGGCGAGGTGTGCGAGCGTCCGGTCCGATCCCGGCGGCGGATCGAGAAACACGTCCGAGAAGTTGTCCGTGCCTCCCGTCGCCGGCAGCTTGAAACCCGCGTTGAGCAGCCGGTAATAGAAGTCCGCCGAAGCGAGTTCGTCGGACCAGAGAGCGCCGATATCGTAGTAGTCGCCGAGGCCAAGAGCGAGATCGACCGCGATGAGCGTCGCGGCTGCGGCTTGCGGAGTTCGCGGCGCCTGCTGATAGGGATGCATGAAGCCCGCGAGTCCACCCTGGGCCCGCGCGCCCTCGAGATAGATGTTCTCGAGCGACGGCTGCGAGTACGACGTGCCGCCCGCACCCGCCACGAATGGCAGGATGAATTCGCGCGTCCCGATCATCCCGATGTGGCCCAGCCCGCCCCGGAATTCCTGGGCGTACTGAAGGATGTGCGCGGACGTCGACAGCGGGCTCGGCTTACCGGTGAGATCGCTCCAGCGGCCCATCAGCCGCGTGCCGTCCATGTGAATGAGCGCGTGCGTGACGTTCAGATCTTCGGCCACCAGCTGCCGGAAGAACGACTCGTGCGTCTGGCCGAAGCCCTGATGCAGATCGTGCACGTGGCTGTCGCCGGAGTACCAACCGCGCGCCGGGAGATCGATCAAACGATCGAGGCGAATCGTCACCGTGGTTACGCCGCCAGCCGGTACATCGACCGCGACCGCCTTCGGAACGAACTGCCAGCCGCGAATCGCCTCGATCGACGTCCGTCCCGCCGGTACCTCGACTTCCGCCTCCGCGGTCATGTGGAAGTAGTGCCGATCGAAGACCATCATCGACCGCTGAAATGCGTTGTCGGGGGAGTAGTGGCGTCCGTCGCTGGCGTCGACGTAGGTTCGCGCGCCCACGGGTTGTCCATCCGCGCCGGTCACGCGTATGCGGACCCGGCCGGTGGGCGAGAGCGTGCGCCGCTTGGCCACATCGATCCGGCGCCATGCGCTCGTGCGTCCGCCCGCGATCGGCGCCACAAACAACGACGGCACGCCGCCGTCGAACTGCACGAACGCGACCTTCGTCCCGTCGGGACTGACGGCCGGCGACATTTCGTGACGAGCCGTATCCGTCGTCAGCTCGATCGCGTCGCCGCCGGCCGCGGCGACGATCCGGAGGTCATTCGAGCCCTCGTCTTCGGTGACGTACACGATGTTCTGTCCGTCAGGCGTCCACGACGGCTCCATGCGGTACTCGGTTTCCTCGTCGCGCACGAGCTTCGATTCGTTGGTCGCAAGATCCAGGACACGTAGCCCGCCCTGTTCGTAGGCGAGCAGCTTTCCATCGGGCGACACGGCCGGCTGGATCCCGTTCGTGACCTGCGCATCCGCATTCGTCGTGAAGTCGTGCCTGTAGATTCGGAACGCGCCGCCGCGGGCGCTCACGAAGAACAGCGACTTGCCGTCCCAGGCCCAGGCAGGTTGAACATCCACGCGCGGGTGTGTCGCGATCGTTTCCACCGGTCCGCCATTGGCGGAGACGACGCCGATGTCGAGGTTGCCGTCTTTGGAAAACGACAATGCGATGCGCGCGCCGTCCGGGCTCCACGCGGGCTCGAAGTAGTACGCGGGCCCGGCCGTTATAGCGATTGCTTCGCCGCCCTCGGCCGGCATCTTCCAGATGTCGCCGCGCATCGAGAATGCGATCCACCTGCCGTCCGGGCTCCAGGCCGGGCTCAATGGACCCGTCGACACCGACGGCAGCATGTGCCGTTCTTCGCGATCGCTGTGGCCGTACCGGTTCGGGCGGGCATTGATGTCGATGGAGAAGGCAAGCATTGCCGTGGCCGCGGCGACAAGAGCGACGATGGAGAACGTACGGCGCATCCGGCAGAGCATAGCGCCTTGCGGCTCCGGCGCGTCTCGGATAGATTCGGCTCGTCCCAGGAGTCAATGAATGAAGCGCCGCATGACATGGACGTTTGTCCCTTTGTTACTGGCCGCGGCTGTGTTGAGGCCGTCGCAGCCGATATCGGCCCAGACCAGGGCTACGGCGGCGAACGTGCTCGTGATTCCCCATCGGGCGGTGCCCAACTTCTTCAAGAACCCGCCCGGCATCTACACGGGCGAGAACATGGGTATCGCGACGAACTCCAGGGGCGGCATCTACATCTATCACCGCGCGAACGAGACGCGGCTGTTCGAGTACTCGCCGCTGGGCGTCTTCGTCCGTGAGATCGGACGGCACAACTACGGGTTCGCGTTCGCGCACTCGGTGCGCGTCGACGCCCAGGACAACGTCTGGGCGGTCGACGAGGGCACGGACATGCTCATCAAGTTCGATCCGGCCGGCAAAGTGCTGATGACGATCGGGCGGCGCGAGGATCCCGTCGCGATGCTGTCCAACATGCCCGGCGCGGGCGCGTTCCACGGCCGGAACGAAAAATACCGTTTCGGCCGCGAGACCGACGTCGCGTTCGATCAGCAAGGCAATATCTTCGTCTCCGACGGCTACTTCGATGCGCGGGTGGTCAAGTACGACAAGACGGGCAGGTTCGTGAAAGCCGTCGGTACGCGCGGCAACGGCAATCTGCAATTCAACACTCCGCATTCGATCGCGACGGACTTCCAAGGCAACGTCTACGTCGGCGACCGCGGCAATGCGCGGGTGCAGGTGCTCACGAACGACCTCGAGTGGAAGGCCAATTACCCGAACGTTGGCAATCCCTGGGCCGTGTGCGTGTCCGGCGGACCCGGACCCAAGAATCCCGGAAAGCAGTACCTGTTCGTTTCCAATTCGTGGCCTGACAGCGCCCCGGCGGCCGCCGCCGAGTTCACGGGCGAGGTCTACAAGATGGAGCTGGACGGCACGATCATCGGCAAGTTCGGCCGGGCGGGAAAAGCCCCCGGCGAGTTCGCGACGATCCACCAGATGGACTGCCGCGATCCAAACACGATCTTCACCGCGGAGATCAACGACTGGCGATCGCAGAAGATTGTGTTGAGTGGAGGTGGCAAATGAGGGCCCGCTTGACGCCGGGCCTAAAGGCCCGGCCTACGTTCGGCTTGCTCACCGTCCTGGCGGTCGGCGCAACTCTACTCGCGCAGGGCGCGGTGCCGGAGATCGCGTTCGATGCCGTCGATCTCCTGAAGACACCGAACGACGTCTACGTCGGTGAAGTCGCCGGCGTCGGCGCAACGTCGAAAGGGCAGATCTTCGTCTACACGCGTACCGGCCATCCGTACGCAACGCTCGGTGACAACCGTACCTTCATGCACGGCGGATCGCGCCTGTTCCAGTTCGATCAGACCGGCAGGTTCGTACGGGAGCTCGGGCAGGATGTGTATGGCTTCAATGCCGCGATTGGCCTCCGCGTCGATCCACAGGACAACGTCTGGACTATCGACGCCGCGGCCAGTCAGGTCGTGAAGTTCGATGCCGAGGGACGCATCGCGCTCGTGCTCGGACGCAAACCTGAAAACATCACCGTCCGTCCCGCGCAGCCAGCAGGCGGCCGCGGCGGCGATCCGGCAGCAGGCCGAGCCGCGGGGGCGGGTGCCGCGGGCGGCGCCGGCGCAGCAGGAGGCGGTGCCCCTCCGGGAGGTGGAGGAGGCGGCGGCCGCGCCGCAGGCACGGGCACTCCAGGCTCGAGTTTCAGTCAACCATCCGACGTAGCCTGGGATCGCGCCGGCAACGTCTACGTCGCCGACGGCCTTGGCAACAACAATCGCATCGCGAAGTTCGACAAGGACGGCAAATTTCTCGCGCACTGGGGCTCGACCGGGACCGGCCCGGGGCAGTTCACTCGCGTGAAGGCCATCGCGATCGATGCCCAGGACAATGTCTACGTCGCCGACATGGGCAACAAGCGGATTCAGGTGTTCGACGCGCAGGGTGCGTTCAGGACTGAATTCTCGAACGTCGGAACGCCGCGCGCGCTGTGCATGACCCGCGGGTCCACGCAGTACCTCTACATCGCCCACGCCGGCGACGAGGACGGCATGGAGGACGCGGCGATCTACAAGGTGCAGCTCGACGGGAAGGTCGTCGGCCGATTCGGCACGGCAGGCAAATTGCCGAAGCAGCTCGGCCTCGTCAACTCCATCGACTGCCGCAACGAGCGGGAGCTTCTCGTCGGAGAAATGACCAACTGGCGCGTTCAGAAGATCACGCTGAAGTAGCCGTCAAAAAAGTAATCGACACATCGTGGTAGGCTCGGTTTCTTCAGGGTCTACGCGGTGAACTCACAGCAAGCACTCATGCTCGGATTCGAGGCCGCCGTTATGGCGGTCGTCGTACTCGGCTTGTTCCGTGCGCGCACTGTGCTGGGTCTGACGCCGCTTTACATCGTCCTCGGCGGTCTGCAGTACCTGGAAGCGACGATCAGTCTTCGCGTGGAAGTCATCGCGGACTTCCCGATGTATCCCGCGTCAACGGTGATGTTTCCGGCGACGCTCGTGTCGGTCCTCCTTATATATGTGAAGGAGGACGCCCCCGAAGCCAGAAAGCTGGTTTACGGTCTCGTGCTCGCCAATGCCGTGGCTGCGGTGGTGGCGCTGCTCATCGGTTGGCATCTGCAGCTGCCCGGAACCGCCGCCTCGAACCTGCGCCCGCAGGATTTTCTCGGCAGTGCCTGGATTACCGTCGTCGGCACGTCGCTCCTCTTTCTCGATGTGCTCGGCATCATCCTGTTCTATGAGTACTTCAGCCGGTACACGCGGGGACTCTTTGCGCCCTTCTTCTTGTCCTTCCTGACGATTGTCTCGTTCGACAATCTGCTGTTCATGGCGATGGTTCACTCCCAGCGCCCGAATGCCTTGCGGCTTCTGGCGGCAGGTTTCGTCGGCAAGTCGCTGGCGGCGCTCTTCTACTCGGTGGTCGCGTGGCTGTATCTGAAGTACTTCGAGCCCAGGACCGCCGTGGTGGGCACCGGCCTGGTATCGGACGTGTTTCAGCGGATGACGTACCGGCAGAAGTACGAGCAGGTCCGCCAGCGCATGGTGAGGGACGCGCTCACCGGTCTCTTCAACCGCGGACATTTCGACGAGGCCCTCCCGGAAGCGCTCGCGCGCGCCGAACGCAACGGCGAAGTGCTCAGCCTGCTGGTGATGGACGTCGATCGATTCAAGCAGATCAACGACTCGCTGTCCCATATCGACGGCGACCGCGCGCTGCAGCTCATCGCGCGCACCCTGAGCGCCGAGACGCGGTCCGACGATGTGGCCTGCAGATTTGGCGGCGACGAGTTCGTTGTGCTCCTGCCCAGGGCGGATGCCTCCGCGGCAGCCGCCTTTGCCGAGCGCTTCCGTGAAACGCTGGCGGCCACGTGCCGCGGCGCGAACCCGCCCCATCCCTGGGGCCTGTTGTCGACGACCGTTGGCATCGCGTCGTATCCGATGGATCGTGAAATCCGGACGCCCGAGGATCTGCTGCGCGTAGCCGATCGCCGGCTCTACGAAGGCAAGCAGGGCGGCCGCGATCGCGTCGTCGGCCTCGTGACCACTACGACCGCCTGACCTCGGCTCCGCCGACTATACTCAGCGCGTGTTGAGCCGACCCCTGTCGCAGGTCCAGCCCGAGGCCACGTCGCTCCTCGGTAAGCCACTGTTTCCGCCGGTGATTCCCGACGCGGATCGGGCGCGCATGGAATCCGACCGGTCGGCGGCGTTCGAGAAAGCCAAGGGCGAGCCGAGCGCGGAGGCGATCATCTGGCTGGGCCGGCGGACGGCGTATCTGGGGCGTTTCCGGGAGGCAATCCAGGTCTACTCGGGCGGCCTGATGCTCTATCCGGACGATCCCAGGTTCTTCCGCCATCGCGGGCATCGGTACATCTCGATCCGCGAATTCGATCGCGCGATTGCGGATCTCGAGCGCGCGTCGAGGTTGATCGCCGGCAAGCCCGATGAAGTCGAACCGGACGGCCAGCCCAACGCCAGGAACGTCCCGACGAGCACGCTGCACACGAACATCTGGTATCACCTTGCGCTCGCGCGGTACCTCAAGGGCGACTACGTTCGATCCGTCGAGGACTGGAAGCGATGCCGCGCCGCCGGGAAGAACGCCGACAATCTGGTGTCGGCCAGCCACTGGCTCTACACCTCGCTCGTCCGGGCAGGACGCCAGTCAGAAACGGGCGAAGTGCTCGCGCCCATCAGCGCGACGATGGACGTTATCGAGAACATGAGCTACCACTCGTTGCTGCTCCTATATAAAGGAGCGCGCACCGAAGCCGACGTGTTGGCCGCGGCGGGCGAGGGTGCGTCAGGCACCGCCGTGCGCTACGGCGTCAGCGCGTGGCAGCTCGCGAGCGGCCGCAAGGATGACGCGGCGAAGCTCTGGGAGCGCATCCTCGCCGGCGCCGACTGGCCGTCGTTCGGCCACATCGCGGCTGAAGCCGACATGGCGCGGATGAAGAAGTAGATGATGGCTACTCGATCGCCGCTGCTGTCAGTCATCATTCCTGTCTACAAGAACGAGAGCAATCTCGATCGGCTGCTCCCGGAGCTCGATCGCGTGGCTGGACTCGCGCCGGGACCGATCGAAGTCGTTTTCATCATCGACGGCAGTCCCGACCGCTGTCTGCAGATCCTCCGCGAACGGCTCCCTCGAGCCCGGTTTTCGTCGCGGCTCGTCTCGCTCAGCCGGAACTTCGGATCCTTCAATGCAATTCGCGGCGGGCTCGAGGTCGCGAGCGGCGAGTACTTCGCGGTGATTGCCGCCGACCTGCAGGAACCGCCCGAACTGGTGCTGCAGTTCCTGGACGCCCTGCGGCACGGCAAAGCCGACATCGCCTTCGGCATCCGGAGCACGAGATCCGATCCGATCCTCGATGAAGCAGCGTCTCGCGCCTTCTGGTGGACGTACCGGCGCTTCGTCCTGCCCGACCTTCCTGCGGGCGGCGTCGATGTGTTCGGATGCAATCGAATCGTCCGCGATCGACTCGTGGAATTGCGGGAAGCCAGCGGCAACCTGATCGGGTTGCTCTTCTGGATCGGATACAGACGCGTCTATGTTCCGTACGAGCGCCGCGCGAGGCTCGAGGGCCGTAGCGCGTGGACGCTCGGCAAGAAGCTGCGATACGGATTCGACAGCGTGTTCAATTTTACCGACCTGCCGATTCGACTCCTGCTCGGCGTCGGCGCGATCGGCACGCTCTCGGCCGTCGCATTTGCCCTCGTCGTGCTGGTCGCCAAGCTCACGAATGGCATCGACGTGCCGGGCTATACGCCGATCGCCCTGTCGGTGACGTTCTTCGGCTCGATTACCAGCCTGGGACTCGGCATCCTGGGCCAGTACCTCTGGCTCGTGCTGCAGAACACGCGCGGCCGGCCCAATTACCTCATCGAGCGGGTCGAAGACTTTTCGCCTGGCGCAGACGCCCCGAAAGGTCCCTGAGACAAACCTGCCGCGTGCCGCTACTGCACGTTGATAGTGCCGGTCATCGCAGGGTGCGTGGAGCAGTGATACGCGAACGATCCCTTCGTCGTGAACTGCCGGCTGTAGGAATCGTTCGGCGCGGCGCCACCATCAAAGAGGTTGGCGTCAGACGTGATCCGGTGTGCCGACACGTCCTGATTGGTCCAGACCACCGTGGTTCCAACCGCGACGACAAGATTGCCGGGCGAAAACGCCGAAGCGCCACCGGCGCTGTAGCCGTCGGTCCTGGGTATCATGACCGACGCGTCTTTCGTGCCGTTCCCTCCACTAGGCGTCGAGGGCGTTGAAGACTTCTTGCAGCCGGTGGAACCGGCGACGACGATGCACGCCACTACAAGGCTGAGGATTCGTGAACGCATGACCACCTCCTGCCGCTACTGAATCTTGGTCAGTTGGCCCCGGATTGCGCCGCCCGGGTTGAGAGCGGTGTGGACGTTGAAGTAGTACCCGGTCGGTCCGTCGATCAATCCCTGGCAAATGGACAGTGTCGTGATGTTGACGTTGCTCTTGGTGAAGCCGCCCGCACCGTTGGTGAGCGTCACTTCGCCGGCCGTCAGGCCTGTGTTCACGAGAATGCCGGCGTTCTGACCGGCGGGCGCCTGATGAATATGCGCGATGTTCACGCTCGATCCGGCAGGGAACTGGATGAGCGTCACGGTAAAGGTCGCAGTGCACGTCGTGATCGCGTTCGCGGCATCCCTCGTGATGAAAAGTTCGATGCGCACCGTGCCCTGCGCGCTGGACTCCGGGGCGCCGACAGGCGGCACTTCATTGGCCGGGAGGAGGACCGAGGTGAACACCGGGTTGGGGGTCGGCGTCGGCGTCGGAGTCGGCGTCGGCGTGTTCGGATTCTTCGAGACGCACCCGGCCGCAAGAGTGGTTACGGCGAGGGCGATCAGAATGCGTTTCATGATTCAGACTCCTTGTGTAACTGAAAGATCAGAAGAACTTGCGGGTCAGGTTGAAGCCCAGGTACAGCGTGTTGGGAAAGCCGCCGCGGGCCAACTGGCCGAACGTGCCGGCGGTGGCGTTGGTGAACGTGAGCTGAAACATGTGGCCACCGGCGCGCCGCTCGATACCGAAGGCGTACTCCACGTCGCCCGGAGCGTAGCCGCTGACGCGCGGTGACACCTCGCCGACGATGTACACCTTCGATCTGATGCGGGCGCGTCCCGCCAATCCAATGAACGCGGTGTTCTGGTGACTGGTGCCGGCCGGGTTGGTGTGATGCACCCACATGGGCGTCGCGTAGAGCGCGAGGTTGTTGCCGAACGTGCGTGAGAAGACCGCGCCGACGGACGGCGACCGCTGTCCGCCGCTGTCGCCATGCGCGTGTTCGTCGCTGTCGTCGCTGTGACCGCCGCGGAGGTTGCGCGTTCCTTCGAGAGAGACGATGGGAGACGCTGATACCGGGATCCGTCCGCCCTGCCGGATGACATCGAATCGGCCGGACAACTGGATCGTCTTGTCGACGTTGTTCCGGAAGAACACGAACTGGACGTGTTCAAGGGGCGCGATTCGGTATTCGAGCGCGATCACCGCGCCGTTATCGAGGCCGAACAGGTTGTCGAGATGGTCCGTGAACCCCTCAAGCCTGAGGTTGTCAAGGAACCGGTGGGTCAGGCGGAAGCTCGACCCCCACTTCGGCAGCCGCAACGTCGTTGGCAGATTGACGACGGCGAACTCAGGCTCCGCCAATACCACCTGGTACAGGTTGTCTATTTGCGCCTGCGCCGGAGCCACGGCCGGCGTGCTTTGCTGACTGGCTGGAGGAGTCGCTTGCTCCGAACCAGATCCACACACGACGAGACAAGCCACGAGCCACGCGGAAGGAGACATGGTCCGCTGCTGTGCAAGAGTCGAACCGTCAGGATCGTTGGAAGGCAGCGCAAAACCGGCGTTTCCGGTTTACGCGCGCCGTAAGGATTTACGTCCGTCGTCGCGGTGAATCAGTCGGCTGATTCGAGCCGGTGCTTCGTCAGGTAGTAACTGAGCGCGCGCTGACTGATCCCCATCGCCGCCGCGGCGTCCTTCTTCACACCGCGTGCGCGTTCCAGCGCGCGCCGGACCGTCTCACGCTCCGTCCAGTCCAGGTTCTGTTTGAGATCGGCGGAGGGCAGCACGGGATGCGGCGGAGCCGTGCCGAAAAAGACGACGTCCCTGGGTTCGATGATTGGTCCTGGAGCCAAGACGACAGCGCGTTCCACCGTGTTCTCGAGTTCGCGGACGTTGCCGGGCCACAGCGCGTCGGTCAGTACGGTCATCGCGTCGGGCGAGATGCCAGTAATCGTCTTGCCGGCGCGCATCGCGTGCCGGCGGATGAAGTGCTCGACGAGCAGCGGAATGTCCTCAGGCCGCTCGCGCAGTGGCGGGATCACGATCGGAATCACGCTCAATCGGTAGTAGAGATCCTCGAGGAACCGGCCGGCCGCTACGAGGGCCGGCAGGTCGCGGTTGGTCGCCGCAATGATGCGGACGTCCACCTTCACCGTGCGCTCCGACCCAAGCGGCTCGAACTCGCGTTCCTGCAGGACGCGCAGCAGTTTGGATTGCGCGGGCGTCGCGATGGCTCCGATCTCGTCCAGAAGGATCGAGCCCCCGTCGGCCAGCGCGAACCGGCCCTTCTTGTTTCCCACCGCTCCGGTGAACGCTCCCCGAACGTGACCGAACAGTTCGGACTCGATGAGCGTGTCCGGCAGCGCCGCGCAATTGACGCGCACGAGCGGCGCGTGCGCCTGCGCGCTCCAGTCGTGAATCGCGCGCGCGACCAGCTCCTTGCCCGTTCCCGTTTCACCGGCGATGAGAATCGTGCTGCGGGATTGCGCAACTTTCTTGGCGGTCCGCACGACGTCCTGGATCGCCTTGCTGCGCCCCACGATCCCGTAGTGATCGAAGTGCTCATCACGCTCGCCGAGCAGGTAGTCGCGATGCACCCGAAGCCGCTCGTGCTCGACCGCCCGCTTGACGACGACGAGAAACTCGTCGATCTCGAACGGCTTCTGGAGGTAGTCGATGGCGCCGAGCTTCATGGCCTCGATGGCGCTCGTTACCGTGGCATAGGCCGTCATCATGATGATCTGCGGACGGTCCGCGGCCGGTACGGTGGCCGCGATCTCGCGAATGACGTCGAGGCCAGACAACTCGGGCATGAGATTGTCGATGACGAGCACGTCGAAAGTACGTTCGCTGATGAGCCGTTGCGCGTCCCGCGCTTTGTCCGCCGCGACTACGTCGTAGCCTTCGTCTCTCAGCACCTTGCCGAGGCCCTGCAGGATCTTGGCCTCGTCGTCGACGAGCAGAATGGAGCCGCGCATTATGTCGACCTCGCCGCCGCGGGCGGCATCTCGGGCAGATTCATCGAGACACGCGTACCCGTGTCGGGCTGGCTCTCGATGACGATCGTGCCGCCGAGTCCTTCGACGATGTTGCGTGCGATCGCCAGGCCGAGACCGGAGCCTGTTGCCCGCGTCGTGAAGAACGGCTCGAAGAGCCGCGGGATATCGGCCGCCGGGATGCCGCGTCCGTTGTCGCTGATGGCGATCCTGCGCGAGCCCTCGTTGAAGGCCACGGACAGCACGACGCGACCGGGCACACGGACCTTCGCGCCCGCGATGGCCTCGTGGGCGTTTGCGAGAACGTTGACGAGCACCGCGCGGAGGCGATCGACATCCGTCACGATCGGGACGGCCTCGCCCGGCAGCTCGAGTGTGACCCGTGCGGCTTCCACGCCGGCGCTGGCATCGGCGGCGGCCGCCGCATCCCGGCAGATCTCCGAAAGATCCGCGGTCACGAACTGAAACCGGATCGGCCTCGCGAAATCCAGGACGCCGGTGATGACTCTGTCGACCCGCCGCACCTCTTCGTCGATGCTGTGCGCCGTTTCCACGACCGCAGGCGCACTGTCGCTGTATAACGAGCGAGCGGCCGATCGGATGATCATCAGGGGATTGCGGATTTCGTGCGCGACGACCGCGGAGAGCCGTCCCAGGGATGAGAGGCGCTCGCGCTGCGCCGCCTCGCGCCGGAATCGATCCAGCGCGTCCGCCAGTTGCGCGAACGTGGCACCCAGCACCCTCGCATCCTCGTCGTCCCATCGACCTCCGGCCGTGTGCGGGCGGCTGAGGTCGCCGGTGGCGGTAATCTCGCGCATCGTCGCGGTCAGCGCGCGCACCGGCCGTGTCACCGTTCGGGCGACGCCGTACGCGACGACCGTCGCGAGGCCCACCGCGACAAGACCGGCGAGCGCCACCTGCCAGCGCAGCGCGGTCAGGAATCGCAAGTGTTCCGTTCTGGACTGCAGCACCAGCGCGCGAGGATCGCCGGCGCCGCCGAGCGGCTGCGCGCGCCCGATGAACTCCTCGTCGCCCAGGCGCCGCGTGAAGATTCTGGAGTCGCCATCGGTCGCCGGCAAGTCCGCGGTGCGGGCCGGTTCCAGCGTGGACGCCACGACTGTCGATCCGGCGACGAGCGCGATGTCGCTGTTCGTCACAGCCTTGATTTGCCGCGCGAAGGCGTCGCCGAAGCTATAACCGACGACCAGCGTGCCGACGGTGCCCGACTCGAGGGGCAAGGCAACGGCATGGATGAGTCCGCCGTCGACCAGTTGAAATGACGAACCGTCCAGCCGCTGGCGGCCATCGCGCACGATGCGGATGAGCTCCTCCGCGCCTGGCCTGACGGGTCCGACGTTCGCGAGCACCTGGCCCCCCGGCCCAAGGACGACGAACACGTCGGCTGCGGCCATCCGGTGATATTCGTCCGCGATCGGCTTCACCGTCGGTGAATCCCCGGTGGCCGCGGCGCCGACGAGCTTGGGCAGGGTGGCAATGAGCGAGCTCTTCACCAGGAAATCGGCGAATTGGTTGCGGCTGTACTGATCAACGAGCGCGGCTGCCTCGTTGAGGCCGCGCTGCAGATCCGCCTCTGCCCGCACGGTGACGGTGTTCGTGACGCGGTAGATCGTGACCGCCGACGTCACGACGACGACAAGCGCCGTCGCCACGAAGATGCGATTCGTCAGCGACGAGAGCAGGCTCATGCGCCGCGGCCGACCAGGAAGTTCATCTCCACCGTTTCGCCGTCGCCGACAACGACGCGACGGGACTCCACCGTGCCGAGCTCCGACCAGACGCGCAACTCATAGGTACCTGGCGGCACGCCCGGGATCGCATACCGCCCATCCGGATCCGTCAAGGCAAAAAACGGGTGGTTGAACACCAGGATGTAGGCGCTCATGTTCGAATGAATGTCGCAGAACACGGGCACGATACCCGGCCGCTCGAACGTCACCGATCCGCTTCGATGCGGCGGGTACCGGCCGAGGTCGAACGTCCGGATCCGCGCGAGCGAGAACACGTTGTGGAATGTGGTGTCCGTGTTCGGGAAGTCCACCGTGGTGCCCACGGTTATCGCGAGTACGCGCGGGACGAACTGCTCACCCTTCTGATCCATGCGCGCGCGGCCGGCCGGCAGTTCGTCGAACGCCTCCCGCGGCGCGGCCTTGAGGTAGACGACGGCGCGGCGCCGATCCACGGCGTCGGCGCGATGGTCCCCCAGATCGGCGATGGCCGGGCGCGGAGATCGTGCGGCGACTGCTCCGATCGTGACGCGGCCCTGGATGGTGCCCGCCCGTGGCGATGGATTTGTGGCGGCGCCGCCGCCGAGGCCGAGCACGAGAATTCCGATCAGGCAGCTGAGCCGGGCCACGTCAGTACCAAAAGAGCAGCTGAATCGCCGCAAACCCGCGCTCGCGCACGCGGCCGCCGTCCCGCCAGTTGTGCTGCCATGCAGCTTTGATCTCCGTCGACGTCGTCGCCCGATACGACAGCGCGCCCTCGACGCGATCGACGTCCGCGTCCCACGGTGTCGGGCCTCGTAACGCCGAGCCCCCGACGCGAGCGAAACGAAGCTGCTCCGCGCGAGCCCCGAACTGCCATCGAGCGCCGAATCGATACCGGCCTTCGACGAATCCCACGCGCGCACCCAGGTGAACCGGCGCGGCCTCGATCGGCAGCGTGAACGCCGCATGGAACCACTCGGTTCTGAGCAGCCAGCGTCCCCGCCCGGCTTCGGCCTCGACGCCAACCACGCGCTGTGACGCCGCGCTCTGGAGCGACGACTGGTCGAGTACGGCTCGATCGATCCAGTTGCCCGTTCCACCGGAGGCTGCGACGACCACGCCGGCCGGCAACGTGAGCGAGGCGCGGCCGGACCATCCGAGGCCCGGTGTTCGATCCCGCACCGAGGGGCGTGCGGGCGGCCCTTCAGTGACGGCGCCGGCGAGTGAGAGCCCGCGCAGCTGCGTACTGATCTGCACGCCGGTGTCCCAGTGCGACGCGTTGATCAGCGAGACACCCGGGCGAAGCGTCTGCGAGCCGATGGGAAACGACGGCTGCCAACCGCGGCCGCGCATCCGCAGAAGGTCGTCCACCGTCGCGGGCAGCGCATCCGGCCGCAACGACACTAGATATTGATACGCCAGCGGCCATCCGATGACGATATTCGCGCGGCCGTACGCGCGCCTCGGAAACGCGCCAATGAGCGGCGGCACGCGCCCGGCCTGGATGGCGACCGCGCGGTTCGACCACGGCCGCCATCGGAGGTAGAGCGCAGGGACGTCCACGCCGTCACCGTTCTCGGTGCGTACTTCGCCGACGAACGAGAGCCGCGCGGCCACGCGCCACTCGGCCATCAGCCGCATGCGCACGACGCGCAGTGCGTTGTGTTCGTAATCAGTGAAGTTGAAAAAGGCGAGTTCGTCGCGTCGGCTCGCGACAGCGGCGGCTTCGAAGGCGGTGGCGAAGCGCCGATCGGTGGCGTACGTTGTCTGCTGGTCCTGCGCCCGGGCCGGCGCGGCCGTGAGAGCGGCCATCACGAGTCCCAGACTCACGGTCTGCAGCGTGCGGCGCCGAGCCATAGATCTGTCCGCATCTTACACGCCGGAAGAAGTGACGCGATCCGCGGATGGCTCCGAGCCGTGTCTTATGGCAGGTCGAGTAGCTGGTCGACAAGGGCCGTCGTGATGTCATTCAGCGATCCGACTACAACGTCTGCCTGGGCGAGCTCGGAGGCGGAGAGGGTTGTCGCGACGGCAATAGTGCGAAGCCCAGCGGCCGCCGCTGACGTGAGGCCCCACGGCGTGTCTTCGACCGCGACGGCATTTGAGGCCGCCAGGGCCAGTCCGTCCAGCGCGGCGAGGTACGGATCGGGCGAGGGCTTTGTCCTGATGACGTTGTCGGAGCCAATGACGACGGAGAAACTGGCAGCGAGCTGGTTGGCGCGGAGAATCGCCAGGACTTCTCCCTGAAGCGAGCCTGACGCGATCGCCAGGCGATACGCGGCGCCGAGCCGTTCAATCGTGCCTGCCGTCCCGGGAAACAGGACCGCTCCTCCCGAGACGAGCCGCTCGTATCTGCGAATCTTGTCGAGCGCAAGCGCGTCCACATCTTCGGCGCGCAAGTCGAGCCCGCGATCGCCGGCGAACGCGCGTACAACGTCGCGGTTGTCGCTGTACCTGCAGTATCGATCCAGGTACTGCTCGCGATCGAGCGTCCAGCCCCGATCGGCGAACACCGCCCGGAACGCGGCCAGGTGGATGCCCTCGGTGTCGGCCAGCACACCGTCGAAATCAAAGACGACGGCGCGCGTCATTTGTCAGGGAACGGACTACCGGGACGCGAAGTCATCTTGCCGGCAGTCTACCTGAGGGCGGGACTGTCCCTGGCGATCCGCCACGACGGCACGAGCCGGCTCGTCGGGAACCAGTCATGGTGAATCGCAAGTACCTCTTCCAGATACGCTTCGAGTCGGCCGGCAAGCTGCAGTGAGCGGACGTTGTCGACGGTCTGGCAAATGGTCCAGAGATTGTGACGCAGCAGCCGTGGCGTTTCGGCGAACACGGTCGTAATGGGCGTCGATGCGCAGTCGGAGCAGCCGCACGAGAATTCACCGGCGACGACGGGGCCGGGATCTCGAAGCGCCCCGTAGGGCGTCATGTACCACCCGGCCTCGGCGTAGTGACCGTACGAAGCAGAATCAAAAATCGTGGCCCCGCACGCGATCATGAATGGCAGCTCGCAGGGATCGCCGGCGCCATACACATGGATCGGCAGTTCCCATCCGGCTTCGCGTCGAGCGTCGGCGATCACGGCGGCTGGGAACGTGAGGTCGTGATTGGTGGTGAAGAAAGGCACGAGGCTGCCGATCGCGATGTACTGGACGCCCATCTCTAGAAGCCCGCAGACGCTCTCGTGCCTCAGATCGATGAACCGGCCTCCCTGCTGCACACCGGCCAGAATGCCGTGGCGGACGACGGTCAACCCTTCCTCGATGCGCTTCTGCGTCGTGCGGAGCTTTGCCGTCGCGATTGTTCTGTTGTCGCCAGGGGGGGTAATCAAGTCGAGCGGTGCAATCACGTCCGAGCCGATCTCGTCTTGGAATCGGATGATGCGGCGATTCGACAGATGCAATCGGCGGTGGAATCCCTGAAACGCCCCGGAATCCGTCGCCACCAGGCGATGGAACCCGACGAGATTCTTGAGGCCGCGCTCGGCGGCAAGCGATTTCCGCAGGCTCCGTTGCTTGTACAGAAAAAAGGCGTTGACGATGATTCCACGAATGGTGGGGCTGCCGTCCCAATCAGCCAGACTGAATCCCGGCCGCCTGGGTTGATAGACCGGAAGGAACAGCGGTTGTTGGTGCTTCGCCCCGTCTCGCGTCTCAAAGTCAGACGGCGGTCCCAGGGTCAGCACGTCAGCGTCTCTCCAACAGCAGTCCGACCTCCGACTTCGTTTCGAGTCGCGCCGCAGGAGTGAACCCGTGCGCATCTGCGAACTCACGAAGGACGCGTTCTTCGCGATGCGCGATCGAGCGGCGTTTGACCATCGCCTCACGCGCGCCCGTCACGAGCAGACGCCGTGCGGGTACTTGCCGGAGCGAGTCCAACTTCTCGCGCTCTTGCCTCGCCACGACGGCCACGAACTTCAGGGCGAGCGCGAGGTCGAACAGGCCCCCCTCTTCGGGCCCGTTGATGTGTTCGAAGCCTTCCGATAGCCTCCAGCGCCGGCCTTCCAGCCGGCCTGTGCCGAGCAATCGGCTCCAGGCCTGGACCGCGTCGATCACGGTCTGATCGCGATCGATGGCGACATACAGGCGCGTCGACGATCCCGCGGCATGGAATGGATAGAGCAGCGGCTGAACTCCGCACCCGATGTCCAAAATGCTTGCTGGGGCCGGTGCGATCGCAAAGAGCGCGCTGAAGAATTCGTCGAGGTCGGCCAGGCGCTCTCGAGTGCTGATGTGCGTGGCGACGATCCGATCTCGCGCTTCCACGACGGCGGCGTCCGTCATGCCGAGATTCTGCCCGGCCAGGGCGCACAACCGGGCGACGGCGACGGCCGACTCGTCAGGCGCGTCTCGATATCTGCGAAGGCCGTAGTAGATGCGGCTCTTTGCCTTAGTGGCCGCGTCCTTGTACGCGCGCGTTCGTTTGAGGCGCGCTGCGTCGATCGAGGTTGCCGCCTGCTCCCAAAGGGCCGGCTCGTTGATCCAAAGGTCCGAGATCATGCGGTGGGCCCGCTCGACGTCGATCCGATAGCGCCTGGCCGTGTCTTCCGCGAGTTCGCGCACTAAGGCGTCGATGATCTGCGCATCGCGCGCCGAGGATGGCATCGCCGGTACCTTGCCAGAACGAGTCTGGATCTGCAACCGCGCCGGCGCGCGCGAGCGGCGTGGTGCCGCGCATCTACGCGGCGCGGTACGGACAGTTCTTCAGCGCTGTTTCCAGGCGTGCCAGGGTTTCGTCGAGATCGTCGTCCGTGTGAACTGCCGAGAGCGTCACGGCTTCCGGACACGGACCGAGCGCAAGCAGGAACCCGAACAGGTTCCTTGCGTCGTGGAGTTGACGGTAGAGTGCCACGTGATAGTTCCGGTTCCAGAGACGGACGACGTCCCGGAAATTTCGCGGCCGTTCCTCGCTGCCGATGTGAATGCCGATGCGGCCGCCGAAGCCCTCCACATGCGCCGGCACGCCGTAGCGTTGCATCAGCTCACGACAGCCGCCGACGAAGCGATCGTTTGCCTCGCGCAGTCGATTCCAGGCACCGGTCGCTTCCATCGCCTGGAGCGCGGCCAATGAACCGGAGACGGCGAGCTGACGTCCCGTGTTGGTGCCCGCCATTTCCACGTCTCCCACCGGCGTGAGGACGTCCATCAATTCGGCGGTACCGCAGACCGCGGCCACTGGCACGCCGCATCCGAGAGCCTTGCCGAAACAGGCGAGGTCGGGCCGCACGCCGAAATACTCCTGTGCACCACCGCGGGCCACCCGGAATCCGGTCAGGACTTCGTCGAAGATCAGCAGGCTCCCAGCGTCCCGAGTCATCCGCCGTACCGCGTCGAGAAATCCAGGGTCCGGAGCGATACAGCCGGCGTTGAGTGCAACGGGCTCCATGATCACCGCGGCGATCTCGCCGCCATACCGCCTGAAGGCCGATTCGAGAACGTCGAGGTTGTTGAACGGAGCCACGAGGACCAACGACGATAACGCCTGCACCGGCAGGCCTCCCGATCCTTGGACAGGTTCCACCAGGCCATCGGGTCCGATCTCGCCGAGACGCTTGCCGCCGTCGACGCCGAAGAGAAGATAGTCATTCAGGCCGTGGAAGTGGCCTTCGAACTTCAAGATCCGATGACGGCCGGTGACGGCCCGCGCAATCCGGATGGCATGGAGCGTGGCCTCGGTCCCCGAGTTGGCGAGCCGCATGCGTTCGGCGCACGGGATCAACTCCGAAAGACGGCGAGCGAGCAGGCCCGTACGCGGACTCTCGTACATATAACCAAAGCCAACACGCTTGGCTTCGTCCAACCCTTCATACACAGCGCTCGGCCGGTGACCGAGCACCAGTGAACCCCAACCCATGATCCAGTCGATACACTCGTGGCCGTCGACATCCCAGACCCGGCAGCCATCGCCATGAGTGATGACAGTCCGGCCTGACACTTGGAATCGGTTCCAGGACGAAACGACCGCGCCAACGAGGTGACGCTGCGCCGCTTCCTCGGCTGACTCCAACTCGTCGGCGGTCCATGAACGCGGCGGATCGACGGTACTCATGACGAGAACGCCGGCGGGTGCGCCGGCCTCTGTACTTCGCGCAATCTGACCTCCGTATCGATCTCTCGCCTCGTCAGCGCCGCTGTCAGGCGGGGCGCCCTTCGAATCAGACGTTGCCTGATCATCGCCGCGTACTCGCGGGCAGCGTCAGGGAACAGAACCGGGTCGAATTTCACGTCCACCTCGAGTTGGACCCGCGGCCTGCCTCCGGTCTTGAGCCACCGCGCTGCGTATGACGCCGGCAGAGCCGGTTCGACGCCGTGGCCGATGTCAGCCTCCGTCTGTCGAGCAACCCAGGGGAGATCATGCAGCGTCTCAACCAGTTCAGTCTCGGCGACGAGCAGTCTTCCGTCCGGATGAAACACAGCGCCGGCCGCGCGACCGAGGAAGTCGAACCGGTCCGGCGTGGCCGCACTTCGGATTTGAACGAGGTCGCCGACTTCGAATCGGACGAGCGTCTGCAGTTGCGAGAACGGGAATAGTTCCGTCAACACCAGGAATCCCGCACCGGATGACACCGGCCGCCGTGTCACCGGATCGACAACTTCGACCACCAGATTGGCATCGAACACGAACGGCGCGTCTTCCCGCCTCCGGCAGGCCGATCCGAATACCTCCGAGCACGACCAGCGATCGAGGACGACCGCCTTCCATGCCTGTCGCAACCACTTGTATCGAGCCGATGGGAGAAACTCGCCGCCGACAGACACGCTCCGCACGCCGAGCCTGGCGGGATCGATACCGCGTCGCAGCAATCCCGTGGTGAGCGATTGAATGACGTCGGTGCCGGCCGCGACATACTCTATGCGCCGGCGCACGCCCGGCACCTTCGGGGTTTCCGTGAGCAGTCTGATCGCGTACTCGAGCCGATCTTTGTCCCAGAACTTGATCGTGAAGGCGAACGCGTTGGCAGGCAGCGCCACCGCGCCTCCGTGATCTTGAACATCGATTACCAGGCAGGCTGGTAGTAGCGACGAGGTCTTGGCGTCGCCGCCTCGAACGCGCGAGAAGAACTGCCAGATGAACTGCAACTCCTCCTTCGACCGAAGGCGAAACGTGCTCGGGCCAGTTGTACCGGACGAGTGGATGAACAGCGCGGGAGCCGATCCTCCCCGAACGTTCGAGACGGACTCGAAGAACGCCGCCAGATCTTTCTTACGAAGGATGGGTAGGGTCGCCAGATCCTCGACGTTCTGAATCGTCGCGGTCGGCACACCTCGCCAGAAGCGCCTGTAGAACGGCTGTTCCCGGCACCGAGCGATGGTTTCTGGCAGAAGCCGGCGCCAGAATGGTTCTGCAATCGACCGCGCGCGTAGCTTGCTCAACCGTGACCAATCCCTTGCCTGGCGGGCAGCGTGAGAATAGCGACGGGAATATATCAAGTCGACTCGGACAGTGCTATGCTCCCCGCTCCAGACAGCTAGTGTCCAAAGGGGGTTAACCATGGCCGGGACTAAGAACGCCGCAGTAGGCAGGGTATTCACCGCGGGTGAAATCAACGATCTCTCGACACTGTTCAGGAATATCGAAGGGGTGATCGGCAAGGAAGCAGGAAAGGCGGTTGTGGCCGAAGCCGCGGCGGGCGTCGTCGCGATGGAAGCTGCGGACATGAGTCCAGGGATCGGCCTGCGGAACGACCTCGTGAACGTGGTCGTTGCCGAGGCGACGACGCCGGACCGCTAAGCACGCAGGCGTCACCGGAGCTCCCGCGCCCTCAGATCGCGTCGTGATGCTTTTCCCGCGAGGGTCGTCGGCGTTTCGGATCGTTCGGGAGAGCGTCATGCCCAGCGAAGATGGGTACTACGCCTCTCTGTTCGCGTTGACAAACGGCCGCATCGGTCTGCGAATGCCGTGGGATCAGGACAACGACCTCGCCGATCCCGGGTTGCTTCATGCCGACTTGTTCGCGGAAGGCCGCTCGTTCGAACGGGAGATCGGGCTCGTCGTCAACCCGGCATGGTTCGCCGTGGAACTTGCCGGTCGTCCGATTCTTCCGTTCGATCCGAGCGTTCGTTGGTTCTCACAGACCCTCGACATGCAGCATGCGCATGTCGAGCGGCGCATGCGGATTTCCGTTGGAGACTTGACGGTGGACGTTCGTCTCACGCTGGCGGTGCCGGCGGGTGCTGCCGGCGATCTGGTCGTTGCCGAGGTCGATGTGACCCGTGTCGCTGGCACGAGGCCGGTGGCCGTCAGCCTCGGCACGAAGTGGCATATCGAGCCGGGTACCGCGACTCGGGACAAGACACGCCACGGTACGGTCGATCAGGGATTCTGGACGGCTCGTCATCCCGCAGGCACGAACGGCGCCATCGCGATCGCGTCGCGCGTCGACCGCGCCGAAGGCGGTTCCTGGCACCGGCGGTCCGAAGGCGCGGTCACGCGTGTTTCGTTCGAATTGCCGGCAGACTCGCGGCGCGCCAGACTGACATCGACGACAGCCGTCAGCGTCGCATTGACGCTCGGTGCGGCAGCTCGGGCTGCGCAGCGGGATTTGGCCGCGACCGGTTCGGTCGACGAGGTACTCACGCGTCATCGCCGCATCTGGCGCGAGCGATGGTCTCTCGCTCCGTCGATTGCCGGTGATGATCGAGCGCTGCAGGGAATCCGCTTTGGACACTTTCACCTCTCGCAGGCGCCGGACCGGCGTCTTCCCGCGGCAGGCTTAGCCCCGCGCGGTCTCACGTCGCGGCGACATGGAGGGCTGCATCACTTCAATACCGAGGTGTCGGCCGTTCCGTACTACGCTTCCGCGGAGCCGGATGTCGCGCGCCAGTTGCTGGCCTTCCGGCTCGAGGGCCTGAAGGCAGCCGAGCAGTACGCCCGCGCCACGGGATTCGGCGGCGTCAGAATTCCACTCCACGCCGGACCGGACGGAGCGGCCGTCGACAGCAAGGATCCGGCGCTCGCGAGAATCGCACGTACGTCCCTTCACGGATCCGCCGATTTGCTGTGGGCGATAGCACTGTTCCACCGCCTGGCAGGGGAGTGGCCGTTCCCAGCAGACGACCTCGCCGCCGTCGTGTCGGGTTGCGCGGACTTCCTGGCGTCCGCGGCTCACCGGATTTCGAAGAAAGGATTCAGGGTCACGGGGTTCGACGAATTCCATCCGATGGTGCGCGGCCAGTTTGCGACGACCGAGCTCCTGCGATGGGCGCTTGCGTGGGCGGCAGCTGCGGGGCTTCCGTCAGCGCCGGCGCGCAGCCGCGCACGTTGGCTGAGCGCGTCGCGGATCCTCAAAGCGCCGAGGGCGAACAGGCACGGGGTATTCCCGCAGTTTGCCGGCTATTTCTCGCTCTCCGATGCGTCGAACGCGGCGGGCCGTCACGCTTCCTCGCAGCACTGCAAACAGGCCGATGTCGTGGCCGCGATGACCATGCTTCCATGCCGGTTCAGCGCGAGGGAGTTGCGCGCGAATCTCAAGTACTACGAATCGCGTACGCTCCATGCGTCGTCACTGAGTTTCCTGCCGCACGCCGTCGCTGCGGCGAAGGTCAAGAATCTGGGCCTGGCGTGGCGGCTTACCCGGCAGGCATTGCGCTATAACCTGGACTATGCGCCGCGGGAACAGTACGCCAATGGCGTCCACCTCGGCGCCGCCGCAGGGGCATGGACCACGTTACTGCACGGCTTCCTGGCGTTCGAAGCGACCGAATCGCATGCGGTCCTCAGGCGCAACCTTCCCCGCGACCTTCGTGAGTTGACGCTCGTCTGTCACTACCGCGGTCACCGTTTGATCGCGCGCGCCACGCCGAAGCGATTCGAGATCGACGCGCCTCGAGGGCTGCAGGTTCGTTCCGATGGCGCTGCGGGGTTCACCCTTCACGTGCACGGGCGCGGAGCTCCGTCATGATGGAATGCGATGCCGCCGCTGCGAATATCAACGGCTACATCTTCGATCTCGACGGCGTCCTGACCGACACGATGGACGCGCACGCGCGGGCATGGGGGGTGATCGCCGACGAGCTGGGCGTGCCGTTTGGTGAGGCCGACCTCAAATCGTTCCGCGGCCTCGCCCGCGCCGCGTGTCTCGAGACGTTGTTCTCGCGAATGCCTGACCCGCCTCGGCACCTGGCGTCGCAGTTGCTCGATCGCAAGGCCGATCTCTACAGATCCGCGACGGCTGCCATGGGCATGGGCGTGCTGTTCGACGGCGTGCGGGAACTGCTCGTCGCGCTTCGGCAGCGCGGCGTGTCGCTGGCCGTGGCATCGGCCAGTCGCGAGGCATGGCCGCTGTTGGCGCAGGCAGGTATCGCCCAGTTGTTCGACGTCGTCTCCGACGGTCACTTTGACGGCCGTCCGAAACCGGCGCCCGATCAGGTGCTTTCAATAACGGCCGCGCTTGGGATGTCACCTGAGCGGACGGTGGTCTTCGATGATTCGTGGCTCGGAATCGAGGCCGCGCAGAGTGCAGGTGCGCTCGCCATCGGCGTCGGACTGGCCGTTAACGGACGCGCGGGGATGGATGGCTGGGTGGAGCATTTGAGCGCGCACGACGCGGCTTCGCTCGTCGCGGTCGTCGAGCACCTGGCGAGGAACCCGCGGCATCGCGTGGCCTGAGTCGAAGCGAATGAACTCCACGACGCCCCTTCTGTCGCTTGAATCCCTGGCCGAGCTCGTCGATGCATGGCGGCGCGACGGCCATCGAACGGTGCTCTGTCACGGACGGTTCGACCCCCTGCACTACGGGCATCTGATGCATTTCGCAGAGGCCCGAACGTACGGCGACAGGCTGCTCGTCACGGTTACTCCGGATCGATTCGCCGCGTCGGCGCCGGGCCGGCCGTACCAATCCGAGACGGTTCGCCTGGCGATGGTGGCGAGTCTTCGCCTCGTCGATGCCGCGGCATTGAACCGCTGGCCTGGTGCCGAGGAGCTCCTCCAATTGGTGAAACCCGACATCTATGTGAAAGGCAGCGACTATTACATGAGCGACAACGTGGCGTTCACGCGCGAGACGGAGACGGCCCGCGCGCTCGGAATCGCCGTGCAGATCACCAAGTCCTTCAAGTTGTCTGCGACGGCAGTGGGCCTCGCCCTTCGCGATCGTGAACAGGGTCTGACGTCGTGACCGAATCCGTATCGCGGATCGCCGTACCCATGATGAATGTGGTTCGCGAGAACCAGATCCTGGAAAGTCAGCTGTCCAGCGCAATCAGCGGTGTCTTTCGTCACGGTCAATTCATGCTCGGTCCCGAGGTCGCCACGTTCGAGGAGCGCGTCGCGCGTTTTCTCGGTGTGTCACACGTGATCGGCGTGAATTCGGGGACCGATGCGCTGCTGTTTGCGCTGAAAGCCGTGGGCGCGGGCCCGGGCGACGAGATCGTGACGGCCGCCAACAGTTTCATCGCCACGGCCGGCGCGGCGCGGCAACTCGGCATCGTGGTCAGATTCGCTGACGTCGGCCCCGATGAGAACCTCGATCCCCTTCGAATCGAAGAAGCACTGACGCCTCGCACGAAAGCGATCGTTCCCGTGCACCTGCGCGGCCGCCCGGCCAGGCTGGACGAGATTTGCGAAATCGCCGCCCGTCATGGCATCCCTGTCATCGAGGATGCCTCCCAGGCGTTTGGCGCGCGGATAGGCGACCGGCACGTCGGCACGATCGGCGCACTCGGCTGCTTCAGCATGCATCCGCAGAAGGTTCTTGCGGCGATTGGCGATGCCGGCATCGTCACCACGAACGATGCCGAGGCCGCGCGGCAAATCCGCCTCTGGCGGCATCACGGGCTTCGGTCGCGTGACGAAGCGTCGGTGTGGGGACAGAACAGCCGGTTGGATTCCTTGCAGGCCGCGGTTCTCCTCGTCAAGCTCGATTACGTCTCGCGCTGGATAGAGCGCCGCCGTGAGATCGCCCGGATCTACGACGCCGCGTTCTCCGATATTGCCAGGGACAGGGATCTGGTGCTGCCTGAGGAGGCGGCGGATCAATACAGTGTTTACTACCACTACAGCGTGTTCTCGGAGAGGCGCGACGAGTTTCAGGCCGCGCTGCATGAACACGGCGTGGACGCCCGGGCACACTATCCGATTCCAATCCACAAGCAGGACGCCGCGCTTCCCTCGACGATGCGTCTGCCGATTGGAGGGCTGCCCGTCACCGAGTGGCAGGCCGCGCGCCAGTTGTCCCTGCCGATTCATCACGATTTTTCCGACGACCAGATCGCGTGTGTGATTGCCGCCGTGAATTCGTTCTACGGCCGGGCACGGAACACGCCAGTGCGGTCGTCATGATCGAGATCGGCTGCTGTCATGGTCCCGACGACCTCGACTCGATCTTCCTCCGCGAATTCGACTACCGCGAGGTGACGCTGTCGGTCTTCGAGGACCGCCACCTGCCGGATCCGGCGGCCAGCTCGCGAACCCTGCAACCACCGGTGCGAATCGTGCTGGGAGTGTTTCCGGCCGGCACCAGCTTGTTCGACGGCGAGTCGAGTCTTCAGCGCGCGCTGGATCGCGTGGCGTACGTGACCGACGTCGTCGCCAGGAGCGGCGCGCGCGGCCTGGCATTCGGCGCCGGTGCGGTCCGAACGATTCCACCCGGGCTCAGCCGGCGAGAGGGAGAACAGATCCTGTCGCGCGTGCTGCACGCACTCGCAGCCGGATGCGCCGCCGCCGGAGCCGAACTGTTCGTCGAGAACCTGCCCGCCGACAAGAGCGGCATGTTCAACACCCTCGACGAGATCGTCCGTTTCATGGATGACTATTCGTTGCCTTCCACGTCGATTCTGTACGACCTGAGATCCGCGGCGGCGCAGCGGGAAGCGCCACAGGAAGCGATCCTGCACATCGGAAGAATTGGGCACGTTCACGTGCCGTTTCCCGACGGGGAGTATCGGAATTCGCCCTACGACACGGGTCCGCTGGTGAACGGTCTTCTGAAGGCGGGCTACGCTCGCGCCGTGTCGCTCGAACCCGTCGCGCCAGGGCTCGGTCCCGAGATTGCTGCACGACGGAAGGTACTGGCGCAGGCGTGGAGCTAGCGCATTCGAGCCGCGATGCACGCCGACAGTGACGTTCGCTACCTTCGCGACCTGAACCTGCTGATCACTCGCACGTGCAATGCGGCCTGCGCGCACTGCTCGGTGGAGTCATCCCCAACCGATCGCCGCCGCATGGACGATGGCGTGTTCTCGGCGGCTCTGGAATTCATCGAGGCATTCTCGAAGGTTCGCGGATCCCGCCGTGTGCTCGTGACGGGAGGAGAGCCGTATCTCGAGCGTCGCAGACTGTTGGCCGTCGTCGAGACCGCTCACCGCCACGGACTTCGGGCCGGCGTCGAGACAAACGGGTACTGGGCGCGCGACTACGCCGACGGCTGCCAGCTGGTGAGCAAGATCGCCTTCGATGACTATCTCATCAGCGCCAGCACCTTCCACGCGCAGTTCGTACCAACCGCGGCGGTCGAGAACGCGTGGCGCGCAGCGGGCGCGGCTGGCCGGATCGTCAAGGTTCGCCTGTCTCACCGCGATCCGCCGACGCAAGAAGACAGGGAGCTTCACGAACGGCTCGGCCGGCTGATTCCAGCCGAGGACTTGCTTGTCGAGCCGGTGGCACCTGCCGGACGAGCCCTCTCCACGGGGATAGCGCTCCCGCAGCCGTACGAACCGTTGGATGACCGCTGTCCTGCCGATGGCATGCTCGTCGATCATCGAGGCATGGTGCACCCGTGTTGCAATGCACTGAGCCTGATCGAAGGTCACGCTCTCGAGCTGGGCCAAACCGGAGCGCAACCAGCGGAGGCCATTCTGGCGCGCGCCCAACGCGATGCGTTGTTCGCGGCTCTCCGAGAGCGTGGCCTCGCCTGGGTCACAACGCGGTTGAATGCGCAGGGACTGCCTACGCCAGATCTCGGGGGTCGAGTGTGCGATCGCTGCCACGCGTTGTTCGCGGCTCAACACCTGCGAGAGGCTCTCCGTGCGGAACGGTGACGCCGTGATTCAATCGCCATTTCCACTCACGGCCGGCGCCGATCGTCACGGGCGGAGTTCCCGAAACCTGAACATCGATCGGCGGGCCTTCGAGATGCGTGACGATGAGGCTCGTGTGCGTCAACGAGATGCTCAGTGTCGCCGATCGCCAGATGAGCCTGAGGCGAATCGCCTTCCAGTCCGCCGGCAGGGGAGCCGGTGACAGCCGAAGTACGGCGGCGTCCGCCGATCCGCCTGTCAGCTGGTGACCGATGAAGCCCTGGAACAGCACGCGCCACGCCCCCGCGCACGCGGCGAGATGGATTCCATTTCGATAGTTTTGCCGCGGTTGATAATCCAGGTTGTAGCCGACCGAGAGCGCGAACAGCCTGGCCGCGGCTGCCGCGTCCCCCAGCCGGGCGGCTACGAGCGCGTACGGCACGGCCGCAAGCGACGACTCCATCGTCGTTCGCGGCTCATAGAACGCAAAATCCCGGCGATGCTGTTCCGTGTCAAAGGCGTCCGGCAACAAGTCGTGCAGCAGGACGACATCACCTTCTTTGATCAAGCGGTTGGCGAAGCACTCCAGACCGTCGGCCGCCTTTCTCGTCCCGGCATCCATGATCGGCCGTCCGTTCTGATCGCGCTCGTGGACCACCGCGTCCGGTAAGGTCGAGTAGCCCTCAAACTGCTCCAGAACGCCCGCGCCGAAGGACGCCGGCCGTCTCAACAGCGAGGCATACCGGCTCCAGCGAGAGACCTCATCGGGTTCCACGCCAAGTTCTCGCAGGGCTGCGGCCCGTCCAGGCCGTTCGTAGTGGCCGGGGCCCGTGCAGGCATCCACCGCGAGTACGAGGTTTCGGCGTACGGTCTCGTTCGTAAAGGCGTCATCGGTCGCGCCGTAGTGATACTCATCGGCGCACATCACGTCTTCGATCGAATAGCTGCCATCCGATCGTTGCGCCAGGAGCGAGGCTCCGTAGCGCGCGGTTTCGACGAGCAACGGGAGGACTTCCGCCATGGCGAACTCGGCGTCGCGCGTCGCGCGGACGTAGGCGTCAGCGGCAATTGCCACCAGAGCCGAAATGAACTTGGTCTTTTCTCCGCTCCACTCGATCGCGAACGAACGCGTGTAGATGTCGTCGATGCGCCACGGTGTCGCGGGCGATCCATCCGGGGCGCCTTCTTCGGGGAACCTGGCGCCGCTGGCACCGCTTTCGACGGCGTGACGTTTCGCGCTGTTCAATCGCAGGTAGCGGTGGTGAAGCAGCGCTCGCGCCCGATCGGGAGCGGCGTACAGGAAGAACGGGAACTTGAAAACCTCGGTGTTGAAGAAGAAGTGCCCGGAGTGATACTCGCTGGTCAGCCCGCGGGCGGCAATATTGACGTCATCGCCCTCGGCCGGCATCGACTGCAGCAAGTGGAACCGGCAGAACTGGAGGCGAGCGTTTGCGGCGGTATCGCCGGCAATTTCGCAGTCGGCCGCCTGCCATCGCTTTGCCCACGCCGAACGGTGGGAAGCAAGCAGGGTGGCGGTACCCTCGGCGCGTGCGGTGTTGAGCAGTGCCTGCGCCACCGGCTCGCCGGCAGGGGACGACACGGCACACACCGTCAGTCGCTCGAAATGGACGGTCTCGTCAGGTGAGAGGTCGATGCGCATCGACTCGCCCCCCAGATTCCAGCCGCCCAACTGTTGCCAGTCACTCCCCCGCGGAATGGTCGTGTGGCTGGCAATCTCAACGGAGTCGCCGGTGCCACGAACGAGCGCGGTGAGCGCCACGCCGTTCGTCTGGTCACAGGCGTACGAATGAAGCTCGCAGTGGTGAAAGCGCGTGGAGGGCGTATGTCCACCGCCGTACATGTTTCCATGTCGCCAGTCGAGCAACGCGTCGATTCGGCACGCGCCGCTTCCGCGCACGGCAGTCACGGTGCCGTACGTCATGGTCAACCACGGGTGCCGGGCATGCACGATCTGATGTAGAACGAGGTCGACGGTCAGCCCCACGCCGAGCTCGATGCGAAGCCGGCTGGTCAGTTCGGCCTGCCGATAATCGAGTACGCGGCTGAATTCCTCGAGCGCGCCGCCGTCCAGCGCTGGCGGCGACGCGTCCGGCGCGCGCACGCGAATCGTCCACCAGTTCGGGAGGTTGACGATCTCCCAGGGCACGGTAGCACCTGGTGCATAGAGCGCGGCGTTGAATGCTCCGGGCAGCGCGTGCCGGCTGTCGGGATCGACCGTAGCTCGGACGCCGAGCGTGCCGTTGCTCAGTGCGAAGAGCGTTTCGAAAAAGGCCGCAGTGTCAGGTCTATGGCCCTGCTGCTCCAGGCTGCCGGCCAGTAGCCGTAACTCAGGTTCATTCATAGCGTCTGCCAGAATGTTTTCTCCGCGTTTTGCTACCTATGATACCGTCGCGCCTACCGGCGCCGGAGGCTTGGAGTATGAAGACGTGACGCGCAGCGTTCTTGTGACGGGAGGCTGCGGATATATAGGTTCGATGCTCGTGCCCGAATTGGCGAGTCGAGGATGGCACGTGCGGATCCTGGACTGTCTCCTCTTCGGCAATCGCCTGCCGGCCGGGCTCCTGGAAAGTGGCCGGGCCGAGCTGGTCGACGGCGATATTCGGCACGCGGATGTCGTCGCGCGCGCATGCGAGGGTGTCGACGCCGTCGTGCATCTGGCCGCGATGGCGAACGATCCGAGCGCGGATCTCGATCCCGCGCTGACACGTTCCATCAATCTTGATGCCGTGATCGCCCTGATCGACATCGCTCGACGAGCGGGCGTTTCCCGGTTCGTCAATGCCTCTACGGCGACCGTGTACGGCGTGCGTGACGAGCCGGATGTCGACGAGACGTTCGAACACCGGCCGATCACGCTCTACGGCAAGTACAAGTCCGAAACCGATCATGCGGTCGCCGCAGCGAACGGTCCGAACTTCACGACAGTCAATATCCGATCGGCTACCGTGTGTGGCTGGTCGCCGCGCATGCGTCTCGACCTTAGCGTCAATATCCTCACGGAGCAGGCCGTGCGCCGTGGAACGGTCACAGTTCACGGCGGTAAGCAACTCCGCCCGAACGTCGTGATAACCGATCTTGTGGGCGCCTATTGCAGCGTACTGGAGGCGCCGGCCGCCGTCGTCGGAGGAGAAAGCTTCAATATCGGCGCTTCCAATCTCTCCATTCTCGAGATCGCGCGCGAGGTGATAGCGGCGGTGAACCCGTCTGCGCAGATGGTCGTCGACAGCACGGTGGACCACCGCTCGTACCACATCTCGACGAGGAAGGCAGTCACGCGGCTCGGGTTCAAGCCGCTCCTGGACGTGCCCGATGGTGCTCGCCAGGTGGCTGAGGCCCTTCGCGCCGGCAGAATCGATCGACCCGACGCCTCGGAACATCGGAACGTTCAGCATCTTCAGGCGATCGGGTTCTCGTAAATGCCGTCGACGACCGAAGGGTTTTACGACGCCCTTGCGCCGGCCTACGACGACCTCGCCGAGCCGGATTCGCTCGAGATCCCACAGGTGCTCGCGAACGTCCCACGGCCTGCCGGCCGCGCACTGGACGTCGGCGCCGGCACCGGCCGGCTGGCCATCGAATTGGCCCGTGCCGGATGGATCGTCGATGCCATCGACATCTCGGCAGGCATGATCGCCGTGGCCCGTGCCAAGGCTTCCGCCGCGGCCATGGGCGAGCGGATTCAGTTCCTGCGCGCCGATGTGACGCGCGATGCGTTGCCGCCTGGCCCTTTCGATCTGATCGTCTGTATCGGTTGCCTCTTTCACATTCCGAGCGTCCATCATCGGGCGGTCATAGCGACCCTGGCTGGCCGACTCGTGCTGGGTGGGATGTTGATCGTCGATACGGAGATCGCGGCGGCCGGCGGCTGGCCGCGGCACCAGCATCGAACGCTGCGAGCCGAGGTTGTTGACGAGGAGCGGTTGGAACTGGACGCGACATCGACGTCTGACGCCGCGACTCGCACGCAGCGCGCTCGCTTCGATCTCCAATGGGTGTCTGGTCGTGCGGAGAGTTACGAACTCACATCGTGTTGGATGACCGTGGGGGAGTTGACCTCCCTGGTCGAGGAGGCTCGCCTCCGGGTGACCTCGCTCGAGCGCGGTTGGGGTATGCGGGACCGCAGGCTGACAAATGCCCTCGTTTGTGCGCGAAGAGACGCGTAGTGCCGCGATGACGCCCGGCTCCTCCGTTGCGATCGTCGACCTCGAGCCGGCGCACTTGCCCCAGCTCATGGAGGTTGTTCGGTTGAATGACCAGACGTTGCCGCAAATGATGTGCGCCGACGTCACCAGGTGGCTCGAAGCCGGACGACCCCCGCAAGAGCGGTACTTTTCAGGCATCGCGGCGGGTGAGCCCATCGCAATGACTGGTTTTCGGCCGGATCCCTGGGGTGTCAAGAACATCTCATGGCTGGTCTGGCTCTATGTGCACCCAGCGTGGAAACGCCGCGGCGTCGCGCGCTCCCTGTTTACCCACGCCCAGAACGTGTTGCGCCAGCAGGGGTGCCGAAAGGTTTATCTGGACGTCGGCAACGAAATCCAGCATCGAGCGGCGATCGCGTTTCACGAGGCTGACGGCTTCGTGCGCGAAGGATATCTCCGTGACTATTGGGCCGAAGGGGAAGACTTTCTGGTTTTCGGAAAGCGGCTCTGATGACGCAGATCGCTGTGCCAAACAGCGCCATTTCACCGGTCTGCCGGGTAGTTTTGGTCCGGACTTTCTACTTGCACCCCTTCGAGGTACTAGGGTATAAGCCTCTGGTCCCTATCAGGTAAGTACCTTCTGATAGGCAGGTTTAGCTCGCGTCTTTGACGGAGTCCAACATGCCGAAGAATAGTATCGATCTCTCTCACATTGCCGTTGCCAACGTCGTCCGTGTATCCGGCCGTCTTTCCGAAACCACGCCAATCACAGGCATGGGGATCAATTCAAACGCGGCTGCGGCGCTCACTCCCAAGGCCGCCAAATTGACGAAGGCCGACTTGACGGCCCTGAGCGGACCAAACGCCAAGCTCGTCGCGGCTGGCCTCGGCCTGAAGGCATCGGATCTGGCTTCGATCAGATCAGCGTTTTCCGGCGTCGTGAGCTTCGGCGCCGTTGGCGCCGCCAACAGTGCCGGACTGTCCGTCTCTTGCTGCTGCTGCACGCCGTGCTGCTGCGCCGCTGCCGCGCTGCAACCCACGGCCAGAGCTAACTGACCCCCGCGTGCCCTGCGTGCGGAGGGGTCCGCGCCGAGACCCTTCCGTACTTTCGGCCCTTCCTTTCAGATGAAGGTCCTGCTCGTCTGGCCAAATTCGCGGAATGAAGTCCTCGGGTGGGGAGATCTCGGCGCGGTCGCTGAACCACTTGCGCTCGAGTACCTCGCATCTGGCCTGCAGTCATCGGGTCACGAAGTCGAGATTCTGGACCTGCGGCTGCATTCAAGCGGGAAATTCGCCGAGGCGATGGCGTCGTTCGCGCCGGACGTCGTGGGTGTCACGGCGTTCTCGATGCATGTCAGACGGGCTCTTGCCATTTGCGCTGAAGCGAAGCAACTGCGGCCGTCGGTAACGACGGTGGCCGGCGGTCACCATGCGACCTTACTGCCGGAAGATTTTTTCGAGCCTCAGGTTGATCACGTGGTTTGCGGAGAAGGCATCGGTCCACTCCTGCAACTGACGGCCGGCCCCGGCCGGATGGAAGCCGTCCCCGGCGTCTGGACTCAATTGAATGGCCGGTTTGTTTTCGGCGGGGAACAGCCGGCGTTCCGCATCGACGAGCTCCCATTTCCGGATCGGCGCGCGACTGCTGGTGACCGTCACAGGTACTTCATTGACTGGATGAGGCCGGTCGCCCTGCTTCGGACTTCGGTCGGCTGTCCTTTTAGGTGTACCTACTGCTCGCTGTGGAAGATCATGGAGGGCAAGTACCATTACCGGCACGAAGACCTGGTTGTCGAGGAGCTCGGCTCGATCGACGAAGACTGGGTGTTCCTCATCGACGACGAAGCGTTCATCAACGGTGCGCGAATGCGACGCCTTGCGGCGGCCATCGAGCGCTCCGGCATACGAAAGCGATTCTTTGCCTACGCCCGCATGGACAGCATCGTTCGTGAGACGGAGACGCTGGCGATGTGGCGCCGGGTGGGTCTGGAACGTCTGTTCGTCGGCATCGACGCGATATCCGACGCTGAATTAGTCGACTACAACAAGCGCTGCCGGGTTGCGCAGGTCGAGGCGGGTCTTGTGAATGCCGAACGGCTCGGCATCGAGATCTTCGCTCAGTTTGTTGTCAGTCCTGAATCAACCGAACGCGATTTCCAGCGTTTGGCCCGGTTCATCGAGCATCGCCACATCAAATATCCATCGTTTACGGTGCTCACGCCTATTCCGGGAACCGCGCTGTTGAAGGATTTCGACAACGTTGTCGTGCGCCAGCCAAATGGCCGGCCTGATTGGGATTTATTTGACTGCCAGAACGCAGTAACCAAGACGCGGCTGCCCCCGCAGGAGTTTCGCCGGCAATATCGAGGTCTCTATCACACGTTCAAGGGTGCCTACACGCAGTATCGTGAGCATTCCCAGGTGATCGACGATCCGTCTTTGATCGGTGAGTCCGGGAAACCGGGCGCCATCGACTCCCGCCCCGCCATCTAGTCTTTTTCACAGGGATCGTCGAAAGATGAAGCTTGAACTCGACTCACGACGGCTTCTTGCGTTTCCGTTCCAGATGATCGTCCACGACGGCTCCGTTATTCTCAAGCGCGGAGCGCTGGAAACCAGAATCGAGGGAGCTCGAGCGGTAGAAGTTCTGCAGTCTCTCGTTGACAGGATTGGGACCAACGGAATCCCGCGAAAGGATCTCACCGAAGGCTTCGCGGCGGTCGATCGACCGGATATCGACGCCCTGATCGACCAACTTCTCGAGCGCCGGCTCCTGTACCTGGCCAGCGAGAAATTGGCGGCCGTGCCGGAATCAGAATCGCCGCTCGACGTCTTCTATTGGAACATCGACCAGACAGCGAGCGAAGTCACCACGCGATTGTCCGAGCGGCGAATCATCGTCCTGGGCGTCAATGAGATCAGCCGGCAGATGCTGCTGACCCTGGAAGCCGCGGGCTGCGCATCCGTGGGGATCGTCGATTACCCCCTGTTGCGCAATCTCACATTCTTTGACGGCGATGGTTCACTGAACCGCGACAGATGGTCGTCCCGGGATCCGTTGTCGTTCGATGACTGGTCGTCGGACCTCGACCCGGGCTCCCTGGACTGTCTCGTGGCGACATCGGACTTCGGCGGCTTGCACTGGATGCGCCAGTGGAACGAGGTGTGCGTCCCCAATCGCATTCATTTTCTGCCGGTGGTACTCCAGAACCTGATCGGCTACGTTGGCCCAATCGTCGTGCCAGGGGAAACTGCGTGTTTTGAGTGCTTGAGGGCCAGACAGAACGCTCACATGGTGGATGCGGGCCTTCGTCGGGCACCGGAACTGGTGGCGTTTGAGGGACAGTTTACGGCTGGCTTCCACCCGGCCATGACAGCGGCTCTCGGCAGTATCGCCGCGATGGAATTGACGAAGCTCTATGGAGGAATGAAGGTCCCGACGCGGAGAGTGGGAATGCTGATTGAGGTCAACTTGCTCGTGCCCTCTCTAACGGCACGCAAGGTTCTCAAGATCCCTCGCTGCCCGATTTGCAGTCCCGGCAGGAATCAGCCCGCCGCTACGGCATCGATGTCGACCTTCCTGCCCGGAAACCGGACTGACCAATGATCCGGCAGGGTGACCGATTCGATGTCCTTGCGGGCATCAGTACTCTGCTCGTCGATGAAGCCGTGGGTATCATCAACCGCGTCGAGGAAGTGCGGCCGGATCCCGGCGCGCCCGCGTTTTTTCACTACGCAGGTCTGGCTTGTAATACAAGAGCGTTCTCGCGGCAGCAGAATTTCGGAAACAGCGGCGGAGCATCGGCCAACCGCGAACGTGCCGTCGCAAAAGCCATCGGCGAAGCAGTGGAGCGGTACTGCAGCTCCCTCTATGACGTCGAGGAACTGGCGCTCTTCGCGAGCTCTGATGCGAGCGCCCGGCACGTTGCGCCGAGTGAGTTCGCGCTCCACAGCCCGGAGCAGTACGAGTCGCCTGGCTTTCCGTGGGTACCGTTTGAGGAGACCACACCAGTCAGATGGGTCCTGGGTCGTGAATTGCCTGGCGGAGCGGAGACGTTTGTACCCGCCGCGATGGTGTATGTGCCGTATACCTATTACCGTGGCACTGGCGACAGCCCGATTGCTCAACCGATTTCCACGGGGCTCGCTTGCCATTCAAGCGAGACCGCTGCCGCGATTGGGGCGATCTGTGAGGTGGTCGAACGTGACGCGTTCACCCTGACCTGGCAGGCGATGCAGGCGCCACCGCAGATCCGTATCGAGACGCTGAACGACGAGGCGTACGATCTCGTTCAACGCTTCGAGCGTACCGGTGACAAGGTGGTGTTGTTCAGCCTGCCGACCGATCATGGACTGCCGACGATTCTGGCCGTACTTCGCGGGCAATCCGTTCATCGACCGGCCCTCGTGTTTGCCGCGGCTACCGCGCCGACGCCGGCGGGTGCGGTGAGGTCCGCTCTGGAAGAACTGGCGCACACCCGCCGGTACTCCCAGCAGATCACCGACCGGATGAAGCGCCTGGCGCTTGTGTCGGATCATGCCAATGTCGTCGACCAACTCGACCACCTGAATGTCTATTGCGATCACGGCAACGCCCGCCTGGCCGACTTCCTGTTTCAGTCGAACGCTCGACTCGATTATGAGGAGCTCCGTGGTCTCGAGTCCGCGACTGGAGAAGAGACGCTCCAACGGGTCGTGGAGGCGATCGGCGCAATTGGGCATCGCATCGTGCTCGTCAACCTCACATCACCGGATGTTCAGGAATTGGGGCTGACCGTCGTTCGGGCCGTGGTGCCGGGCTTCCATCCGTTGTTCATGGGTCATCGAATTCGCGCGCTCGGCGGCACGCGTCTTTGGGAGTTCCCTCAGCGGCTTGGGCAGCGAGGTATCGCCCGGTGGGTCGATAACCCGGCCCCCCACCCCTACCCATAACACCGAGGCAGAACATGGCGAACGATTGGCGGTCACTGGTCATGCCGCCCGAAGAGGCTCTCTGGGAGCTGTTCCACGAGGGTTCGAAAGTCTCGCGCTACGATCCGGCGGTACCTACGCCGGTCGTACTCGCGCGGATGGCGGAACTGTGGGAGTCATTTCCCTACAAGGGTTATCCGGCAACGGAACTGCCGAAGGAGCCTCTGGTGTTGGACGCTCCCCTCGGCGAAGTGATGAAAGCCCGCGCAACGGCTCGGAATCTCGTGCCCCGGCGGTTATCGCTCCGCGAGGTTGCGACAATCTTCCACTTTGCCTACGGCATCACCCGGGACAACAAGGACTCCGTCTTCCCACGCCCATTTCGGACGGTGCCGTCCGGGGGTGGTCTGTACCCAATCGAGCTGTACTTTCACACGTCCCAGGTCGAGGATCTCGCCGCCGGGCTCTATCACTTCTCTCCAATAGAGAACAGCGTGCAGCTCATTCGGGAGGGAGATGAATCACGGAAACTTGCCGAAGCCCTGGTCCAAAGTCAGCTCGCGCTGGACAGCTCATTGATCGTGTTTCTGACGGCCGTGTTTGAACGGTCGACTTTCAAATACGGCGATCGCGGATATCGCTTCACGTTGATCGAGGCGGGTCACATCGTGCAGAACATGGCCTTGACCGCGGCGGCCCTTGGCCTCGGCGCGGTGCCGATTGGCGGTTTCTTCGACAGACCAATCGATGATCTGCTGGGACTCGACGGGCTGGCTCAATCGACGGTGTACATGGTGGGAATCGGCGAAGATCGTCCGCCGATCCGGCCAGCGGAATGATGGCGCACGCGTGGCGACTTCTCTCAGAGGACTCTTCCCGGGTATTCCGATCGCAACCGCCCGGACGCTCTCGTCGATTCAGGAGCTCATTGGCCGGCCCCATCAATCCGATGGGTTGGCCGTAGCCGACGTGACGCTCGGTTTCTGGAGGCCGCTATCGATCTGGCGGCAGTTCCGTGACCAGCTGTCGTGCCAGCTCGCGATTGACCTCACCCTGCCGGAAACCGCCGGTCCTTCTCTTTCACCGGGCTCTCACGCAGATCTGATCGGCGCTGGCATCGACGGCGAGGCCAGAGGGCACTGGCCGACAATGGCGGCCGTTGATGCGGCAGTGCGGCTTGCCAACGCCGCGAACATGACCGGACGGCCAGTCAGGCTGTTCGTGCTGTGTCCTCGAAGCGGATCCGAGTGGCCTTCTGAAGAAGCGGTGTTCGTGCGGCGGGTGCACAGGGAGTTGGGCCAGACGGGCACGCTCGTGCTCATCGATGTCTGCGAATCTGCCGAGGAAGGTGGCCCGCCGCCGGCGCCGGCGCGATCGAGACCAGGGACGCACTTACTGAGTTTGATCCCGAGCGTCATCGAAGGCGCCTGGCTCGAGTCCGTTGGGAACCCGAATGCCCGCCCGCCGTGTCTCTCATTGCCTGGCGGCTATTCGCTCGTCGATCCCCAACATCGACCGCTGAGTCTCGCCCAGCACCGGCTCGGATTCGATGCCCTCGCCCTCGCCATCGAGCAATCGTGGTTGGTGGCCTATTCGCAGTATCACGGCAACTCAGTATTTGTCGATTCCCAGCTCCTGGCTCGTGAGGCGTGGCAATGCTCTCGCGACGGCAGTCAGCAACTGGCGATTCGGTTTCTGGAGCGGGCGTCGTCGGTTGCGACAGGCATGGAACGGGGCTTGCTGCTTGCCCAGCTTCAGGGTCTGAGGATCGCAGCCGGCGAATTCGCCAGGGCCGCGACCTTGACTGAGGTGGATCCGGCGCTCCCAGACAAGCTTCGAGGGTTTCTGCTGCAGTCGAAGGGGTGGGGGCTGGTGATCGGCGGTGACGCAGAGTCTGGCTGCGCGTGTCTCGAGCAGGCCACAAGTCTCCTGGCCTTTCCCGCTGAGTCCAGGGAACATCAGTACCTTCAGAACATCCTCGCTCTCGGGCGGCTGAAGTGCGGAAAAATCGATGAGGCTGTGCGCCTGGAAGAGGAGATCCGCGCCAGGACCACAACGCTCAGAGATGTGCAGGGGCGCGACTGCCGCGATCACAGGCTCGAGTACGTGAATGCCCTGAACCTCGCGCGCCTGTATCGCCGCAAATCGGAGCACCAGAAGGCGCTCGACGAATACCAGCGTGCCTTTGCGACAACGGCTGGACTGAGCTCGGAGAGCGACGCCGTTCACAGGAATGTCTGTCTGGCCAAGGTGCACGAGTTGTTGGGCGACAAGCCGCGGGCGCTGCATTACTGGCTATTGGCAGCGCTTCATTGGGTCTCCAGTGAAGCACCTGAGGCCTTGGGCCATCGCGTCATCGCGGCCATTTCTCCGGATGCGAATCCGATGGTCCCGGAATTCGTTGAGCTGCTGTCGGCGGCGCTCTATCGTCACGTTGCCAAGGCATTCGTGAGTGTCGGGCTTGCGGTGCCGGATCAGGTCTCAGACCCACCAGGCTTCATCCGTGAAGATAAGCTGCCCCCGCACGGCTCCCTCTGCTGCGCGATCTACGGATGGTGGGGCATGTTCGGGTCGCAAATCCGGATACCTGATCGGCACGAATCCCCATCGCACGCCAAACTTCGGGAGCTTCTTCTTCGGTCCGCGATCCGGGAGTTTCAGAGACCGCTTCCGCCCATTGGTTCGCTTGTCGTCTCAGACGACCTCGGCCAGGAGGTCCCGACCGACGAGCCGTCGATGCTGGCCACCAGCCTGCGTCTGGGCGTACGAACGATGCATTTCAGGGATCGATCGATCGAATTGGACGTCCAGACGGCTCAGCAGGTTGAGCAACTGACGACCATTGAAGTAAACCCAGCTGTCGATCGGATTACCTACCAGGCGTCGGGCGCGACGATCGGTTTCAAACGGTACCGCGCTCCGGAGACAATCGATGCTCGTTCGGTGGAGGTTCTCCGTCGTGCTGATTCCGGTGACAGGCGGCTCGATCCTTCAGACCTCCAATGCGCTCGACGGCTCGAGCGTCAGCGGATCGTCTATTTGAGAATGGGAGGAGAAGCGTGCGCGAAGGCTGGTATCAAGTTCTCTTCGAGCGGGATCTAGCAGACGGCCTGACGGTGGTCCCGTCAGCACGTCCACTCGTCGCGTTGCGGACCAGGAAGTCCGTCAGGGTGTTTGATGCCACGTGCCCGCATCGAGGAGCACACCTGGCGTACGGCGGCTTGCCGGCCGGAGATGAAGTCATCTGCCCATTCCATCATCGCCGCATCGGGATCGGCTCCGACTGCGGGAGTGGCTACGCCGTGCGCGAGTACCCCACGCTCGTGGTTGGGGGAATGGTGTTCGCATGCTTTGCCAGCAAGCCGATCGAAAGCTTGCCGAAGTTCATGATGGATTTGGATCGCACACATTATTACGTGCCGGGGTTTGAGCTCGCTGTCGACGTGCCGGGTGAAATGGTCATCGAGAACGGGTTCGACGCCACTCACTTTCGGCCGGTTCACGGCGTCAAGAACGAGCCCTCGCTGGCGGTCCATGTGAATGCTTCAGGGGACTTCATGGCTGATGGCACGTTCACCGTGCCGGCCTCGCGCTGGCAGCGCAGCGCTCAGGAGTCAGGTCTGGTCGCGGTGCCTTATCAGGCCAGGGCTTTCGGCGCCGGAGTACTGGTCTCGCACATGGGCGGTGACGATCCGTACTATGTCATCACGTCTGCGATGCCGACCGCGCCAGGAAAGGCAACAGCACGACTGTCGATCGCCGTTCCGGGCGGCACCTCAGTGCCGAGCGCGGAGGGCTGTGACTATCTCCTGCGGCAGATGCAGGCCGGCCTGGAAAAGGATCAGGCCGTGTGGCGTCACCTGATCATCGACGCCCCCGCCAATTTCGAGCCGGAGGATGCTTCGGTGGTGGCATTTCGGCAGTATCTCGACACGCTGTCGCGTTTTCAGTGATGCCCAAGCCTCTGGAGGATCTTGCATGGCGGCAGTCCAAGCCGACGGGTGACGCCATTCTGTGGCTGCACGGCTACACGTTGGATTCCAGCATCTGGGAGGAGCTGTGGAGTGAGCTGCCGGAATTCCGTCACATCGGACTGGATCTTCCTGGACACGGGCAGTCGCGATCGATGACACCTGACGAAGACCTGCGTTCTCTTTCGAGGACCATCAGCAGTTTTGCGGGAGAGTTGACTGTCAAGTACTTGGCCGGGATCTCTTTCGGGGGCATGATCGCGCTTCAGGTTGCCGCGGATGCTCCGGCCCAGTTCTCGGCGTTGATTCTGGGATCGCCGCCCCTCGCCGGCGGTCCTGTCGATCCGCATGCCCAGACGTGCAACCTCACTCTCATGCGGCTGTTCCGGGAAAAGGGTCGCGGACCATGGCTCCGAGAGAGATGGATGACGTGTCCTCCGGACATTTTCCGCGGCGCCATCAACCACCCTGCGCTCCGGGAGAGACTCGCCCGTGTGATCGACGCGCATCGATGGGAGGAGCTTGCGGATTCCCGGATGGCAAGGTTCACGATCGCGGCGCAGACGCCGGATGTCCTTCGGCGCGTTCAGGTGCCGACCTTGCTCTTGATTGGAGAGGACGACATGGCGAGCTTCAAGCGGACATCGACGCTGATCGGCCGCCACGTGCCGCACTGTCAACGAATGATGGTGCCAGGCGCCGGGCATCTGGCCTTGCTCGAAAAGCCTGCGGCGATGGCCCCGCTCGTTCGAACGCATCTGGAACGGTTCAAGTAACGCGGTGACACGACTTATCTGATCGTATTGGAGGATCTGGAGAATGTTGCTCAAAGACAAAGTGATTATTGTCACCGGCGGTGCGAACGGCATCGGGCGGGGATATACCGTCAACCTCTTTCAAGAGGGTGCCCGTCTCGTGATCGCCGACAAAGATATTGCCAGAGCCACCGAACTGGAAACTGCGCTCAATTCAACGGTGTCAGAGCGGAGAGCGTTGGCGGTTGAGGTGGACATGACGTCGGAAAGCGCGACGACCCGTCTTGCCAGCCAGGCAGTCGAGACGTTCGGCAGGATCGATGTGCTGATCAACAACGCCGGCATCTATCCACACGTCGAGTTCGAGGATATTACCCTTCAGAAGTGGCGGGATCTGATGACCGTCAACCTTGACAGCGTGTTTCTTGGGGTCAAGGCCGTGCTGCCGCAGATGAAACGACAGAAGTCCGGGAAGATCATCAACGTCGCGACGAATCTGGCCTGGACTGGTCTGGCGGGCATGGTCCACTACGTCACATCGAAGGCTGGCGTGATCGGGTTCACGCGATCTCTAGCCAAGGAGATCGGTGTTCACGGCATCACGGTGAACGCCATAGCGCCTGGCGCGATCATCCCCGTGGGCGAGCTCGACCCGGTGTCTGAGGAACGCGTCAAGCAAATCGTCGAGCACCAGTGCATACGTCAACCTCTCCGGGCCGAATACCTGGTTGGACCGATGATCTTCCTGGCGTCGGACGATTCGAATTTCATCAGCGGTCAGATCCTGACCGTCGATGGGGGCGGGACGACGCATTAGAACCAGGCGCCGTCTTGTGCACGGTTCGAGCGGAATGCGGATGCATCCCAACCGGAGCATCGCGGAGTGGAGGTCGGCCAGGGGCGGCAACCACGGCGCGGGTTCAAGTTGTGGAGCCGGATGTATGCAATCCCTGCGCCACATTGACCACTCATAATTCTTCTTGTCTTTCGGTGTCTGCTTCGTTTCTTTTCTGCTCCATTGCGGTAGGATCTCTGCTGGGAAGCCGATAAGATTGATGGTTTCCCGGAGGCCCGTCAGTGCGCGTCGCCCGGCGAGCGCATGGACATAGGCGTTGCCCATCTCGGTCAGCGCGATCGCGATGCCTTTTTGGGAACGAGATTGGGGAGCGAGGAACCTGTGGAGATTGGTTACGAGAAGAAGGCGCACCGAGCTCATCTCAGCATCGACACGGGCAAGCAGAATTGGTTGCGCGCAGAGCATTTTGTTCAGCTATCGGAGGCCATGGCCAAGGCTGAACGCGACAATGATGTTGTATTCCTAGTAATTGAGTCGAAGGTCAACGGCGTCTTTTCCTTCGGGTGCGACGTGACTGATGCGGCCGATAAGGTCGATCCCGAGCCACTTATCAGGAACTTCGTGATCTTCGCCAGACAATTGCTGAACACGCGGCTGATTACCGTGGCCAAGATCGATGGCCTGTGCATCGGTGGAGGGTTCGAGCTGGTCTTGCTTTGCTCGCTCTCATATGTATCGACGCGATCAACATTTCGCTTTCCGGAGATCTTGATCGGCTGTGCTCCACCGATCGCTGCAGCCATTTACCCCGCAATCGTAGGGCGAAGTCGAGCGCTCGATCACCTTCTGCACGCCACAAAGATCTCGGCAGCCGAGGCTGACAAACAACAAATCGTCTCTGAGGTTTTCGACGCGGCAACTTTCGAGGCTGATTTCGAGCGAAGACTGGACGAGCTCGAACAGATCGCCCTTGCCAACAGAGAAACAGCCGAAGCCCTGTCCGGTTGGCCTTCGTTTGCTCGGCAGTACTTGTCTTCGGTCGAAGTGCAGCAGGGCCTGATCGTCTCGGCAATGGCCACCGCGTTCAGTCGAATTGCCAGGCGCCAGCAAGTGAGGGATGCCTTTGGACGCATGATTGGCGAAAGCATTTTTCGTTATAAGGTCCTGACGGAAAAGGGCATCATTGCAAAGGGCGTTCGGGAATACTGGAAACACCGAAACCGTGATGTCAAGGAGAGTAAGCAAGTATTTCGCGGCGATTGGATCTAGATCGTCTGCCGTGAGGTCTATCGACCCGCGGCAGAGTCTGCGTCCGGATCGAACGCTCTTCTGCCGGTGACTTCCGAAATCATCGGCGATTCGGACTCAATCTTCAACCCAGAACGAGTCTTTCCGCATCACCGGTCTGCCCTGACTCTGCTCCGAGGACTCGTCGACCAGAAGACCGGCTGTCGATGGCTTGACCTCGCTTGCGGCCGCGGCCAGATGTACTCGCAGCTGACAATGAGCCTGCGCGTGGAGATTCGCCGAAAGTTGCGGCTCTATCTGCACGATGGCAAAGACGAACATGTCGCACACGCGCTCAGTGTGGTGGAGGGCAAGGACCTAGCGGCCGTTCATACCTCGACCGGCGCTCTTTCCATGTTCAGCTCGGTATACCCGCGTTCGCGATTCGACTTCGTTACCTTCGTCAATGCCGTTCATGAGATTTCGCCGAAGGCCCTGGTGTCACTCTTGATCGATTGTGTCGAGAGACTCTCCCGCCACGGAGTTCTGTATATCAGCGACATGGAAAGGCTGCCGATAGAGGCACTCGAACTTGGTGCAATCACATGGTCGCGTGATGATATCGATCTTCTTCTCCAACCGCTGTATCGACCAGCAGAGATCAACACAAGTCGATGGCCACACACCAAGGAGTACTCGTGGGACGCCATCCTTCGCCGCGCCAGCCTCTTGGCTCGCCCACGCGACGCGACAGATCGCATGAATGCTGTCGTGACGAATGTCCTGGAGGATCGCCTGGAAATCGCTCGCACAAGTCTCGAACGGCTGACTATTAGCAAGCCCATAAGTCAACAAGAGGAAGAGAATCGCAGGCGACTTCTGTATGACTATTGGGCCATCTCCAGGGCTCTGAACGAAAGGACCTAGGTCATGGCGACCATCTTCTTAACCTTCAGCGAGCGCTCCAATGCCGACTTCATCATGACGCTCGTAGCAATCCTGAAGCGTGAGAAGTACGACGTCATTACGAGGCTCGATCATAATGACGAGTCTGGCTTGATTCCACACTCACAGATTAGACGCTCGGATATTGTCATTGCTTGGATCGATCAGCACGATCTGAATGTTTATCTCGAGGTTGGCTATGCGATTGGCGCTGGCAAGACCGTTCTTATTGCGCTGGCGCCCGAAATCGAACTGCCATCGATGCTGCGGGCCATTACGGCGGTCAGGGTGAACTCACATGACACGAAGACCATCGTGGCACTCATCGGGTATTTGCGACGCCTTCCAGCCTTACCAAGACAGAAGAGGCGACGTTTTGCGTCCGCGCTGGAGGAACTTAGGACATTTCAAACGGAACCGGCCTACTTCGAGAAGCTTTCAGGTGCTGAGTTTGAGTCCCTGGTTTTCCGATGGATGCGCGACCAAGGTTGGGATCCCGAATGGATCGACGACTTCTCTCGAACGGTCAAACGCAGGAAGCGCGGCAGCCGACCGGCGCCTCCAAGCCATGACTTCATTCTAAGAAATCATCCGGAGGGCGGTTCGACGATCGTTAGCATCAAGAAAAGGGACCGCAATAATGTCGTACCGGTCGGCGATGTTAGAGAACTGCTCGAGCGACAGCGAAGCGTCGAGGCGTCGCAGTCAATTCTTCTGACGACTTCAACGTTCAGTGATTCTGCCCGTGGACTCGCACAGGTATTCACCCGGCGGATTCTTCTTTGGACGATGGAGGACATTCTGGACAAGGGCAAGAAGACTCTGTGATTGCGACGGCGAGTGTACCCGGGTCGCACCCGGACCTTGCGAGCCTCTTGCGACCATTCAGCAAAAGGCCTGGCCTGAAAAACCGCCGCGCTCGCGTAGAATGGCTCGATCATACAAGTCGTGATTTCACGTACACTTACAATCCGCGGTGAGGTGGCTGAGTGGCCGAAAGCGGCGGTTTGCTAAACCGTTGTACTGGCTTAAACCGGTACCCAGGGTTCGAATCCCTGCCTCACCGCCAATTAAGTGGTTCGAACGACTGACTTTACCGATTCGTACCACCTGCCGTCTCCAAAATGTCTCCACGCTGCGGGCCGTCGAGCAGCTTGATCGCTGCGTCGAGGGCGGCCGGGCTCAAGTGCATGTACCGCTGCGTCATCGACAGATCCTGATGGCCAAGTAGTTCCTGTATCGCCTTCGCCGGTGCTCCACGCATCGCCAAGTGCGAACAGAACGTGTGCCGGAGGATGTGAACGCCTTCGTATGTGAGATTCGCACGCCGCGCCGCACGCTTCATCCGGTATTGCACCTTCTGCCTCGTCAGTGCGCTGCCATCGTCTTCGCAAATCACTCGCGGGCCTCGCAAATGCCGATGGTCCCGAAGTGAAATCGTCAAACGATTGGTCAACGGCACGTAGCGGAAGCGTCCGTTCTTCGGGGCCGTGATTTCGCCCTTCCACTCGGAACGCCGCACGCAGAGCATCCGTTTTGAGAGGTCGACGTCGGCCCACTCCAACGCGATGATCTCTCCGCATCGCAGCCCTGCATCGCCACCCAGGAGCACAATCAACCGCGCCTGAGCATCAATGGCCGTGGCCGCTGCGATTAGCCGCTCGTATTCGTCGAAGTCATGAAACGCCATCGTCAACTTCTGCACCGGCAACAATCGGACCGTGCAGGGCATTCGCTCGATGACATTCCATTCGATCGCCTTCCTGAGCAGCGTGTTCAGCACAGTCAACACGTTATTGACTGTCTTCGGGGATCGAGCTCGCAACGTGCTTTTCATCCGCTGAACATCCTCACTCTTGATCGCGTCCAGTTTCTGATTTCCGACCAATGGAATCAGATGGGTCTTGATAATCGATTCCTTCGCTGCGATTCCGCTCGGCTTCTGCCGGTTGGCGCGTGCGTGGCCGTCAACAAATCTCGGCGCGAACTCTTCTAGGGTGGGCACCTCTTTCTCCGGCTGGGCCTGACCGTGACGCAGCAGATGCCGCTCCCGGTCTTCGCCCCATCGTTGAGCCGCTGACTTCGAGGACACCGGGGCCTTACTCCGGTCTCGAAGGCGCGACCCGTCTGGCAGCCGCGAAGTGATGTCCACTTCCCAGCCGCCGCTACGGAACGGTCGGACTTTCACGCTCATCGCCTACTCCTTCGGCGATGACGCGCAGTTTTGGTCCAGCCACTCTAGCAGACGATCCGAGCGGAGGAGCACGCGGCGACTCAAGAGGATCGCAGAGCACGATCTTTCTGTCGCTAACACCTGCTCAGTCAGCAGCTTAGGCACCAAAACCGCACGCCATCACCAACTTAGAGAAACGCGGCTCAACGGGTTCGAATCCCTGTTTCGCGGACGCTTGGTCTTGGGAGGATCAATCGCGCAGGTTATTTCGGCAATAATCCCAAAGTTTCATGCGTGGGCGAGAGCAACGGGTCGAGGCTGGCCGGGTTCGTCAGCGCATCTCGCGCGGAAACGGGGACGCCGAGTGCGAGGCAGATCGACCTGGAGCATCCGGCTGAGGTACTTCGCGCGACTTGACTCAACAAACGCAGCTGCAACCGCCGCCGATGAGCAATGGGGCAATTCCACATGACTGTCGCCGAGGAACAACCGCCCCAAGAACCGAGTAAGTGGGCCGCCCTTCTGATTCACGGAGTCGGGCCCTTCGACGCCGATGAGCACTCACAAGTAATTCAGACTGTTCTCGCGGAGAATGACGAACAGTCTGTAGCGACTTCCGCCTTCGACTGGCGTCTGAGAATGGGAGATGTGACGGGCGACGGAGCCCTCAGAACTTCAGCAGTTGGGGCGATTGCATCAGCCTTCCAGGATTTTTCGGTCGCTACCGTTAGTGGACATCGAAAGCCAACAAGCGTGTCTGCGGCCCTTGTCCTTGGGCTTTTTGTCTTCGGCACTGTGTTGTTCGTTCCAGCGGCAAGCTGCACGCTTGCGGGATACCGTGCTGTTCAAGCAGACGCATCAAACCGAGCGCGAGAGTATGCTCGTGCCGTTGAGCGTCATGAGGCCACGTACAGCCTCGCGCAAGTCTGGAGGGATGCGGTCCTGTCCGGCGACGTTCAGCGTCAAGCGTTGGTCGAACGAGTATTGCGAATTGGTGGGGAGTTAGCCGCCCTCACAGGTACGCTCCCCCCTCCTTCGAAGCGCGGTCCGTCTGCCTGGGCAGTCGCCATCGTTGTATCTGCAGCTCTGGCGTGGGGCCTCTACTTTGTGGCCGTCGCTTCTGTCTTGGCTGGTTGCGCCAGCTCCCGGCATCCCTCGGCACTACCGGGACGCTGTCTCGCGCTCGGCGTTGCGATGGCTTGGTCCGCGATCCACTTCTTTCTGGTCACTCCGCTACTCGTTCTCCGATTCGCAGGGCGACATATTGTTCTGTCGGCATTCGCCGCCGTGTTTCTACACCTTCTCCTTGAACTTGCTTTCCCGGCTATGTCACTTGCGACGTACGACCGACTAGGCCCGCCGCGCCAGATTTTTGTCGGTATCTTGTTGCCTTACTCGGCGACTGCCGAGGTGCTCAGAATTCTTGGACAGTCGCTGGCGGCCGTCCTACTGGTGGCTGCGTATCTACGCTATGTCAACCCGTTCCTGATGAAACGGCTCGCGGAACCCATTGGCTTGGCGTTGTTGGTAGTTTCTGACGTGGCTCGCTACGTCTCAGACCAGAACTACTGGCGGCGTTTGCATCTCGCGCTCAAGAGTACGCTTGAGGCGCTGCCGCACGATAGAAACATCGTTGTCGTCGGGCACAGCTTGGGAAGCGCGATTGCCGTCGATCACCTTCGGTACTTTCCCGATCACTTTACGGCGCACAGATCCGTGACGCTCATAACGATGGGGTCTCCGCTAAGGCGCCTACTCAGCCGGTTCGTCGCCAGTCGCTACCCTCCGTGCGAGGAGCTTGAGGCGCTCCTCGCGTCATCGTTACCGCACTTTAGGTGGTTCAATATCTACCGACCACTCGACCCGATCGGCTCGTCATTATTTCCGGTCGAGGGGCACGACCTGTCTACAAGACAATGGAGGCGCTGGCTGCCATGGACTGCGCACACATCGTACTGGGGCGATCCCGTGGTCTTCGCCGCCATCAAGAGTGCCTGTAGCCGCCCTGGCCGGAGACAGGAACGCCGAATCGTGACGATGGAAGACACCCCTTTTCTTCCGTTAGAGTGGCCTACATCCCGGCTCCGTCGACGAGTCGCGATTGGTCTCGCAAACCTATCTGCTCTGGTGGTCTGGATTCTTGGCGTAGTGCTTTTTCAGGCGTCGACCAAGCCAGATCAGCCCATTGAGTTACTGGCCGTTGTCTGGTTGGCCGTGACGGTTCTGCTTGCCAAACAACTGCTGTTGCCATTCTTTCGAAGTGCCTGCGGGGTTAGTAAGGACGCTGAGCTCGAAAAGACTCGGCCGAGTCTGTAAAGGGCCTGAAACCGTCTCCAGAATGTCTCCAAGACCGAGGTCGATTCGAGCGGACTCCAGGGGATCGGAGAGGACGATCGTTCCGTCGCTAGCACCAACTCAGTCAGTCGCTTAGGCACCAAAACCGCACGCCATCGCCAACTTAGAGAAAAGCGGCTCAGCGGGTTCGAATCCCTGCCTCACCGCCAACTCACTCGCTCCCGCTTCGTTCCTCGGCGGGGAGGCCGATTCAGGCACCTCCCGATTCGCCTCTGGCTCATCGGGAACGGGCACGAATCCCTGCCTCACCGCCAACCTTCGCTAGGTCCTCACCGCCACCACACATAGATCGGATAGGGATTTGCCCTGCTGACCCAGGGCCGCGTGTCACTCGCGGCGATCGCGCCGACGTTCTTGCGCTGTTCCTCCGGCCACCGGCCCCCTTTGGGCGTGTTGTACGTCGGGAAATCAAGAACCGGCTGGAAGTACTGCTCGAGAATCAGGTTTTCCCTCCACTGCGTCAGTGGATCGTTGCTCGCTTCGTTCCGAGCCTGGATGTGCCACAGGCCCTCGGACATGTACTGATCCTCCATCGAATAGCGCCGCAAGGTCGTCAGCGGTTCTGTCCTCCAGCGTCGCGCGCGATCGGCCGCGTTCGCGAGCAACTCGCTCGCGGTGTAGCGCGATCGAAACGTTCCAATTCCCGGATCACGCACTTCGTGGCCGACATGAACGATATGGAAGAAAGTCGCGAATAGCAGGGTTGTCGCGCCGAGCATCGCGACGAACTCCCGCCGGTGCGAACGCTCTGGCTGAAAATGCCCGTCTCGTCCCCGCAGCGCGGCAGCGAACGCCAGGCCGCAGACGATCGCGACACTTTTCAACAGCACATCACGCCACTCGCCGACCCGGATCGGCACGAACCACTGGATACCTTCGTCCAGTGTCCCAACCATGAAGACGGCGAGGAACGCGAGCAGAAGAGCACCAGCCGCGCTTCTATCGCTCCAGACGCGGTGATAGAGCAGCGCCAGGAATCCGTACTCCGCGAAGTGAAACCGCTCGACGGCATCAACATTCGCGTTTCCCGTGGCCGTCGCCAGTGAGTACAGCGCGCCGGCCGCGATGGCCGCGACCATAAGGCCAAAGCGGCTCGCTCGTCCCTCGCGGATTGTGGCCATCGCGTACACGACGCCGGCCCCGATCGACGCAACGACGAACGCGCCGAGGATCAGCCGATACTGGCCGGGGAACGCCGCCTGGATGGCGCCGCGGATCTGCCCGATCGCCGGCGCGCTGACGAGCACGACGAAGGAAACCCCGAGGGCCAGCGCCAGGCGTCGGGTGCGCACGCATGGAGTCTAGATCTTGTTTCTCCCATCAGGAAGTCAGCCGACAAACGCCCCGAATCGCCTCGATCACCAGTTCCGGTTCGTCGAGATGTACCCAGTGACCTGAACCCCGCGCGACGAGATGGCGGCCGCGCGTGGAGCGGGCGGCCATGCGCTCGTGCTCCGCGCGGTAGGCCGCGGACTGGGTGGCGGCCGTGATGACGACGAGCGGCACGCCGGGTGGTAGCGCGCAGCGTGCCACCTCCGCTGCGCTCGTGCGCAGGCCGTCGAGGTGACGTGCCATCGAAACGAAGCACTTCGGCTGCGACCAGTGCGACTGCACGGCCGGCCATGTTTCAACCGGCATCTTGCGCACCTCTCCGGCAAGGCGATCGAGCGTGCGCGCCGCCTCCGATCCGAAGAGCCGGGCTGCTCCGCGCGGCACGACGGTGGAGCCTCCGGCGAGCAGCGCGAGACACGCCCGCACGAAACCGGTGGACGCGACTACCGCGCCGACGCGGGATAGAAACACACCGCCGCGAAGACGGAACGCTTCCTTGCGCGTCATGTCTATCCACTCCTCCGGATAGATCGGATCGACGAGCACCAGCGCCGCGACATTCCTGGGATGCCTCTGCGCGTACGCCTGCAGGACGAACGCACCGTAGGAGTGGCTCACGAAGACGCACGGCCCCGGTACGGCCGCGGCGTCAAGCATCTGATGCAACTGGGTCGCGCAACGCGTGGCCGTGATCGGGGCCGTGGACGCGTCGCTCCACGCGAGGCCCGCGCGGTCATAACTGAAGGTCCGCGCGAACTCCGCGACGGCAGGTTGCACGCGGGCCCAGCTCAAAGACGACGCCGAGATGCCGGCTTCGAAGACAACGGTCGGGCCGCCGGTACCCTGCGACTGCAGGTGCAGTCGCCGGTCGCCCCCGATGTCCACCATCCGGCCGGGCGGAGGCAGCAGGCGCGCGTCCGAAGCCGTGCCCGCGCGCCGGTACAGAACACCAACGAGGATGAGGATGGCGACCGTGACGACGGCAACGACCTGGGTCATCGCCCTGTAATCATGTCCGCCGCCGCGCAGGCTGTCCTGATGGATCGGTGAGAAAATCCTGATACGCTATTCACGGCTGGAAGGAAGCCGCCGGATCCGCGGGCAGAGTTCAACTCACCTTCATTCGACCTCTCGTTCGACGGCACACGCGCCTTTCGTGCAGCCTGATTGCGGATCCGGGCTTCGCATGGAGACGCCGTGGCCAAGAAACTCCCTTCCCGACCGAATCTCGATCACCTCCGCAAGCAGGCTAAGACACTACTGGCCGACCTGAAGCGCGGCACGCCGTCCGCGGCGAAGTCGTTCATTGCGCACCTGCCGGCCGCGAAAAAGATGACGCCGGTCAGGGTTCGTGCAGCAGGATTCCGGCTCGCCGACGCCCAGTCCGTCATCGCGCGAAGCACCGGGTTCGATAGCTGGCAGAGCGTCGTTCGTCACGTCGAGCATCTGAAGGCGCTCGAAGGGGAGTGGCGCTTTGTCGCATTGCAGGTGGACGGCGCCGACATGCCGGCGGGCGCGCTGACCGAATCGCGCCTGCTCATCGACGGCGATCGTTTCCGGATGGAATCGATGGAGGGCGCGTTTGATGGCCACTTCACCATCGATGCCGCCGTCGATCCGGTGCGCATCGACATCGATTTCGTCGAGGGCCCGGAAGCCGGGAACTCATCGCAGGGCATCTTCGAGATCGCCGGCGACCAGCTCACGATGTGCATCGGCGTCGTCGGCGCCTCGCGGCCGAAATCGTTTTCGACGAAGCCCGGAAGCGGCCACGCGCTGGAGCGCCTGCGACGTGCGTCCGCGGCGCGCCAGCCGAGTGTCACCGGCGGCACGCCTCAACCGGCGCAAGTCGTTGCGGCGCCGGTCACTGCGGCGGATGCCAAAGCCTTTGACGTCGAGATGACGCCGTTGCTGCGCCGGCTCGAGGGCGAGTGGGCCGCAGTTGCGATGGTCCGCGACGGCGAGGTCATGCGCGCGGACTGGCTGCCGTTCGGATCGCGCATCGGCATGGGCAATGAAACGAAGGTGGTGTTCGGCGGCCAGGTCATGCTGCACGCGAAGGTCCGCATTCACGAAAATGATGAGCGCGCGACGCCCCTGGCGATCGACTATCTCAATCTCACCGGCGCGCAGAAAGGCCGAGTGAGCCTCGGCATCATCGAATGGGTCGGTGAAGAAGTCAGATTCCTAATCGCTTCGCCCGGTCAGCCTCGACCGTCGGACTTCGACGGCCCTTTCGGGAAAGGACAGACGCTCAGCCAGTGGCGCCGGAAGTAGGCCGGGCAGGCCCGGCACACGGCGGCCCTGAAGGGCCGCCCTACTAGTCGCTCCTCAGCACTTGCGCGGGATCCAGCCCGACGGCGCGCCGGGCCGGCATGTAGCACGCGAGCACGGCGACAACGATCATGAGCGCGGAAACTGCGGCGTACGTGGCCGGGTCCGACGATCCAACTCCGAACAGCATCGTCGACACCATCTGCGCAACTCCGTAGCCGGCAAACAGGCCGACTGCCACACCGGCGACGACGATGCGCATGGCATGAGTGAGGACGAGCCGGAGCACCGCGCCGGCATCGCCGCCGAGCGCCATCCGAATGCTGATGTCCCTGGCGTGCTGCTGCACGAAGTACGACATGACGCCGTAAATGCCGACGATCGCGAGCACGAGGGCCACGCCGGCGAATGCGGCCACCAGGAACGACAGCGATTGTTTGCTCTCCAGCGATTGCTGGACGAGTTCGTCAATCGTCGCGACGCTGGTCAGCGGAGCCGTCGGACTGGCGGCTTTGATCGTTTCCCGGAGCGACGAGACCATCGTGCCGGGATCGCGTTCCGTCCGTACGAAGATGAATCTCGTGCTGTACCCGGCCATCGGCGCATAGACGGAGCCACGGTCGGGTGCGTCGAGCCCGTCGTATTTCACCTCGCTGACGACGCCCACGACGGTCGTCCACGGGCACGTTGTACATCCGCCTCCCCTGAGCCGCTTGCCGACGGCGCTGGTTTGACCGAAGTACCGGCGCGCCCATGCGCGATCCACGACGATCGATTCGAGATTGGGTCGCAGGGCATCCTGCTCGGTGAGCAAGCGTCCTTCGAGCAGTTGCAGGCCGAGGACGCTGAAGTAATCGGGTGTGACATCGAGCCAGGGTGCGACCGGCTGTGACTGTCCCGGCCCTGCTGGAGAGTCCTCGAGATCGAAGTTGTTGTGGTTGCCCACACCCGCCGGCGGCCGCCCGCTGGCAAATGCCACGCGCGAAACGCCGGGGATAGCGGCTATGCGCGAGCCGAGATCATCCCAGAAGACGTCGAGAGCGCCCGGCCCGTTCGCCGGTGCCGGCGCGGTGAGAGCGGACGCCGGTGCGCGAACGGATCCGGTGAGGACGTTGTGCGTTTCGAAGCCGATGTCGACCTGGTTGAGTCTGGCGAGGCTTACGAGCAGCAAAGTCGCCACCACCAGCAGCGGCGTCGCGATCGCGAATTGGGCCGAGACGAGCGCGCGCCTGAGGCGCCGCACGGTGAGACTGCCGGTGCTCGAGCGGTTGGCCGCGCGCAGCGACTCATCGAGCGAGCCGCGCCCGCCCGCGAGCGCGGGGACGAGCCCGAAGATCAGCAAGCTCATCGCCGCGAGTCCCATCATGACGGCGATGACCGGGCCATCCAGTGCGATCTCCTGCGTGCGTGGAAAGTACGGCGCCGCGGCCGTTTGCAGCAGCCGGACGCCGGCCCACGCCAGCAGGACGCCAATCCCAACGGCGCCTGCAGCAAGGATCGCGCTCTCGGCCAGCAGGTACTTCGTCACACGCCCGCGCGATGCGCCGAGTGCGGCGCGCACGGCAAGTTCTCGACGCCGGCTCGTCACGCGAGCCAGTAAGAGGCTCGACGCATTGACGCACGCAATGAGCCAGACGAGGCCCACGGCGATTAACGTGACGGTGGCCGTCGACGTCGATCTGCCGATGACGAACGTCTTCAGGTCCATCATGTTCCACGTGGCCTTGTCGTCCTGATACGACGCGCGCCAGATCGGAAAGATCCGAGCGTTGATCTGTTTGAGCTCCGTGACGGCCGCTGCCGGATCGACGCCGGGCTTCAGCTTCGCGATCGGCGTGTAGAAGAACGGTCCGCGCCTGGGCGGCGTGCCGAATTGCGCGACGACAAAGAACTCCTGCCGCTGTTCGAGAGGGCCGACCTGCGAGGGCAGGACACCGATGATCTGATGATCCGTGCCGTCGAGCTTCATCGACTTGCCAACGACATCGTCCCGGCCGCCGAAGCGCGATTGCCAGAGACCGTGGCTCAGGATCACCGTCGGCGGCGCGCCGGGCCGCCCGTCCGCTTCGCCGAAGTCGCGGCCGCGGATCGGCGTGATTCCCACGACGCCAAAGTACGTCCAGGAAACTCCGCGGCCGGTCAGGAGGTCGGCGTTGGAGCCGTCCGTCCACGACATCGTCCGTCCGGTGTAGTGCGCGACCCGCTCGAAGCTTGTCTGTTGCGCTTCGAGCGCCTGATAGTCCGCGACCGAGAAACGCCATTGATTCGGTGGCGCATCGATGAAGAGCCGATAGAGGCGTTCGGGCTCGGTGTAGGGCAACGGTTTCAGCAGCGCCGCTCTCACTCCACCGAAGATCGCCGTCGTCGCGCCGATTCCGAGGCCGACGGTCAGCACGATGGTCAACGTCATCAACGGCGCCCGCGTCAGGCCCCTGAGGCTCACGCGGAGGTCCTCGATCATTTCCAGCACCGACAAACCAAGATGCATACGCCTGTCCTTCTTCTTGTCCTGTTCAAGGCAATACCGCCGGGCTTCGTCCATGTCGCCGAATTGGCGCCGCGCTTCGCACCTCGCGTCGTCCGCCGAGAGACCTTGGGCGCGGAGCTCGGCGATTCGCATCTCGAGATGGACTCCGATTTCTTCGTCGATCTCGGCGCGTATGGCGCCCTTGGGACGGCGGAGGTACCAGAACGGGCGATTCATCAGTCACTACTCAGTCGCAAGAACGGCCTCGACCGCCTGGGAGTACCGCCGCCAGTTGGTGACCTGCTCCCGCAGCCGTTTGCGGGCGGCGGGCGTGAGCGCGTAGTAGCGGGCCCGCCGGTTGTTCTCGGACGGCGCCCACTCCGCATCCACAAAGTCCTGTCGTTCGAGGCGATGCAGTGCCTGATAGAGCGCGGCATCCTCGATCGCCAGCACCTGATCGGTCTTTTGATGAATCCGCGTGGCGACGCCGTACCCGTGTAACGGTCCTGCCGTCAGCGTTCGAAGCACGAGGAGATCCAGCGTGCCCTGGAGCAGAGGAAGCCTCGCCATATGCTCCCCTTAGACGGTTAGGGGGAAGGGAGGTTAGTGCGTGGAATTCTTTCCGCTCGATGCGCAGGATCCCGCGGGGCGGCGCCGCTTTGGGGCGAATCCCGCCCATACACGGGAGCCAGGGCTGGCATGACCCCTGCTGTTACGACTCCTTCTTAGGGGGACTCATGAAAGCCGAGGCTGCCGTAGCACCGGCGCAATTCAAAGCGCTCCACCGTCTGGTCGGCAACACTCCGCTGCTCTCCGTCGATGTCCGATACCGTGGCGAATTGAGACGCGTCTTCGCCAAACTGGAGTCGCTCAGTCTCACCGGAAGCGTGAAGGACCGGATGGCGCTGTTCGTGCTGGAGGACGCCTACCGGAAGGGACGGATCCAACCGGGCGATCGCCTCGTCGAAGCCACCAGCGGCAATACCGGGATCTCGTTTGCCGCGCTCGGCCGGGCGCTCGGCCATCCGGTGACGATCTTCATGCCCGACTGGATGAGCCCGGAGCGCGTGGCGCTCATCTCCAGCTTCGGCGCCGACATCGTGGCCGTGAGTCGCGAACAGGGAGGGTTTCTGGGTAGCATCGAGCTGGCCGATGCCGAGGGACGTCGCGACGCACGCGTCTTTCTGCCGCACCAGTTCTCGAACGAGGCCAACGTGCAGGCGCACTTCCAGACTACTGGGCCCGAGATCTGGCTGCAGATGATGGCCGCCGGCGCTACGCCGGCCGCCTTTGTCGCGGGCGTCGGTACCGGCGGCACGATCATGGGCACGGGCCGGTACCTGAAACAGTGGGCCGGCGCGATCCGGATTCACCCGGTCGAACCGGCGGAGTCACCGACGCTGTCGGCCGGCCACAAGATTGGCCAGCATCGGATCCAGGGAATCTCAGACGAGTTCATCCCTCCGATTGTCAAACTCGACGAGATGGATGAAGTCATTGCGGTTCACGACGGCGATGCGATTCTCATGGCGCAGCAACTGGCGCGGCACGGCCTTGCGGTGGGCATTTCTTCCGGAGCCAACCTCATCGCTGCCCTGAAGGTGCAGACGCTCATGGGCGGAAACGCACCGACGGTGACGATGTTCTGTGACAGCAACAAGAAATACCTGAGCACGGATCTTCTCCGTCGCGAACCGGTGCGGCCGGACTACGAGACACCGCATGTCGAGATCCTCGGGTACTCAGCGTTCTCGCGGTCGTGCGCGTTCTGCGAACGGTAGCGGAGACGGTGCCTCGAACCCGCGACTGACATGCGGCCGGCTAGGGTGCCTTGACGCACCGGCACGAGAGGTAGTCAGGCCCGATGTGTTTCGGCAACGTGGTGACGTATCCGTTGAAGACGACACGGAAAGCCCGATTGGCATCGGTCTCGTCAGCGGTCCACCAGTAGATGACCGGCGAGAACGGATCCCACAGCGGCGGTTCCTTGTCGGGCATCGTGCGGTAGCGCGCCATGCGCGCCGCCGGATCCCAGACGCCGCCCGCATTCTCGCCCCGCCAGATCATCGTCCGCACGGCTTCGTCGACCGTCGGCAGGCGCCAGATGTTTGCGGGCCGGTCGAGCAGCGTGACACCGTCTTCGCTGAGGCGCGCGCATCGGTCCCGCGCGTCGAACCACGAAAGCCCGGGCGCATTCCAACCGGGACCGGCCGGTGCCCAGGTCAGGCGGACGCCATTGCCGGCGATCTCTCTGAGGCCGGTATCAACCGTCGTGGGCCGTGTCATCGCCCGCCAGCCAGGGTACGCACCGGACAGGATCGCGGTCACGAGCGGCAGACCCACCAGCAACTGTCGAGCCCGAGCGACCGGTGCCGGCCGTCCGTAGCCGTACAACAATCCCAGCAGCACCAGCGGCAGCGCGATGAAGGCAGTCCCGGCCGACCACTCGATTCCGAAGAGCCAGACCGCACCGAGCGCGAGCGCGAAGTGCGCGACAACCCCGACCCAGGGACGCCACATGCCGAGGAGCGCCGCGGTCATCGGTACGAACATCCATGGCAAGTACTGGACTCCGGCGAGCGCGATATTCCGCCACAGTTCGCGGTAGTACCAGCCCTCATGGAAGTTCTCGATGCTGCCCCAGAACGCCCAGAACGATGACACTGCGGTGGACGTCGCGACCGCAGTCCAGCCGGCGAATCGTCGCGCACGCGACATGACCTCAATGCACTTTCACAGACGCGCGAAAGAACGACGTGACCCGCGGGAGCCGCGACAGGTTCTCCGGTCCGTACAACGGGACCAGCGCCAGCACGCCAAACAGTCAGAAGCGGACGAGCACGACTCAGTCGAAGATGTGGTCAAACACATGCTCGATGTTGCTGCCGCGCAGCGTGAGCTTGTCGAGGATACGCACGCCGTTCTTGTCGATCCTTGTCGCCGCTGTCGTGACGTCCGCCTTCTTCGGCAGCTCCTTCCCCTTGCAGCTCACCTGATGGATCTGCCTGCCGTCGCTCTTCCGCGTGAACGTCATCGTCGTACGATCGCAGACGACCTTGTAGTCGCCGGCCGGGAGCGTCACGTCGCCCACGCGAAGCGGAGCGCTGACATTCATTTCAGCCGAGACCTTCTTCTCCCTCATGTTGTCGTGGCCCTGCGCGGCAACGATTCCTGCGACCATCAGAACGCCAATGACTGTCGAGATCAGGTTTCTCATGTGACCAACCTCCGGTTTTCGGTTTGCAATTCATCCACCGCCCTGCCTTCGCACCCCGCGAGGAATCTGATCGCGAAGTCCCGAAGGTCGTCCCAATCCGTGTATTCGAAGTCGCGACTCGTATCGACGTTGCCCCCTGCTTTGGCCACGATGCGTTTCATCATCCAGCGGGTGAGCCAGCCGTACTTGGTGTACTTGAGCGCGCCCGCGACGATCTTGGTTTCCGCGGGCTGCCAACCGGTGTCCGTGGTGAAGCGGTCGAGCATGGCGCGGAGGTCCTGATCGACCTTCGGCGAGCGGTTCAGAACGGCCAGGCACACCGCGACAAATGCCGTCGGGCGCGAGGCCAGCGCCGACCGGTGCTGCTCGACCCACTGCCGCAGCGAACCCGGGAACCGGCCCGCGTGCACCCGCCCGACGAGAACGACCGCGCTGTAGTCGCGCGGATCAGCGGTCCACGCCTCGACGACATTGCCGACCGACGCCGTGGCGCCGGCGGAGCGCATCGACGCAACGATCTCGCCGGCGATCTTCGCGGCCTGACCGTGGGTCGTGGCGTACATCACGAGAATGTTCGAAGCCATGACATGAGTAGCAGGTAGCAACCCGGGTGCCAGAACGAAAGCCGGCGGAATGGCCGAGAGCGCTCGACGCGCCGGAGATTCAGGCTGGAGATCGCAGAAAAGCCCGCGGCGGGTGGGGAATCTTCAGCCGCCGCGCGTGAGTCGTGCGAGATACCGCAACAAGCCGAGATTCAGGACCAGACACACGATGCTCGCGATGGCCGCGGGCCAGACGACTGAGTCGTCCCCACCAAGATAAGCATTCATCGTCGCGGTCAGCAGCCAGAGCTGCATGACGACGAGGATGAGGACGAACACGATCATCCCGTTGATGATCGTCGTGCGTTGATCGCGCGTGAACGGGCGGCGTACGGCCATCAGACGGTCCTCGACTCGATGCCCGACGCGTAGATGTCGCTCCCGCGAATCGTCAGCAGGATTTTCAACAGCGGCCTCGGCGGAGGACCACCGGTCGGCCGGCCCGACCGAAGATCGAACAGTCCCTCGTGGCACGGACAATGGATGTCTCCGCGGTCAGGTCGTGGAATGACTGCGCACGAGAGGTGCGTGCACTTCTGGCTGTACGCGACGAACTCAGTCGCGGCCAGCCGGACGAGCACGCATGGATCGTGCTCACCGGGATAGTTGAAGACGAGGGTCGTCCCGATCGCAATCTGGTCGAGCGTCGCGATGCGCTGCATCCCGGCCAGTCCCTGACGTCTGCGGAACCAGTTCTCCACGGCGATCCAGAGCTGGCCCGCGGTCATCGCGGCGCTGATGAGGACGAGAAACTTCATGAAGTCCCGCCGCTCGACGTACTGGTCCTGGGGCCAGTCGATGGGGAAGTCCTGCCGCCAGGCGGGCTGCACGTCAGGAGATCTGAAATCCGGCGGGATCGTGATTTGTTCACGGCCGGCGATTGGCACGTACAGCTCCGCCGGTGCCGTGCCCGTGAGACCCTCGCGGCCGGGCGTGCTGACGCTCGGATCGAGCGCGCTCTTCGGATCGGGACGGTCGGCGCTCATCGCGGCAACTCCACGTCGGCAAAGGGATCGGACTCGTTCCGGTCGGCAGTTTCACCCGTGCCCGCCGGATTGGCGACGACCTTCAGCATCCTCGGTCGCGGACGTTCTTCCAGCGCTGCCGTCACGTCGACGTGCGCGGTGCGGGTCGAGAGGTCGCGCGGCACCATCACCTGTACCTGCGTCGTAATCGTCTGAGCGCCGAACTGAAATCGATTGATTGGCTGCGACTGCGGCCGAAGCTGCTGGATCTCCTCGAGCGTGCCGAAGAACAACGCCTGGCTCGGGCACACGGTTGCGCACATGGGTTTCTTGCCCACACTCGTGCGGTCGTAGCACATGTCGCACTTCATCATGATCTTGCGGTCTTCGTGGACTTCCGGCACTCCGAACGGGCACGCGACCACGCAGTTGCCGCACGCGATGCACCGTGGCCGCCGCGCCGACTGCACGACGCCGTCGGCCGTGCGCTTGATCGCATCGGCGGGGCACACCTCCGCGCAGGTCGGTTGCTCGCAGTGCATGCAGACCACCGGCACGGTCTGCGTGCTCTCGGCGCGTTCGACAAACTCGAGGTGAATCATCGATTCGCCGCGATGCGTATCGCATTCCGTGCACGCGTGCAGGCATGCCTGGCAACCAATGCACCGGCTGGGATCGATGAAGAAGTGCAGGTGCCCCGGCTTCACTGCTGCGCCTCGTGCGTGGTGGCGTAGGCCGGTGGCGCGGCGGCCCTGGTCACACGGCAGCCGCACACCTTGTATTGCGGGATCTTGCTGATCGGGTCCTGTGCGGCAACCGTCACCTGGTTCGGGCTCTTCGGGCCGGGCCAGTGGTACGGAATGAACACCGTATCCGGCCGGATCGTCGTGACCACCATCGCGCGCACGGTAATGGCGCCTCGCCGCGTCTCCGCGGTAGCCCAGTCTCCGTCGGCGATTCCAAGTGACGCCGCCAGTCGCGGATGCATTTCGATCCGCGGCTCCGGGTACTGCTTGACGAGCGGGCCGATGCGCCGCGTCTGTGTGCCCGACAGGAACTGGCTGACGACGCGGCCGGTCGTCAGAAACACCGGGTATTCGGCACTGGCGTCGTCGACGGGGGCCCGGTAATCAGCGACGTTGAAGCGCGCCCGTCCGTCGGGAAAGTAGAAAGGCCCGGCGCCCTTGGCGATGGGGTTGTAGCTGCCGTGTTCGAACAGCCGCGGCGTGCCCGGATGATCGGCGATCTTTTCACCGGTCCGCGGATCCTCGCTGTAGCAGGGCCAGAAGACGCCCATCTCACGCTCGACTCTTTCCCAGGTGACGCCTGAGTAGTCGGCGACGCCTCCCTTGCTGGCAACGCGGAGCTCCTCAAAGATCTCGTGAGCCGATTCGAACGTGAATCCGTGCGGTCGTCCCAGCGCGAGCGCGACGTCCTGAATGATTCGCCAGTCCTCACGCGACTCGCCCGGACAGGTAACGGCCTTGTTGATCTTGATAATGCGGCCTTCGACCTGCGTGACCGTCCCCTCGTCTTCTTCGTGAAGGCTGCCGGGCAGCACGACGTCCGCGTGCCTGGCCGTGTCGTTCAGAAAAAAGTCGATCGAGGTGTAGAACTCCAGCTTCTCGAGCGCCCGCGTGATGAATGAGTTGTCGGGCAGCGAGACCTTGGGATTGAAGCAGATGGAGATCAGCCCTTTGATCTCGCCTGCGTCGATCTTCCGGAACATCTCGTAGGCGTCCACGCCCGGGCCCGGCAGGTCGCGTTCCTCGATCCCCCAGACGCCGGCAACGTACCGCCGATGGTCCGGATTGCTGATGTCGCGCCACCCGGGCAGCTGGTCGCATTTCTGGCCGTGCTCGCGGCCGCCCTGTCCGTTCGCCTGACCGACGATGGTGCCGTAGCCGCTCTTGGGTTTGCCGATGCGGCCGGACGCGAGCACGAGATTGATCGTGCCCAGGGCGTTCTGCACGCCATTCGAGTGATGCTCGATGCCGCGCGCATGAAACAGGAAGCTGGTCTTGGCGGTGCCCCACCACTCCGCAGCCTGCATCAGCGACCGGGCCGGCACGCCAGTCACCTCTGCTGTACGTGCGAGCGTCCACTCGCGGCAGTAGTCAGCGACGGCCTCGAAGCCGACGGTGTGCGCTTCGATGAAGTCGCGATCGATCCACCCGCGCTCGATCATGATCTGCAGCACGCCGGCAAAAAGCGCGGCGTCGCGGCCGGGTTTCACCGGCAGATACAGATCGCAGGTCCGCGCCACGGGCGTGATGCGCGGATCCTGCACGATGATTTTCGCGCCCTGCTCGCGTGCCTGCCAGATGTGGTTCGTGGTGATCGGTGAGCACTCGGCCACGTTGGAGCCCGCCACCCAGATCACGTCGGTGCCGACCATGTCGGACCAGGGATTCGTCGTGCGGTCGATGCCGAACGCCTTCTTGTTCGCGGCGCCGGCGCTGACCATGCAGAGGCGGCCGTTGTAGTCGATGTACGGCGTCTTCAGGCAGACGCGCGCGAACTTTCCCAGCAGGTACGTCTTTTCCGTCGTCAGGCTGGCGCCACCGAGGACGCCGATTGAGGACGGGCCGTACGCCTTCTGAAGACGATCGATTTCGGAGGCGACTCGAGCGATCGCCGCGTCGTACGGCATCGCGCTGAAACCGGACGCGCTCGACGTGTCTCGCCGAAGCGCAGTGAGGAGACGATCCGGATGCGATCCCTGCAGGTATCGCTTGACACCTTTCGGGCACAGCATGCCGCGGTTGAACGGGAAGTCCTCCCACGGCTCGAAACCGATGACCTGGTTGCCGTGCACCTTGAGCTGGATGCCGCACTGCTGCCCGCAAAAACAGCAATGCGTCTTCACCAGGCGCTCGGGCTCGACACTCGTGGACAGACTGACGCCTGTCATCGAAGAGAGATGCGGGCCGTACTCCCTGATGATCGCGAGCTCGTCGACGGGAAGAGTTGCCATGATTTCTCAGTTCGCTCGCCAGAGCGCGCCCTGGGCCAGGCCGAACAGCGCGCGCCGGCACTTCGGACACACGTCCTGATAGTGCGTGCCGTCGGCGAGCTCGTAGCGGAATCCCAACTCGCGCTCGACGGCCGACAGATCGCGGACCATCATCGCCGGCGCAAACGGCTGTCCGCATCGTTTGCACGACGCCTGCTCGCCGCGTTTGCCGGCGTCCTGATAGAAGCTCACGCCGAGCTGGGCGGGCCGCTGGAAGATGTGAAAGAGTTTTCCAAACGGCAGCCAGAGCAGCGTCACGATGACCGTCACCGCGTGGAGGATGGCCAGGAACTCGTAGGCGTAACCTCTCATCCACGTGTAACTTGCGGTCAGCATCAGCCCGGTGACGCTGATCGCGAACAGCAACAGCAGCGGCAGGATGTCCTGGCCGAATTGCTGCACCGCCGCGGCGCCGTGATCGATCATCCGCCGCCTGAACGCGAGCAGGACGCCTCCAATCACCAGGAATGCAGACCAGACGAGTCCGTGGAAAACCACGAACGCGAGGGCCGATTCCACCGGGAAGTCCTGCATCGGAATCCCGAACATGAACGCGCGGTACATCGTGAGATCGCCCGGCACCGTCTCAAAGTGAATCCATCCCCACACCAGCGGGAACGTAATGGCCGCCGCGAGGATGCAGCCCCACATGATCAAAGCGTGTGCGAGGCCGCGGAAACGGCCGCGGCGGAAGATGAATCGATTTGCGACCACGTCTACCGCGACCCGCCGGGCAAGAGTCACTGTGTTGCGCGCGAACCAGCGCCGCGCGAAAAACATCTGCCAGCCGCGCCGCCAGTAGAGCCGCGTCGGTGGCCGCTCGATCCACATCGCATAGCGGTATGAGATTCCGAACACGGCGAACAGCGTCGCGAAGGTGTACGCGACAAGCGCCGCGTCGAAGTGCTGCAACCGGCGCGAACCAACGACGATGGCGGCCGCAAGGGTGAACGTCATGAGCGTGGCCCAGGCACCGGCCTTGATTCGATCGATCTGACCCTGCAGCGCCTGTGGAAGCGCGGCCCGCCAGGCGACATCGGCCGGATGGAACACGCGACGATTCAGGTACCGAAGCGTGAGCGCGGTTGCCGAGAGCAGCACGAATCCCGGCCAGACGATCCCGAGCGTGTCGCGGAAGACACCGAGCAGCAGCGGCGGGAAGAATCCGCCGAGTCCGCCCAGCGCGCCGACAAGACCCGTGACTGTGCCTGTCTCCTTGGGAAAGTGCTCGGGCACCAGCTTGAACACCGCGCCGTTGCCGAGTCCCATCAGCGCCGCGCAGGCCAGCGCGCCGACGGTGAACGGCAGCATCGACGGCCATGCGAGCAGCCACGCAAATACCGCCACGCCGCCGAAGACCCAGGAGAGCACCTGTGAACCGCCGATCCGATCGGCAAGCCAGCCGCCAATCGGCCTCACGAAGGTCGCGACCACGACGAAGCCCGCGGCCCGGAAGCCGGCATCAGCGGGCGTGAGACCGAACTGGGTGCGTAGAAGCGTTGGCAGATAGATCGAGAACGCGACAAATCCGCCGAAGGTCAGAAAGTAGAACGCGCCGAGCAGCCACGCGATGGGTGACGTTCGCAGTACGCGAACCATCGTGCCGGCGCCGGCAGGACGAACGACGCCCGGAGGATTTCGGGCGAGCGTGACAAACACCACCGCCCACGCGACCAACAGCACGGCCATTGCCTGGAACACACGCTGCCAGCCGAATGCGGCCGCCGCCACGGGTCCGACAAAAACCGCGAGCGATTGGCCGAGCGTGCCCATTCCGTAGATGCCCAGCGTCGTTCCCTGGGTTCCTGGCGCTGACCAGCGCGAAACGAACGCTACACCGATGGAGAACGCCGCGCCTGCAAGCCCGACGAGAAATGCGGCCGCGAGCAGGGATCCGTAACTCGACGTGAAGGGAACCACCGCCGCGGCAACCGCGGACACGAGCAGCAGGCCCGTGAACATCAGCCGGCCCCCGAAGCGATCCGTGAGCATGCCCATCGGCAATCGCGCCAGCGCGCCGAGCAGCACGGGCACGGCGACGAGCAGCGCGGTCTGCGACGCGGTGAGGCGGTAGAGCTGGCTGAAAACCGATGCCAGGCCTCCGATCAGTCCCCAGGCGGCAAACGTGATGAGGAAGGAGAGCGTCGCCAGAACCAACGCACGTCGAGCGCCGCGTTGCTCCGATGGTTCACGCATGAATGAGGTCCGAGATCCCCTCAGAGTCTGACACGTGTTGCCAGCGCCGGCGCGACAAGCGTCGCTAGAAGAACAAGCGGCCAGATGCGGCCTTTGAGAACGTTGTAGTCGGACAGAATGACCGGCCACGGCGTGCCGAACAGGTAATGACCTGCAAGGAACTCGAACGCCACAGTCAGGGCGAACCAGTAAATGCCGATCCCCCAGGGATTGAGATCACCGGTGGGACCGATCCATCCGATGGTCAGCCAGGCAACCACGATGACCGCGGCTGAAAGCATGAGCGTCGAAATGACGTGTCCCACCGCATCTCCCAATCGCGGAATCAGGATGCCCTGGCGGAATGCACCGTTCGCAATCGCAATGACGAGAATCCCGGACCAGATCGCCGTGGAGCGAGCAAGGACGGTCATACTCGCGGCAAAGAGCAACAGCCATACCGGGCCGGCTGGATCAGTTTCCGGTGCGAATGTGCGGCACTGGACGGCTCCGGCCCCAGCATTGGTGCGGGTTCTTGCGCGAGTGCGGGATTTTCCCCAAGGGACTAGACTCGCACCTGACTTCAGTGGTGTCGAACAGCCTCTTCCAGCCCGAGGATGCCGAGCGCGTCCTCGCGGCCATCCTGGACACGTCAGAAGACGCCATCGTGGGTGTCGACATATCCGGCAGAATCGTCGCCTGGAGTCAGGGCGCCCAGCGGATGTACGGCTATTCGGCCGACGAAGTCATCGGCCGCCCGGTGGCCATGCTGGTGCCCGCGGACCATCCCGATGAAGCCGGCGCACTCGTACGCCGGCTTGCCGCGGGTGAATCCGCCGAAGCGAACGATACGGTACTCGTCTCGAAGCACGGCAGCCGGATCGAGGCCTCGCTGACTGTGACGCCGATTCGCGACGCCGCCGGTCGCGTCGCGGGCGGGGTGCTGATCACGCGGAACCTCACCGGCGAACGCCGTGCAGATCGGGCTGTCAGGAGCGGCGAGGCCCGCTGGCAGTCGATCGTCGAGTCCGCGGTCGACGGCATCATCACGATCGATCACCGCGGACGTGTGGACTCCTTCAATCCGGCCGCCGAGCGTCTGTTCGGTTATCGGAGCGACGAAGTGATTGGGCGCAACGTCTCGATGCTCATGCCCGTGCCCTATGCGGCCGAACACGACCACTACATCAAACGCTACATCGACACACGTGAGGCCAGGATCATCGGGATTGGCCGCGAGGTTACGGGTCGCCGCAAGGACGGCACGACGTTCCCCATGCATCTTTCGGTCGGCGAGGCGTCGATCGACGGCGAAGCCAGATTCACCGGAATCGTGAAGGATTTGACCGACCGCGTCGCTCTTGAATCCAAGCTGCGCGAGGAGTCAGGACTCGCGCGCATCGGGGAGCTTGCGGCCGTGCTGGCCCACGAAGTGAAGAATCCGCTCGCCGCGGTGAGCGGCGCGGTTCAGATGATCTCAGAGATCCTGCCGGCAGATAGCGACGAGCGGCAGATCACCGCCGAGATTCTCAACAGGCTCGACGGCTTGAGCGCACTCATGGGCGATCTCCTCCTCTACGCCCGTCCTCCCCGTCCAAGTCCTGTTGCCATCGATGGCCTCGAACTGGTGAACGGTTTGATCGCGTTCTTCCGCCAGGATCCCGAGTGGCGCGGACTCGACGTCGAGGTCCGCGGCACGGCCCAGGTGTGCGCCGATCCCGAGCTTCTGAAGATCACACTCCAGAACCTGCTCTTGAACGCCGCGCAGGCGATGCACGGCCGCGGGCGCCTCGAGGTTGAGCTTGGCCACAGCGGTCGTTTTGTGTACGTGGAAGTCACCGACGCCGGGCCGGGGATCTCGGCCGACGACCGGGACCGGGTGTTCACGCCTTTCTTCACGACCAAGGCTCGTGGCACGGGACTCGGGCTTGCCACGGTGAAGCGCATCGCCGAAGCCCATGGCGGCGATATCTCGATCGCACAGACCTCTTCGACCGGCACGACCATGCGGTTGACCCTGCCCATGGCCGAGGAGAGGTAGAGCTGGCGTGATTCTTGAAACACAGATAGCGCATGACGCTCGGATCGGCGTACGGACCGCTCAGATGGCCTGCAAACCCGGCTAGTCCGATGCCGGTTTCTTCCCGATCCGGTGAGAATTCCCCGATTCGCAGGGTCCTCGTCGTCGACGACGAGCCGCTCATCCGGTGGTCGCTCCGGACGGGCCTGAGCCGGCGCGGCCATCAGGTGGCGGAGGCCGCCGACGGTGCGAACGCGCTGAAGCTGCTCTCGGCCGATCCGGAGCAGTTCCACGTCGTCCTCCTTGACTACCGTCTGCCCGATCGACAGGATTTGTCTCTGCTGCGCGATGTCCGCCGCACGTGTCCCTCGTGCGCCGTGATCATGATGACGGCCTTCGCCGACGAGCAGATGCGCGCTGAAGCGTTGGCCTGTGGCGCCAGGGCGGTGATTGACAAGCCGTTTCAAGTGGCTGCCGTCATTTCGATGGTGGAATCCGAATGAGGCACAGGACCATATGTCCGGACGTTGCGTGCTGATCGTTGACGATGAACGTCTGGTCCGCTGGTCGCTGGCCCAGCGGCTGCGCGCCGACGGCCTCGACGTGCTCGAGGCCGAAACCGCGGCCGACGCCGTTGCGCAAGCCGACAAAAGCCCTGATGTCGTCATTCTCGACTATCAGCTGCCCGACGGCGACGGCCTGTCGATCCTGAAGCGTCTGCATCAAACGGATCCCGACCTTCCGGTCATCATGCTGACCGCGCACAAGGACGCGGAAACCATCGTCGCGGCCATGAAGGCCGGGGCGCTCGATTACGTCACGAAGCCGTTCGAGGTCAGCGACGTCGCGACGCGCGTGGCGCGCGCACTCGAACTGACGAACTCGCAACGCGAGCTGCGCCGGATCAAAGAGGATCTCGCCAAGCCCTTCAGCTTCGACTCGGTAGTCGGCGACTCGGCGGTGATGAAGAAGGCCAAAACGCTGGCGCTGAAGGTTGCGCACAGCCCGAGTTCCACGGTCCTCATCACCGGCGAGAGCGGCACGGGCAAGGATCTGCTGGCTAAGGTCATTCACTACGCGAGCAGCCGCGCGCACCGCCCGTTTCTCAACATCACATGCTCCGCGCTTCCGGAGACGCTGCTCGAGTCCGAGCTTTTCGGACACGAGCGCGGGGCTTTTACGGACGCGCGGCAGCAGAAGCGCGGGCTCTTCGAGCAGGCCGATCAGGGCAGCGCGTTTCTTGATGAGATTGGTGAGACTACGCCCACGCTCCAGGCCAAACTACTGCGCTTCCTCGAAGAGAAGGCGTTCCGCCGGCTGGCCGGCACCTCGGACATAAAGGTCGACGTTCGCGTGATCGCCGCAACCAATCTGAACCTCGAGGAGCGGGTCCGCGAAGGCAGGTTCCGGGAGGACCTGTACTACCGCCTGAACGTGTTCCGGCTCGAAATGCCCCCGCTGCGCGACCGCGGAGACGACGTCGTGCTGCTGGCGCGACGATTCGTACGCAACTTCGCCGCCGAATTCCGACGCCCCGCACAAACGCTGAGCCCCGCCGCCGAGAAGGCGCTCGTCGGCTACAGCTGGCCCGGCAACGTTCGCGAGCTCCGCAATCTGGTCGAGCGGGCGGTGATTCTCGCCGACGGCGACACGCTCGAGCCCGGAGACTTCGAGAGCCTGCACTCGCTGAATCGGGATCTGCAGCAGAGTGGCAGCGGGGAAATTCAACTGCCGACCGGAGGGTTGAATCTCGAGGACGTCGAGCGGCGGCTGGTGACGCTGGCGCTGGAGCGGACCAAGGGCAATCAGACGAAAGCCGCCGCCCTCCTCGGGCTGCACCGCGACCAGATCCGCTATCGCATGGAAAAGTTCGGCCTGGCGAAGCCCGAGAATTCCTGAAGACGATCTCAGGCGACGCAGGAGTTCCGTCGTCCCAGTTCCGCCCGCAGATGATGGGCAACGTCGCGGATGAGCCGGTGAACGGAGGCTTCCGCGATACGGTGGCCGACGATCGCATCGAGCGCGCTGCCGACACCGCCGAGCGGCGGTTCATATTGACCGAGATAATCTATCTGTGTCTCGGTCGACGTCAGCGGGTAGATCGACAGCACGCCGTTCATGAGCGGAAACAGCCGGGGATGATGCGCCGCTTCCCAGGAAATCGGCAATCGCATCACCGGCGACCCGTACGGCGCGGCCGGTTCGTCGATCGCCTGTCCGACCGTGCATGCGATCTCGGCTGAGACGTCGATGCCCGCAATCGTGGCGCTGAGTTCCGCAGAGAGCGATTGCGCACGTGCCGAGGCGACTCGCGTGGCGTCGCGGAATGTGCCGATCGGGTCGGCCAGCAGGGCGCCTCGGACTTCACTGAACGGCTGGTTCACATAGTCATAGCTGCGAATCTCACGTGACACGTCGGCCTCCTCGCGTTTTCCGCAACGCTTCGCGAACCACATAGGTTCAAAGACCCTGCCAACAGCGGGGGCTCGATAGAGCCCTGCGACCCTGCACTTCGCCCCGGCGTGAGGGGAATTTCCCGCAGCCGGCGCGGTCAGTTGCCCATCTGCCTGATAACTCCCGGTGCGCGGCACGCACCCGGTCCTGGCATCACCGTTGCTCAGATCACATCCCGAACCGTTCAGGACGTCGCGTTTGCGTTCTGGCGCTGGGGGGACGAATGTCCGAACGCTGGATCACCACCGACGGCAACGAAGCCTGCGCAGCCGTTGCCTATCAACTGAGCGACGTCATCGCCATCTATCCGATTACGCCCTCGTCCACGATGGCGGAGCTGGCCGACGAATGGGCTTCGGCCCGGCAACCCAATCTCTGGGGCGCGATCCCGACCGTTGCCGAGATGCAGAGTGAGGGCGGCGCCGCCGGCGCGATTCACGGCGCGCTGCAGGCAGGCGGACTGGCGACGACGTTTACGGCGAGTCAGGGCCTGCTGTTGATGATCCCGAACATGTACAAGATCGCCGGCGAGCTGACGCCCACGGTGATCCACGTGTCCGCCCGGGCACTGGCGACGCACGCGTTGTCGATCTTCGGAGATCACAGCGACGTGATGGCCGTCCGGCAGACCGGCTTCGCGCTGCTCTCGTCGTCTTCAGTGCAGGAGGCGCAGGATCTGGCGCTCGTCGCGCACGCCTCGTCGCTCGCGGCGCGGGTGCCGTTCCTTCATTTCTTCGACGGGTTCCGGACCTCGCACGAGATTCAGAAGATATCCGCCATCGAGCTCGACACCATCCGGAGGCTGGTCGACGACGGATGCGTTCGTGACCATCGAGAGCGGGCGCTGAATCCGAATCGCCCCGTCGTCCGCGGCACGGCACAGAACCCTGACGTGTTCTTTCAGGGCCGCGAGGCATCCAATCCTTACTACCTGGTGACCCCGGAAATTGTGCGCTCGAAGATGCGGCTGCTTGGCGAACTCACGGGCCGCTTGCATGACCTCTTCGAGTATCACGGCGCCCCCGACGCCACGGACATCATCGTGATGATGGGCTCCGGCGCCGAGACCGCGCGCGCCACCGTGGATGCTCTCGCACCAGCCCGCATCGGTGTCGTAACGGTCAAGCTGTACCGTCCGTGGAGTATGTCCGACTTCCTGCGGGTACTGCCTGACACCGTCCAGCGTATCGCCGTGCTCGATCGGACCAAGGAACCTGGTGCCATCGGCGAGCCGTTGTACCAGGACGTCGTGACCGCCCTGGTGGAGGGCATGGCAAACGGCGCGACGCCGATAGCCACGATGCCGAGAGTCATCGGCGGCCGTTACGGTCTGGGCTCCAAGGAGTTCACGCCGGCGATGGTCAAGGCCGTGTTCGAAGAGCTTGCGTCACCGTCTCGCAGGCCGCACTTCACCGTCGGGATCGTGGATGACGTCACCGGCCTTTCACTGCCGGTCGATGAGGGATTCGACGTGGAACCGGAAGGGACGGTCCGGGCGGTGTTCTTCGGCCTGGGCGCGGACGGCACGGTCGGCGCGAACAAGAACAGCGTCAAGATCATCGGCGACGAACCCGATCGATGGGCGCAGGGCTACTTCGTCTATGACTCGAAAAAATCCGGCGCCGTCACCGTTTCACACCTGCGCTTCGGACGGCAGCCAATCCACGCCCCGTACCTGATTTCCCGCGCGTCCATCGTCGCCTGCCATCAATTCGGGTTTCTGTCGAAGTTTGACGTCGTGTCCCTGGCCGAACCAGGCGCGATCGTTCTCCTGAATGCCCCGTACGAGCCGGATCGCCTCTGGACGGAGCTCCCACGGGAAGTACAGGACATCGTCATCGATCGACAACTGCGGCTGTTCACGATCGATGCGTACCGGGTCGCGCGCGAGGCGGGCCTGGGGACGCGCATCAACACGATCATGCAGGCATGTTTCTTCGCACTCTCCGGCGTTCTGCCCCCCGACGAAGCGCTGTCAAAAATCAAGGAGACCATCAAGAAGACCTACAGCAAGCGTGGCGACGCGGTTGTCGCGAAGAACTACGCCGTCGTGGATGCCGCGCTGGCGCATCTGCATCGCGTTGCCGTCCCACCGGCGGCTACGGCCGCACAGCACGTCAGGAAACCGGTTCCGGACGTCGCGCCCGATTTCGTCAGACGCGTGACCGCGCTCATGCTGGCGAACCAGGGCGACCGGCTTCCCGTGAGTGCATTTCCCATAGACGGGACATGGCCGACGGGCACATCGAAATGGGAGAAGCGCGACATCGCCACCGAGTTGCCGGTGTGGGATGAGGCGCTCTGCATTCAGTGCAACAAGTGTGCGTTCGTCTGCCCGCATGCGGCCATCCGCGTCAAGGTCTTTGACGAGGCGGCTGTGACCGGCGCACCGCAGCCGTTCAAACACGTCCGCTACAAGGGCCCGGAGTTCACGGGTCAGTATTCCGTGCAGGTCGCGCCCGAGGACTGTACCGGCTGCGGTGTCTGTGTCAGTGTGTGTCCGGTCAAGTCCAAGGCTGACCCCAGCCATCGTGCGGTCAACATGGCGCCCAAGGGCCCCATCGCAGCGCAGGAGCGCGACAACTTCGAGTTCTTCCTCGGGCTTCCCGAGCCGGATCGCACTCGGGTCACGCCCGACGTCAAGAGCACGCAGTTTCTGCAACCGCTCATGGAGTTCTCCGGTGCGTGCGCCGGGTGTGGTGAGACGCCTTACCTCAAGCTGCTCACGCAACTCTTCGGCGAACGCGCCGTCATTGCGAACGCCACCGGGTGCTCCTCGATTTTCGGCGGCAACCTGCCGACGACGCCGTACACGACGAACAAGGACGGCCGCGGCCCGGCCTGGGCGAATTCACTGTTCGAAGACAACGCCGAGTTCGGCTATGGCATGAAACTGGCCATCGACCAGCATGTCGCGCGGGCACGCGCGCTCGCATCCTCACTGGCCGCCGTGCTGCCGGAAACCCTGGTGCAGGGGCTGCTCACCTCGCCACAGCGGACCGAAACTGAACTCAAGGCTCAGCGTGAACGGATTGCCGAGCTTCGGCGTCTCCTTCCGGCCATCGCCACAATTGAGGCGCGCGAGCTCGATCGGGTGGCCGAATACCTGCTGGACCGATCTGTCTGGATCGTCGGCGGCGATGGCTGGGCCTACGACATCGGCTATGGCGGTCTCGATCACGTGCTGGCCTCGGGCGCCGATGTGAACGTGCTCGTACTCGACACCGAGGTGTACTCGAACACAGGCGGCCAGCAATCAAAGGCCACGCCGACGGGCGCGTCCGCGAAGTTCGCCGCGTCCGGCAAACGAGGCGCGAAGAAGGACCTGGGCCTGATGGCGATGGCGTACGGTCACGTCTATGTGGCGCAGATCGCATTCGGCGCGAAGGACGGCCAGACGCTGAAAGCTCTGATCGAGGCCGAGTCGTATCCAGGCCCTTCTTTGGTCATCGCCTACAGCCACTGCATCGCGCACGGCTATGACCTGGCGTGCGGCCTGGAGCATCAGAAGCTCGCCGCCGATTCCGGGTACTGGCCTCTCTATCGATTCGATCCGCGCCGGGTGTCCAACGGCCAACCTGCGCTCGGGCTCGATTCTCCTCCGCCGAAGAAACACGTGGGAGAATTGATGGCGGAAGAAACGCGTTTCAGAATCACGCAGCACGCGGATCCCGTACGGTACGAGGATCTCGTCGCGGAGTCGGAAGCCCGGATTCGCAGAAGGTTGGATCTCTACGAGAAACTCGGCCGGAGCTGACGCCAGTCGAAGCAAATGCCGCAATCCGAACTAGCCGGACTTGTCGTCGCCCTTCTCGGCGGCGCCGGCGTTGGTCTCGAGCGTCAGTGGTCCGGTCACGCTGATGGACCGCGCGCCCGCTTTGCGGGCATCAGGACGTTCACGCTGCTTGGTGCGCTGGGAGGCTTGAGCGGGGACCTCTGGCGCTCAGGCATGACGCTGCCTGCGGGTGTTCTTCTCGCCGGCGCAGTCCTGATCGTCGTGGCCGGTTACGTCGTCGCAAGCCGCACCGACATCGACGGCACCACCGAGGTCGCCGCGCTCGTGGTTCTTGCGGCCGGCATCTTTGCGGGGATCGGCTCAATCCGTCTGGCGAGCGGCATCTTCGCGTTGCTCACGCTGATCCTCGTCGAGAAGTCGAGGCTCCATGCGCTCGTGAAGCGGATTGACGACGTCGGTCTCCGATCGGGCGTGCAATTCGGCGTGATGGCGCTGGTGATCCTGCCGCTTCTTCCGGAAGGGCCGTTCGGCCCCGTGGGTGGCATCCGGCCGCGTGAGCTGTGGGCGCTGGTGCTCTTCTTCAGCGCCCTGAGTTTCGCGGGCTTTGTCGCCCGCAGAGTGGCTGGGCCGGGTCGTGGATACCTCGTGACCGGGCTGCTCGGCGGGCTGGTGTCATCGACCAACACGACCTTGATGTTCGCGCGCGCGAGCCGCCATCACCGATCGATGGAACGGGCGCTGGCGTTTGGCGCCGTGGCGGCCAATGCCATGCTCTTTCCGCGTGTGGTCGTGGCCACTGCCGTGCTGGGTCCAGCGGTTGTGCCCGCCCTCGTCTTGTATCTGGCTCCACCGGCTGCCGTCGCTGTGGCGCTGATGCTTTGGTACCGCACGTCTGGCTCGGAAGAAAGAGAGCTGACGCCGCGCAATCCTCTACAACTTGCGCAGGCGCTTCAGATGGCCGTGATGTTTCAGGCGGTACTCGTTCTCGTCTATCTGGCTCGCAGTACGTGGGGCACGTCGGGTGTGCTCTCTGCCGCGGCGGTGCTTGGCTTGACGGACGTGGACGCGCTCACAATCTCGATGGCCCGTGACATTGCGCCGGCCCTGTCTGCGCAAACCGCGGCCGCCGGCATCGCGATCGGCATCGGAGCCAACACCCTGGTGAAGCTCGGAATTGCGCTGTTCTTCGGCAGCCGTCAGTTCAAGCTGATCGTGGGCGGCGCACTGACATTGATGCTTGCCGCTCTTTCCGCAGTACTGGTCTGGCGGGTGCTGTGAAAGAGCCTGGCCAGTGCCCAGGTTGACGCCGGAAACGTCACCGCCCACAGCGCCGCGATCCATATCAACCAGTGAACGTACATCTGCAACGCAAGGAACGGCAGGAGAGCGCCATTCGCCGTCAAGGACAGCCGAATGACGCGTTCAAGACCGTTTCCTCTGAACACACGCGCGGCACAGAGGCTTGCCAGGCTCATGAAGCTGTATCCAAGGATGTCCACTGCGTACAGGAATGAATCGAACGGTGTGAAAAGGAACTGCTCAATGCCTTGGGTTCGACCGGCCGAGAGCCGGGGCGCGACCCACGTCAGCTGCACGTAGTAGTTGATGCCGATCAATGCCGTGTAGATCGTCGCGAATGACACCGCCGCGTGGCTCCAGATCTTCCGATCTGCCGGCGTCAACTGGTGGATGCTCAGTGTGAGCAACAGGAACGTTGGGCCGAGGAAGAGGGACGGTGTGAGAAGGACGATCAGCCCAAGAGCGGTGCTCGCATTGTGGGCTCCGCCTCCGGATTCCATCAGTCCCATCCACTCGGCAAGCTGACCAACGACGTAGGTGAGACTGAAGAACGTGGCGAATACGGCCGACCAGAATCCAACCGACCTGGTCGAAGGGGAAATCTCGACAGCCACGGCTTACCTCGCGCCGGACATCACCCCGACATGCCCACCAGCGATTGGAGCGAGCGATGCGTGCTGGCGCGGCTTCCGGCGGCAGACAATCACACCGACCACGATGACGAAGGGCAGCGACACGAGCGGCGAGGGTTGCAGGAGTGTCAGCATTTCGAATGTCGCTGCGGCCGCAACGAGTCCGAGGAGCGGCCGGCGCCAGTTGCGGCGCGCGACCACTTGCGCAGACGCCCAGAGAAACATCAGGAATGTCGCGGCCCATAGCACCGTCTGCGTGTGGTTTTCGCGCCGGCTGCGGGCGCCCGTTTCTGCGACTTCCTTGATGCCGATGAGCATCCGGCGCTCCATGGCGAAGTGGATCGGGTCGAAGATCAGCGAGTCGAATCCCACGCCCAGCATCGTGGGCCGTGCCGAGCCACGGCCGCGTACGAGCAGTCGCGTGCTGTCCGTGCCGATCGGCTGGATCACGAATGTCCAGCTGCCGTTTTCCGGCGCGTTGAGAGGCGTGCCGACCATGCGTGTAGCGAAGCCGAGCACGCGTCCCGGGTCGAACGCGCTCAGCGTGGCAAACCCGATCCCGCCGGCCTTCGTGCTCGGGTACATCCAGAGTTTGTCGCCGAGCCGCCACTGTTGCTTGTCCGGTCTCGGGACATCCTCGGTCGGCATCTCGCAACCAACGAGGTTCTCGAGCAGATCGAAACTGTAGAAGCCACCGCGGTCCTGGCCGAGTTGTGCCAGCCAGGGCCACACGGCAGCTGCGGGCGCATCAATCGTGATCGCTCGCGTCGACTGTGCGGCCGCATCCTCGACGATTTCATCACCAGGCAGGGCCATCAGACGTTCATTGGAGGTGGCACCCCAATTGAGGAAAGCCGGGCGTACGACTTCCACGTGGTTCACAACAACCAGAGTGAGTGTCACGCCCAGAATCAGGATTCGCTGGAGGATGCGGCCGGCTGACATAGGCGCCGGACGAAAGTGCATATCGCGAGCCAGAACTCAGATGGAGCAAGTAGCGTCAGCGCTCATTGCCGGCGCTAGGCACATGCGGAGATTCCTGCAGCCCTGCTGAAAAGTGCGCGCTGGCGGACGGCCGATCTCGCCGGCCACGAAGAGATCCTTCAGGCCCGAACTATGCAGTGCCGTTGGTCATGAGTACTCGACCAGCAATTCACCGCACCGTATTGGCCTCCGGTCTCCTGGCGGGGTTGATCCTTACGCTGACGTCCTGCGCCAGTGCCACCATCGTTTCCCTTGAGGGACGGACTGCCGATGTTTCCGCGCTCGCCGGCGAGTGGGCAGGCACCTACATCAGTCCCGAAATGGGCCGCCAGGGCACCATCTGGTTCAAGCTCGTCGAAGGCGAAGGGCACGCGCATGGCGAGGTTCGCATGACTCCGCGTGGCAGTGTCATGCCGTACGCGCGCGAGATGCCGACCGTGCAGCCGCGCGAGCCCATCCAGTTCCTCGGTATTCGCTTCGTGCGCGTGTCCGCGACAGACGTGAGCGGAGTGCTCGATCCGTACTGGGACCCGGATGCGGGTTGTAATGCGAACACGACATTCCGGGGAAGATTGCATGGCGATCGGCTCGAAGGTGAGTTCGAGACGCGGCTGTACACGGGTACCGTCGCCCTGGGCCGCTGGAGTGCCGCGCGCAAGGTTGCCCGATAGTGGCGGGCCACCATCGGGCCACTCGGCGCAGCGTCGTGACGCTGGCGGGGTTTCTCGCTGGCGCCGTGCTTGCGGGCTGGGTCGCGTGGCGAACACTGAAACCCACAGGATGGGCGCTGTCGTTCTGGACGACCGTGCGGGCAGGAGCGGATTCGGCGACCTATGGCCACGCCGTGGAGCACGCCGCCGAAGTTCTCGCTGCCAACGTGGTCATACTCGCGGTCGTTGGCGGTCTGCTGGTGGGCTGCCTGGCCTGGGTTACAGAGCGTCGCCGACGCCTGTTGTAGCCGATCAGCACTGCTCGCCGTAACGAGACGCGTGTCAGGCCCGGACGTGCGTCATTCGCGACTGCTCGACGAACCCGGTCGTGTCGGGCTGTACGAAATCACGTTCGTGGACGCGAACCGTCAGCACCGGGCAGTTGGCCAGTCGAGAGACGTGCTGCGCGACGCTGCCCATGAGGAAGTGCGCGAAGCCGCGCCGGCCATGCGTGCCGACGATGATCAAGTCGGCAGGCAGATCACGTGCAACCGCCAGGATGGTCTCTGCCGGCGACGCCGACACTGTCACCTCGAGATGCGCGCGGAGCGCCGATCGCTCCGGTTCCGGAAGGAGTGAATCGAGGGTGGCGCGCGCGCTGACTTCAAGCTCCGTCTGCAGAGAACCGACGTCTATGGCCGGGCCCGGCAGTGGATTGGCTTGAACTGCGAGGTCAGCGACCACATGCAATACATGGAGCGACGCGTCGAATCGGCGTGTCAGCTCGATGCCATACCGCAGGGCGGCTTCTGACGGTTCACCGAAGTCTGTTGCGACCAGGATCTTCTTGAGCGCGATCACGTTAGCCTCCAATCGCTAAAGCCGGCTTCACGGCCTCTCCCACTCGAATGCGGACATCCACGATGTGGCAGCCACCGCCCTCCGGCATCACCAGCACGGGATTGAGGTCGAGCTCGAGCACCTCGGGCACGTCCTCGGCAAGGCGCGAGACTCGCGCGAGCACGTCGGATAGCGCAGCCCTGTCCGACGCGGGCTTACCACGGTGGGCTCTTATGAACCTGGAGGCGCGGGACTCATCGATGAGCTCCTCGATGTCCACGTCGTCGATCGGCGCGACGCGAAAGTGCATGTCGTCGAGCGCTTCGACCTCCACGCCGCCGAGTCCGAAGCCAACCAGGGATCCGAAGACGCCATCGTTCACGATGCCGACAACCGTCTCCACGCCGCCCGTCACCATCGGTTGCAGCACGATGGCGTCGCACTGAACGTTGCGATCGCGCGCGTTCTGCGTCAGTCGATCGAAGGCCCCGCTCACATCAGCGGCGGTCCGGAGATTGACCGCAACGCCATCCACATCCGTCTTGTGCAGAGCCTGGCTGGAGATCAACTTCGCAACGACCGGGAAGCCCATCGCGGAAGCGGTCGCAATCGCATCGAGAGGAGAGCGCACCGGCACTGTCGGCGCCAGAGAGAGCCCGTAGTAGGAGAGCAGCCGCGATGCTTCCTCATGGGTCATCCAGTCACTGCCCCGGCGTGAAGTGACTGCCCGGCACAGCGCGCGAGCCGCTTTGGCTCGGAGGTCCGGCAGATTCCTCCTCGTTGCCTGAGGTTTGGCGCGCCATTCCGCATACCTTGCGACCTTGCCAAGGGCCCGCGCCGCATTCTCGGGGAAGGAGTAGACCGGGATCTGCTCTGCTCCAGCCATGAGACACGGATTCGCCTCATTACCCATCAGGCAGGCGAGGATGGGTTTGGCGGCCGCCGCTGCCTTGCGTCCGTCCTGGATTCCTTCGCGAATTGCATCAATCACCGGCGCCGATGTCTCAGGATTGACAGGCGTAAAGAGGACAAGCAGTGCATCGACTTCGTCCGCCGCCAGAATCGACGCAATCACCGATCGGTACTGTTCCGGTCCAGCGGTCGCAATCATGTCCAGCGGATTCGCGGCCGCAGCGAGACTCGGCAGTACCGCGGCGACATTCCGCCGCGTCGCCTCGCTGAACTGCACGACGTTGAGGCCGGCGGCGGCGCAGGCGTCCGCGGCGAGGATCCCCGGACCGCCGGCGTTCGTCACGATCGCAACGCTCGATCCACGCGGCAGGGGTTGCGCCTCGAGGCACGCCGCGAGGTCGAACATCTCGTCGATCGTGTCGGCACGAATCACGCCGGTCTGGTGAAAGAGGGCCGACACCGCTACGTCGCTGGCGGCCAGCGCCGCGGTATGAGATCCCGCCGCCGCTGCGCCGACCCGCGTTCGGCCCGACTTCACGGCGATGATGGGTTTCTTCCGTCCGACCATTCGCGCGATCTGCGCGAACCTGCGCGGGTTGCCAAATGACTCGAGGTAGAGAGCGATCACGGAGGTCGCCGGATCGGTGGCCCAGTACTCGAGCAGATCGTTCCCGGAGACATCCGCCTTGTTGCCCACGCTGACGAAGGTCGAGACCCCTACATGCCGGCGCGCCGCCAGATCGAGAATCACTACTCCCAGCGCGCCGCTCTGAGACGACATCGCCAGTCCCCCCGCCGGTGGAAAGCAGGGGGAGAAGGACGCATTCATCGGTCTCGCGATGCTCGCGTTGATGATGCCCATGCAGTTGGGCCCGACCATGCGAATCCCCGCGCCCCGCACCTTGGCGAGCATCGCGTCCTGCATCGCGCGACCGGCCGCGTCCGTCTCCGCGAAGCCTGCCGTGATGACGACGACGCCTTTCGCGCCTGTCGCGATGCAGTCGTCGACAACGGCGTTCACGGAGTCGCGCGGGACAGCGATGACTACCAGATCGACGCGCGCCGGAAGCGATCGAAGACTCGGCCAGCTCTGGTGCGCTCCGACGAAGCCTCCACCGTGCGTGACGGGGTAGACGGGGCCGGGGAATCCCTGCGCGATCAGCGCGTCAAAAATCCTGCGCCCGAGCCCCCCGCGCTGCCGGGAGACACCGACGACGGCAATCGAAGCGGGTTCGAGAAGCGAGCGTACTCCGGTGACGCCGGTGGCGTCGATGGTCTCAGTTCGTTCGAGCGCAGCCACTTCAGTCACTGAGGACCTCCCGCTCTCGCGGACGTGTGCCGGCTCTATCTGCAGATCCGAGGCCAGCCGCCATTGACGATGAACCTTGCGGCAGGCCGCGCAGGAATCCCGGGCAGCCGCGAAGTTTTCCGCACCCGTTGGCGGACCAGTGACTCATGCGTTGGCGGTCTCATTGCAGGCGGCTGGCACAGGTTCTGCGTCTACTGCCGTCGCAAGGTTCCGGACTGCGGGAGAACGAAGATGGCTGACACGCTCAATTGGGAATCGTTCAAGGCCGACAGCGCCCAGTTCGCCAAACGTCTGAGACAGCTGATTCAGGAGGGGAACCTTCGCCGCATCATCGTCCAGCACAAGGGACAGACGGTGGCGGAGTTCCCGGTGACCGCTGGTGTCGTTGGTGTTGTCATTGCGCCCGTACTGGCGGCGGTTGGAGCCCTCGTCGCGTTGCTCAAAGACTGCACGATTCACGTTGAAGTCAATCGGGATCCCGCGGTGCCTTCCTTCACTCCCGCGAGAGAAGACACCCCTGCCGCTGAGGCTGCCGATGTTGAGTGCTGAGACGTTGGAAGCGCACCAGGTTGGCCGCATCGGCTGGCTGCGCGCGGCGGTTCTTGGCGCCAACGACGGGATCGTCTCAACGGCCAGCCTGATCGTCGGCGTCGCCGCAGCCTCAGCCGCGACCGCTGACGTGCTCGTCGCCGGAACCGCTGGTCTCGTCGCAGGAGCCATGTCGATGGCTGCCGGAGAATACGTGTCCGTCAGCTCCCAGCACGATACGGAGCTGGCCAATCTCGAGCGTGAACGCCGCGAACTCGCGAGCCAGCCGCAATTCGAGCGTGACGAGCTCGCCCGAATCTACGTCGAGCGAGGTGTCGAGCCGGCGCTCGCGAGCCAGGTGGCCGAACAGCTCATGGCGAGGGACGCGTTGGGCGCGCATGCCAGGGATGAGCTCGGCATCTCCGAGGGCGGCAGAGCGCGTCCGGTCCAGGCAGCGCTGACGTCAGCAGTGACGTTCGCGGTCGGTGCCGCGTTACCGCTGTCGATGGTGTTGTTCATGTCACGCGCGACGCTCGTGGCGTCCGTTGCCGTTTCCTCGCTCGGGTTTCTGGCACTCCTCGGCGCAGTGGGCGCCCGGATCGGCGGAGCGAACGTAGCCCGTGCCACGATTCGCGTGACGTTCTGGGGCGCCATCGCGATGGCGCTGACGGCAGCGATTGGCGCCATGTTCGGGACCGTTGTCTGAGATTCGGGCGTTGCGAAGTCCTCCGCACCGGATCGGAATTCCTCCGCGCCCCGCTCCACGCTGCGGCCTTCTTTTGATTCGATAGTCCGTCAAACCCTGGCGGCGCCATTGGTACCGCTTCTGCTCCTTGTAGGAAATATCGCAGTGGTGCTCTGACAGAGCCGTCACGACGCGGAGGAGTAATCCAATGACAACAGATAGAGAACTTCAGGATTCGGTACTCAAGGCCCTCGAGTTCGAGCCGGGCGTCGATGCCGCTGGAATCGGCGTCATCGCCCACAACGGCGTCGTCACGCTGACCGGCATGGTCACAACATTCTTCCAGAAGCGCCTGGCCGAGAAGATCACTGGCCGCGTCTATGGCGTGCGCGCAATCGCCAACGACATCGAAGTGCAGCTCCCGCTCCATGCCCGTCGAAACGATTCGGCAATTGCCGAAGCGGCGGCGAACGCGCTGAGCTGGGATGCCGCCATTCCCGCCAACACCGTCCAGGTCACATTGCGAGACGGCTGGGTGACACTGACCGGTGCGGTTGACTGGCGCTACCAGCGCGATGCGGCGGAATCCAACGTCCGGCGTCTGCACGGCGTGAAGGGCATCACGAACTCCATCGTGGTGAAACCGCGCGTTCGCTCGGCTGACGTCAAGACGAGGATTGAGGGCGCGTTCAAGCGGAGCGCGGCAATCGAGGCCCAGCGCGTCCATGTCGAAGCGCTAGATGGACGGGTGACGCTGACAGGAGCCGTCCGATCCTGGCCCGAGCGTCAGGAGGCGGAGCGCGCGGCGTGGTCCGCGCCCGGCGTCAGCCTTGTCGATGACCGGATTGTTGTCACGCCGTAATCCGGAAGGCCGCCGTGTCCGGTCAACCCTGGAAGGTCGTGCTTGCAGCCGGCGCCGGCCGCCGCCTGCAAGGCGTTACCGGCGGAGTGCCCAAGCAGTTCTGGCGGAGCGGCGGCAGAGCCACGCTACTCGAGCAGACGATCGATCGCTTCGATCCAATCGCACCACCGTCACGGACCGTTGTGATCGTGGACGAGAGCCAGCGCGAACACATCGCGGAAGGAGCGCGGCTGCATCCGGCCCGTACGCTCGTAGTTCAGCCCCAGGACCGCGGTACGGCAGCCGGGGTGCTCCTCGCACTCACACCAGTCCTCGGGACGCGGCCGGAGGCGATTGTCATTCTCACTCCATCGGACCACGGCGTCGTGGACGTGCCCGGGTTTCGCGAGCGCGTCGCGCAGGCGGTGCAGCGCGTGCGGAATAGAGACGACATCGTGCTCTTTGGGGCCGTGCCGGCCGCGGCACAACCGGACTACGGCTGGATTTCACTGAGGCACGACGGATCAGGCGGAGCCTTCAGGCCAGTGGCGTCGTTCGTCGAGAAGCCCGACGGCGCTGCGGCGGCGCGTCTGTTCAGGGACGGAGCCATATGGAACACCATGGTGGTGGTGGCCAGGGCGCGCACGCTCCACGATCTCTATGCGACTCTGCTGCCCGGGCTGACCGCGCTCATTTCCGCGGTGATTGGCCTGCCTGAAGCGCTTCGGGCAAGCTATCTTGCCGCCATCTATCGAAGGCTGCCTCAGCACGATTTCTCGCGGGACGTTCTGGGCCGCGCCCACGGACTGATCGCGTGCGTGCTCCCGCGGTCGATTGGCTGGACGGATCTGGGAACACCGGATCGCCTGGCCGCGTGGCAGCGGAACAGCGGGCGCACTCAGAGGAGTGCGGCGGCGTTCTCGGCGGCGTGATTCGCATGGGGGTTCTATGATCACGCTCGCGTATCGGATGATGGGGGCGATTCTCCTCGACCGTGGCACGTTCGAATCGGTCGAGAATCAGCGTTCAACCGGCCCGCAGGCCATTCTCGTCGTCCTGATGTCGAGCCTCGCTGCCGGCGTCGGTGCTTCCGGTCTGCCAGGTCCGAGAATCTTCAATCTGCTTGTCGTCGCCGGAGTTGCCGTCGCGACCTGGCTGGCGTGGGCGTCGCTAATTCTGTATGTCGGAGGAGTTGCGATGCGGGCGCCGGACACGCGGGTGGATTACGGCCAGCTCGCGCGGACGATTGGCTTCGCAGCCGCGCCGGGGCTCTTCCAGATTTTCGGCCTCTTCACATCGATTTCGATTCCTGTCTTCGTCGTGGCCTGGGTCTGGATGCTCGCCGCCATGGTCGTGGCAGTCCGTCAGGCACTCGACTTCAGCAGCACGTGGCGGGCCGTTGGCGTTTGCACGGTGACGCTGGCGCTTGTCCTGGCGACGACGGCGGCCATCGGACTTGCGCTGCAGCGTACTGTCGCCTGATGGAGTCAGTCCCGGATCCTGCTAACGGCGGCCGCTGCAATCCCGGCACTTCCCGGCAAAGAACATTGCCGCGTCGATCTCGGGATCGAACTGGGATTCAAGACCGACGCGCTTCTCGATGAAGGTCACGGCATTTGGAATGTAGCGGCCGGCGACTGGCGCCGTCACAGTCACTCGCGTGCCATCGGGTGTGCCATAGATCCGAGTGATGATCGGCTGATCCGGTGGCGCCAGGCCGGGCAGAGAAAATGGATTTCCCGTTTCGCCGTCCCGCGGATAGCGGAGCGTGAACTCGTTGCCGTCGAACGCGAGCCACTGGCCGATCGTCGACGCCCGTTCCGACCATTCGGGATCTTCCATCGCGAGAGATAGAGCGTAGGCGTGCAACGCCCGATTGATCGTGGTGATCGTGGCGCGGAGATTGACGATCGTCACGCGTTGAACCCCGGCCAGCCGTCCGCGGCGGTCCAGATAGAGAGGCCCGTTCGAGATCGTGACGTTCGCGACAAGAGTTGACCACAGCGTTCGCTTCGCCTCGTTCGCCGCCCGATCGAGCGTGGAGACCGGAACCTTTGCCGGCGCCGACAGTTGCCTGCCAAGCTCATCAAGGTCGATGACTCGAGTCCAGCTGTCAAAGAAGTAGATTCGTCGTCCGGCAACTACAGAAAGAAGATCTTCTTCCTCGTCCGGTGTCAGGGTCCCTGGGTCCTCAGCCGATGCGCCGAACCGCTCGTCTCCGTGGATGCCCGAGTACGTCGTGTAGATCAGCAGGCGATCGCCGGCGACGTCATGGTGGTATGACATCGCCTGGTCCTCGAACGTGATGCAGGCGGCGGAGGTCGCGGCGAACGATGCGATGAGGATGAATGTGCGAAGTCCGCGTGCCAGCTCGATGGACGGCATATCGGTCTGAGGAACTGCACGGCCGGTGCCAGTTCAATCTGGCGTCTCGCGGTCCGGCGGGGTGGGCAAGCCGGGCTCGCCGACGCGGAGTCCTTCGCAGCGTCGCGAACTAGTTCGCAGCCGCCGCCGGCCCGATGAGCTCACCGCTCTTCATGGCTGCATTTGGCTGGTGGCAGGTTCCTTGCTGCTCGAGAGTGCACGGACGGATGTACCGCACTCGCTGCGGACCGATCACGCGGGAGATTAGCCATGAATCTGATGCGCTTTGATCCATTTCTGGAGCTCGAGGAAGTGTCGAATCGCCTGAACCGAATCTTCGGCAGGGAGATGCGCGTGGCCACCAGGCCTGAGACCGCCTTCGCGGACTGGGCACCGGCCATGGACGTCGAGGAGAGCGACACCGAGTACCTCATCAAGGCGGACCTGCCGGACGTCAAGCGGGAGGACGTGAAGGTCTCGGTCGAGGACGGCATCCTGGCCCTCGAAGGGGAGCGCAGGATGGAGAAGGACGAAGAAGGCAGGAAGTATCACCGAGTCGAGCGCAGCTACGGTAAGTTCGTGCGCCGCATGACCGTGCCGACCAATGTCGATCAGCAGAAGGTGGCCGCCGAGTTCAAGGACGGCGTGCTCAACGTGCATCTGCCGAAGGCGCCGGTCTCGAAGCCCAAGGCCGTCGACGTGAAAGTGGCCTGACGCCGGCACGACAAGCCGGCTTGAAGAAACGGAAGCGAAGGACACCATGCAAATCAAAGACATCATGAGTCACCCGGTCGTCACGTGCTCAACTGCGGCGATGGCCGACGAGGCCGCACGGCTGATGTGGGAGAACGACTGCGGGATTGTTCCGATCGTCGACGCCGACGGCCATCTTTCGGGTGTGATCACGGACCGCGACCTCTGCATGGCGGCCTACACCCAGGGGATGGCGCTTGCCGCCATCCCCGTGACCAGCGCGATGGCTGGGCATGTCGCAGCGGCGCACGTCGACGATTCTGTCGAGAGCGTCGAGTCACTGATGCGGGCGAGCCAGATTCGACGGGTGCCGATCCTCGACCGGAACGATCGGCTCGCCGGGATCGTCGCGATGAACGACCTCGCGCGGTTGGCCGTGCGGTCGCACCGCAACGGTGTCGATCGCGAGCTGGTCAAGACGATGGCGGCAGTGTGCCAGCCGCGGGCACACGCCGGCGTGGCGCAACCCGCACTGGTCGAACGGCCCAGTGTCGCGGTCTAGCCGCGAGGAAACGAGGAGCGCAGGTCACGTATCCTAGTCGGCAGGGACACACTTGAGACAGGGCCCCTGACGACCGCATGGAACTGTTAGGCATCGAACCGCTCGAAGAGCATGCCCGCCGTCTGGCTGCGCTGCTGACGGCTGCCACGCGACACCGCTTCTACCTCAGCACCCGCCGGCATCTGTCCGGACTCGACAGCGACCTCCGCACCCTGCGCGAGGTGTACCTGGACCTCAGCGACGACGCCCGGAAGGGCGAAGAGTCATCGCCGGCGGCCGAATGGCTGCTCGACAACTTCCCCGTGATCTCTGCATCGGCGCGCGACGTCCGGCACGATCTTCCGGCCGCGTTCTATCACCGCCTTCCGCGGATGCAGACGGACGAATTCGCCGGCCAGGCGCGCGTATATGCGATGGCGTCGGAGCTGGTCGGCCACAGCGCCGGCCGCCTTGACGCCCAGCGCCTCCACCGCTTCATCGTGGCGTTTCAGTCGATCACGCCCCTCACAATGGGCGAGCTCTGGGCGTGGCCCAGCGTTCTCAAGCTGTCGCTCGTGCACCACCTGAGGGAACGCGCGGACGTGCTTGCCGCCGATCGGGCGCATCGGCGCGCCGCAGATCGCCTGGCCGAGGCGCCGGGGTCGGCGCGCGCGTGGCCTGCGGACATCGCGCCGGCCTTTGTCGTCCGCCTGCTTCAGCGATCGCGTGAGACCGAACCCGAAGGCGGGCAACTGCGGCGCGACCTGGACGCGCTGCTGGCCGCGCGCGGACAGACACTCGAAGACGCAATCAGATCGGATGGCCGCCATCAGGCCACCGAGCAGGCGTTCGTATCAAGCCTCGTCGGCAGTCTCCGCCTCATCGCCACGTTCGACTGGACGGAGTATTTCGAGAGCGTCAGCCTCGTCGAGCAGGTGCTCCGCCGCGATCCTGTCGGCGTGTACGCGCGCATGGATTTTCAGAGCCGCGACCGCTACCGCCATGCGCTCGAGGAAATGGCGGCGCCGACGGGGGAGGCGCAGTTGCGCGTCGCGCTGAAAGCCGTCGAGCGCGCACGCCAGGTGGCCGAGAAGACACCGGGCGACCGGAAGGCGCACGTCGGCTACTTCCTCATCGGCGGCGGACGGCGCCAGTTCGAAAAGGGCATCGGCTGGCGCCCGGAACTGAAGGTTCACCTGGTGCGGTGGTTCTTCGCCCACGCGACACTCGGGTACCTCGGCACGATTGGGCTCGGCACAGCAGGTCTCGTCACCACGGCCATGGCCTTCGCCTATTCGCACGGCTGGCGAGGCTGGGCGCTGGCCGCCGTCACGATCGTCACGGTCATCCCCGCGAGCGAATTGACCATCCAGATTCTCCAGCGCCTGATTAGCTGGCTGATTCCGCCGCGGCGCCTGCCTCGCCTCGAATTGCGCACCGTGCCCGGGTCCGACCGGACGGTGGTGATCGTCCCGACAATGCTGGACAGCGTCGCCCGGGTGAACGACCTGCTCGCGCATCTCGAGGTGCAGGCGCTCGGCAATCTGGACGCGAACATTCACTTCGCCATCCTGAGTGATTTTCGCGACGCCACCGAAGAGACTCAGCCGCAGGACGCCGCCATCCTCGAGGCGGCACGCGAGGGCGTCCGAGCGCTCAACGCGAAGCACGGCGACGTTTCGCACGATCGGTTCTTCCTGTGTCACCGCAACCGGCAGTGGAACGCGCAGGAGGGCTTGTGGATGGGCTGGGAACGCAAGCGCGGCAAGATCGAGGAGTTCAATCGCCTGCTGCGCGGCGCCGAGGACACCAGCTTCGTCGTCCACGTCGGTGACGCATCGAAATTGCCGTCGGTGCGTTACTGCATCACGCTGGACAGCGACACGGCGCTGCCGCGCGACGCCGCGCGCACGCTGATCGGCATCGCCACGCATCCGTTGAACCGTCCGCTGATCGATCCGGAGACCGGTCTGGTGGTCGACGGCTACGGCATCCTGCAACCGCGTGTCAGCGTCACATTCGCGAGCGCCGCGGGTTCTCTGTTCGCCCGGTTGTATTCGGGCCACACCGGCGTCGATCCGTACACGACCGCCGTGTCCGACACGTACCAGGACCTGTTCGGCGAGGGCATCTTCACCGGGAAGGGACTGTACGACGTCGACGCATTCATGGCGTCGCTGCGAGACAGCGTGCCCGACAACGCGCTGCTCTCCCACGATCTCTTCGAAGGTCTCCACGCGCGCGTCGCGCTTGTGTCTGACATCGAGCTGGTGGACGACTATCCGACAAGCGTGCTCACGCATGCGCGCCGGCAGCACCGCTGGATCCGCGGCGACTGGCAGATCCTCTTCTGGCTGTTCCCCTGGGTCCCGTCCCGGCGCGGTCTGACGAGGAACGCGCTATCGCTCATGGCGCGATGGAAGATCCTCGACAACCTGAGGCGCAGCGTCGTACCGCTTGCGTTGCTCGTGATGCTGGTGGCCGGCTGGACGTTCCTGCCGGGCCCGCTCTGGTTCTGGATGATGGCCGCACTGGTCGTCATCGCGTCGCAGCTGCTGCCGCTGCTCGGCCGGCTGCTCATCGGCCCCAGCCGGGCGCAGTCGGTGGCCGTGTTCTGGCGTAACCTCCGGCGCGACGCCGCAATCGCCGCGGGGCAGGTGCTGCTGGGCCTCACGTTCATGGCCTACCACGCGTGGCAGACGACGCACGCCGTGGTGCTGACGCTCGTGCGCCTGATGTTCACGCGGCGCCGGCTGCTCGAGTGGGAGACCGCGGCCGTGACCGCTGCGCGCTCGGCGGGCCTCGTGGGCCGGCGCGGTCTGCAACAGTTCGCGATCGAGATGATGGCGAGTCCCATCATCGCGGTAGCGGTGACGCTGCTGATCACCGTGACGCGTCCGTCGGCGCACGTGATGGCCCTGCCGTTCCTGCTTCCATGGGCGGCGGCGCCCGCACTCGGCTACTGGCTGAGCCGGCCCATAGGGCCGCGAGTGCGTCCCCTGAGCGAGCCCGACCGCGGGCTCTTCCGCGCGACCGCGCGCCGCACCTGGTCGTACTTCGAGACGTTCGTGACGGCCGGGGACGGCTGGCTGCCGCCGGACAACTATCAGGAAGCCGCGTCCGCGTCGCCGATCGCGCGGCGCACGTCGCCGACCAACGTGGCGATGTACCTCCTCTCTTCGGTCGCAGCCCACGATCTCGGATATCTCACAACGCCGGCGCTCATGGAACGGCTCGATCGAACACTGACGACGATTGAGAGCCTCGAGCGACACCGCGGACATTTCCTCAACTGGTACGACACGTCGACACGCGAACCACTGCGGCCCCGGTACGTGTCCACGGTCGACAGCGGCAATCTCGCGGGGGTCCTCATGGCGACCGCGCAGGCGCTCGAGGCACTCGCGGCCGCGCCGCAGACCGCGCAACAGCGGCTCGACGGCGAGGCGGACACGCGCGATGTGCTCGCGTCCCTGACGTCGTCCACCGGCGATGATGAGCGCGCGTTCTGGACCTCCGCGCTGGAGCGGGCGCATGCCGATGTCCACGCGAGCCTGCCCGGGGACGCGGCGGCGTCGCTCGCCGCGCTCGCCGCACGCGCCACACGTCTGGCCGACGCGATGGACTTCTCGTTCCTGTACGACCGTCGCCGCCGCATGTTCACCATCGGCTATCGCCTCGCGGACGCGGACGGCCCGGGCCGCGCGGACAACGCGTTCTACGACCTCCTGGCATCCGAAGCGCGGTTGGCCAGCTTTGTCGCGATCGCCAAGGGCGACGTGCCGCAGCACCACTGGTTCCAGCTCAGCCGGGTCGTGACCAGCGTGCACGGCCGCGCCACGCTCATGTCGTGGGGCGGCACGATGTTCGAGTACCTCCTGCCCCTCATCGTCATGCGCTCGTTTGCCGGCACGCTGCTGGATCAGAGCTGCCGCGCGAGTGTCCGGCGTCAGATCGATTACGCGCGGGATCGCCGGATCCCGTGGGGCATGTCGGAGTCCGCGCATGCGGTCACGGATCGCGCGGGGACGTATCAGTACCGCGCCTTCGGCGTGCCCGGCCTCGGCTTGAAGCGCGGGTTGGAGGACGATCTGGTGGTGGCGCCGTATGCCACGGCGCTGGCCGGCCTCGTCAACCCGGCCGAAGCCGCCGCCAATATGCGGCGGCTGATCCGCGCGGGCGCCATGGGCCGCTACGGTTTCTACGAATCGCTGGACTACGGGGAGCGCGCGTCCGTCTCGCCAGCCGCGGACGACATTCCGGCGCGGCGCGATAGCCCCGAGATTGTCAGGGCCTTCTTCAGTCATCACCAGGGCATGTCGCTCGTGGCGCTCACGAACGTGGTGCGTCACGATGTGTTCGTCACGCGCTTTCACGCCGACCCGCGCGTGCGGGCCACCGAGTTGATCCTGCAGGAACGTGTGCCGCGGGAGGCCATCCTGACGGAGGCGCGGCCGGCCGATGCCGCGAGCCTGAGGGTCGCCGCACCGCCCGCGATCGCGCGGCGCTTTGTCTCCGCGCACACGGCGAATGTGCATCAGCACTTCCTCTCGAACGGCCGCTATACGGCAGCGATCACCCAGACGGGCGGCGGATTCAGCACGTGGCGCGGGCTGGCGATCACGCGCCGGCGCGACGATCGCACCTCGGACGCCGGCGCGCACTTCATCTATCTGCGCGATCCGTGGTCCGGCGATGTCTGGTCGCCCACCTATCTGCCGTTTCCTGGCCGCGAGCCCGACGAGTACGCCGTCGCGTTCGACCTGGACAAGTGCATATTTACGCGGCGCGACGGCGACTTCGAGACGCAGCTGCAGATCGCCGTGTCGCCCGAGGACGACCTCGAGGTGCGCCGCCTGTCGATCACCAATCACGGATCGCGGCCCCGCGAAATCGAGGTCACCAGCTACGCTGAGATCGTCCTCGGCAAGCAGGACGACGACATCGCGCATCCGGCCTTCGGCAAGCTGTTCGTAGAGACCGCGCACGACGCGCAGAACGCCGGCCTGCTGTTCAGCCGGCGGCCGCGCGCGGCGGACGAGGAGCGCCTGTGGGCGTTTCACGTTCTGGGCGTCGATGGACGCCTTGGCGGCGCGGTCGAATGGGAAACCGACCGCGCGCAATTCATCGGCCGCGGCCGGACGACGGCCAATCCGATCGCGCTCGATGGCCGCGCGCTATCCGGTACGACTGGCGCCGTCCTCGATCCGGTCGCCGCCCTGCGCGACCGCGTCCGTCTCGCGCCCGGTGCGTTCGTGCGGATCACCTTCGCCACCGGCGTGGCCGCCAGCCGCGAGGCCGCGCAGGCGCTGATCAGCAAGTACCGCGACGGCAGCGCGACCTCGCGCGCCTTGTCGATGGCGTTCACGCACGCGCGCGTGACCCTGCAGCACCTGGGCGTCACCGACGACTTCGCGATGCTGAGTGCGCGCGTCGCATCGCGCGTGTTCGGCACGGACGTCTCCTGCTCCAGCCCCGAGGCGCTCGCCCGCAACACCCTGGCGCAGTCGGACCTCTGGGGTTACGGCATTTCCGGCGATCTTCCCATCGTCGTCGTCCGCGTCTCCGGCCTCGACGCCCTGCCGCTCGTGCGGCAAGTACTGCTCGCACAGGAGTACTGGCGGGTCCAGGGTCTGCACTCCGATGTCGTCATCCTCAACGAGCACGCGGCCGACTATCTCGACGAACTTCAGGCGCACCTGACGGCGCTGCTGGCCGAGGGCCGCTGGGCCGCCTGGAGGGACAAGCCCGGCGGCGTGTTCCTCCTGCGCACGGACGGAATGGGACAGGCAGACCGCGATCTGTTTGCCGCGGTCGCGCGCGTCGTGCTCGTAGAGGACTTCGGATCGCTGGACCTGCAGATGGCGAGGCCGACGCCCTGGATGTTCGAAGAGCACGACGTGACGGCCCCTGTGGTGCTCAAGGCGCCGGTGCCGGCCGCCACGCCGATTGCCCGGCCGCGCCTCGTGCTCGGCAATGGTCTCGGCGGGTTCACGCCCGACGGCCGGGAGTACGTCGTCGTGCTCGACGGCGATCGCGAAACACCGTTGCCCTGGTCGAACGTCATCGCGAATCCCGAGTTCGGCACCATCGTGACGAGCTCCGGCGCCGCGTTCAGCTGGGCGGGCAACAGCCGCGAGAACCGGTTGACGCCGTTTGCGAACGATCCCGTGTCCGATCCGACCGGCGAGGCGATCTATCTGCGTGACAACGACGCGGGAACCGTGTGGGCCGCGACACCGGGCCCCACGCGTCGCGATCGGCGAAGCGGACGCTGGATCATCAGCCATACGGCGGGATCGACACGCTATCAGCACGCGACGGACGGGCTGCTTCAGGAACTCGTCGTCTCCGTCGATCCCGCGGATCCCGTGAAGACCTCGCTGCTCACGCTCACGAACACCTCGTCCGGCGTGCGCCGCCTGAGCGTGTTCGGGTACGTCGAGTGGTGTCTCGGTCCGCCGACCGGCATGGGCCGCCGCTTCGTCGTGACGGAGTTCGACGGCGCGACTGGTGCGATGCTGGCGCGGAACGCCTACAACCAGGACTTCCGCGACAGCGTCGCATTCATGCGCGCGACGGAGGCGCCCTCGTCGTACACGGGCGACCGGACGGAATTTCTCGGCCGCCACGGATCGACTGCCGACCCGGGCGCGCTCACGCGGCCGCGGCTGGCCCGGCGCACCGGCGCGGGTCTCGACCCCTGTGCGGCGTTGCAGATCGATCTGGAGATTCCGCCGGGAGAGACCCGGCAGGTCGCGTTCGTGCTCGGTCAGGGTGCGAACGCCGGCGCTGCATCTGCGCTCGTGTCCCACTATGCGACGGTGGATGCCGTACGGGCGTCGCAGGAACGCGCGGGCCGGTTCTGGGACGACACGCTCGGCGCGATAGTGGTGCATACCCCCGACGATTCGTTCGACATGTTGACGAATCGCTGGCTGGTCTATCAGACACTCAGTGCACGGATCTGGGCGCGCAGCGGGCCGTCGCAGCCGGGCGGCGCGTTCGGCTTCCGCGATCAATTGCAGGACGTGTTGTCGCTGCTGTTCGCGCGTCCCGATCTCTCTCGCGCGCACCTGCTGCGCGCGGCAGCCCGGCAATTCGTGGAGGGCGACGTGCAGCACTGGTGGCATCCGCCATCCGGACGCGGTACGCGCACGCGCTGTTCGGACGATCTCCTCTGGCTGCCGTATGCGGCCGCGCTCTACATCCGGCACACGGGAGACAGCGGCGTGCTCGACGAGGTGGTGCCGTTCCTCACTGCACCGATGCTGCAGCCCGACGACCAGGATGCTTACATCCAGCCGTCGGTGTCGGCGGACTCGGCTCCGCTGTTCGATCACCTGTGCCGCGCCGTCGATCGCTCCTTGAAGTACGGCGCCCACGGGCTGCCGCTCATGGGCTCGGGTGACTGGAACGACGGGATGAATCGCGTGGGCGCGGGTGGCCACGGCGAAAGCGTCTGGCTCGGCTGGTTTCTGGTGACCGTGCTCACCGACATGGCGGTGCTTTGCGACCACCGCATCGAGCGCACGCGTGCCGATCTTTATCGCACGCAGGCTCGCTGGCTGACGGGCACGCTCGAGCTCGCGTGGGACGGCGCGTGGTACCGGCGCGCCTATTTCGATGACGGGACTCCGCTCGGGTCCATACAGAACGACGAGTGCCGGCTCGACTCACTTACGCAATCCTGGGCAGTGCTCTCGGGCCACGCGGACACGCGCCGCGCCCAGGGGGCGATGGACGTCGTCACGTCGCAGCTGGTCAGGCGCGACGCGCAGATCGTGCTGTTGCTGACGCCGCCGTTCGACCACATGGATCATGATCCTGGCTACATCAAGGGGTACCTGCCGGGCATTCGCGAAAACGGCGGTCAGTACACGCACGCGGCGCTGTGGACGGTCATCGCGCTGGCGCGCCTCGGACGTGGCGACGAGGCGATGGAGCTGTTCCACATGATTAACCCGACGAGCCACGCGCGCTCGCCCGAGGGTGTCGAGCGTTACAGAACGGAGCCCTACGTCGTCGCGGCCGATGTGTACGCGCATCCCATGCACGTGGGCCGCGGCGGATGGACGTGGTACACGGGATCGGCGGGCTGGATGTATCAGGCGGCGGTCCACGAGTTGCTCGGATTACGGCGCCATGGCAACACGATCAGCGTCAATCCGTGCGTGCCGGCGATGTGGCCCGAGTACTCGATCGACCTGCGCCACGGCGGCACGCACTACCGCATCACGGTGGACAACTCCGCCCACCAGCACGGTGGTGTGCGTCTCGCGACGCTCGATGGCGTCGACGTTGACCCGCAGGCAATTCCATTTGTCGACGACGGGCGTACACACGAGATCGCGATTGCAATCGGCGTCATGACCCCGGCGTGAGCACGAACGCCGCGGACAGCCGTTGGATGCGCTTCAACAGTCACAGGACGGCACCCGGTCCACGGCCTCTGCTTCGGGTCGCACGAAATCGCGCTCGTGCGCGCGGACGGTCAACACCGGGCAGGGTGCCGCGCCGGATACGTGCCGCGCGACGCTCCCAAGGATGACGCGGGCCAGGCCACGCCGGCCGTGAGTCCCGATGATGATCAGGTCCACCTGGTGATCGCGCGCGAAGTCCATGATCGCCTCGGCTGGTGAGGTCGACACCACCATATCCACCAACGCTCGTGAGGCCGAACGCGCAGGCTCCGGGAGCAACGCTTCGAGGCTCGCCCGCGACTCAGCCTCGAGATCCTTCTGCAGAGCAACCACATCCGGCGGGCCCGGAAGCACCGTATACGGGTGGGCCGCGAGATCATCCACGACATGCAGCACGTGGAGACGGGCGTCGAATCGTTTGGCGAGCTCGAGGCCGTACCGCAGCGCGGTCCCGGCCGGTTCGCTGAAATCGGTCGCCACGAGAATGCTGTTGAGAGCGATCACGTTACACCTTCCTTCAAAGTCCGGTGGTTTCTTCGACGGCTCAGGCGGCTGAGGCGCGTTCCGCGCCGATGGCCGAGTACAGCGCGTTCCTGAGCACGACGTCACGCGGATCTCCGGTCAGGGTCGTGCCCATCTGGCTCGTCACGTACGCATACCCGATGCCCGCAGCGGGGTCGGCGAAGCCCATGGCGCCGCCGGCGCCTGGCGAACCGTACGAGGTCGCGCTCCCGAATGGCAGGACCCGGCTCGACTTCATGAAGCCGAGCGAGAACTGGACCTCCATCCTCATGCACACATCGCGGAAACCGTTCGTGGGCGGAATCGCGGGGGCCTTCAGAAGATCCAGCGTCTGCTGCCGCAAACCCAAAGCCTCTCCACCGCTGGCGAAGACGCTGTAAGCGCGAGCCATCGCCCGCGCTGTGCCCACGCCGCCGCCGGCCGGTACTTCCAGGTTACGGCTGTAGATTCGCGTGTCATCGTGCGGGAGCTCCGAGCCTCTGAGGATCCGCCGCACCGTCGAATGCGGGTTCATGAATGCCAAGAGAATGCTCGGCGACAGAGCGAGCATCCGTCCGAGTCCCGGTCGTTCAATCGTCGCCAGTCTGGCGTCGGGAATCGACTCCGGTAGTCTGATGTAGAAATCCAGGCCGAGCGGCGAGGCGATTTCGTCCTGAAAGAACTGGCCAAGCGTGCGATGTTTCGGATCGATGCGACGCAACAGCTCGCCTTCGTAGAAGCCAATCGTGATGCCGTGGTAGCCCTGACGTGTGCCGGGCACCCACGCGGGTTTCTGGCGGGCGAGAACTTCCGCCAGCCGATCGGGATCTGCAACGAGACTCCGGGTGAGCGGCGTGTCTAGAACGATCAGCCCCGCCTGATGCGCGAGCAACTGACGCACGGTGACGCCGCCCTTCCCGAACTGCGCGAACTCCGGCCAGTAGTCGCACACGCGCGCGTCGTAGTCGAGCAAGCCGCGCGAGTGCGCAAGCGCCAGCGTCATTGCGGCCATGCCCTTGGTCGCTGAGTACACGATCACCATCGTGTCCCGCTCCCACGCATCCCCGGTGGCTTTCGAACGAATGCCGCCCCAGAGGTCCACCACCGGTTTGCCCCGGTACCAGGCGCAGCACGCCCCGCCGAGCTCACCGCGCTTCGCGAAATTCCGCGCGAATTCCTCGCGGACCGCCTCGAAACCCCTGCTGACTTCGCCCTGAACCTGTCCGCGCTGTGGAACGAGCATGACGGTCCTCCGGGTGTCTGGTACCGCACATCACTTGCCAGTCCGACGGATTCCCTGCTTGCGTTCCCGGTGGGAACCGGGCCGAATGAACCTGCGGGCTATTTCGCAGCCCGTGCGGACTCTTCTGCGCCAGACGATGGGTGCTCTCCGAAATTCCCTCAAGAATCCGGCCAAACTGGACGTGTCAGACAGCCGGGCGCCTGGCACGCGACGTGAAGTCCGGGACTGTATGGAAAACCACACCGCGACCGTCGCCGAGCGCAGTGACTGCCAGCTCCAGGAAGACGTGTTGAAAGCCCTTGAGGTCAATCTTCTGGATCGCGCCTCGATTGGGGTCACCGTCTCGCATGGTGTCGTCACACTCTCGGGACGTGTGGAGTCGCGTGGCGAAGCGTGGCGCGCCGAGCAGGCCGTGTACGCGACGGCAGGAGTCCTTGGGATCGCGAACAACCTCCAGGTGGACGAAGGCCCGACGGACGATGACTCCGGCATTGCCGAAGCCGCGGTGGACGCACTGACTCGGTACCGCGGCGCGCTGGGTGGCGTGAAGGTGATTGCGTCGAATGGCTACATCACGCTGGCGGGAGTCGTTCCCGATATTCACCTGCGTGGCGCCGCCGAGCGCTCAGTCCGGCACCTTCGTGGTGTCCGCGGCGTCTGGAACGCCTTGAGGGTGGAGCAGCAGGAGGCACTATGTCACCTCAGCTGAGAGCAACGGCGATCTGGGGACCTCGCGTGATCGGTCTGGCGCTGGTCGCGTTTGCCGCGCTGTTTGCGCTCGACGCGTTTGACGGCAGACCTCTCGGGGAAGCGGTACTCGACTTCGGCGTTCATCTCATTCCGGCAATGATCGTCGGAATCGTGGTTGGTGCTGCCTGGAAGCGGCCGGCGATTGGTGCGATCGCCTTCGCTGCGCTCGCTGTTGGCTATGCCCTGATGGTGCCACGCCGGCCGGACTGGATCCTGATGATTTCCGGGCCGCTGGTCCTCGTGGCTTTTTTCTTTGCGCTCAGCGCTTCGGCGGCAACCCCGCCCGGCCAGGCGGCTACGAGACCCAGATCTTATAGATAGCGATGCACGCTGCGGTGCCGATGGCGACCGCAATCAGTCCGGTCTTCAGCCGCTTGTGCAGAAAGAAAATCAGGATGAGGCCCGTCAGCGAGACGAGCACCATCAGGCCGGCGGAGATGTCGATGACGTCGGCCCACACGCCGCCGGTGTCGCGTCCCTTGTGCAGGTCGTTGATGACGGCGACGAGACCGAGACGCGATTCGGTGACGTCGTACGTGCCCTTCTTCCGATCGATGAGCGCATCGGCGGCGTAGCCGGGGCCCTTGAACGTGATGGAGATTTCAGTGTCGTCGACGCGGAAATCCTTGAGGGCCGCCTTGATGCCGTGCGCGGATCTCAGCGCCTCGACGATCTCGAGCCTGCCGACTTCGCGGCCCGGCGGCGGATTGACCATCGCGAGATCGAGCGTGCCCGTGAATCGCGAGGCCTTCGGCTCGCCGTTGAACCAGCCCTGATGGTTGAGCGTGATGCCGGTCACGGCGAAGAACAGCAGGATCGAAAAGCTGACCATCGACAGGTACGTGTGAAGCACACGTGACCAGTGCGCGATCCCCCGCTTGATGCGGTGGCCTCGTCCCCCGAGCGTCGAGGACGCTGACGACGAAGCGTCGGAGCCTGCAGGTCTACTTGACAATCTTCTTGTAGTCGAACGTCACCGGGCCGAGTTCGGCGCCCGGCTTGAACTCGAGTTTCTGCGGCTTGCCGGTGAACGTCATCTCCTGGCGATCGATCTGATACGTGCCGTGCTCGCGCGATGACTCGACCGACACCACGTACTTGCCGGCTTTCACGAAGTTACCCGCCTGATCCTTGCCGTCCCACTTGAACGAGTACTTGCCCGGCGGTTTCGTTGCGCCGCCGAGCGTGCGGACGATCGAGGTGGTCTCCGACATCAGGCGCAGGCGGTCCGCGCGGTACCAGGACTTGAACTCCGTGAGGAAGCGATCCTCGTGGTACCACAGCGCGAGCGTCCGCACAGGGAACTTGTTCTCGTCTTCGATCCAGACGGCGATGAACGGCCGCAGCGCGCCGCCGCCCAGCTGTGGAATCTCAAAATCAATCGCCAGTTCCATCGTCGCATCCCACTGGGCCTGCGGAATCGGAGCAATAGAGATTGGCGCGGGCGCCGGGCCGGCGTTGCGTGCGGCTGCTTCGAGCAGGTTCCACCCCGTGCTGGCCGTGCGCTTGCCGCTCTTTTCGACGAGGAGGTAGTCCACGCCCGGCATCGATGCCGCGAGCTGCTGACTTTCGGCAGGCGTCAGGATCGAGAACGCCGTCGCGAGCGCGCCCGCGTCCACCGAATTCTTCGCAACCACCGTCGAGCTGATCACGTCGCCGGCAGGCTGGCCGGTGCGCGGATCGACGATGTGCGAATAGTGGATACCGTTGATGTCCACGCCACGCCGGTAATCGCCGCTCGTCGCGACCGCGCGATCGCGCACGACGATCTGCGTCAGTGGCGTGCCGTTGTCCGCGGTGTCGTTCGGATCGACGATGTCGATGGGTTCGGAGACGGCGCCGCGCACGACGATATCGCCGCCGAGATTGAGCACGACGGAGTCGATCGCGCCGGCGGCCATCGCGGCGGTGACCGCGCGATCCATGATGTAGCTCTTCGTGAAGGACGCGAGCACGAGCGGCGTTTTCGAGAGGCGGGTCGCGGTCCCGTCCGCCATGTTCAGACGCCAGTGCGGCTGCCGCACGAGACCGAGAGCGGTCGCGATCTCGCCAGAGGTCGGTGTGCGCTGGCGTTCGGCCGCGGACGTCCACGCCGCGATCACGGCCTGGGCGGCGGGATCGATCGCGCCATTGGTGCGTACGCGCCACTGATCGAACAGCCCGAGCACGTCGAACAGCTCGGGCGAGACGCGATCGGCGCGTCCCTCCGAGCGCGCCCACTGGCTGAATTCGCTCTTCGCATCCCACGAGCTCAGAATCCGCGAGAGGCGATCGATCTCCTTGAGCGCGGCGAGCTGGGCGCGGTCGGCGGCCACGCGGCTGGCCGTGCCGATCTTGAGGTCGAGCGACGTGCCGAGCACGTGGTCGTAGGCCGAGTTGAAGAACACGTCGGGGGCGACGGCGTTCGTGGCCGCGCCCGAAAACGCAAGAAGAGCGGGAACAATCAGTTTCTTGTCCATATAAGAAGGTGCGCGACTAACCGCGGCCGCGGCCCGCCGGGGCCGGTTTGGCTTCCTCTTCGGTGATGACTCCGTCGGTGTTCTTGTCGAGTGTCTTCAGCGTGGTGGCCGCGTTCGCGATTTCCTCCGCGGAGATCTCGCTGTTGTGGTCCGCGTCGAGCGCGATGGACGCGAGGTCGATGGCCGCGAACCCGCCGCGTGGCGGCCGGGGCGGCGCGGGAGGCGCCGCGGCCTGATCGGTCGTGACCTTCTTCAGTTCCGCGGCGTCGAGTACACCGTTCTTATCGGTATCGCCACGCTCGAACAGTCCCTGCTGGCGTTCCGGGACCTCAGCCTTGCTGAGCTTGCCATCCTTGTTCTTGTCGAAGGACATCAGCAATGCGAGGAGCTCGTCGGCCGTCGGTCCAGGAATCGGAACTTCGAATCTCCGTTCATCGCCGCCCGCGGCACCGGCTGCGCGGCCTGCGTCACCGCCGCGAGCGGGTGGCTCTCCGCCGCGGCCGCCATCGCGACCGCCACCCGGCGGCGGGCCCCCTGGCCGTCCGCTCGGTGCACCGACTGCCGCCGGTCCGCCCGCGCGCCCGTATCCCGTGGGGAGCGCGCCCTCATCGCGCGTGATCTTGCCGTCGCCGTTCTTGTCGACGGTCTTCAGCCGCGCCGGCGCGCCGGCAAGTTCAGTCGCGTCAATCTTTCCGTCGTGATTGACGTCAATCGCGCTGAGGAGCGGGCTCGCCTGCATGATCGGCGGCCACTCCTGGGCGGGGGCCTGGGCTGGCGGGGCCTGCTGGCCCCGCGTGTGGATGCCGGCCGACAAGAGCAGCGCGGCGGTGGCCGCCAATGTCACCTTCGTGCGAACGTGCGGGAACGGCATCTGACCCTCCGGGAGCAGAAGGATATCGCGACTACAATGACCTTCTACAAGCGACTCCTGAGTTTCGGGTACCAAGTTTGCTCTCCCAGACGTGCATATATGGAGGGGCTCTGTGCCGACCCCGCGTAATCTCCGCAGTTTGAGTCCTACGATTTGGGTGTTTTGCGCCGTTTTCGTCTGGATAGCGGCTCTTGGTTCCATGGCCGCCAGTTCTTCGCCGGCCGCTTCACCGCCTGTGCCGATTGCGGAGAATCCCCCGGTCGCTGCGAAGATTCCCGCACCCGCAGAAGACCAGGCGCAGTCCACCACTGCGAAGTTCGTCGGTGAAGACACCTGTCTCACCTGTCACGACGCCCAGAAGGCGAAGTACGTAAAAAGCCCGCACCATGCGGCGGGCGACCCGCGCACTCCGGCCGCGAAGCAGAGCTGTGAAACCTGCCACGGCGCCGGCAGCGAGCACGCTGAGGATCCGGCCAGCAAGCGTCTCAAGAACTTCAAGACGATGACGCCCGAGGCGGTGAATGCGACGTGCACGACCTGCCACAACAAAGGCGAGCACGCGCTCTGGGAGGGCAGTCCACACGAGTCACGAAATCTTGCGTGCACCTCGTGTCACAGCGTCCACAGCTACAAGACCGAGAAGGCCCAGTTGAAGGAGAAGACGCAGACGGAAGTCTGCGCCAGTTGCCACCGCGACAAGGCCAGCAAGGTCGACCGCTCCGGCCACATGCCGCTCCGTGAAGGCAAGATGCAGTGCACGAGTTGTCACAATGTGCATGGCACGACGAACGTCAAGCTGCTGCGCAAGGGAGATTCAGTCGCAGAGCTCTGCACGTCGTGCCATGCCGACAAACGCGGCCCGTTCCTCTGGGAGCACGCGCCCAGTCGCGACGGATGCGTGACGTGCCACGACCCGCACGGTTCGTCGAACGAGCGCATGCTCGTGGCCAAACCGCCCATCCTCTGTCAACGGTGCCACGTGGGAACGCGGCATCCGAGCACGGTCTATGACGCGGCCACGGTCGGCGCCGGCGCCACGCCCAGTGTTCGCATCTATGGGCGGACGTGCGTTTCGTGTCACTCCGCAATCCATGGTTCGAACCATCCCAGCGGCCAGCGGTTCATCCGGTAACGGGGGCATCATGCGCACCGCCATTGCATTAGTCGTCATCGCGCTTGCCGCCACACCCGCGGCCGCGCAGGTCAAGGAGCAGTCGACCACCGGAAGCGTCGACTTCGGCGCGCGCGGCTCGAGCATCACCGGCGACAGCTCGCGCTTCGAGCGCTATCGCGATCTCGGCGACGGCATGTTCCTCGACCTGTTCCGCGTCGAGCATGAACATCGCACCTGGCTGTTCGGCGCGTCGGCCACGAATCTCGGACGCCGGGATCAGCGGGTCGCCGGATCGATCGTGAGGCCCGGCAGGCTGAAGCTGTGGGGCCAGTTCGACGAAATCCCGATGCTGCTCAGCCGCTCGACGCGGACGCTCTTCATCGAAGACCTGGGCTCGGCGCCGAACGTCCTCACGATTCCCGACACGGTGCAGACGCTCATCCAGAACGCCGCGGCTGCGGCGAAACCGGGCGTCGTGGCGGCCAATTCCCTTGGGTTCACGACGGAATCGCAGCGCCGGACGGGTTCGCTCGGCCTCGAGATGATCGCGACGCCGGAACTGACGTTCAGGACCAACTGGTCGCGTGTGCGCCGCGAAGGCACAATGCCGTACGGCGGCAGCTTCGGCCACAGCAGCCTCGTCGAAATGCCCGCGCCGATTCGCCACAACCTGACCGACTTCGACGCCAGCGCCGAGTACGCGGCCGGCAAGCTGCTTGTCCGCGGCGGCGTCGCCGGGTCCTGGTTCCAGAACGAGGCCACGACGGTCGAGTTCGACAATCCGTTCCGTGCCACCGATCTTGCCGGCACGCCATCGCGCGGCCGGCTGTCGCTCGCTCCCACCAACTCATTCGTCAACGGCAACGTGATGGCGTCGGTCACACTGCCACGAAGGTCGCGGTTCACCGCGTTCCTCTCGACGGGCCTCCTCAAGGACGACGGTGCGGCGTTGATGCCGCAGACCATCAACAGCGTAACGACGCCTCTGACGGCGTTGCCGCGCGCGACAGTCGACGGCGAAGCGCGGACGACCGGCGCGAAGATCAGTTTCACGACGCGCCCGACACGGCAGCTCGATTTCAGCGCGTCGTACCGGCTGTACGACTACGACAACAGGACTCCCGAGTTCGTGCTGCCGCAGCGCGTCGCCTACGACAACGCGCCGGGTGCGGCCACCTATTCCACAATCGGCGGCGGGTTGTCGCCGCTCGTCGTCGAGACGGAGCCCTTCGGCATCAAGCGGCAGACGTTCGACGTCGAGGCGCGTGTCAGGCCGGGCCAGGCCGGCGCCGTGGCCCTGGGATTCACGAGAAACGCCGACGATCGCTCGCATCGCTTCTTCGAGTCCACGACCGAGAACACGACGCGGGTGACGTACGACCTGACGGGACGGCAGTACTTCACCGTCCGCGCGAAGTACGAGCACGGTGCGAAGCGCGGCGAGGTCACGAACGAGGCGCGGCTGGAGCTGTTCAACATCGGCGAGCAGCCGGACACGCGGCACTTCGACATCGCTTCGAGAGACCGCGATCGGGTCACCATCATCGGCACGGTGACACCGATGGCGATGTTGTCCGTGAACGGATCGATTGCCGCCGGACGCGATGACTACTCGGAAACCAGATTCGGGCTTCGCGACAACCGGCACCGGGTCTATTCAGCCGGCGTCGATGCCGCGCCCGCCGAGCGCATCAATCTCAGCTTCTCGTACTCGTTCGAGAAGTACGACGCGCTGCAGCTCTCGAGGCAGGTTTCGAGTCCGCCGTCCGGCGCGAACGTCATGTCGTTCACGCAGTTCCTGGCGATGTCGGCGTCGCTCACACCCACGCAAGCCGTCGCCGACGCCAGGTACGACTGGGCGGCGAACGGCGCGGACCGTGTGCACTCGGCCATCGCCGCCGTCGAGGTCAATGGCATCGGCAGCAAGCTCGATCTGAGGTTCAGCTACGACTACAACAGGGCGCGCGCCCTCTATTCCTACTCGACGGGCGCGAACATCCCGTTGCGAACGCTGCCGGAGGACATCGACCCGGCGCTCACGGCGCTGCCGGCGCTCACGCAGCTGCCGCTCATCCGCAGCGAGACCGCGCGCGGCACGATCGATGCCGTCTACTCAATCACGCCTCGAATCGGCGTCGGTGTGTCGTATTGGTATGAGGACTATCGGGTGACGGACTTCACGCTCGACGTGGACGCGACCCCGGATCTCGCCCGCGGCAGTTCACTGTTGCTCGGCTATCTTTATCGCCCCTACACTGCGCACATTACGTGGGCGAGACTCATAGTCCGTTGGTGAGTTTTTCGAGGACATAGAGGAGAACGAAATGAAAACAGTCGTTGTTTTGGCCGCCGCAGCATTTGCGCTTTCTGCCGGCGCGGCGAATCTGAATGCGCAGGACGCCGCGAAAGTGGCGGCGGGCAAGAAGGTTTACGAGACGCAGAAATGCGCGACCTGTCACGCGATCGGCGGCACGGGTGGCAAACTCGCGTCCGCGCTCGACGGGGTCGGCAAGAAACTGACCGAGGCCGACATCAAGAAGTGGCTGACAAACCCGGCTGAGATGGAAACGAAGCTCAAGGCCAAGCCGAAGATGCCGATGTCGACGTGGCTGAAAACCCACAAGCAGACCGACGCCGACGTAGAGGCGCTCGTGGCGTACATGCTCAGCCTGAAGTAGTAGACGCTTGTCCGACGCCAGGCTCTCGCGCAATCCGCTCTCAATCATCGGCGCTGCGGTCACGACCGTCAGCGCCGTTGGTTTTGTCGTGTACGTCATCCTCGACGCCTTCGGCGTCTTTGCCGGTGCGTACACCGCGCTGATCGGTTATCTCGCGCTGCCGGCCCTCGTCGTCTTTGGCCTCCTGCTCATTCCGCTGGGCATCTGGCGGGAAGGCCGCCGGCGCAAGCGCGGCGTGGCAGCCTGGCCATGGCCGGTCATCGATGCCGGCCGTTCGAGGACGCGGTGGATCATCGTCACCATCGCGCTGCTGACGGTTGTCAATATCGGTATCGTGGCGCTGGCGAGTGTTGGCGCGGTGCACTACACCGAGTCGAACGAGTTCTGCGGACAGGTGTGTCATACGCCGATGGCGCCTCAATTCACGGCGCACGCCGTCTCGCCTCATGCGAAGGTGGACTGCGTTCAGTGCCACGTGAGCCCCGGCGCCGTGGGCTTTGCCACGGCGAAGTGGAACGGCACGCGCCAGCTCTATCTGCTGGCTTCGGGAAAGTACGCGCGTCCGATTCCTGAGCCGCTCGGCCGGATTCCCGCGGCCCTGAACACCTGCGCGGAGTGTCACCAGCCCGGAAGGCCGGGCAAGGACATCACGCGCACGATCGCTTCGTACGCGGACGACGAGGCGAACACCGAGAGTGTCACCACGCTCACGATGAAGATGGCCGCGAACCATTGGCACGCGCAGGCTGACGTCGTGGTGGAATACGCGGCTTCGGATGACGCACGCGAGACGATTCCTTACATCCGTGCGACGCGCGCGGGCGGCGCGGCCGTCGACTACTTCGCTGACGGTGTCACCACGCGACCGGCCGGCCAGCTCGTGCGCATGGACTGCATCGATTGTCACAACCGTCCGGCTCACACGTTCTCGCCGGCCGCGGATCGATCAGTCGACCTGGCGATTGCCGCCGGGGAAGTCAACCGCCAACTGCCGTTCGTTCGTCGCGAGATGGTCGCCGCGCTGAAGGTGGCCTATCCGAGCCATGCCGCATCGGACGCGGGAATCGGAGACCATCTGACGGCGTTCTACAAGTCCGCCCCGGCCTCGCAGTCGCAGGACGTGCAGCGCGCAATCGAGACCGCGCGAAAGCTATACCGCCAGAACGTTTTCCCCGACATGAATGTGACCTGGGGCACGTATCTCAGCAAGCTCGGTCACACCGATAGTCCCGGCTGCTTCAGATGTCACGACGATGGCCACAAAGCTCGGGATGGCAAGGCGATCCGGCAGGACTGCGAGCTCTGTCACACGATCAAGTAGGGTTCGGCAAGTAGGTCCCAGGGACCATCCGGCGGGCCTCAATTGATAGTCTTGGCGGGCGCGTGGCCACGCTTCTCCTTCAAATCGTCCTGATCATCGTCGCGGCGCGCGTGTTCGGCGCGCTGGCGAAGAGGCTCGGACAGCCGTCGGTGATCGGCGAAATGGCGGCCGGCATCGCACTCGGGCCGTCCCTGCTGGGTGCCGTGGCGCCGGGAGCGTACCTGCGGCTGTTTCCCGCGAATTCCTTCGCCTTCCTGAACGTCCTCAGCCAGATCGGCGTCATCATCTTCCTCTTCAGCGTCGGCCTCGACTTTTCCTGGAGTCATCTGCGGCATCGGGCGCGGACGGCCATCGTCGTGAGCAACGTCAGTGTCATCGTGCCGTTTCTGCTCGGCGTGCTGGTGGCGTGGCCGCTGTACGACACCAGCGTGAAGGCCGGCGTTCCGTTCCGCGCCTTCGCGCTGTTCATGGGCATCGCAATGAGCATCACGGCGTTTCCCGTGCTGGCTCGAATCCTGTCGGAACGCAGGATGCTCTCGACGCCCATCGGCTCGCTTGCGCTCACCTGCGCGGCGGTGGATGACGTCACGGCCTGGACGCTCCTCGCGTTCGTCGTGGCGGTCGTGACGTCCGGCGGATCTCTCGGAGCGGTGGCAGTCACCCTGGGCCTCACGGCCGTCTTCGTACTCACGATGGTGGTGGTCGTCCGGCCGATCCTGCGGCCGTGGCTGCATGGCCGGACGGGCGAGGATCTGTTTTCAAATGAACGAGTTGCGATTGCGATGGCGCTGCTGTTCGCGTCGGCGCTCGCGACCGAGACCATTGGTGTCCATGCGTTGTTCGGTTCTTTCGTCGCCGGTGCCGCGCTGCCGGCCTCCGATGAATTCCGCGAAGGACTGCGAGTGCGGCTCGAGAGCTTCACGTCGATCCTGTTGCTGCCGCTCTTCTTCGCCTACACAGGGCTGCGAACGCAGATTGGTCTCATCGACGACTGGTCGTCGGTGGCGCTGTGCGTGGCCATCATCGCGCTTGCGACCGCGGGCAAGCTGGGTGCGAGCGCGCTTGCCGGGCGAGCGATGGGCCTTGACTGGAACTCGTCCTTCATCCTCGGCGCGCTCATGAATACGCGCGGGCTGATGGAGCTGATCGCCCTGAACGTCGGCTACGACCTGGGGGTCATTTCCGCCGAGATGTTCACGATCCTCGTGGTCATGGCGCTTGTCACGACCGCGATGACCGGACCCCTGGTGGACCTGGCGTACCGCCGGACCGCCGGCGAGCCGATTTCTCGCTGACAGCGTCTAACGCCTCTGGGAGAAGCGTAAACTCCAGTTACCCGTTACGAGAGGTGGCGCTATGAGACGTCTGGGTTTTGTCCTGGGTGTCACTGCACTGCTGGTCACTACCGGCTCAGTATTAATGGCCGGAACTGCCGCCGGCCGATTCGATCAGAAACTCGCCAAGGATAGACAGGTTCTCCACGTGCTGAACCGTCTGACCTTTGGGCCGCGCCCCGGCGATGTCGATCGAGTCCGCAGCCTCGGCATCGAGAAGTGGATTCAACAACAGCTCCAGCCACGGTCCATTGAAGAAAACCCGCTGGTTGCAGCGCGGCTGCAGCCGCTGGCCACACTGCAGCTCGCCACCTGGCAGATCTTCGAGACCTATCAGTCGCCGCTCCAGACGGTGCAGGTCCCTGCCCCCGTGTTACCGCAGGCGCGTCTCGCGCAGTTGGTGTCTTCGGAACAGCTGCAGAAGCTGTCGACGGGCTCAGCCGAAGAGCGTCTCGCCATCATTGGGTCGATTGCTCCGCAGAACCTCGGGCCTGTGCTTGCGGCGCTGACGCCGAAGATGCTGGAGGGCCTTCCCGATCTTCAGAAGCTGGCCGAGAAGGCGCGCGTGACCGAGACGAATCGGACGCAGTTTGTTTTCCGCACTACTGTGCCGAATCTCAACAACCTGCTGACGGCTGAGCAGCGGCGCGTCACGCAGCAGGGCACGCCGGCAGAGCGGCGGGCGCTGATCATGTCGTTCGACGCCGCGACACGGAAGCAAGTGCTCTTTGCCCTCCCGCCGGCGGCCCTCGCCGGCATTCCAGAACTTCAGCGCGAAGCGCTCGCGGCGCGGCAGCCGCCGATGTTCGTCAATCAGGAGCTCATCGACAGCCGGATGTACCGCGCGCTCTACTCGAACCGCCAGCTCGAGGAAGTACTCGTCGATTTCTGGCTGAACCACTTCAACGTGTTCAACGCCAAGGGCCAGGAACGCATGCTGCTCACGAGCTACGAGCGCGATGCGATCCGTCCGCACGTCCTCGGCCGGTTCCGCGACCTGCTGCTCGCTACCGCTCGCCACCCCGCGATGCTGTTTTATCTCGACAACTGGCAGTCGCAGGCGCCGCGCGAGGACGTCGCGGCGCAGCCGCTGCCGCCCAACGTGCGGCGCCCCGGGCTGAACGAGAACTACGGCCGCGAGCTGATGGAGCTGCACACGCTGGGGGTGGATGGCGGCTACACGCAGGATGACGTCATCGCCGTCGCGCGCGCGTTCACCGGCTGGACGATCTACGACGTCGGAAAGATTGCCGAGTTTCAGTTCAACCCGGCCTTTCACGATCGCAAGGAAAAGATCGTCCTGGGCCAGAAGATTCCCGCCGGTGGTGGTGAGCAGGATGGCATCCAGGTCATCGACATCCTGGTTCGTCACCCATCGACGGCCAGATTCATCTCGAGGAAGCTGGCGCAGCGCTTCGTCGCGGATGCGCCGCCGCAGGCGCTCGTCGATCGCATGGCGGCGACCTTTACCGCAACCGGCGGAGACCTTCGCGCGGTCGTCGAGACGATGCTGACGTCGCGTGAGTTTCTGTCCGAGGGCGCCTGGCAGGCCAAGCTGAAGTCACCGCTCGAGATGGTGCTGAGCGCCGCGCGTGTGCTTGGCGCGGACGTCACCGATGCGACGGCGATCGCCCAACGTATCGCCGATCTGGGCCAACCGCTGTACGGCAAAGCTGAACCAACCGGCTATTCGACCACGAGCGACGCGTGGGCGAACTCCGCTGGATTCCTCGGCCGGATCAATTTTGCGGGGGCTCTCGCCTCCGGACAGATCGACGGCGTCAAGGTCGACCTGTCGCAGCTCCCGGGCAATAGCACTAACGCGATCGATGCGGCGCGGTGGCTCTTGGGCGCCGCCATCTCTCGTGAAACGTTGAAGCTGCTCGAGAAGGGCACGAAGGACACGGCGTTGTCACTGGCAAGCGTAGCCGCCGTCGTGCTCGCGTCCCCGGACTTTCAGCGGAGGTAGACCATGTTGACTCGACGGTCTTTTCTCAAGTCATCCGCAATCGTTCTTGCCGGTGCAGGCACCGCGCCGCAATGGCTGCTGCGTGCCGCCGCGCAAGGCGCTCAAGGGAAAGCCGGCCGCAAGGTCCTAGTCGCCATCTTTCAGCGCGGCGCCGTCGACGGCCTGAACGTTGTCGTGCCGTTCTTCGAGCCTCGGTACTACCAGCTTCGTCCGAGCATCGCCATCCCTGAGCCGGGCAAGCCGAACGGCGGTCTCGATCTCGACGGGCGGTTCGCGCTGCATCCAACGCTGCAGCCATTGAAGGCGATGTGGGACAGCCGCCAACTGGCGATTGTTCAGTCGGCCGGTTCTCACGATCCATCACGGTCGCACTTCGACGCGCAGGAATTCATGGAGTGCGGAACGCCGGGCATCAAGAGAGAAGACGGCTGGCTCAATCGCGCGTTGGCGCCGGTCGCGCCGGATTCGTCTCCAGTTCGCGCCATTGCGTCCGGGGCTCAACTGCCGAAGACGCTGCAAGGCAGCCGCGGCGCCATCGCCGTTGACGGCCTGCCGCGGTTCCAGGTGGCCGACAAGACGACCGCCGGACTCCTCGAGAATCTGTACTCCACGAGCCTCGATGCGCAGCTGAAAGCGCAGGGCCAGGCGACCTTCGACGCGGTCAAGCTGATCGAGTCGATACGCACGCGCCCGTACACGCCCAGCGGCGGCGCGCAGTACGTTGGCGACTTCGGCCAGCGCCTGCAGCAGATCGCGCGCCTGATCAAGGCCGACGTCGGAGTCGAAGTGGCCTTTGCCGACATCGGTGGCTGGGACCATCACAGCAACGAGACCGGCCAGCTGACGAACCAGCTGCGGCAGTTCGGCGCGTCTCTCGCCGCGTTCACGCAGGACCTCGGCACCAAGATGGAAGACGTCGTGATCGTCACGATGTCGGAGTTCGGACGGACGGCCGCGGAGAACGGGAACGCTGGCACCGACCACGGCCACGGCAACGTAATGATGGTGCTGGGCGGCGGCGTGCGCGGTGGCCGCCTGTACGGTGAGTGGCCTGGCCTCGAGCCCGAGCAGCTGTACGAACGGCGCGACCTGGCGGTGACAACCGACTTCCGCGACGTCCTCGGCGAGCTCGTCGGCGGTCACCTGGGTCAGAAAGTGGACGAGGTATTTCCAGGTTACGCGCCGAAGACGTCACTGGGCCTGCTGACGTCCTGAGCTCCGCCGCAGGCGCCGAGGGCTCCCTGCCTCTTTTTTCCGCCTGTCCGCCTATCATTGGCGGACGTCTGATGGAGATGGAGGTTCAACGGATGCGTGTTTTCGTCGCCGGTCTTGTCCTCGTTGCGTGTCTGCCGGCGAATGCGCTGGCGCAGGCACCGCCGGTTGGGCCGCTGCTCCTTATTACTCCCGCGACGCCCCGGACGGCCGCGCTCGGCAACGCCTGGGTCGCCGGCCGGGACCAGGAAGTCCTTTTTTACAACCCGGCGCAGCTCATCGGCTCGCGGACGGGCCTGGACGTGAACATCACGCGGCACGGCACCAAAGGCACGACGTTCGGCCTTGGATCCGTCTACACCGGGGGGAAGTGGTCACTGACGCTCGGCTGGGGGGTACAGTTCGCGGACTTCAAGCCGCCTCTTTCAATGGCGTATCCCTACTCGCCGGATGTGCTCCTGGCCGACGGGTCTGCGTCGGGGCAGAGCACGCTGGCTGCCGTTGGCGGCGCCATTACCTGGAAGGGTTTCCGGTTCGGCGCCGCGGGCAAGTACGCGTCCGATCGCGTGCAGATGCCATCCAACTTCATCAATGCGACCCAACTTCCGACGATCAATCACGGGGTGTTCGTGGCCGACATCGGCGTCGCGCGGAACATCGTTGGCGGCGTCGGGGGATTCTCCGTGCAGAACCTCGGCGGCGATTCGAATGGTGACGGCACGGGAATCAAGGCGCCCAGGCAGGCGTTAATGGGCTGGTCCATGTCGCGTGCCGTCGGTCCCCTCGACATGACTGTCGTGTCGCAGCTGACCCTGCGTCATGACTGGCAGGCGCCAGCCGGCGGTCTCGAAGTCGGGTACAGCTGGATCGAGGGCTATTTCGTGAGCCTGCGCGCGGGAGTCCGCCGGCCAGAGGCCGACTCGGAGCGCCCGTTCACTCTGGGCGCTGCGTTCACCGCGGATCGGCTCACAATCGAATACGGCGTCCAGTTTTACGAAGGCGGAAAAGCCTCCAATGGAGTGACAGTGAGATGGAGATGAAACCGCGGCTGCTCGGGTTATTACTTGTCGCGTCTGCCGTCGGTGCCTGCTCGCAGGCGCTGAAGTTCTCGCCGGACGATTCGAAAACCGTTCTGTCGCAGCAGACCATCACCGCGCAGAATCCGGCGGAGCGTGGAACGCACAAGGTCAACACTTTGTTCTACGGCTCCGGCACCGACATCCGGCGGCGTGAATACAAGGACGGCGTCAGCATCAAGACGAAGACCGTTGACGCGTCGCCGTTCGCGTCGATCACGGGCGCCGCGGTCAAGACGCGCAAGGACTTCTGGGGATTCGATCTGAAGAAGGCGCCGATCAACGGCCGCGTCTGGTATCCGGACGGCCCCGGTCCCTTCCCGCTCGCGCTCATCGTCCACGGCAATCACAACTGGCGCGAGTTCTCGGATCCTGGTTACGGGTACCTCGGCGAACTGCTCGCGTCGCGCGGCTTCATCATGGCGTCCGTCGATGAAAACTTCATCAACGGACTCAGTGGCGAAAACGACGGCCGCGCCTGGCTGCTCCTGAAACATCTCGAGGCGTGGAAGCAGTTCAATGAGTCGAACGACAGCCCGCTCAAGGGAAAAGTCGACATGAGCCGCATCGCGCTCATGGGTCACTCGCGCGGCGGCGAGGCCGCGGCGCTCGCGGCGACGTTCAACCGCCTCAAGTACTATCCCGACAACTTCAAGCAGGAGTTCAAGTTCAACTTCGCGGTGAAGGCCGTCGTCGCGATCGCGCCGGTCGATGGGCAATACAAACCGACCGGCCAGTTCACGCCGCTCGAGAACGTGAACTACCTCCTGATCCACGGATCGCACGACGGCGACGTGTCCACGGCGCAGGGTCTGCGTCAGTACGAACGCCTGCGTTTCACCGATGGCCAGCCCTGGTTCAAGTCCGTCATCTTCATGTACCGCGCGAACCACGGACAGTGGAACACCGTGTGGGGCAACAAGGACAGCGGGCCGCGCAGCGGCCGCACGCTCGATCTCCGGACGCTGATCGATCCCGAAGCCCAGCGGCAGTTCGCGAAGGTCGTGATCTCCGGCTTCCTCGAAGCGACGCTCAACAACAAGCGCGAGTACCTCCCGATGTTCCGCGACCACCGCACCGCAGGCTCGTGGCTGCCGAAGACGATGTATACGACGAGGTTTCAGGAAGCGGGTTATCGCGCGCTTGCGGAGTTCGACAACGACGTCGATCTCACGACGGGTTCCGCGCAGGGCGTGACGATTTCAGCGGAGGGCCTGTCGACCTGGAACGAGAACGCGGTGCCATTCCGCGGCCGCGGCACGGACACGCAGAACCACAACGCGGTGTGGATCGGATGGAACAACCGTCTCGTCGTGACGGACGCGGACAAGGAAGAGGCGAAGAAGGCCAATGGCGGCAAGGCCGTGCCGTCGTGGCAGGTGAAGGGGAAGCCGGCGCCGCCGGCGACGTACTCGGTTTCCGTCCCGGACGCGTTGCGATCGGAGTGGGGCGTGGGCGACCGGAGTGTCGTCTATCTCTCACTCGCGGCAACGAGCACGAAGCCAGGAAACCGGGCGCCGCCGAAAGATCCGAAGAAGGAAGAAGACGAGAAGGCGGACACCAAGAAGCCAGGCGCCAAGCCGACCCCGACACCGAAGCCGAAACCGACGCCGAAAGAACCGCCGAAGCCGAAGGAGAAACCCGACGAGACACCGGTCGAGCTCAGCGTCGAGCTCGTCGATACGGCCGGACACACGGCGCGGCTGCCTCTCAATCGGTTTGGCATCGCGCGCAAGCCACTCGACGCGCGTATCTATCGGCGGGAAGGAAGGGACGCTTCCAGGTTCACGAACATCTACGAGCTCATTCCCCAGACGTTCGTGATGCCCGTCGCCGACTTCGCCGCCGCGTCGCCGTCATTCGATCCGCGACAGGTCGCGACGATCCGCCTCGTCTTCGACAAGACGGAAGCCGGAACGGTCGTGGTCCAGCACGTGGGCGTGTCGACCCCGACAGACCGAGCGTTCCTTGCAGCGCCGCTGCCGGCGGGGCAGGCTCCCGGCGGAGGAATCCGCCGATAGCAGGCTTTTCGCGGTTACTCGCCGCAATACTCAAAATCGGCAATCCACGACACACACCTGAGATCCGGACGGGTCCCGCGGCAATAGTTCGAGGGGTACGCGTGTTGCTGTCCGTGAGAGTGGGAGACGTATGTCCTCACATCTCGCATCCATTCGGGTCGTTGCGATCGGCCTCGTCCTGGCCGGCGGTTCGCTGCCGCTGGTGGAGACGACCGAGGCCCAGGCCTCATCGCAGTCTCGCGATCAGAAGACGATCGCGGATTTCCAGAAGCGCATGAGCGACTACGTCGCTCTGCACAAGAAAATCGAATCGTCGCTGCCGAAGCTGCCGGATCGGGCGACTCCAGAGCAGATCGACAAGAACCAGCGCGCGTTCGGCCAATTGCTCATCGAGGCGCGGGCCAACGCAAAGCAGGGCGATCTGTTTGGACCAGACATGGCCGCGCTCGTCCGCCGGGCGCTGGCCCCGCTTTTCAGAGGAGCGCAGGGCGCGGGCCTTCGCGCGGCAATCAGCGAGGAGCCGCACCCGGTCGTTCCACGCGTCAATACCCGGTATCCGGACGAAGTGCCGCTTTCGACGATGCCGCCAGTCGTCTTGAAGGCGCTGCCGCCACTCGAAGAGGAGATCGAGTACCGGTTCATTGGGCGCCACTTGATCCTGCTTGATTCGCACTCGCACCTGATCGCGGACGTCATGGTCAACGCGATGCCTGCGTGATGCGAGACATGTCCACTCGTCGTCCGTACCACGCCAAGGCCGCGATAGCGGCGTCACTCGTCGCCGCGACGCTTCTGCTGACGCGTTGCGCCGGTGTCACGACCGACGTTCCCGCCGGGCCGGCCGTCGTTGCGGGACAACAGAGCCCGGCGGCGGAGCCGATGGCGCTGCCGAATCGGGATGGGTCGCTGAAGTTCCTGGCGTTTGGCGACTCCGGTACCGGTGAACCGGAGCAATTCCAGCTGGCCGCACAGATGACAACGCTGCATGCCCGCTTTCCGTTCGAGATGGCGATTCTCCTCGGTGACAACATCTACGGGACGCAGCGCCCGCAGGACTTCCGGAACAAGTTCGAAGTGCCGTACAAGCCGCTGATCGACGCGGGCGTGAAGTTCTATGCCTCGCTCGGCAATCACGATGCCATCGAGCAGCGCTTTCAGGGCTACTTCAACATGGAGTCGAAGCGTTACTACACGTTCAAGGCCCCGAAGGGCGATGTGCGGTTCTTCGCGCTGGAAAGCAGCAACCCGGTTCCGGAGCAGATCAAGTGGGTCGAGGAGCAGCTCAAAGGCGCCACCGATCCCTGGAAGATCGCGTTTTTCCATCATCCTCTCTACTCTTCGGCGCGCGGACATGGATCGACCGTGGATCTGAGAGACACGCTCGCGCCGCTGTTCGTCCGGTACAACGTGAGCGTCGTGTTCAGCGGGCACGACCACGTGTATGAACGGGTCAAGCCGCAGAACGGCGTCGCTTACTTCGTGGTGGGATCCGCAGGGAAACTGAGGCCGAACGATCTCAATCGCAGGTCATCCTTCTTCGCGGCGGGCTTCGACACCGATCTGGCGTTTCTGGCCGCGGAGATCGTCGACGACAAGATGTACTTCCAGGCGATCTCGCGTACCGGCCGCATCGTCGATTCCGGCGTGATTATCCGGCGGCAAGCGACAGGCGCCGGCGCGGCACCACCGCAGGCTCGGGCTCCTGCTTCGGCTTGGCGTTTTCCCAGTCTTCTTCAAACACCTGCAGCAGCCGCCGGGCAATCCGCGCATCGGTGACGATCACGCCGACTTCGCGCCGCTTGTCCAATTCGGCACGGCGAAGGCTCTGACTGCCGACGAATGCGCGCGTGCCGTCGCGGACCATCGCGCGGGCGTGCAGGCGGTTCTTGAGTTTGCGCAGGCCCAGGCCGTCCGGTGCACGTTTCTGCACCTTCCCGATGACCCGGACTTCGACGCCGGCCTTTATCCGGTCGGCGATCAGTTTCATCATCCGGGGATCGGAGAGACCGAGGTCGTACAGGCACAGCGACTTCTTTGCACCCTTGATGAACGCCTCGAGGACGTCGCGGGCGTTTTCCGGGCTGACCACAAGCCGGTTGTCGGTCGGCGTGTACGGCTGCCGGTTGGCGTCGGCCTCAATCAGGTCGCTGGCCGCCTTGAGCAGACGCGAGTCCTTGCCGATGAGCCCGAAACTCCGGCTCCGTTCCATGTCCAGATGCGTGAAGTTGCATCCGAGAATGAACAGCACGTTGTCGACGATCATCAATTTGCCGTGGTACCGGACGAACTCGTCCGTCGTTCGCGACACGGTCACGCCGGCGTCGAGCAGCCGCTGTTCGAGCTTGCGAAGCCGCTTCTCGCCACCCTTGTTCGTATTCGCGATCAATGCGCTCACGGACACCCCGCGTTCGACGGCCTTGGCCAGCGCTTCTTCGACTTCGGCCAGGTCGAATCTGAACACGACGATGTAGATGGCCTTCGTCGCGCGCCTGATCGCGTTGAGCAACGGTGTGATGCCGTCCTCGGGCTGAACGAGGAGCTTCATTTGTCCTTCTTCTTCTTCTCGTCCCATTCGATGCCGATGTGGCCGTTGGGATCGAGCGCGGCAATGGCTTTCGAGATTGCGTCGGTCTTCATGTCGGCGGGCATCTTCACGTCGTAGCCGATCTGATCGTCGGCAATCTTCCGCAGCTCCCACGTCAGTTCGTGGCGCCTAAGTACCGCTTCCACCTGCTTGCGAAGATCATCCGTGTCCTCGCCCGCCTTCACCGACAGCATGAAGTGTTTCTCGGACTGCGGTTCGAACGACTCGATGACCCACAGTGCCAGCGCGATGAAGGCCGTTGAAAAGGCCGCGAGAAGATACAGCCCGACACCGGCCGCCAGGCCGACAGCCAGCGTGCACAACATGACGACGGCGTCCTTGGGGTCGTCAATCTTGGAGCGGTACCGGATGAGGTTCGCCGCACCGACGATGCCGAATGCGCGCGCCAGACTCGCTCCCACGACGAGCATGATGACGGCGCCGACAACGGAGAGGAGGATCTGAGTCTGAACGACGGCGGTCGTGCGCGGTGGAGTCCCGCGCCGCCGGGGCCTCAACGCGAGCACGGCGCCGAGAGCACAGGCAAGCGGCAGGCGCACGAGCGCGCTCAGCAGGTCGTTCACCGCCGCTTCAGGATCGACCATAGGCTGGGCCGTCTGCGGCGGTGGCGGCACCTGCGCGATGGGTGCGACGCTCCCGAGCAGGAGAAGAGTCGCTACGAACACAGCGAATGCGGAGCGGGAAACAGTCATCATTTGACAGGTCAGCCAAGTACACGCTGCAAGCTCAGGGCCATGCTCCACCCCCCGCTCCGGTGTGGCTGCGCGGGTAAAGTTCTGCCAATCGTGAGCACCGTACTTCTCACTTGCTCCGGGACATCAGGGCTGCCGCACGATCTCTTACGTGCGATGACTGTGGTACTCGCCTTGCTCATGCTGACAGGGAATGAATCTCTCACGCGTTGTTGTCACGGCGCACGTCACCCTGGCTGCCTTTGCCATGGCGTCGGGTGCCTGTGCGCCAAAGATGCAGGCGCGTGTTGATGCCGTCCAGGCCGGGCCGGACACGCGGGAGCTGTGGCAGGAACCCACGAACATCGCGAGCCGCGATCTCTTCAACGGTGTCGGCGGCGCCGCGCTCGCTCCGCAGGGCGATCGTTTTCAGTTCGTGTCACGGGATACGACGGGTGCGAGTCCCGGCTTCGACGTGACGGATGCGCAGGGACGCAAGTGGGATGTGAAGCTCGGTGTCGAGGCCCAGCCGGAGGTCGTGGTGTCGCGTCTCTTATGGGCCGTAGGATTCCATCAACCACCGGTGTACTACGTGAAGAGCTGGACACTGACAGGCGGTGGCGAATTTGCCGGCCCTCAACAAGGAGGCCGCTTCCGGCTCGACCGATCGGACCGAAAGGTCCTCGAGGAGTGGTCCTGGTACAAGAATCCATTCGTCGGTTCGCGGCCGTACGCGGTCCTGATTGCCGCCAACGTTCTCGTCAACAACTGGGACTTCAAGTCCACGAATAACAAGCTCTACCAACTGACGGAGCCGGTGAACGGCGTTCGCCGCCAGTACGTAGTGCGCGACCTCGGCGCATCGCTGGGCAAATCGTCGTACCCGGACATGTTCAAGATCGTCGGTCTGGATCGCCTTGGTGGCGGCACGAAGAGCGACATCGAGGGCTTCGAAGGACAGGACTTTGTCCTCGAGGTCGAGGGTGACCGCGTGAAGTTCGACTACGACGGCAGCCGCAACGAGCTCCTGAAGTCGGTGAAGGTCGCGGACGTCAAGTGGGCCTGCGATCTGTTTGCCCGCCTCTCAGAGGCCCAGTTACGTGACGCTTTCCGCGCTGCGGCGTACGACCCCGCCATCACCGCCAGGTACGTGAGGAAACTCCAGCAGAAGATTGCGCAGGGCCAGGCACTCGCGGCCAGGTAGTTCCCGTCCTATGATGTCGGCACGCTATGGGCGTGACCGCATCGTTCCAGCCATCACCGGCCGATCGTTTTACGTTTGGTCTCTGGACCGTCGGCAATCGAGGGGCCGATCCATTCGGTCTGCCGACCCGGCCGGTGCTCGACCCAGTCGACTCGGTTCGCAGACTGGGCGAGATCGGCGCCTTCGGCGTCAATCTTCACGACAACGATCTCGTTCCGATTGACCCGGCGCCCGCCGAACGCGATCGAATCGTCCGCGCCTTCAAGGCGGCCCTCGCCGAATCCGGTCTCGTCGTCCCGATGGCGACGACGAATCTCTTTACGGATCCCGCATTTCGCGACGGCGCGTTCACGGCGAACGATCCGGCAGTGCGCGCCTACGCGCTGCAAAAGACCCTTTCAGCCATCGATCTCGGCGCAGAGCTGGGCGCGAAGACGTACGTCTTCTGGGGCGGCCGCGAGGGCGCCGAAGTGGACGCGGCCAAGGACCCGGTGGAAGCGATCAAGCGCTTCCGCCATGCGATGAACTTTTGCTGCGAGTACGTCCGCGATCGGAAGTACGACATGCGCTTCGCTCTCGAGGCCAAGCCCAATGAGCCGCGCGGCGACCTCTACTTCGCAACAACGGCCAGCTATCTCGCCTTCATTGAAACACTCGATCATCCCGGCATGGTCGGCGTCAATCCTGAGGTCGCGCACGAGAACATGGCCGGCCTCAACTTCCTGCACGTTGTCGCGCAGGCCGTCGAGGCAGGCAAGCTGTTCCACATCGATCTGAACGACCAGAAGTTCGGGCGCTTCGATCAGGATCTGCGGTTCGGATCCGAGTCGATCAAGACGCTTTTCTTCGTCGTGAAGCTGCTGGAGGAGTCCGGCTACGACGGCCCCAGGCATTTCGACGCGCATGCGTACCGGACCGAGAACGCCGAAGGCGTCTGGGACTTCGCCCGAGGGTGCATGCGCACCTACCTCATCCTCAAGGACAAGGCGCGGCGCTTCGCCGACGATCGAGAGATTCAGGCGCTACTGGCGGAGATTCGAGCCGGCGATGCCGAGACCGAGGCGCTTCTGGTGCCGTACTCAGCCGATGCCCTCAGCCGTCTGCGCGCTCACAACTTCGACCGTGCAAAGCTCGCGTCGCGGCCTTTGCCGTACGAGCGGCTGGATCAGCTGGTGATCGATCTGCTCCTCGGCGTTCGGTGATTGGGTTTTCGACTTGTAGGGCCAAGCTCGGCTTCCTCCGGTTCTCCGCCTACATGGCCCTACAAGTTTCAAACGCTCTTTAGAGCATTCTTCTCTGCATCCGCGTAGCGTCGTCTCAGATCTATGTACACCGCTGTCGCATCCGCTCGTGGCGTCACGCGCCAGGCGGGATCGGGATCGGTGAAGCCTGCGACAACATCTTCCCAGCCGATCGGCGATCCGGATGCGCGCGCGTCGGCATGCCACGCCCGGAGCGCGGCGCCGAGCGCGGCGGCGTTACCGGCGCGCGATCGAATCACCTCGGCGCCGAAGACGTCAGCCATCACCTGCAGCACGTCACGATTGCCGGAGGCACCGCCCATGGCATAGATGACGGCGGGTCCGGCCTCCATCATCCACAAGGTGTGATTCGCCATCGCCATCATCTGGGCTTCGATGATCGCGCGCACGTTCCCGGGCGCGTCGTCTTCCCGCAGCGATACGCGCCGGACGCCGGGCTCGAGCACGTGCGGCGTGATCTCGGGATCGAACCATGGCAGCATGATCGCGCCGCCGTTGCCGGGCGGCGTCGATCGAAGCGCGACGGAGAACGCCGCCCAGTTCATGCCGTAGGCATCCCGGACGCGCTCGCGCGCCAGCGATCCGTTCTTGAAAACCGTCGTCCCCATGTACTCGCCGGTGGGGGAGGCTGAGACGTAGCCGATGCCCGCGTCGTGAATCCGCGGCTCACGCATCATGCCGCAGACCGTGTCGCTCGTGCCGAGCGAGATCCCCAGCTGGCCTTCACGGACGAGACCGGTGCCGATGAGACTGCACGGGTTGTCGCCCGACCACACCGCGACCCGGGCGGCGGGAAGACCGTAACGGTCACGCCAGTATCTGGCGAGCGTGCCGGCAATCGTCCACGATGGCCGGACGGGCGGCAGCCGCCATGCAAGCTCCGGCGCCGTCGCGTTGACCGCTGCCGGCCACCACTCCCGCGTCGTGAGGCTCATCAGATTCATTCCGGAACCGTCGCCGGCGTCGATTGGTGCGTCCGTGCCTGACAGTAGCGACGCATGAAACGACGAGACGAGATGAACGCGCGTTGTCCGCGCGTAGCCGGCGGGATCGTGCTTCGCGAACGCGCGAATCTGCGGACCGGTGAAGCGTTCGAACGCCCGGGATCCCGTGTTGCGCGCGAGCGCCTGCGCGCCGCCGACACCGGCCTCGATCTCCTCGCACTCGCGCGTGGTGCTCGAGTCCATCCAGACGGGAGCGAGCTCGCGGGCAAACGTGTCTGTAAGTTGATGAGCGAGCTGACGATCCGGTCGCGTTGCCGTGAGCGCGGCCGGCCAGCGTTCGTTCAGGTACAGGCTGCCATGCTGCTGCGCCGATCCAGAGATCGCGGCGAGCCGGGACATCGGCTCGCGATACTCGGCGACGAGCCGCGCCAGCATCAGATCGAGCGCCTCGATCCACATCAGCGGCGGAGCGGTGACGACCCTGGGATCGTCGCCGCGGATGACGCCGTGATCCGTTCCGTACTGTGGAAGCTCGGCCGCGTAGTTCAGCGAGACCTCCGCGATGACTCCGCGGGCGCTCGCGTCTATCAGTGTGGCGGTCAGGCTCTGCGTACTGGCATCGAGGCCCAGGTACACGCTCATTTGACGGTGAGTTCTCCGCGCAGCCGGATGTCCTTCGATGAGGCGCCGACCATGATTCTGAAGACGCCAGGCTCCACGATCCAACGCATGTTCCAGTCGAGCATGCGGAGCTCGTTCGGGCCAAGAGTCAGCCGCGACTCTTTCTGTTCACCTGGCGCCAGCTGGATCCGATCGAAGCCCTTGAGCTCCATCACCGGCCGCGCAACGGAGCCGAGCACGTCGCGAATGTAGAGCTGCGCGACTTCATCACCAGGTCTCGCTCCTGTGTTGCGCACCTTGAACCGCACTGTCGCGGTGCCGTTGGGCGGGATCACCGCGGGCTCGATGACGAGGTCGGAGTACTCGAACGTCGTATAGCTCAGCCCGTGCCCGAATGGAAAGAGCGCCATGCCAGTCTGGTCGACGTAGTCGTCGCCGCGGCCCGTCGGCTTGTGGTTGTAATAAAGAGGAAGCTGGCCCTCGCTCATCGGGAAGGTGATCGGCAGTCGACCCGCGGGATTCACTTCGCCGAGGAGAATGTCCGCGACCGCGATACCGCCGGAAACTCCCGGATACCACGCGTGCAGGACGGCTCCGACCTTGTCGAGCCACGGCATCGTGATCGCGCTGCCGCCGATCAGCACGACGACCGTCGGCCTCCCGGTAGCCGCGACCGCCTCAATCATCTCCGCCTGACGCCCCGGCAGTCCGAGCTTTGCCCGATCGCGGAACTCGCCCTCCTCGATGCCGGCGACGATGATGGCGACGTTGCTCTTCTTTGCCGCTTCAACGGCCTCGGCGATCTTCTCGGACGAGTCATCGATGATGCCGGCGTTCCAGATCAGTTTCACTCGTGCGACTCCGGTCGTCTCGAAGTACTCGAGCTTGATGCGATGTGAACTGCCTGGCGCGAGCGTCAACGGCACCGTGCGGGTGCTGAACGATCGCTTCTGCCAGTTGTCGATGATGATTTTGTCGTCGAGATACAGCCGGTATCCGTCGTTGCCCTCGACGCCGATGCGCGAAACGCCGGCCTGAGGCACGGTGATCGTGCCCGTCCACCGCGCCGAGTACCAGTCGAACGGAATCCCGCGGCCGGGTGAGTTAAGCGTCCAGCGGAAGTCCATGCGCGTGTCGGTACGCCGAAGTACCGGATTGCCTTCGAGGCGTGGGTTGTCGAAGTACTCGCCTGCGAGGCCCGGGACGGGAGCCTCGGCTGGGCCGGAGCTCAGTTGCGATGCCGGGACTACGTCGAACTCGCGAACGGTTCGACCAGGTCCGGCGGCGAAGTTCACCGTGGATCGCGTCGTGAACATCCGCCTGACGCTGGTGAGGATCGTGGTGCCCTTTCCCGGGTTGCTGTAACCGCCGAGCCTTCCCTCGTCCGCATCCACGCCAATCACGGCGACCGTAGGAATGGAGCGCGACAATGGCAGCACCCGATCGTTCTTCAGCAGGACGATGGATTCGTGTGCCGATTCGAGTGCCGCGACCCGGTTCAACGTGCCCTTGTCGCCAATCAGTGCCGTTGGAATGTATGGCCGCTCGAACAGGCCCAGTTCGAACTTGACGCGAAGAACGCGGCGCACTGCCGCGTCGATGGTTGCGATTGGAATGAGTCCGCGCTGCACCGCATCGAGGTACGGCCGCTGCTGGCCGTACTGCGACTGAAACACGACGTCGAGTCCGGCGGCCCACGCGTGCTGCGCCGCTGTCGGCGTATTCGGCTCCGTCATGTGCAGCACCGTCGCACCGCTCGTACCGGAAGCGTCCGAGATGACGAATCCCTTGAAACCCCAGTCACGTTTCAGGATCTCGTTCATGAGGCGCGGGTTCTGATGCGCCGGCAGGCCGTCCACCGAGTTGTAGGCCGCCATCACCGATCGCGCGCCGGCCTCGAGCGCCGCGACGAACGGCGGGAAGTACCGTTCCGCGAGCGCCCTTTCGCTGTGCTCGACTGGATAGCTATCGCGCCCGCCTTCACCAACGTTCGCGACGAAGTGTTTCGGTGTGGTCACGATGCCGGCCTTCTCGAACGCCGACACGTACGCGCGTGCCATCGCCGACGACAGGTACGGATCTTCGCCGTACGTCTCTTCCACCCGCCCCCACCGCACATCGTCGGCAATGTTTACGACTGGGGAGAGAACCTGACGGACGCCGCGTTCCCTCGTTTCCGCGGCGATTGTTGAAGCGACAGTCGACATCATTTTCGTGTCGAACGTCGCCGCCAGCGCGATCGCCGCCGGAAACATCGTCGCGCCGGCCTGAGTCAGGCCGTGAACGGCTTCCTCGAATGGAATGATCGGGATGCCAAGCCGCGTCTTCTCGACGAAGTACTTCTGGATCTCGTTGATGCGCTCGGGTGCGTCGCGGCCTTCACGTTGTTCCAGCTCGTCGCCTGGGACGCGGCCGGCCGGGAGCGCGCGTCCGCGAATCTGCATCCCGAAGATCCCGCGCGAATAGTCGTTGGCCGGATTGTCTAGATCGCCCGGGATCATGAACAACTGCCAGAACTTCTCCTCGAGCGTCATGCGAGCCAGGAGGTCCTCAACCCGCTGCTCGATCGGCGCGCCGGCTTGCTTGTACAGCGGGACGGACTGGGCCTGTACAAGCATGCTCAGAGAGCAAAGCACCGCCAGACCAAGTCGGGGGATCACGGAGGCGATGATACAAGGGCAGAGGGCAAAGGGCAGAGGGCAAAGGGAGGGCGGAGGATAGAATCGCGTGAATGTCCGTTCGTCTGAGATTCGCACCGTCACCTACTGGTTACCTGCACGTGGGCGGAGCCCGAACCGCGCTCTTCAACTGGCTCTACTGCCGCCGCCACGGCGGCACGTTCGTCCTTCGCATCGAGGATACCGACGTCGAGCGATCGTCGATGGACATGGTGACGGGAATCCTCGCGAGCATGCGGTGGCTCGGGCTCAACTGGGACGAGGGTCCCGGCGTCGGCGGACCGCACGCCCCGTACTTTCAGACCGAACGGCTCGACCAATACCGCGCGGCCGCGGCTGCGCTGGTGCAATCGGGCCATGCGTACCGCTGCTACTGCAAGCCTGAGGATCTCAAGGCGAAGCGCGATGCGGCGCAGGCTGCAAACACGGTCTGGTCGTACGACCGCGCGTGCCGCAATCTGAGCGAGCCGGACCGCGCAGCCCGCGAGGCCTCGGGCGCGGCGTCAGCCGTCCGCTTCAACGTCCCTGAGGGTACGACCGCATTCCACGATCTGGTTCACGGTGACATCAACTTCGATCACGCGAACATCGAGGACTTCGTCGTGCTCCGCTCCGACGGCTTGCCGACGTATCACCTTTCTGTCGTCGTCGATGACGTGGAGATGCAGATCACCCACGTGGTTCGCGGCGACGATCACATCTCGAACACACCAAAACAGGTGCTGCTGTACCGTGCGATGAATGCGGCCGTGCCCGAGTTCGCGCACGTGCCGTTGATCCTCGGGCCCGACAAGAAGCGACTGAGCAAGCGGCACGGCGCCACGTCCGTGGGTGAGTACGAACGGCTGGGCTATCTGCCGGAAGCGATGGTCAACTTTCTGGCACTGCTCGGCTGGTCTCCCGGCGGCGATCGCGAGCTCATGACGCGCGACGAGCTCATCGAGGTCTTCTCGCTCGAGGGCATCAGCGGCGGCAACGCCGTCTTCAATCCGGAAAAGCTCGACTGGTTCAATCAGCAGTACATGATGAAGCTCGCGGGCGAAGAGTTGTTCTCGCGCCTCGGACCCGATCTTGCGTCGGCGGGCCTCGTGGATGACGCGCTCGTTGACCGTGCGAGGACGATCGCCGCGATCGATCTCGTGAAGCCGCGCGCGAAGAGGCTGCCTGACATCGTGGCCCAGTTGCGGCCCTATGTTTCGGAGGACTTCGCCCGTGATGAGGCAGCGGTGGCGAAGCACCTCTCCGCGCCGGATTTGAAGCCGCACCTTGCGGCTTGGCGCGCGCGCCTCGTTGAGCTCACGCCGTTCGATCCACCGACGATCGAGGCCGCGCTTCGCGCGGTGGCCGAAGCGCGGGGCATCAAGGCCGGCGTGCTGATACACGCGACGCGCGTCGCCGTCACGGGCCAGGCCGTGAGCCCAGGCGTCTTCGAAGTAATCGCGCTCGTTGGCAAGGAGCGCGTGCTGCGGAGGATCGATGCCGTCCTCTAGGCGAGTGCCGGAGCTAGAGTCCCTGCCTACGAGGGGTCGCCCGCCCGGCCAGAGCGCGACAGAGCCGCCCGTAGGCCGGGGCCTCAGCCCCGGCGCGGCGATCGCGCGTGGATTGACCGAAGACGAATTCGTCCGTGCACGACGCATTCTGATGCGCCGCGATCCGAACCTTGCGACGGTCATCAAGCGCGTCGGCCGCTGTTGCCTCCCGGACGGCCGTACGCACGATCCGTTTGCAGGACTCGTGCGCGTGATCATGTCGCAGCAGCTGTCGACCAAGGCGGCGGAGACGATCTTCGGCCGCGTCAAGGCGCTGGCCGCCGAACAGGGCGGACTCACACCGGCGACTGTCCGCGCGCTCGAAGCCACCGCGCTCCGATCGGCGGGCGTCAGCCGGCCGAAGATCACGTACCTCTACGATCTCGCCGACCACGTGTCGGACGGACGCCTCGACTTCGCATCGCTCGACGGCCACACGGACGAGGACGTGATTGCGCGCATCACGGCCGTGAAGGGCCTCGGGCGCTGGTCCGCCGAGATGTTCCTGATGTTCAGGTTGAACCGCCCGGACATCCTCCCCGTTGACGACCTCGGCATCGTCAAGGGCATGCAGAAGCTTTTCGGCATGAAGCGACGGCCGAAGCCGCGTACGATGGTCCGGCTGGCCGAGCCCTGGAGACCCTACCGATCCGTGGCCTGCTGGTATTTGTGGCGAATTCTCGAGAAGTGAGCCTTTTCGGCAACGCTGGCCCGTTCGCGGGCGTATCTGAACGCACGTCATGACACTGGCCCGGCGCAACATCCTGTCCGCTCTTGTTCTCGCGCTTCCCGCGGCGATCGCCGTCCTGCTCGCTGTCGGATGGATCGAGCGGCGCGATCGGGCGCAGCTCATGGAAACGATGGCGCAGGCGTACGTGAACGACGTCATTCGTGACGCGTGCGTGAACGATCCGCGCTGGTTCCTGGCCGGCGCGCGCGTAGGGCGGCCGCGCCCCGAGGAGCACCTGCAGCCGGACGCCGACGTGCGCCTGCCGAGGCCAAGCGCCGATCCGCTGCCGTTCGAGTACTTCGCCTACGACGAGGAATTCACGCCGACGAGCACGGCCGGGCCGAGGTTTCCGGACGCGTTGAAGCGGCGGATGCGCGCGTCCACTGCGGAACGCCTGGTGAGCGGCACGTACCGCAACGCACTCGGATCCGGCGTCGAAGCGGCCGTGGCGACCCGATGGACGCCAGGGCCCTGCGCCGTGTTGCTGTTCCGCCAGCTCGATCCGCCAGGACGATTCACGACCAGTGCCGGATTGTTCGCGGTGGTCTACGTTCTGTGCGCTCTGGTCGTCTGGCTGGCCGCTGTACCCGCCTACGCGCGGATGCGGAAACTGTCGATGGAAGCCAAGGAGTCCACGCGCAACGATTACGCGGCGATGGTCAGCGTCAGCGGCCAGGACGAGATCGGATCGATGGGCGCGGTGTTCAACGACTCCGCAGCCGACATCAAACTGAAAGCCACCTGGATCCGCGACCGGGAAGAGGCGCTGCGCCGCTACGTCGAGGTCACGACCGAAGACGTCGCGCCGCCGCTCGCCGCGCTCGAGGAACAGCTTGCGGGGCTCGCCGCGGGGCGCGACGATGGCGGGCTCCGGCACGCGGCGAGAGAGGCGCATCGCCTCGCAATGGCGCTGAAGAATCAGGCGGCCGTCACCAGGTTGCGCGGCGTCACTGATTCGACACCACGCGAATCCGTCGATCTCTCCACCGTCGTCAAGTCGCTCGCGGCCGGCCGGGCGCCGCTCGCCGCGGCCTGCGGCGTGTCGATCGAGATCGCGAAATCAGCCGAGACGATCGTGCAGGCCGATGCGCCACTGATGGAACAGGCGATCGCCAACGTTCTCGATAACGCCATCGTCTACAACCGTCCCGGTGGTTCCGTCCGCATCGAGTTGTCGCCCTACGATCACGGCCGCCGCTACCGGCTGCTGATCGCGGACACCGGGCCGGGCGTCAGTGACGAAGAGTTCGAGGGGCTCACCGCCAACAAACGCTTCCGCGGCGATGAATCCCGCACCCGGCGCCCCGGAGGCCGCGGTCTTGGTCTCGCCCTGGCGCGCGAAATCGCGGATCGCTTCGGTATGCAGCTGGACCTGAGACAGCCTGCCGGTGGGGGATTCGAGGCGGAGTTCTCGACAAGAACCTAATTCGACGGGTACGTCGAGTGTCTCGGGTACGTCAGGTACGTCGGGTACGTCAGGTACGTCGGGTACGAGGAACGCACTGACGCCCTGTCTACTTGTTCTTCTTCGAAGAAATGCCGACAAGAAATGCAGGTTCGTCGTACCCGACGTACCTGACGTACCTGACGTACCCGACGTACCTGACGTACCCGACGTACCTGACGTACCCGACGTACCCGTATAATCGCCCCCGTCCCCAATGCTCCGCCGCACCCTGCTGCAGGTTGTCGCGTCGCTGATTGCCGTGCGTCCAGTGCGCGCGCTTGCGCGAATGCTGCAGGCGCCGCCTTTCAGTACGGGTCAAGTCGAAACGCTGTCAGGAATTGCGGACGTGGTCCTGCCGTCGGCGCTTTCGGCGCAGGAACGAAAGCAGGTCGTGGATCGTTTTGTCGCGTGGTTCGTGAACTACCGGCAGGGCGCGGACATGGGGCACGGCTATGGCGCGTCCACTGTCCGCCAGCCGTCGGGGCCGTCGCCCGTCTCGCGGTATCCGCCGCAGTTCGCGGCGATCGAGAATGCGGCGCGCGAACGCGGCGGCGGGACGTTTGCGTCTCTTCCGGTTGCCGCCCGGCGCGAAATCGTCGAAAAGCTCCTGAACGAGCCCCAACCCATCACTCGTCTGCCCGCCCAGCCCACCGGCGCGAATCTGATCGCGGACCTGATGGGCAGCTACTTCACGAGCGCTGACGCGTGGGATCTTTGCTACCGCGCGGAAATTCAGCGAGACAGCTGCCGCACACTGGACAATTCGACGAGTCAGCCGCGGCCAATCGCCGTAGGGCGGGGCTTCAGCCCCGCCAGAACGCCGGCGCTAAAGGGCCGGCCTACGAACGACTAGCCATGCAACGCCATGAATCTGACGTCCTGATCATCGGCGGCGGTATCACCGCCGCGCTCATCGCGCAGAAGATCGCGGAGCGTCGTCCCTCGTGGTCCGTCACGATCGTCGAAGCGGGGAAGCGCCTGTTCGACTTCGAGAACCGCATGGAGTACCGCCAGCGGAGTCTCGACTACGGTGAGAACCAGTGGCCGGGCGATTACGTGGCCGATCAGTCCGCGCGCGGCGTCATATCGAGGACGATGGCGGTCGGGGGATCGGCGCTGCACTGGGGCGGCGTGTGCAATCGATTCTCGGAAGAAGACACGCGGCTGAAATCGATGTACGGGCTTGCCGTGGACTGGCCGATCGAGTGGAAGGAACTCGAGCGCTACTACTGCGAGGCCGAGCGACGCATCGGGGTGTCAGGCGAGCCGAGCCCCTTGCCCGAGGATTGGCGCAGCGAACCGTATCCGATGAAAGCCATGCCGATGACCTGGAATCTAATCCAGCTCAAGGCGTGGGCCGAGAAGAGCGGGATCAAATTCTGGACGACACCGCAGGCCAAGAACACAGTCGAGGGCTACGACGGCCGAGGTCGATGCCGGCGATGTAACACGTGCGAGATTTGTCCCACGGGCGCGAGGTATTCTCCGGACTGGACGTTCAAGAAACTGCTCACGCTCAAGAACTTCCAACTGCACGATCAGACGCTGGTGCGGCGGCTCGGGCTCGAGGACGGAAACACGCGTGTCGGCGTCGCGCACGCCAATCGCGAAGACGAATCCGGCGCGGCGGTCGAGTACCGCGCCCGCACCTTCATTCTCGCGTCCGGGTACTGCTGGAGCCCGCATCTGCTCCTGTCGAGCGCCAACAGCCGGTTTCCGAACGGCCTCGCGAATTCATCCGACCACGTCGGCCGCTACATGACGGGCCATCTCGCGTATCAGACGACGATCGATCTCGACCTGAAGATCTTTCCAGGCATGAACGAGCAGCACAGCCTGATCTCTCGCGAGTTCTTCCGCAGCAAGCCGGGCCAGCCGTACGTGCGTCACGACCTCCGGGTCTGGGAGAACGCCGGCGGCCGCGGACCGCAACTGCGCGACGCGTCAGGCAAGCTGCTGCTCGGCGACGCGCTGATGACCGACTGGCGGACGCGGACAACGCGCGGGACCGCGCGGGTCCGAGGGTACTTCGACGTGCATCCGGACAAGGACAGCCGGCTGACGATCGATCCCGCAACGAAGAATCGCTTCGGGGATCCGATGCCGGTGATTCAGCACCGCACGGACGCGGCGACGCAATCCCGGGCGGCGGCGACCCGCGATCACTTCCAGAACTTGTTTGCGCAGCTCGCCAAGGCCAACGACGGCCGCGCGGGGCAGGCGAGCGCCCTCAACTATCAGGATCATCCCGCCGGTGGCTGCCGCATGGGCGCCGATCCCGCCACCAGCGTCGTCAACACCTACGGCCGCACACACGATCACGAGAATCTGTTCGTGGTCGGATCGCCGACGTTGCCCACGGGTGGCTGCACGAACGGCACACTCACGTTCGTGGCGCTGGCGTTGAGATCGGTGGACGAAATTGTCAGGTGAAGTAGGGGTCAGACCGGGGTCAGACCACTTTGGAAAAACTCCAACACAAGAAACCCAGCAATTTCTGACAGTTGGGCGCACTCGCTCTTCTTGTCCCGGCGACAGCGGTCAGCGGCTCTGTTTGTGGCCAGATTTGAGGTGGGAAAAACTCCAAAGTGGTCTGACCCCGGTCTGACCCCCTTTTACCCCTCGAACTCCAGGTTCGCGGTTTGAGCCTGGATCCTCATCCGTATCAACCGATCCACCAGAACACTTGCGGCAATCAGAGTCGCGAAGCTGAGCGCGATCGAGATCGCGTTCCTGTACAGCAACGGCGCCAGGAGCGGAAAGAACATCGCGCCGAAACTGACGCACGCGACGAGGATGAAGACACGCGTGGACGTCCGATTCCTGGCCGCCGGCTTCGAAAATGGCAGCTCTGGGTCCGCCAGCGTGATGACGAGCAGCACGAAGTGACTGACCAGCCCGATGAACGCCAGGTGGACGAGCAGGTGCGGGACGTTCGAGGTAAAGAACGACAGCACGACGGCGACGCAGGCGACGTAGGGCAGGAGGAAGGTGACGACGAGCACGTTCTTCGCGGCCAGGATCAGCCGCGCGCGATCGGATGGCGAGGCGAAGAAGATCCAGGACGCCCGGAAGGCGTCGCTTCTGCCCAGGCTCGCCTTGAGCATGGCGGGAAACATCATCATCGCCAGCGTCACCATGCCGAGGCCGCGCCCGGGTTCGCCGCCACCGAACGGATCCGGCACGCTGCCCGTGCGCGAGATGCCCATGGCGAGGTAGATGATCGTGAGGGGCAGGATCGCGAGCACGCTCATCCTGAATTTCATGTCGTTGGCGAACTGGCTCCGGATCAGCATCGCAATCGCGCGAGACTCCCCGCTCGTGAACCAGATGGCTTTCCGCGTCCGGACTGGCGCGGCCGGTTTCGGCGCGGTCGCGGACGCCAGCGCTCCCAGGCGATCCGCGTAGTCCAGCGACAGCCGGCCGCCGATGAAGGCGCTCAGCGCCGCGATTCCGATCACCGAGACCGCGGCCGGCACGATCTCGGACGCGCTGTGATGGCCGGCCGCCAGATCGACGTAGCTGGCAAACCACGTCGGCGGAACCATCAGCACCCAGACCGACTTCGGCATGACCATCGTCGCCAGCACCTGCCGCGACAGCATGCGCGACATCACGAAGTACCCGCCGTACACGAAGAAACTGAAGACCATCTGTACGTACGAAAGTGCCCGCTTGATCCGCGCGGCGCCGACAATCGTGACGAGCCAGGAGTAGACAGCGACCATCGAAAAAGCCGTGAAGATCGCCGCGCCGTAGATCGCCGCCATTGCCGCCAGCCCGACGAGCGCTCCGCCCCTGAGAAAGAACGCACCAATAGGCAGGTACGCGAACAGCGTCGTCATGACCGTGACGTAGACCAGGACGTTGGCGATTCTCGCGGCGAAGTACGTTCGCGACGTGACCGGCCTGAAACCGAGAATGTGGAAGTCATCGGGCGACGTGATCGCCGCGTTGTGGTCGAGCAGCGCGGCGGTACCGACCATGAACATGACGTAAGCCAGGACGACGTTCGCGGCCAGGAACTGATCGGCGACCAGTGTGATGAAGACCGATATGAAGGCGCCGGTAATCGTATAGAAGATGAGCTGGCTGATGACCGCAGCCGCGGCGCGGACCTGACGGCCCTGCGGTCCGCGCACGAACATCGATGATCTGAGATCGACGACGAGCGCGGCCTTTGTAAGGGCGCGCCACTGGCCGTAGTCGATGTCGAGTGCCGCGAAGAATCTCTCGATCATGCGCGCCCGCTAGACGCGCTCGAGCGCCGCGAGAAAGTCGGACGTCACGTCGCTCACGTTTCGGACGCCGGTGAGACGGCTGAACGCCTCTTCGAGCGTGTCCACGCCCTCGGCGGCCCGGATCTCCGCCGCCGTGCCGGATGCGACGTTCTGACCGTCGTTGATGATCACGATGCGCGTGCAGATGCGCTCGACAACGTCGAGGATGTGCGACGAGAACATGATCGTCTTGCCCTGCGCGGCCAGCCGCTTCAGCAGCTCCTTCACGACCATCGCGGTGTTCGCATCGAGGCCGTCGAGCGGCTCGTCGAGAATCAGTACGTCAGGCCGGTGCAGGAGCGCGGCCGCGATGACGACTTTCTGACGCATGCCCTTCGAGAATTCGTTGAGGCGCTGGCCCGCGGTGGATGCGAGGCCGAAGAGATCGAGCAGCTCATGGCGGCGTGCCGCCGCGGATGCGGTCTCGAGGTGGTGCAGGCACGACACGAGCTCCAGGTATTCGCCCGCCGTGAGGCTGTCGTACAACGCGGGCGTTTCCGGCACGTAGCCGACCCGCTTCTTCACTTCCAGCGGTTGTTCGACAACGTCAAAGCCGCAGACTCGCGTCCGGCCGGAGTCGGGCTTGATGAGGCCCGTGATGACCTTCACCGTCGTGGACTTGCCGGCACCGTTCGGCCCGAGGAAGCCGACGATCTCGCCCGGCTCGACGTACAGGTCGAGTTTGTCCACGGCGACCTTGTCGCCGTAGTGCTTCGTCAGCCGCTCAACCTGGATCATCGGAGATCCGCCGCGGCGACGAGCGTCGCGAGCAGGACCCGGATGCCTTTGAGGCTGTCTGCCTTCTCGACGTCGATCCACTCCTCGAGCGCGTGCGCGCGATCGCCGCGTCCGCCGGAGTTGAGCCGGATCCCCTGCATGCCCATGCTGATCGGCACGTTGGCGTCGGTGCTGCTGAAACCGAGCGATGGCGTCAGGCCCTCGGCGCGGGCGGCCGCGACGGCGATCTGGACCAGTGGCGTCGTCGCCGGCAGCTGACCGGACGGTCGATCTCCCACGAGCTTCACGTCCGCGGCGAGCTTGCCCTCTTTCGTCGACCGCACCTTATTCTCTTCGTCCACAGACTGGCGGACGATCATGAGGAACGCCGTCTCGAGTTTTTCGAGCTCGACCGGCGATTCCGATCGCATGTCGACTTCCATGAAGGTCTCGAACGGAATCGAGTTCACGGACGTTCCGCCGCCCACGACGCCCACGTTGAACGTGGTTTTCGGCGACGCGGGGACGGTGACTTGCGACAGCTTCTCCATCGCGGCGCCCATGGCGAACGCCGGATTCACCAGACCGAAGGCGCCGTAGCTGTGACCGCCGGGACCCTTGAACGTCACGCGGTACCGCTTGCTGCCCACGCCGCCGTTGACGATGCTGCTGCCGACGCCGGCGCCATCCACCGCGATGACCTGTTTGATGCGGTCTTTGTACTTGCCCTTCTGCAGCAGGTGCTTCACGCCGCGAAGGTCGCCGAGGCCTTCTTCGCCAACGTTGCCGACAAACAGGATGTCCGACGCGGTTCTGATGCCGGCCTCGTCCATCGCCCGCACCATCGCAAGCAGCACGGCCAGCGATCGCGTGTTGTCGCCGACACCTGGCGCGGTCAGCCGGGTGCCATTGCGTTTCACGGTGACGTCCGTGCCTTCGGGAAACACCGTGTCGAGGTGCGCGAGGATGGCGACGACGGGTCCGCCGGCTGCGTTCGTGCCGCGCCGGAGGCCCATGACGTTGCCGATCTCGTCACGCTCGACGTCGGCGAGCCTGTGCGCGCGCAGCATCTGCAGATACGCCGCGCCGCGCTTGTCTTCCATGAACGACGGCGCGGGGATCTCGGTCAGGGCGATGATTTCCGAAACAAGCCTGTCGTGATCGCGATCGATCGCCGCCATCGCGGCCCCGAACCGCGCGTCCGCGACAACGCGCTTCACTCTCGCGTCAGGCGTATCTATTTGCGTGGATCCGGTCAGCAGTACGAATACGAGCGCGGGGACCAGCGCCCCGAGTCCTGCGGTGTTCATGTCAGGGACATTCTATTTGTGTCTTGGGTTCACATGAAGCAATGAAGGAATTGAAGTCAGGCCTTCATTGCCTTCATTCCTTCATGTGAATCTATTTCTCGCCGAGCAGCTGCTCGATGAACTTCGCCAGTCTCGGCTCGTTCGCGTCGTCGTAGCCGACCATGATCAGGCGGATGCGGCCCTGCTTGTCGATGATCTGAATCTGCGGGATGCCGCCGACCTTGTAGGCGGTGTCGTTTGGATCCGGCCCGGGTGAATAGACGACCACGCCGTTTTTGACCGCCCCGGTGATCCGTTCGGTGATCGCGATGGGAACGTCGAGGTGATGCTCGGCGAAGTACGTGCGGTCACGACTGATCTCGGTCGCGGCGTCGAGATTCTGCTCGCGCTCGAAGTAGCCGTAGAGTCGCGTCGCCAATGCGACACGGAAACCTTTCGGCCCGTACTTTTCTCGGAGGCGGTTGATGCCGGGGTAGCTCTCCTTGCACGGGCCGCACCAGTGCGCCGTGAATTCGAGCAGCGTGACGTGGCCCTTCATGTCGAGCGTCGTCGCCGATGAGGCGCCGTTCAGCCAGACGGGCGCCGTGATCGGAGCGGCCTCGGTGCCGACCAGCAGATACCGCTCGAGCGTCGGGTTGATCCGTGCCGCCACGCCAGGGATCTCCGGCCACTCGACCGGCGCTCGCTTCAGCAGGGCGACCGCGCGATCATTCATGCCCTGGCCGGCCCAGGCTTCGGCCATGTTGACATATGCCGACAGGATTGATGGTCCGTACTTCTTGCGGAGATCCGGCGAGAGCGGGATCCCGCGCTCGATGAGCCACGTCGAGTGTTTGATGATGCCGGCGTCGATGTCGTCGGCACGGTAGTAGCCGTTCATCGAGGAATGCGCGTTGAACTTCTGATCGAACGCGTCGGCGTCCGTGAACGCATCGAGGTCGTCCACCATCTTCTCGAGGCGCGCGTTGCGTTCGTCCCCCTTGGGCTCGCGCAGCGTCAGGCGGATCGACTGCAGCATCAGCTGCGCGCGATCGGATGCGGCAAGGGACTTCGAGGCCATCGCGCGGGCGACCGCGGCGTTCGCCTCGACGAGCATGCCGGCGTCAGAGTAGAGATCGGCGAGACCCGAGAGATCTCTTTCAGCGACGGTCTTGACGTCGTACTTCGCCGCGCACTCCTTGATCATCGATGTGCGCTCGGCGCTGAGCTTGCTGGCGCTTTCGGACGTCATCGGCCGAAGCTCCTGCGATCGCTTCGTGACGTAGGCGCGGACGTCGGTGAGGCACTGGAGGGGCGTCTGTGAAGGCGGCGCCTGGCTCTGGGCGTCCAGAAGGACCGCGCCGGCGGCAAATCCGAGAACGCTCACGAGGGCGACGCGCGTGCGGTTCATGGTCAGGCTCCGTGGTTAGTTCAGTCCCCGTTGTAGAAACGCGACGTATTCCGCCGGGTCCCGCGTCAGGCCGCCGAAGGCGACCTTCGGCCGGCCATCCGGCGCTATCACCGCATAGTAGGGCAGCGCGACCGTTCCAAACATCTTTTCTTCCATCCGCTGGAAACGCTTATTCGACTCGTCGCGGCCATCGGTATAGAGCCGCACGCGGACGTACCGCACGAGCTCCCTGGCCACTTCGGGCCGCGGAAACATGTTGGCTTCCATCCAGCGGCAATTCGTGCACGTGTACCCGGTGAAGTCCACGAGCAGAGGACGGTTGTCGCGCGCGGCCTCGGCAAGCGCCCCATCGTAGTCATTCAGAACCCAGGGCAGCTCGCCGCGCTCGTCGAGAGCCACCATGTCCGCCGGCGGAAGGAATGCTTCGAGTTCGCCGAGTCTTCGGCCCATGATGCCGCTGCCCAGCCACGCGCTCAGCCCGAGGGTCATCACTGTCGCGGCCAGCCGCGCCAGACGCGGCCGTCCGAGCCGCGGCGCATGGCCGATGCGCGTGACTCCCGCGAAATACAGGGCGAGCACGATCGCGATCAGAATCCATGCACCCAGCACGACCTCGCGCGTGAAGATCTGCCAGCCCCAGACGAGATCGGCGTTCGACAGGAACTTGAGCGCGGCCGCGAGTTCCAGCAGCCCCATCACCGCCTTCACCGTAACGAGCCATGGCCCCGATTTCGGCAACGATGCGATCCATCCAGGCGCGAGCGCGAGGCCGACGAACGGGGCGGCAAATACCGTCGAGAACGCCAGCATGCCCGCGAGCGGCCATTGCCAGTCGCCTTGCGACGCGACGACCAGCAGGGTACCGAGGAACGGCGCGGTGCACGTGAACGACGTGATCGTGAACGCGAGGCCCATCAGCAACGTGCCCGCCCATCGGCCGCGGCCTTCGTCCGCGCGGGCCATCCTGTTCACGAACCGCGATGGCAGCGCCATCTCCCGGACGCCGAAGAGGCTCAGCGCGAACGCGACGAAGAGCGCGGTGACGCCAAGGTTCAGCCAGGGATCGGCGGCGAAACGATTGAGTCCCGCCGCGCCGAATCCGACCGCCAGCGTGAATCCGACCGCCGTGAACGTGAGCACGATGCCGAGTCCATACAGCACCGCGTCGATCACCGCGCCGCTCTTTCTTGCGCTCGCGCGGTTCGTGAAGAAGGAGACGGTGATCGGCACCATCGGAAACACGCACGGTGTGAGGAGCGACAACGCGCCCATCAGGGCCGCGAGACTCACGTACGCGGAGAACGTGGATGCGGATCGAGAGGCGAGATCAGGTACGACGGGCACGTCCGGTACGTCCGGTACTCGGAACGAACTGACGCCGTCAGCCTTTTCTAAGGAAGTCGGAGGCGTTAGCTCGTTCCTCGTACCTGACGTACCGGACGTACCTGTCGTACCCGACGTACCGATAAGTGTCTTCAGCTCAACGTCCGTCGGCGGCAGGCACAGCCTTTGGTTGCAAGTCTGATAAGTGACGACGATACGAAGCGCGTCGGACCCTGAAGGCGTTCCCGCGTGCTTCACGGGCACTTTGAAAATCGCCTTACTCTCGTAGTACTCCGTGTCGAAACCGAAGTTGGGATCGAACGAGACGTGGTGGAGCGGACCGGCGACGGGTCCTGCCGATTTGAACGGACTGTCCTTCGCAACGCCTATGACCAGCGCGACCGGGCCACCCGGCGCCTGCGTCAGCGAGTAGACCTTCCAGCCTTCATCGATGACGGCGGTGATCGTCGCGTCAATCGTCCTACCCGACGCCGCAGCGGCAGGGAGCGGCCCAATCGACCAGGTGACGGGAACTGGAGTCTGAGCCGCGGCGGGGACGGCGACACAGGCACACAGCGCGGCGCAAAGAGCGAGCAATCGGCCGCGCTGCATCAATGAGCATTGTATTGAACCATGAAGCTCATGAAGGACATGGAGCACACGTGACTTAGCGGTCCAGCAAAGCCAGGCCCTCCCTGACCCACCCTCGGCGGCGCCAGGTCAAGCCCCGCGTGTCTTCATGTCCTTCATGCGCTTGATGGTCAACTGCTCTTGATTTACCGCAGGATTTGAGCCGGCTCCACGCTGGCCGGCGACTGCGCGGCCACGCCCCACGCCTCGACCTCGATCACCCGGCTGTTGCCGTTCAGTGCGGCCGAGATGTGGACGCGAATCCGTGACGTCGTCACCGGCGAGAACGTGAACCGGCGCCACACGAGAACGTTGTTCGTGATCGTCGCGCCGGGAATCGTCGCCCAGCTCGATCCGGTCCAGTATTGGATCTCGAACGTCCGCAATCCCCAGAGCCCGAACGTCAACGTAGGCGTGGGTTCCACCGGAGCGGTGTAGTTGTCCTGCATCGAGAAGACGCTGACTTCGTCGATCGTCTTCAGCCCGTTGAATGCGATCTCGATCCAGTCCGGATAGCTGTTCGTTGTCCCGTCATTCCAGCCGCCGCCGTTGCCCCAGTTCAGGCCCCGGCGATCGCCGTTGATCGCGCCCGATGGTGGATAGGCCGGGGCCAGCTGAGACGACGCCGTCGCCACGCCGCCGTTCGACGCGAGCGCGACGTTCAGCCGCGGCGTCGGCGCGTTCACGACGATCGAAATCGCCGCCGAGGTCGTGGCCAGACCGAGGTTGTCGGTGGCGACCGCCGTCAGGGCGTACGTGCCGGCCGGGACGTTGGACCACGTGATGCCGAACGGCGCAACTGTCGAGGTGCCGATCGGCGCGCCATTGGCGAAGAACGCGACGCTCGAGACAGAGCCGTCACTGTCGGCCGCATTCGCCGAGATCGAAATCGCTGCGGGCTCGTTGAACGCGGCGCCTGCGGAAGGCGCCGTGATCGAGACCGTGGGCGGAGTATTCGGCGGCGGAGTCACCGGCGCCGAGATTCCCCACGCCTCGACCTCGATGATGCGCGCGTAGCTGTTCAATGCCGCTGTCACGCTGATGCGGATTCGCGAGGTTGTGACCGGCGCAATCAGGAACTGCCGCCAGACGCGATCGTTCAGAGTCACCGAGCCGCCCGGCACGGTCTGCCAGGCCGTACCGGTCCAATACTGAACATCGAAGCCGCGGAGCCCCCACAGCGTGAACGTCGTCGTCAGCGTGGGTTCGATCGGCGCCGTGTAGTTGTCCTGCATCGAGAAGACGTTGATCTCGTCGATCGTCTTCGGACCGTTGAATGCGACCTCGAGCCAGTCGGGCCCGGCGTTTGGCGTGCCGTCGTTCCAGCCGCCGCCGTTGCCCCAGTTGAGACCGCGGCGATCGCCGTTGATCGCGCCGGACGGACCGTAGGGGACGCCAAGAGACGACGATGCCGTCGCAATGCCGCCGTTTGAGGCGAGCGCCACGTTGAAACGATTGGCGATCGCGGTCACGGTGACGGTTACGGCCGCGGATGTGGTGGTGCCGCCGGAGTTGTCCGTCGCCACTGCGGTGAACGTATACGTGCCGGCGCCGATGCCGCCCGTCGTCGTCGAGTACGGCGCGGTGTTGTCAACGCCGAGCGACGTGCCGTTCACAAAGAACTCGACGGACGCGATCGTACCGTCGCTGTCACTGGCGGTTGCCGCGACGCCGATTGTCGCCGGCGCAGTGAACGTCGCCCCATCGGTCGGCAGGGTGATCGCGACCGTCGGATTGACATTTGGCGCAGCCACAGTGATGGAGACCGGCGCGGAAGTGGTCGTGGCGCCGGAGTTATCCGTCGCAATCGCCGTGAGTACGTGCGTTCCGACTGCGGCGCCCGTCCAGGTGAAGTCGTAGGGCGCCGAGGCATCAGAGCCGATCAGGAGACCGTCGGCGTAGAAATCAACCTGCTGCACGACCCCGTCGGTGTCGCTTGCACTGGAGGCAATCGCGATCGAGGCCGGCTGGGTGAACGTCGTGCCGGCCGCAGGAGAAGTGATCGCTGAGGACGGCGGTGCATTCGCGCCGGAGTTGATGCCCCAGGCTTCAACTTCCATCACGCGGCTGTAGCCGTTCAGCGCGCCCGTCACGAACACGCGGACTTTCGAGGTCACGATCGGCAGGAACGTCGCCTGGCGCCATACGTTGTCGTTGTTCGCGACGACTCCGCCAGGGACGGGGACCCAGTTGGCGCCGTCCCAGTACTGCATCTCGAAGACACGCAGGCCCCAGTAGGTGAACTTCGTAGACAGCGTCGGCTCGATGGGCGCCGTGTAATCGTCCTGCATCGAGAAGACGTTCACCTCTTCGATGAGCTTCATGCCGGCGAAGGCGACCTCGATCCAGTCCGGCGATGCGTTCTGCGTGCCGTCATTCCAGCCGCCGCCGTTGCCCCAGTTGAGCCCCTTGCGATCGCCGTTGATTGCACCGGACGGACCGTAGGCCGGGCCAAGCGAGGACGAAGCGGTCGCCGTGCCGCCGCTCGAGGCGCGCGCTACGTTGATGCGGCCCGCCAGCGGCTGAACGGAGATCGAGACGACGGTCGAGTTCGCCGTGGCGCCCTGGTTGTCCGTCGCGATCGCCTTCAGCGTGTGATTGCCGATGTAGCCGTCCCACGTCACCGAGTACGGCGCTGTGCCGTCCGTGCCGATGAGCGCGCCGTCCACGTAGAAGTCGACCTGCTGGATGCCGCCGTCGGTATCCGTTGCCGTGGCGTTGATCGCGATGTGCGATTGAGCAGGAAAGTCCGTCATCGAAGTGGGGCTGGTGATCGACACGCTCGGCGGCGTATTGGCCAGGACCGTGACGTGGACCGCAGATGACGTGCCCGTGCCGTAGTGATCGTCCGTTGCAACGGCGGTCAGCGTGTACGAGCCGGGAGCCGGACTCCACGCAACACTGAAGGGACTCGCCGCGTCCGTGCCGATGAGCGCGCCGTTGGCAAAGAAGGAAACCTGTTGGATGGTGCCGTCAGCATCCGACGCGGCGGCATCGATGCCGATCACCACCGGCGCCTTGAACGACGCGCCCTCCACGGGCGACATGATGGAGACGCTGGGCGGCGTGTTTGGCGTCGATCCGGAGACGGCACTCGCAGCCTTGAAGACGTTGAGCCGGCCGCCGGATACGACTTTCCCCGTCCACTTCGAGGATTGATCGACGTTGTCGAGCAGCAGCTGCTTGATGGCCGGCACCGTCAACGTGGGATCCATCTTCGCGAGCAGCGCGGCGGCGCCCGCGACGTGCGGAGTCGCCATGCTCGTGCCGGACAACGCCTGATACTGGCCGCCCGGGTACGTGCTCAGGATGTTTTCGCCGGGCGCCGCGATGTCGACCGACGTCGCGCCGTAGTTGCTGAAGAACGACTTGCGATCGGACGTGCCGGACGACGCCACCGCGATGATGCTCGGTGATGGATAGCTCGCCGGGTCGAACGGGCTCGAGTCGTTGTCCGTGCCGTCGTTGCCGGCGCCGAACACGTTCACGATGCCGGCGATACCGGCCGCGTCGATCGCGGCAACCAGTGCCGGCGCCGGCGGCGTGCCGCCGCGCTGCGATCCCCAGCTGTTGCTCGACACCCGGATGTTCTCGCCGCGGTTCCTGAGCGAGACGATGTAGTTGAAGCATTCGATCGCGCCGGCGTCTGTGCCGTATCCGGAGTTGTCCAGGAACTTGCACGGGAGAACTTTCGCGTTCCAGTTCACGCCGACGACGCCGAGATTATTGTTGCCGACGGCCGCGATCGTTCCCGCCGTGTGCGTGCCGTGGCCCTGGTCGTCCATCGGGTCGTTGTCGTGGTTCGCCGTGTCGATGCCGTACACGTCGTCGATGTACCCGTTGCCGTCATCGTCCACGCCGTTGCCGGGAATCTCGAAGGGATTCCGCCAGATGTTGGCCGCCAGATCCGGATGCGTGTAGTCCACGCCGGTGTCGATGTCGGCGACGATGACGCTGCCGTCGCCGGCGGTGAAACTGGTCCAGGCCTGCTGCGCGCCGATCTTTGCGAGTCCCCAGAGACTGCCGTCGAGCCAGAACGGATCGTTGGGCGGGGGGCCCACGAGCGCCTTGCGGACGTAGTTCGGCTGCGCGAATTCGATGCCGCGGGCGCCGCGAAGGCCGCCGACGGCGGCGGCGACCGCCAGGCCGCGCGGCACCTTGACGAGATCGATGTCGAGCTCGTCGAAGCGGCGGATGCGTGCGAGGCTCTTACCGCGAAGAGTTTCGTCGCGCTGTTGTTTGTTCAGCGTCCGGCTGAACTGAACGAGCAGCTCTCCTTCGACGTACTCATCGCGATTCTTGCCGCGGTCTTGCCCTTGAGTTCCCTGCTGGCCGCTGACCGACGTCAATAACAAAGACGTACCGATCAGAATTGAGGCAACTGACCACCTTGTCATCCACCGCTCCGGGTTTGGGCGGGCTTCCGCCCGCGCACATCTATGGAACGGAGCCGATCGACGCACACTCCATGCCGGAGCGCATTGGCGGGATCAGAGGCGCAGTTCTGCGAAAGGAATTTCCTGTAAGCGCGGGTTTGGTGGCCGCGGCGTCAAGCCTGTGAGCGGCTACTTCGACTGGCTGGCGGTGTCTTTTCTTGTCAGCGTTCGAAAATGTACTTCCGCGTACGCGACGCCGCCTGTTTCGTCGAGATTGAGTTCAAAGTCGTAACCCTCTTCGTCGAGACGGCGGCGGACGCGATCGACCATGCGCAGCGCGAGCGGGCTCAGCGTGTCCTTGGTCGTGTCGGCTTCCGCGAGGATCGTGACCCACGCGTCGCGCTGCGCGCGCGACGGTTTCTTCGCCATCTGGAAGCCGTTGCGGCACTTCTTCATCAGGTAGTCCTGGAGCTCGTCCTCCGGCATTCCCTTCACGCGATTCCACGATTCGACCCAGCCCTCGAGCCTTGCCAGCATTCCCTCATTATGAATCAGGAGAGCCGGTCTTCAGACCTGGCGATGCTCCACGGATCCATCCGCGTACGCGCGTTTTCCCGAACGCGTTGACGGCGAACGACAGAAGAATCAAGCGGCAATCGAGCAGCGGTCTCCATTTGGATACATAGGCGCGATCGAGCGCGAGGGCGTTGGCGCTCGACTCGGGTCCGGCAAGCTGCGCGAGGCCGGTCAGGCCGGGCCGTACGGTCCATCGAAAGTCGTGATCGGCGGCGGTCCATCCGAGACGCTCGACGTCGGCGGCGGTCAGCGGCCGCGGTCCCACCGCGCCCATCTCACCGGTGATGATGTTGATGAACTGCGGAATTTCATCCAGGCCGGTTCGGCGGAGGACGCGGCCGACCCTGGTGACGCCGCCGTCGCGCATCGTCCTGAACTTCCGGATTCTGAACGGCCGGCGCATCCATCCGACGCGCTCCTGGAGAAAGAACACCGGCCGGCCGTCGTCGATGAGGATCGCCAGCGAGATCGCCGCCAGCGCCGGCGCAAACACCAGCAGTCCCGCGCAGGCTCCCGCCACATCGAAGGCCCTTCGCATTGCCGGCACTTCCCAGAGCATACGCCGTTTACTTTGTTGTGCAAAGTCCTTTAGACTTAACGCCAATGCCCGCGCTGCGCGTCAAGTTCATCCTGCCGGCGCTCACCGAAGCCACCAGTCCGTACTGGCGGCCCATCAAATACTCGCTCTTTCCGCCGCTGGGCCTCGCAACGCTTGCCGCGTACCTCCAGGCAGACGATGAAGCCGTGCTGGAGGACGAGCACGTCCAGCCGCTGACCTCCGGCGACCGGCCGGATCTGGTCGTCATCCAGGTCTACATCACGAATGCGAAACGGGCGTACCGGCTCGCCGACAGCTACCGCGCGCTCGGTTGCTTCGTGGCGCTCGGCGGCCTGCACGTCACCTCGCTGCCCGACGAGGCCGCGCCGCATGCGGACGCGATTTTTCTCGGGCCTGGAGAGCAGACGTTCCCGCAGTTCCTCGCCGACTTCCGCGCGGGACAGCCGGCCCGCCGGTACGTCTCAACGGCCGGCCGCACGCTCGATCGCGTGCCGCCAATCCGCCGCGATCTCATCTCACGGCGCCGCTATCTCGTGCCCAACTCGATCGTCGTGACGCGCGGCTGCCCACAGCATTGCGACTTCTGCTACAAGGACGCGTTCTTCGGGGGCGGCCGGTCCTTCTACACACAGCGCGTCGATGACGCGCTCGCGGAGATCGAGCGCCTGCCCGGGCGTCATCTGTACTTTCTCGACGACCATCTGCTTGGCGATCAACGGTTTGCCGCCGCGCTCTTCGACGGCATGCGCGGAATGGGACGGCTGTTTCAGGGTGCCGCGACCGTCGACTCGATTCTGCGCGGCAACCTCATCGAACGCGCCGCCGAGGCCGGGATGCGCAGCCTGTTCGTCGGATTCGAGACGCTGACGCCGTCCAATCTCGCCACGAGCAACAAGCGGCAGAACCTGGGCCGCGACTACGCGGCCGTCACCAGGCGCCTGCACGACCTCGGCATCATGATCAACGGCAGCTTCGTCTTCGGTATGGACGATGACGATGGCGACGTGTTCAGGCGCACGGTGGACTGGGCGATCGAGCACGGCATCACGACCGCGACGTTCCACATCCAGACGCCGTACCCCGGCACGCGGCTGTTCGCGCGGATGCAGGAGGTCGGCCGGATCGTGACGCGTGACTGGGATCTTTACGACACGCGCCACGTCGTGTACCAGCCCGCGCGCCTGACGCCTGAAGCGCTCAAGACCGGCTACGACTGGGCGTACCGGGAGTTCTACCGCTGGTCCTCGATCGCGCGCGCGTCGCTCGAGCACGGCTCGGTCAAGCACCAGCTCAAACACTTCTTCTATGCGGCGGGCTGGAAGAAATTCGAGCGCCTCTGGCACACCGTGATCCGCGCCCGCCAGTTGCCCGCGATGACGCCGATGCTCGAAGCGGTACTGGCGCGCGTGTCACGACAAGGACCTCGGGAGTCGTTTTCGGGCGAAAGCGACAACTCGAGTTTGCAGGGTAACTATGGGAGTCGCTTTGGCCCGAAAACGACTCCCGAGGTCCTAATCTCCCGTAAAATCCCCGCGGGATGACCCGATTGCCGGCGATAGTGGCAGCGCTGACTCTGGCCACCGCCTGCGCCGTACACCAGGCGCCGGCTCGGCCGTCGATCGCAACGGGCATCACGGACCGGACGGGCATCTCGACGTCCGGCCTGCCGCTCCCGGGCCGCGACTGGACGCCGCCACCCGGCATCTCGACGGACGATGGCCTGACGCAGGACGAGGCGGCAGCCATCGCGCTCTGGAACAACGCGCGATTTCAAGCCGCGCTCACGTCGCTCGGCATCGCGCGCGCCGATCTCATCGACGCCGGGCTCCTCAAGAACCCAGTTCTCTCCCTGCTGTTTCCGTGGGGACCGAAACAACTCGAATTCACCGCGTCCTGGTCGATCGACACGCTGTGGCAACGGCCGAAGCGCATCGCGGACGCGAAGCTCAACGCAGAAGCGGTCGCGTCCGAGCTCGTCGCAAGCGGCGTCAATCTGGTCGCCGATGTCCGACTCGCGTTCCTGGACGCCATCGTCGCCGGCCGTCGCGCGGCACTTGCCGCCGAGCAGGCGGACATTGCGACGCGCCTGGCCGGATTGGCCCGGAGCCGGTTGAACGCCGGCGATATCAGCGAGTTCGAGGAGGCACTTTCGAAAACGGACGCGCTGCGGCTCGAAACTGCACGCCTCAGTCACGCGGCCGCGCGGGATCTCGCCGACATCAGACTCCGGACGCTGCTCGGTCTCGCCCAGGACGGTCCGCCGCTGAGGCTGACGGCGCCGCCGGGACCCGCTGGCTGCCGTCCGCCGCCAGATTTGATCAAGGCAGCGCTCGCCTCACGCCCCGATGTTCGCGCCGCAGAGCTGCACATCGAGGCGGCCGGCGCGCGTGCCGGACTCGAGAAGGCACGCATCATGGCGTTCACGGCATCACTCGATGCGAACGCCAAGGGCAGCGAGGGCTTCGAAATGGGGCCCGGCGTCGCGATCGAGCTGCCCATCCTTTCGCAGAACCAGGGCAAGCGATCGCGCGCGGCCGCCGAGCTCGAGCAGGCGAGCCGCAATTACCTCGCAATCCGCGCCGCGATCGCCGCCGAAGTCAGCGCAGCCCGCGTCGGCGTGACCACAGCCGAAGGCATCGCGCGGCTGCTCGGTCCTGAGATTTCCCAGACCCTAGCCGCAGCCCGCCGGCAGGCAGAGCGCCTCCATGAAGCGGGCGAGATTTCCCTCCTCGATCTCCTGACCATCCGCCAGCGGCTGCTCGACACCGAAGCCGCGCGCGTCGATGCCGAGCTCGCCGTCAATCGCGCTCGAGCACGTCTCGAGCAAGCCCTTGGAAATACCTGCGAGGTCAAATGAGGCGCTGGCCCCTCGTCGTAACGCTTCTGATTGTCGTGATCGCCACCGGCTGTGGCGGCAGTTCGCCATCTTCCTCGACAGCAAAACCTGCCGCCGCCGCGAAGGTCGAGAATCCGAAACCCGAGGGTGACCTCTCAATCGTTACTTTGTCCGACGAAGCGCGGAAGCATCTCGCGATCGCAACTGCGAAGGTCACCACGGAACCGGTACGACTCACGCGCACTGTCGGCGGCGAGCTCATGGTGCCGCCAGGACGATCCGTAATCGTCACGGCGCCGGTGGCCGGCACCCTCGCCCCGGGACGCGTGACTGGCGTCGGGCCGGTCAAGCGCGGCGACGCGATCTTCGAGCTCGTGCCCTTGCAGCAGCCCGAGCGGGATGTCCGCGCCGAAGCGGAGCGGGTGCTCGGCGAAGCGGAAGCGCGGCTCACGCAGACCAGCCAGCGGCTGCAACGCCTGGAGCAGCTGCTGAAAGACGGGTCGACGAGCGTACGCGCGGTCGAAGACGCGCGCGCGGATCGTGCGGCCGCCGCAGCCGCGGTTGAAGCGGCACGCAAACGCAACGAATCGGTGGGACGCGCCGCTGTCGGCGCTCGCGGAGAGCTGTCACTGACGGCGCCGTTCGACGGCCAGATCATCGCGATGCGCGCCGCCGCCGGTCAGGTTGTGGCCGCCGGCGCGACCGTCGCGGAGGTGGCTCAGACATCGGATCTCTGGGTGCGCGTGCCGGTCTTCGCAGGCGACCTCCACGACATCGACGCATCGCAGTCCGTCGTTGCCGCGTTGCTCGGCCAGGAAGTGAGCGGCCCGTGGCGGGATCTTCGCCGGGTCAGTGGTCCACCGGCGGCGAATTCGTCAGCGGCCAGCGTCGACCTGTATTTCCAGGTCTCCGCTTCGAATCTGGGCACGTCCCGCCCCGGCGAGCGCCTGTCCGTGCAGCTGCCGCTCAAGTCAACCAGCAAGGGACTCGTCGTCCCACGCTCGGCCGTCGTGTACGACATCAACGGCGGAACCTGGGTCTACGAGGATCGCGGCCAGAACCACTTCGCGAGAAAGCGCGTCGAGCTCGGCGGCCCCGCCGGCCAGCGCGTGGTCATCGTCCGCGGCCTGAGCGAAGGCATGACCATCGTCACTGTCGGCGCGGCTGAGCTGTACGGCACCGAATTCTACGTGAGCAAGTAGATCATGCTGCGCTGGCTCGTTTCGCTCTCGCTCCGCCACGCCGTCGTCATCTGCGTGTTGACGGTCATCGCCGCGGTGGCGGGCGCGCGCATCGTCCGGAACGTGCCGTTCGACGTGTTCCCGGAGTTCGCGCCGCCGCTGATTGAGATTCAGACGGAGGCGCCCGGCCTGTCTGCGCTCGAGGTCGAGTCGTTCGTCAGCGTACCAATCGAGAGCGCGCTGACAGGTGTTCCCAGCGTCGCGACGATTCGATCGAAGTCGGTGCTCGGTCTTTCGTCCGTGGTCCTGATCCTGTCGCCAGAATCCGACCTCATGCAGGCCCGCCAGCTCGTTCAGGAGCGTCTGGCGCGCGCGAGCCGTGGTCTGCCGGCTGTCGCGAGCCCGCCCGTGCTGCTGTCACCGCTCTCGTCGTTGAGCCGGGCGATGAAGATCGGCATCACGTCGAGAACGAAGTCGCAGATGGAGATCAGCACGGTCGCGCTCTGGACGATCCGTCCGCGCCTGATGGCCGTGCCCGGCGTCGCGAACGTGGCGATCTGGGGGCAGCGCGATCGCCAGCTCCAGGTCCTCGTCGATCCGGACCGGCTGCGCTCGCGCGCCGTGACGCTCGACGATGTGGTCGCGGCGGCGAAGAACGGCGTCTCGACGGAGACGGGCGGCTTCATCGACACGCCCAACCAGCGCTTTGCGATTGCCCATCGCGGCGGCGTCACGACGGCGCGGGATCTCGAGCGCATCGTCGTGAAGCCCGGCGGCGGCGCGCCGATCCGCCTCGGCGACGTCACCACTGTCACCGAGGGGTTTCCGCCGCCGATCGGTGACGCCATCATCAACAACGTCCCCGGGCTGCTGCTCATCGTCGAGAAGCAGCTGGGCGCCAACACCCTCGAAGTCACGCGCGGTGTCGATGCGGCGCTCGAGAGCCTGAAGCCCGCGCTCGTTGACATCAATGTCGACCCGACGATCTTCAGGCCCGCGTCGTTCATCGAGGTGTCGCTCGCGAATCTCAATCGCGCGCTGATCTTCGGATGCGTGCTGGTCGTCATCGTGCTGATCGCATTCCTCGCGGATTGGCGGACCGCGCTCATCAGCAGCGTCGCGATCCCGCTCTCGCTGCTCGGCGCGGCGTGGCTGCTGATGTACCAGGGCGGCACGTTCGACACGATGGTGCTCGCCGGCCTCGTCATCGCTCTGGGTGAGGTGGTGGACGACGCGATCATTGGTGTCGAGAACATCGTCCGCCGGCTGCGCCTGAATCGCGAATCGGCGTCACCGAGGCCGGCGATGCCGGTCGTGCTCGAAGCGGCGGTTGAGGTGCGGAGCGCCGTGCTCTACGGCACGTTGATCGTTATCGCGGTGTTCTTCCCGGTGTTCACGCTCGAGGGACTCTCGGGGGCGTTCTTCCGGCCGCTGGCGATGTCGTACGTCTTCGCGATACTTGCGTCCCTGGCGGTTGCGCTGACTGTGACGCCGGCGATGGCGCTGCTGCTGCTGACCAGGAAAGGCGCCCGCGCGACGGAGCCGGCACTCGTGACGGGCCTCAAGCGCGTGTATGCGGGCGTCATCGGCGGCTTCGTCGATCGTCCCGCGACGGCCGGCAGCGTGCTGGCGATCCTGCTTGCGGCGACGATCGCCGCCGTTCCGTACCTCGGCGAGGAATTACTGCCGAATTTCCGCGAGCACGACTTCCTCATGCATTGGGTCGAAAAGCCAGGTGCGTCGGTCGAGGCAAGCCGGCGAATTACGCAGCAGGCCAGCATCGAGCTCATGGCGATACCAGGCGTGCGCAACTTTGGATCGCACATCGGCCGCGCGGAGGTGGCGGACGAGGTGGTCGGGCCGAACTTCACGGAGCTGTGGATCAGCCTGGACCCGTCGGTCGACTACGACTCGACGGTGGCGAAGGTGCAGTCCGTCGTCGACGGATACCCGGGCCTCAAGCGCGATCTGCTGACATACCTTCGGGAGCGCATCAAGGAAGTGCTGACGGGTGCCAGCGCAACCGTGGTCGTCCGTCTCTTCGGCCCGGAGATCGAGCAGCTGCAATCACATGCGGCGAAGGTCAAGAAGGCACTCGAGGGAATCGAAGGCACGACCGACATTCAGCTGCAGTCACTCGTGCTCGTGCCGCAGGTGGAGGTGCAGTTCCAGCCGGATCTGGCGGCACCATACGGACTCGCGCCCGGCGACATCCGTCGAGCGGTCACGACACTCGTGCATGGTGCGAAGGTGGGGGAGTTCTACGACCAGCAGCGCGTCTTCGGCGTTGTCGTGCGCGGCGTCCCGGAGTTGCGGGCGAGCCCGGAGGCGATTCGTGCGCTGAGGATTCCGACGCCCGGCGGCGCCGATGTGCCGCTCGGTGCGGTCGCGCGGGTGGCGCTCGCGCCTGCCCTGAGCGAGGTCACGCGGGAGGGCGGGTCCAGAAAGATCGATGTCACGTGCAACGTGCGCGGCCGGGACCTGGGTTCCGTGGCGCGCGATATCGAGGCGAGGTTGAAGGACGTGACGCTCGGCGCCGGCTATCACGCCGAAGTACTAGGCGAGTACAAGACTCGGCAGGAGTCGTCGCGCCGTCTGATGATGATGTCCGGCCTGACGTTCATCGCCATCTTCCTGCTCCTGCTCATCGACTTCAACGACGGGCGCCTGGCGCTGCTCGTGTTCATCACGCTGCCGTTCGCGCTCGTCGGCGCGATTGCGGCGGCGTTCCTGTCGACGGGCGTGCTGTCGCTGTGATCGCTCGTGGGACTGGTGACCGTGATCGGTATCGCGGCACGCAACGGCATCATGATGGTCAGCCACTTCCGGCATCTCGAGCGCGAGGAAGGCGTACCGTTCGGGCGCGACCTTGTCATTCGCGGCGCTCTCGAACGGCTCGCGCCGATCCTCATGACCGCGCTGGCGACAGGCCTGGCGCTGCTGCCGATCGCCTTCGGCGGCAACCGCGCCGGTCAGGAAATCGAGCATCCCCTCGCGGTCGTGATCCTCGGTGGTCTCGTGACGTCGACGATCCTGAACCTGTTCCTGCTACCGCCGCTGTATCTGCGGTTCAGACAGAACTGACCTCCCGAGGTCCTACTCGCGGCGGGCGACGCGCCCGACGACGCGGACCCATCGCACCGCGCCGGACTTGTCGCGGATGAACTCGACCGGGTTGCCCTTCGAGTTTCCTGACGTCACGACGGCGAGGTCGGGCGCGTAGAACGCGATCGGGCTGTTGTCGACCATCAGCGTTCCGTCCTGAACGCGCACGACGTTCTGGCCGGATGGGGGACGCTTGTACGTGCCGAGATAAGGCGCGGAGTCCGGCTGCTTCGCCATGATCGGCGCGTCCGGCATCGTCTCGTTCACGCCGCGATGGCCGATCGGTTGCGCGGGATTGAGCGTCATGTCTTCGAGCGTGCGGAGCGCCATGCGCTCGACGTCCTGAATCAGGCGCCAGCCCTGGGTGTGGTTCGTGAGAATGGCGATGGCGAAGTCGCGCTCCGGGACCAGCTCGATCAGAAGACAGTGCCCGAGCGTGCCGCCGTGCGCGGCCGTCATCACGCCGCCGACGCGTCGCAGGTGCCAGCCGAGCCCCATCTCATCGTCGACATTGTTCTTCTTGAGCCGTGGCGTGCGCATCAGCTCGAGCGTCTTGCGCGACAGCACGGGTTTGCCGTCGCTGTTCGTGCCGTCGCCGAGATGAAACTTCGCATACGTCATCAGGTCGTTGAGGCTCATCGCGACGCCGCCCGCAGCGATGGACACCGAGCGCGAAAGTGGCCGGCTCACTGAGACCTGCCCAGGCGCGCCGGTGTGCGCGACGGAAAACGGATACGTCACGAGCGCCTCGATCTGCGTGAACGCGCGCGTGAGGCCGATCGGCTCGAAGACCTCCGTCCGGAACGCCTCGTGGATCGACTTGCCAGTGACGGCCTCGACGACACGGCCGGCGACGTTGAAGCCGGCGTTGTTGTAGCTCCAGACTTCGCCAGGCTCGGCCAGCTTCGGCAGGTCCTTGATCTGATCGATGAAGCTCGCGAGCGTCAGCGGGCCGCGATCCGCCGCCGTGAGCTGGCCCTCCCACCCCGGCGTGTGCGTGAGCAGGTGCCAGATGGCGACGTTGTTCGTCGTGCCCTCGTCCTGCACGCGGAATTCCGGCAGGTACTTCTTCACGGGCGCGTTGAGATCCACTTTGCCTTGTTCGACCAGCCGCATCATCGCGGTGGTCGTCACTGTCTTCGAGATCGACGCGAGCGCGAAGATCGTGTCCGGTGTCACCGCCTGTGGATTGTCGACGTTGGTGATCCCGAACCCGCGCACGAACAGCTGTCCGCCCTTGTAGATGCCGAGTGCGACGCCGGGGACGCCGTACTCGGCCATCTTCTGCTGCACGAGCTTCGTGACTTGATCGAGTTTGGGATCCTGTGGAGCAGGCAGAGCGGCCGGCCCGGCGACGGACAGGACAACGGCGGTCAGTGCGGCGCCGACCGTGAACGAAAAGAAACGGGAGCGCATCACGGAACAACGACGAAGCGGCCGAGGAACGTGCGCGCGGACTGTATGTCCAGACGATAGTTCTTCGAGAGCGACCGGCACGGCAGGTCGCCCCACGAGACCGTCGCGACGATCATCGACGTGTTTCCGGCAATGAACTTCGGCCCGCCCGAGTCACCGTAACAGTCTCCACCCTTGCCCGTGGCCGCTTCATTCATCTGCAGGCTGAGCCACGCTGGCTGAAGGGATTTGAACGGCGAGGTCGAGATCCGTCGCTGGCCGTCATAGTAGAACGCCGGCCGCCCAGTGCGGGTAGCGTCGACGCCGTATCCCACGTTGACGAAGTCCTGGCGATTGAGGCCGTTCTTTGACGTCAGGTTGTCGAGAAGCCCGGCCGGCGGCAGCGAAAGGGGCGTCAAGCCCGAGGTCGATCCGGCGGGCAGCATGACGACGCCGACGTCGATGGGATCGGCCTGATCGTGTCCGTAGCGGGGATCGATCGCGAAGCCCGTCGCCGCGATTGTTGTGATGCCGGGCGCGTAGAGATCCGGCGCGAACGAGACATGCAACTGCGATCCCGCGGGCAGGAACGACAGGCAGTGACCCGCGGTCAGCACGACCGTGGCGGAGATCAGACTGCCCGTGCACAACTCGTCGTCGCCGTTGATGATTCCGTTCTGATCGAAGTCGTAGAGCAGCGCGCCGACGCTGCGGTAATTCCCGCCGCCAGTGGGCGCGCCATTGTTGATCGCGAGCGCGCCGGCGCTGGCCGCACCGCCAGGGGCGGCCGGGTTGTTCGAACAGGCGGCCATCAACGTCGCCGACACGATTGCAGCGAACGCGTATCTCGTTTTCATGTTCATGCTCCTCGGCGCCGGGTTGATCGTGACGTTGATAATCTTAGACCTACTCATGGACGCACGTCTCCGTCTGTGGCGGGCCCGTCGCCGGCACGATTGCATCGACGCGGTGCTCAGCGCCGGCGAGGCCGGTTGTATCCTCGAGTACCTGCGAAACGACCGCCGTCTGCTGCGACGCGCCTATCCGACCGAGGATGCCGCGCGCAAGGACGCCGATGTCCGCCTGAAAGAGCTGCAGCGCGCCGGTTGGGTCGACCATTGGTAACCGGATGACACGACGCGACCGGCTGATCGTCCTCGCTGCAATCGCCGCCGCGACAGTCCTGGCGTGGGCCTGGATCGCGCCAATGGCCCGTGACATGTACGGAGACATGAACGGGCCGTCGGCGTGGATGATGCCCGCCGAATGGGACACGCGCCACCTGTCCCTGCTCGTCGCGATGTGGGTCGTGATGATGGCCGGCATGATGCTGCCGTCGGCGACGCCGGTGATGCTGCTCTTCGCCGGCGCCGCGCGGCACAACCAACCCTCGCGGGCGACCGTGCTCATCTCCACCTTTGCCGCCGGCTACCTGGTCGTCTGGGCGGGATTCTCGATTGTCGCCGCGCTGCTCCAGCGCGCGCTCACGGAAGCGGTGATCCTCACTCCGATGATGGAGCCCGCGACAGATCGGGCCGCGTCTGCAGTCATCGCGCTCGCGGGTCTGTATCAATTGACGCCGTTCAAGCGCGCCTGTCTGACGCTCTGCCAGTCACCGGCGGCGTTCGTCACGAAGCATTGGCGTCCCGGCGCCGCGGGCGCGTTCCGCATGGGACTCGTCCACGGCGCGCACTGCCTCGGCTGCTGCTGGGCGCTGATGCTCCTGCTCTTTGCTGGAGGTGTGATGCATTTGCCGACAATCCTGATGCTCACGATCCTGGTGCTGGTCGAGAAACTGCTGCCGCCGGGCCGGGCGACGTCGTGGTTCACGTGGTTGACCGGCTCTGCGCTGCTGGCGCTCGCGGTCTGGACGATTCGCCGGACCTGACCACACTCGCCGGGGCTGAACCACCTTCGCCAAGGCTACGGGGTGGTCCGCCGAAGCCTCGCGCGAAGGCGGAGCCCCGGCCTACGAACTCACGAGGTGTCCGTTCCTGAGCTCCACGATTTCCGCGGCGCGCCCCGCGATTTCATTCCGCGCGTGCGTCACATATACGGTCGGCAGCGAATGCTCCGATCGGATGCGATCGAGATACGGCAGGATTTCCTCACGATGCGCCTGATCGATCGACGCGAGCGGCTCGTCGAACAGCAGCAGCCGCGGCCGCGAGAGCAGCGCGCGGCCGAGCGCGACTCGCTGCTTCTCGCCGCCTGACAACTGCGCCGTGCGGCGCGACAGCAACGGCGTCAGATTCAGCAGGCCGATCACATCGTCCGGCGCCACACCGCCACGGATCTTCCGCCTGAACCACTGGCCATATAGAAGGTTGTGCCGCACGCTGAGATGCGGAAACAGACGCGGTTCCTGAAAGACATAGCCGATCCGCCGCAGGTGAGCCGGCCGGCAGATGCCCTTGCTGACATCGACGAGGGCCTCGCCATCCAGATGAATCGCTCCGCGCGTGGGTGTCAACACGCCCGCGATCAGATTGAGCAGCGTGGTCTTGCCCGATCCCGACGATCCGACGAGCGCCGTCAGTCCCGGCCCGACCTCCACCCGCACGTCGAGAGAAAACTCGCCCGCGGAGTACGCCGTTTCGATCCTGAGGCTCATGACGGATTCCGCCTCAGTTTCCGCCCAAGGATCTCGGATGCAATCAGCGCGATGACGGAGATGCCGACCGAAAGCCAGGCGAGTCTCGTCGCGGCAATATCGCCGCCCGGCCGATCGAGCTCCGTAAAGATCGCCAGTGCGAGTGTCCGCGTCTCGCCTGGAATGTTCGAGACGAACGTAATCGTCGCGCCGAATTCCCCGAGTGCTTTGGCAAAGCCGATGATGAGTCCCGCAAGCAGCCCAGGCAACGCCAGCGGCAGCGTCACCGTGAGAAACACCCAGAATGGGCTCGCGCCAAGCGTTCCCGCGGACTCCTCGATTCGCCGATCGACGTTCTCGATGCCGAGCCGGATCGCGCGCACGACGAGCGGAAACGACATGACTCCGGCGGCCAGCGCCGCGCCCGTCCAGCGAAACGAAAACTGCAGGCCCAGGTAGTGTTCGAGCCAGACGCCGACCGGGCCGCGACGGCCGAACATCCGCAACAGAAAATAACCCGCGACCACGGGCGGCACGACGAGCGGCAAGTGGACGATGACGTTGATGAGGCCGCGGCCCCAGATACGGCTCCGCGCGAGCAGCCAGGCGACAGCGATCGCCGGAAGGGCGATCGCCAGCGTGGCCACGCCGGCGACCTTGACGCTGAGCCAGACGATCGCCAGTTCGTCGGTCGTCAGCACGTCGTCAGTCGCGCCTCGGCGTCGTGAATCCCGCTTTGTCGAAGACCGCGCGCGCCGCCAGGCCTTTCAGGAACTCGAGCACCTTTGCCGCGGCCGGCGACGCCGAGGACGTGAGCGCGGCGGGATAGACGATGGGTGCGTGCGTCGACTCCGGAAACGTATCGAGCACCCTCACGCCGGGATCGACCATCGCGTCGGTGCGGTACACGATGCCGAACGCGGCCTCACCGCGCGAGACGAGCAGAAGGGCCGCGCGCACGTTTTCGGTTGACGCTATCTTGTCAGACACTCCGTTCCAGACACCCAGCTTCGTCAGCGCCTCGCGGGCGTACTTACCCGCGGGGACTGCGTTGGGATCCGCCAACGCAAGCCGTTCTCTCCCAAGTGCCTGCGCAAGCCCGAAGCCCGGAGCGATCTTCATGTTGGTCGTGCTGTCCCTCGGCGCAATCAACACGAGCCGGTTGCCCAGCAAGTCGACGCGCGTCTCCCTCTTGATAAGGTTGCGATCGGCGACGTAGTTCATCCAGTCGAGGTCGGCGGAAATGAAGATGTCGGCCGGAGCGCCGTTCTCGATCTGCCGGGCCAGCGCCGAGCTGGACGCGTACGACGCGCGCACGCGAACACCGGTCGCCTTCTGAAGCGGCGCCGCCAGTTCATCGAGCACTGTCTGCAGGGATGCGCCGGCGAACACGAGCACGTTGCCGGCCGATTGCCGGTCCGGCGGCGCAGCCGCCATCGAAGCGCCCGCGCCCAAACCCAGCAGTAACAATGAGATGACGCGCACTGCTCTCATCGGCCCGTACAATAACGCGGTTTCATCCGGAATGCCTTCCGTCCATCTGATCGACGGCACCTACGAGCTGTTCCGCCACTTCTTTGCGCTGCCGTCCGCGCGGGACGAAGCGGGCCACGAGGTCGCCGCAGTGCGCGGTGTCGTGAACTCGGTGCTCGGAATGATTCGCAGCGGCGAGGCCACGCACATCGGCGTCGCGACCGACCACGTGATCGAGTCGTTCCGAAACGGGTTATGGCGGGGGTACAAGACGAGTGCCGGCGTACCGCGCGAATTGATGTCGCAGTTCCAGCTCCTCGAGGACGCCCTCACCGCGCTCGGCATCGTGGTTTGGCCGATGGTCGAGTTCGAAGCGGACGATGCGCTCGCATCAGGGGCGAGGCTCGCCGCGGCCGACACGCGGGTCGATCGCGTCGTGATCTGCACACCCGACAAGGACCTCGCGCAATCCGTCATTGGACGACGGGTCGTCCAGCTGAACAGGCGGACGCGCCAGGAGCTCGACGAAGCCGGCGTCGTGAAGAAGTTCGGCGTGCCGCCGGCGTCGATTCCCGACTACCTCGCGCTTGTGGGCGATTCGTCGGATGGCTATCCCGGGCTGCCCGGCTGGGGCGCGAAGTCCACGGCGGCGGTACTCGCCCGTTTCGGACACATCGAGAACATTCCGCCGGACTTTCGCGACTGGCACGCGAACGCGACCAATGCCGCCCGGCTGGCGGAAACGCTTCAGGAAAAACGAAGCGATGCGATGCTGTTTCGCAGACTGGCGACGCTGCGATCCGATCTGCCGCTCTTCAAGGATGTCGACGAGCTCCGCTGGACGGGGCCGACGCCCGGGTTCGAGGCGCTCGCGGCCCGCCTCGACGCGGCAGGCGGCGGCGATGCGAACCGGTCGCGTTCTAGAAGCCGCTCAGGAACTGCAGCATCTGCTTCGAAGATTGGTACTCGACGACGCGTTTGAGTTCCTTGCCCGACGCGTCGACAACCATCATCGTCGGGTAGCCGGCAATCGCGTACTTCTTGATGATCGCCTTTTCGAGATCGGCGTCCACCTTCACGACGACGAATTGCTCCAGACGGGTCGCGACTTCGAGGTCGCTCCAGATCCATTCGTCCATCGTGTGGCACGGTCCGCACCATGTGGCCTCGAAGTCGATGAAGACGCGCTTGCCTTCGGCCTTCGCCTTCGCCAGTGCGGCGGTGAGTCCGGCCGAGTTGTGACCCCAGTTGAGCGGGACCCGCGCGCGCGGCCGCGACCGTTCATCGCGCACGAGGTCGTCAGGCGCGCGATCGAGGGCTTTCGTGATGCCGCGGTCGATCACTACGAAGTCGATCGATCGCCCGTCCGCGCTCACACTGCGAAACTCCACGGCCGTTTCCTTGCCGCCGCTCGCGATGAACATCAGACGGTTGGCCGGACGCGCCTCCGCAAGTGAGAGGACCGCCTTGGCGGCATTCGCTTCTGAAGCGGCGATCACGCTCCAGGTGTCGGCTTTCGTGAAGACGGCGTCATTGTTGGAATCCATGACGGCCACGAGCGCGTCCACGCCGTTGACTTTCACCGTGCCCTGCCGCCAGGAGCCAACGGAGAATCGAATGATCTCAGGAGCCGGCGCGCCATCGTCTCTAACGGCCCAGAAGTTCACCAGGTACGACTCAGCGACACCGCGGCCGTACGGAATCGAGAGCTGCACCTTGTCGATGGACGTCCACCACGCCTTCGTCCGGGCGTTCTGAGTCGGCGCCGCCGTCAGCGCGGGACCATCGTCGGAGAAGTTCCGGTTGCGGTTCCTGTCGATGTAGATGCGGCAGAGGTCGGAAGGACACTCGGTCCCAGCCGAAGCCAGGATCGGGAACCACGACGCCTTGCTCGGGCCCACTTCCATCACGCCCGCTCGCGCCGGCCGCGTCGCACCGGGCGGCAACTTCGCCGCTTTCGCCAGATCGGTGAGCTTGACCTGCGTTCCCTTCGGGGAAAAGTTGGGTGCAGGCTTGCCATCCTTGCCGTCGCCGGGCGCCTGGTACGTCAGCGTCGCGCGGACGGAGGTCGACTGCGCGAACGTCGTGAGCGAACCGGCCGCTAAGACAAGGGCAACGACAGGAAGAGTGATGTTTCGCACGTCGTCAACGTAACACAGGAGGACTGGCCATCCGTCTTCCGTAGCCGGCGGGCTTCAGCCCGCCGGGCGTCCGGCGGCCTAAAGGCCAACGTCTACGGATACCACGCGCTAGAAAAGCACGTAGCACAACACGGCGCCGAGGACGGCCATCGACAGGCCCCACGCCAGCAGCTGATTGAAGAACTTGCGCGTATCTGTGGTGCCCGCGCTTGCGATGCACAACGCACCGATTGTCGACAGCGGCGATACGTCCACCAGATGTCCACCGATGTTCATCGACATCGCGATGCCGATGGCGCTCGCACCCGGGAGCTGCGCGGCCAGCCCGGGTACGAGCGGAAGAAACGCCGGCAGCACGACGCCGGAGGTGCTGCTGTAGACGGACACGATGCCGGTGATCAGCGCGACGACGAACGTGACGGTGCCGGGATTC
>Ga0134127_10000055_pt1 | contig 162871 bp, 132 predicted proteins | sample KB31753_FD_96459 | JGI IMG/M metagenome (GOLD analysis project Ga0134127, IMG submission 96459) | Terrestrial soil microbial communities with excess Nitrogen fertilizer from Kellogg Biological Station, Michigan, USA - KB3-175-3 | ecosystem: Environmental > Terrestrial > Soil > Unclassified ...
GGGGGGCGGGGGGGGAGGTGGCGGGGGGGGAGGTGGCGGCGGCGGCGGCAACCAAATCAATCAATTCCTCGCGATTACCACGGCGCCCACGGTGAACACCACGGGTACCTGGGTAGGGACGCTTCCCGGATCGACGGTGCCGATCACCTTCGCGCTCGGACAAAGCGTCACGGGTCTCGTCAACGGCACGTCGACCAACGTCGGCGGTGTCGGCGTCATCGAGACTGTCATCGGCACGGTGAATGGCGATACGCTCCGTCTATTCATCGGCAATCCCTGCGGCGCGTGCTCGCTGTCGTCGATCTTCACGGGCATCGTGAATTCGACGTCGACGTCGACCACAGGAACGCTCTTCCCGGCCAGCAGCAGCTTCACGGCGGTCAAGCAGTAAGCGCCGTCGCGCTGGCGACGAGGCAAGGCTCCTTGTCGAGAGAAATCGCGAGGCGAAGACATGAGACTTTAGTCCCTTCGCGCTCGGTGCACGTGAACAATGTTTCCGGTGCTGCCCACCACGTGACCGAGTGAGGGACGTATGAGGACAATGAAGTGCGCGAAGCTCGTGCCGACCATGGCTCGCGGCGACGACTCGCCGCACGGCGGGTAGCTCATGCGGACCCGCCAATTCCTGTCCAGCGTCCGGCTCGCGGTTCGCGACGCGTCGGCGCAGCTGCGGCGCGACTTCGTCGCCGCGGTGTTCATCACACTGACGATCGCCATCGGCGTGGCGGCAAGCGCGGCGATCTTCACCGTGACGCGCGGCGTGATTCTCCGGCCCCTTCCCTATCGAGATCCGGAGTCCCTCGTCGTCATTCAGGAGTTCCAGCCGGATCGGCGACTCGATCCGGGTGGTATCGCGTACACCAATCTGCCGCGGTATCAGGCGATGCGAGAGGTCGAATCCGTGACCGCATTCTCGTATTCGGAAGCAGTCCTCAGCGGCGACAACGACGCCGAACGAGTGATCGCCGGCAACGTCGACGACGCGTTGTTCCGCACGCTCGGTGTTCGGCCCGCGCTCGGCCGCGGCATCGAAGCCGGAGATGCCGGGGACACTCCGGCGCACGTCGTCGTCGTGTCGAACGCGCTGTGGAAGCGGCGATATGGCGCCGATCGTTCACTGCTTGGCCGCTCGATCACGATCGACGGCGACGCGTACACGGTCATTGGCATTACCGATGAACAATTTGAATTTCCTCGAAGCCCGGCCATGGATCGCGATGTCGGGCTCTGGGTGCCGCGCCGGCCGCCACCGCCGATGATGATGCGGCGCGGCAGCAGAGATCTCACGGCGGTCGCTCGTTTGGCGCGCGGCGTGTCGCGCCAACAGTTGGAGATTCGGCTCGCGGCACTGGCTGCTTCGGCGCGCCAAGACGATGCGCCGGTAAACGCGGGCTGGAAGATCCGGGCACTCGGACTGCGCGACATGATCGTCGGCCGTGTGAAGCCTGCAATCGTCTTCCTGTCATCGTGCGTCGCGGTTCTGCTGCTCATCGCGTGCGCGAACGCGTCCGCGGCGATGCTGGCGCGCACGACTGTCCGCCGCGCGGCCTACGGCATCCGCCTCGCGCTCGGTGCCTCCGGATCGCAGGTGATGGGCCTCATCGTCGCGGAGTCAGCGCTCCTGGGACTCGCCGCGTTCGTCGTGGCCATTCCATTGGGAACACTGGCGCGGTCGACGCTGCTTGGCGTTGCTCCTGTCGCTCTGCCGCGCCAAAACGGCATCGCGTGGACGGCGACGACGACCGCGTTCGCCGCCGTCGTTGCGTTCGCTGCCGCTTTCGTCTCCGTGTTCGCGTCGACGCTCTGGGTTCGTCGTCTCGATGTCAAGCGGTTCATGAACGAATCACGCACGACGTCGGGTTCGCGGGCGCGCACGCGCGCGTTGGGCGCGTTCATCATCGCACAAACCGCTCTGGCCACGATTCTGTTTGGTGCGACGGCCGCGCTCTACACGCGATATGCGCGGCTCAATTCGGTGAAGCCAGGCTTCGAGACCTCCGGCGTGACCACGGCCACGATACCGATGCGCGGCATGCGTTACCGCACGGCGATGGCTCGTTGGAATCTCACGCATCAGCTTCTCGATCGCGTTCGAGCGCTGCCTGGCGCGCAGTCCGCAGCCGTGGCGAGCCTCATGCCGCTCAGCGGCGGTCTCATGTCGAGCGCCTACAAGCTGCGCGACGCTGGAAGTGCGGCGGATTCATCGTCAACCGCGGCGCTTCGAGCCGTGAGCCCGAACTTTTTTCGAACGCTTGGCATCGCCGTACGGAAGGGCCGAGTGATCGAAGCGACAGACGGGCCGAACGCTCCGCTCGTCGCCATCGTCAATGAAGCGTTCGTGCATCAAGCATTCGGCAGCGCCAGTCCTGTAGGTCGCTCCGTTACGCTGACGCCGCCAGGAGCGGACGAGCCGCAGGAGTTCGCGATCGTGGGCGTCGTCGCAAACGCGAAGGAGAAAGATCTCGGAAGCCCGGATTCACCAATTATCTATCTCTCGGACGCGCAGGCCTCGTTTCCTCATACGGTGATCGCGCTTCGCTCACAGGGGCCGGCTCCGATCGACGGCGTTCGCCGCTCGCTCCGCGAGCTGGATCCGTCCCTTGCGCTGGATGACGCGGCACCACTTCGCGCGAAAGTGCGAGCGACGTATGCATTACAAATCTTTCAACTCAGCGTCCTGTCTGTCTTCGCGTTGAGCGCGATGATTCTGATCGTCGTCGGCATCTACGGCGCGGTGACGTTCGTCGCCGCGGCCGACGCACATGCGAATGCGATCCGTCTCGCGCTCGGCGCGTCTCCTCGGCAGATCGCATCCGCATTGATCGAGCGAATCGGGCGGTGGTCGCTCGCCGGCGGTGTGGCGGGTGTTCTCGTCCTCGCCGCGCTTCACCCGGCGCTCGGCCTCGCGCTCCAACGCGGCGACTTGGTATCGCTCGTCGGCGGAGCGTTCGTTGTCGTGTTCGTGGCGATCGCCGCAACCGCCCGTCCATCCGTTCGCGCCGGGACGGTGAGCGCGCTCGCGGCGCTCAATGCGCAATGAGGACATCGGCGCTGGCACCGATGGTCGTTGGATCATACCGATAAGCGCGTCGTCGAGCAGCTGCGTGTGGATGTGAGCCTGAAGCGATGGCAAGAGCCGCTATACCAGATCGAGCCACGTAGTCGTCCACGTCGGAATGAATGCAGCGAGCACCATGCAGTTACCTCGAGGTGCGTGAGCGTTCTTACAGAAGATTGACTGTTGAAAAATCACCATTATTCATAAACTTGTACTCCCGCGCCCGAACGCCAGCCGCTCGCCGCCATCCGCCGGCGGCGAGCGACACACACGACAATCCCTTCTTGACAATGAGGAGCTGGAAGCGCGCCTTCGTCGCGAGTTTCTCGACGAGACGGGACGACTCGTTCGGACGATCGGACCGACCATGGGACGGACTCAATGCTATCTCGTTCGATTCGCGCTCTTGTGCTTGCCGCTTCGCTTGCCGCGCTCGGTGGCGGAGCGCTGCACGGTCAGGGAAAGGATAACTTCCCACACGTCCTCTCTATAGAAGTCACCGGGCAGCTTGTTCGGGTCTACTGGACGGATTGCGTCGGCGATCCGTGTTACAGCGTCACACCCGCGCATGTGTGGCAGCTCGACCGCCGAACCAGCGTCTGGACGGCCGCACGCGATCGTCGTCAACCGAGCCAATGGCGGCCTCCCGAACGCGGGCAGTCCGTGGCGCTTGCGGGCGCGATGCGCCTGCGACGAACGCACTCGTTTCAGTATGTGATCGATTCCGGCGTCCATGAGCATGTCGCGCTCACCGCCCATCTCTCGCGTGCCGACCGGTGGCGCGTTGCGCGCGAGGAACCCGGCATCTTGAGCTGGTTCAACAACGACGTGCCGCCGTTCGACGGTCCCATCACGACCTACGTCGCGGGCACGGACGCGTTTTGGTTTGGCGCCTTGGGTCAACCCGTCGAGCCGGCGGCCATTCTCCGATTCGATCGAACGACGCACACCGTGAGTGCCATCGCCACCGCGCCGATGGCGCAGACTGCCGCGATCGGCCTCGCGCTCACACGACGGGCGCTCTTCTTCATCGGAGACCGGCGCCTCGAGTGGCTGGCCCCGACAGGCATCGGCTTGTCACGATACGATCTGCACACTCATACCTGGCGCCGGTTTACGTCCAGGAATTCGCCGATTCCAGACGATGATGCCACGGCGATTGCGTCGAGCGGCGACACGGTGTTCGTCGCCACCCACGACGGCATTGCCGTCTACGATGACGCGCGAGATACATGGACCGTTCGCTTCTTCACTGCCCGGGCGACGATCGCCGCAAGGATGGAGGTCATTCCCGGAAGCGGCTCGACCGATGAGCACGGCCGCCGCCAGTACGAGTCATCGCTCCTCGACGAGATCTTGCCGCGGTGGACGCTGCGTCCGCATCGTGCGACCGATACGCTACGCGAGCTCGCGATCGTTGCCGCCGCGGCCGAGCTCTCACCGACGGATAGCACGTCACCCTTCGCCGGCGAAGGAATCCGCGTGGCTCCGATCACCTTCATCGCTGCCATGCGGTCAGTCCCTGTCGCGCACTACGACAGCGCGTACGCGACGCGCGGTTTCGACATTGAGCGAGTGTTGGCCGACAGCGGCATCGTCCGGTTCGCCGCGGCAACCATACGCGTCGATAGCGAGCGCGTGGACGTGAATCAAGACGTCATCGGAGCCGTTGGACGCACGCGCGCGCGCCAGTACTTGACCACGTTGCAAGCTGCGGTGCGGGCAGATTCGAGTCTCTGGTCCCCGAATGTGTCGTATGCACTCGCCGCGTTGGGGGACAGCGCCGGATTCGAACACCTACGAGCGTATGCCGCGACGCCGCTGGACGACAATCAGGCGAACATGCTCTCGCAGGGCTGGCGTGTGCGGAGCATCGAGGCCGCCGAGCGTCTCGTGATGCTTCGGGATACGAGCGTCGTCGGTATTCTCTCGCGGCAAGCATACCGGCAACCAAATGCAACGCTGTATGAGCTTCTGCACGAAGCCGCGCCGCCGGCGGTTTGGCGGGCCACGTTGGCTGATGCCATTCCGGATCCACGAGGCGTTTCGGAAGCCCTTCGCATGCTCGACGCATTGCCGCCCGAGCAACTCGCTCCCGATTCCGCTACTCGACGCGTTGTCACGCGCTTGGCGCGACGCGCGTACGAGCTTCCGCCGAACTTCGACAGCAGCGTCACATACCAATCCGGTTTGTCGCCGGCGCGAGCGACGGACATCATGCTCGCACTCGGCGACGGCAGCTCGATCCCAACGTTGATCTCGGCGCTCGCCGAGGAGCGATGGTACCTCGACGCAACGGTGACGCTCATCGAACTGACGGGCATCGATTCCCTTCCCGTTCCGCCGAAGACAAACGCGGCGCAGCGCACACGCGCGCAACGATTTTGGCGCGAATGGTGGCGAGATAACGAACCCCACTTTCGTCCGGTCGATCGTGATGCCGGCGTGGAGGCACTGCGGCGGTATCGCGATCGATGGATCGGGCGCGCCGAGTGATACCAGGAGAAAACAACCAGAACTCTACTTTCAACATGGCGAAATCACCGATGAGCGCGCGCGTGCCGGCGCCTGCATTCGCGCCATCATGACATCATGAGGACGCTCCCCAGTGTGCTTCGCCGCCTTCGCTTGCGAGTAGCAATTGCGACGGCGACGCTCGTGCTTCCGATGCTGTGGTTGGTCGCGGCGCGCTCGACGACGGTTGGCCCGAGGCCGACGGCGCTGCGTGATTACGCCGTGTGGACACTGCCGGGAGTGTTGGTGGCGAGCGATCTCGCGACGGCGTTGATCCCGCCGGGCGCCGCGCTTCAGTTCGCGCTTGGCATCGCGGTGCCGCTCAACCTTCTGCTGCTGGCGGTCGTCACGCTGATCGCCCTGTTCCCGGCATGGTACGGGGCACCCCTGATTTTTCTACTCGCCGCGCTGCCAGCGTTGCTGCTGACGTTTGTCATCGCGTATGGTGCTCGCGTGTTGGTGTATCGCAGCATGCTCGAGGTGCATCGCGTCCTCGACGAGCCGGGCCGGGCGGGGACCAGAGCGTGGGGGGCGGGACTGCTCGCCGCACCCTTCGTCCTCGCCATCGGCTGTTCGCCGATCGTCGCGAACAGGTACGTGGATTGGCACCCCACCGCTCCGCCTGCTGCTCCGGCGGTACACGTCGCGTGGGCGATTGAAGCATGCGCCCAACGATACGCGGCGGCGCATGCGGGAACATTCCCCCCGACGTTGAACGAGCTCGGACCGTCGGGCACGAGGTGCCTCACGCGATTGCCGATGGAAGGCCGAGTCGACGGCTGGCGCGTGCTGTGGCGCGGGGTCGGCCAGCCTCAGCTCGTTATTCGCGAGCACGTTCATCCCTTCGCCACGTACCGCAGCTATTCCATCGACCAATCCGGAACGTTGCGCGGCAGCGGCTATGCATCGCGTGACGCCGGTGCACACGATCCGGCGATCGCCAGCCCGCCGCGCCGGCTTCAGCAGATTCGCGAATGCATGCAACGACTGTTGCGAAGCGGACGACGCTTGCCGACGTCACTCTATGGAATGTACCTGTTGCGCGCGAACTGCCCGATTCTGGACGGCGCCGTCTGGAACGTCGGTGGTGACTCGAACGTCGCCGAAACGCGCGTCCGGTTCGTCGACACGCCACAATCAGAATTCTATGAAGTCTATCGCTATGCGTATCGGCCGTGGCTCAACTCGGACGGCGGAGTGGACAGCGCCGTCGTCACGGCGCGTCCCTCGAGCTACGGAACCACTGGACTTCGAAGCTATTCGCTCACGCCCGACGGTAGCGTGCGTGCGACGCCCGAAGACCGTGCCGCCAACGAACACGACCCGGCCGTTCCGCTCTGCGCCAGCTCAGCAGCCTATGCGTGCGCGGAGAGCCCCGTTCCAACGAACCAGGGGATTTCGACGCTGGCGGCGGCGTTCGTTCGGGTGCAGCCCACCTGGAAGGTGACGCTGGCCGCCGTCGCACGGTCTAACGCGTCAGCTGCTGCGCCTACGTTGCTCGTCACCCGAGACGATGTCGTCGTCGTCACGGGAAGAATGGGAACGTTCGCGTACGATGCCACCGGCGTGAAGCAGTGGGAACGCCCTGACATCGAACCTCGCGTAGCCGGCGCGACGGCCGCAGCTGACGGCGTCGTAATCATCGACTCCGCCGCCACGCTGCACGCGCTCGATACCAGCGGTCGCGAACGCTGGCGTGCCCCGGTTGGAATTTCACAATGGCTACCGCCCGTGGTATTGCACGGTATGACGTATGTCGGTGGCGGCCGCGCATTGACGGCATTCACGCCTCGCGGGGACCGTGCCTTTACGGCAACCGTCGACGGCTTCATCGAAGACGCGGCCGGAGCGGCCGACGGCGGCATCTATCTATTCGTCGACGGGCCCCCGCGCCTCGAGCACTTCACGAAAGCGGGCGTGCGCGATGCTACGGTGGCAGCGGATTCCCTCACGCACTGCTCGGCCGGTGAGCGTGGCCCATCGTTGACTGCCTGCTCACGCTCCGCACCAACTTTTCACGCGCGCCTGGATCGGGGCGGCGCGAGTCGATTCCTGCACAGTCGATTGCCGATGGGGCAGGCCCCACTACCGCTGCATTTCCTCCGTGCATCGCAGATCAACGCCAAGGGCACAGCTTTCGTGGTCGATTACGAGCAGCTCCGCGCTATCGCGCCGGATTCCTCACAACGATGGGACATCGCGCGAGCCACTGAGGTGCCATCGGACGAGGTCAGCGGAGCAGTCGTTACGCCGGCGGGTGACGTGGCGTTTGTCGTGTCGCGGTTGACGAATCTCACCACGCTCGAGTGGTCGTTGGACGCCTACGACGACGAGGGGGCCCCGCGCTGGACAGCGATCCTGCCGGGCCGGCCGATGTATTCACGCCCAGCCCTTGGACGCCGTGGAATGTTGTACATCGTCAGCTCCGATTGGGTGCTCATCGCGTTTCAGTCACCGCGGTAATGCTCATTCATACGATGCTCCGGGTGACGCAAGGCGAGTGCGCGGCCGCGTGTGATGTCCCCGCCGGAAGTCTCAATACGACCAGCTGATGTCATCTGCATCGAGAGCAAGACAGGACTCTGCGTCGCTCGAAGCTGTAATGATCGTCCTCCTCGCAACCGTGATCGGTTTAGGCGGATACGCCCTATGGCTCTCGAGCCTCATGGGCGAACACTGGTGGTCGACCTACATCTGGCGCACGTACGTCGCTCTCGCGGCCGCACTGGCGGTATCGGATCTGGCGCTCGTGACGGCAAATGGCAAGCGTGCGCGCGCACTCGTCCGCGGCCTCTCATTCGGTGCAAGCATTGTATTGCTCGTGGCGCTCCCGGTGCTGGTCGCCATCCCATTCCTACCGACCATTCTTCGGAGTCCGGCACACGCGGCTGAAGCGTGCTTCGAGCTCTTTCGAGTACTCCAACAACCGCACTTCCTGCTGTGCATCACCGTTTCTCGGGGATGGTTGATTCGCGCGCTCCTGCGAGACGAAACGACGGCAGAGGATGACGGGTCATGGTACCGCGGCGTTGGTCTTTCGCCGGCGGTGCTGTTCGTGGGCCTGTCGCCGGCCTTTGGCAGCATCTACGTCAACTGGCATCCGAGCCCTGCGCCCGCCGCCGCCGCCATTCGCTCCGCGCGCGTGGTGATGAGCTGTGCTGAGGTATACGCCGCCCGCCACGCCGGCCATTATCCCCACGAGCTTGGAGATCTCGCCAGAGGTGACAGTGCGTGCGTGACGCCTGGCCTCGCGGGCGCCGACAGCGCTGGCTTTGCGCTCGGCTTTCACGGCGGCGTGCAACCGCGCCTGCTCATTCGTGACAGAACGGCTCCCCTTCGGACATATCGTAGCTACTTCTCCGATGTCTCCGGGGTGTTGTTTACCGCGAGCTACGCCCACCGTGACGCGCGCCCATCCGACTACGCCATTGGCCCCGCGAACAACCTTCGCGTGCTCCGCGGTTGCCTCGAGCGCGCGAGTACACTCGAGCCGCGCCACGTTCCGGCGTCGTTGTGGGACCTGAGTCCCAACCGATCAGCGTGCTCCGAGCTCCAATTTGCGAAATGGCTCGGCGACGGGGATACGACGATCGCCGAGTTGCTGATCTCCATGAATGATCGCGGTTCGAGCATCGATGAGACGTACCGTTTTGAATCTCATGCGTGGCTCGATGGAAGGGGGCACGTCGACAGCATAGACGTGTCCGCGCGGCCGGCGGACTACGGGCGCAGCGGGATCGCGAGTTACTTGCTCACCTGGAGTGGTGAGATCCATGCCACGTCGCACGATCGTCCAGCCACTCGCTCCGACCCTCTCGTCCACGCCTGCGATGTCACGTCAGGTGTGCCGTGCGCGCCGGGAGTTTCGGTGACGGTCGACTACCGTCCTGCGGCACAACTCGCGCGTCCGGCGGTCGCGACTCTTGTGAAGTCGGATCCGTCGTGGCAAGCGCGGCTGGTCGCGCCGCGCGCGGAACGCGTACTCATATCGTATCCGCTCCCGCCACTCGTGACTGTGGACCATTCAGTCGTCGTAACGACGACCGTTGGTACCTTCGCGTATGACGTGCACGGCCGCCGGCTATGGGCGCGCCCCGACCTCATTACGGTAAACGCCGGCGCGTCACGAGGGCCCGGAAAAACAATCCTCATCGTCGACTCGTCGGGCGTGCTGCACGCGCTCGCACCAGGCGGCGTAGACACGTGGCGTGTGACGTTGGGCCGCCAGCCTCGATTCCCACCACTATGGTCCGGGAAGATGATTTTCGTCGTGTCGGACACCGTCGTGACCGCGGTCTCCGCGCGTGGAGAAATCCGCTGGACGCATCCGTTCAGGGACTACGCGTTCGGCGTCGCGGCAGCCGATGACGGCGGCATGTACCTGCATCGCGCCGATCAACTGGAACATCTGTCGGTCAACGGGATGAGAGATGCCTCCGCACCTATCAACTCTCTCCGCCCGTGCGCGAGCGATTCCGCCAGGAGACAGGGACCGGTGCTCTCCGCATGCGGAGATAGCGGATTCCGCGCCGTCCTGTGGCCGTCCGGCGACCGCCGACTCATGCGCTTCCCCGAGGAGTCTGGGCCACAGCGCGAACGTGAAGTCCTCGTCTCGACGTCAGCCATTCGCGATGACGGAACGGTGCTCGACGATCGGGATCACGAACCAGTTCGGGTGATCGCGCCCGATATGTCGATCCGATGGCGCGTTCCGGGCAATCCGGCGGAAGTCTACGTCAATCCGGTCGCCGTTCGATCATATGTCGCCTGTTTGGTGTCCGACGGGCGCGTTGCCTGGATAGATGAGAACGGCGGTGAATTCGCGACAACCGATCTGGGAAAGACTGGCGATCGTTTCTCAAAGCTCGCAGCCGACGCCGACGGCAGCGTTTACGTGCTGGCCGACAACGGGACCTTGTTCGCGCTGCATGCACCGGAGAAGCCGAGCCCAAGACGTTGATGACCCCTTATCGCACGGCCACGACCAGCCCGCGCATTGCGGAGCCGATGGTAACCGCATACCCTTCCCCGAATCACCTACGGTGAAGAGGATGGCTGAACAACTGCCGCTGATGAAGGGCACCGTCGACATGCTGGTGCTCAAGGCATTGAGCTGGGGGCCGATGCACGGCTTTGGCATCGCGACTTGGCTCGAGCAACGGTCGAGCGGAGCCCTTGGGCTCGATGACAGCGCCATGTACCAGGTGCTCCACCGCCTCGAGGGACGCGGCTTCGTCGAAGCCGAATGGGCGGTCACGGACAACAATAGAAACGCCCGCTATTACAAGCTGACGCCCGAAGGCCGGGCCTATCTGCGTGAGACGACGGCCAATTGGCTGCAATACAGCGCGTCCGTCACTTCGATCGTCACGTCGCGATCCAAGGCAGTGTGAGGAGAGTCGGTCGGAATGCTTCCGCGCTCGCGCCGCCGCGTGTTCCGCATCCCTCCCGATCGCGCTGCCGAAATCGACCGTGAGCTTCAGGACGAGCTGACCGCCCACCTCGATCTGTGCATCGCGAAGTTCGAGTCAGACGGGTTACCCCGCGATGAGGCGGAACGGCGCGCTCGCGCACGGTTTGAACCCAATGAAGACATCCTCAGCCGGCTGCAACCGTCGGCGCGCCGGCGCGAACGGCAAGTGCGGCGCCGTGACTGGCTCGGCGGTCTCTCCCAGGACATTCGATTTGCGCTGCGCCGGCTACGTTCGGACGCACGGCTGACGAGCGTCGTCATCTGCATGCTCGCGCTCGCGATTGGCGCGAATGCCGGCACGCTGCAAATTGCCGAACGGTTGCTCCTCGACGCGCCATCCAGCCCACCGGCGGCGGAGTACGTCGCCCGGCTGCTCGTCGGCACAACGATCGGACCCGCCAGCCACAGCTCGCCGTTCCTATCGCTAGCGGGCTATCGTGCGCTGCGATCGGCTCAGGCAGTCGCGATGGCTGGCGCGTATACGCCGGCACGAGAACGCACATACGTGCTCGACGGAAAGAGCGGTACGCTGCGATACGCGGGCGCCACTAGCTCGTTGTTCGATCTTCTCGGCGCGCAAGCCATGCGCGGGCGGCTGCTTACACCGGCTGACGATTCCACGTCGGCCACCGTACATGCCGCGATCGTCAGCGCCGCATTTTGGCGTGCGCACGACGTCGCGATCGGAAGCCGTGTACGCATCGGCCAGGATGAATTCACGATCGCCGGCGTTGCCCCGCCGAATTTCGTCGGTGCGGAAGTCACCCGAGTTGACGTGTGGATCCCTCTCGAGAACGCCCTCCAGCTGGAGTTCACGCGTACGGATTACGAGCTTCCGGATTTCGTCAGCGTGCGCGCCCTCGTGCGCCTGCGAAGCACCATTCCGCGGCACACAGCCGAACGCGAGCTCACGGCGGCATATCGCGCGGCGCTCGGCGCGAGCCAAACGCGAGTCACGCTCGCGTCCATCGTTCCGCAACAGGACGATGACTACCGTGCGGTGGCCAACACCTCGTTGTTGGTCTGGATCGTTTCGGCCATGGTGTTGCTCATCGCGTGCGGAAACGTGGCGGCATTGCTTTCGGCGCGCGAGGCGAGCGCTCGCTCCGACGTCGCCGTCCGGCTCGCGCTCGGTATTACGCGCCGCCGTCTGTTGCAGCAGAGAGCAGCCGAGAGCGCATGTCTGCTCATACCGGTACTCGGTGCGGCATTCGCGGTCGCGCGCCTGACCGAATGGTTGATCTACCATTTCCTTCTACCGCAAATCGCCGAGTCGTTCGCCCCGTCACGAAGCGTCCTGATCGCCATCGCTCTAATGGCGATCATCGCGGCCGCCGCGACGACCGTCCCGCCGATCGCCATCGCGCTTTCGACATCCGTGCGCGACATGGCCCGAGACAATACGCCCGCAATGCATTCGCCGGGTCGCAGACGAAGCTTCTTCGTCGTACTCCAATTGGGCTTTGCGCTCGTACTCGCGATCGCCGCCACGCTTTTTGTTCGCAGCGTGCGCGCGGTTGAGCGCGTGGTGCTCGGATTCGACGCCGACCGTCTGGTCGCTGCGCAGGCTGACCTGCCCGACTCCATGGCAGCGTCGCAAATCATCGGCTACTGGTCGGACGCCGCCCGTCGCGTAGGCCGAATACCAGTTGTTCGGGCAGTCAGCATTGCGACGTCACTACCCTACGGCGATTCCCAAGGCGGCACCTTTCACGTCGACCATGCCGCAGGGTCCAAGACGGCTGTCGGTTTCGGAGCACCAATGACCGGCGTCGATACGGCGTACCTCACGACGATCGGCGCGCGGCTCGCCGCCGGACGCTTTTTCACGGCCGCCGATACGATCGGAGGCCGCGGCGTCGCGATCGTGAACGAGCAACTCGCGACGAGCGTCTGGGGGAAGTCCAGCCCCCTTGGGGCGGTGTTGCAACTTCCCGATGGCGCCGGGCCGGTGGAAATCGTGGGCGTGATCTCCGACATCAAAGATGGGCCGATGTCGGGCGCAGGCATTCCGCGCGTTTACATGCCGCTGCGGCAATGGCACTGGGCGATCGGTGTGCGTGGCGTCGAGCAGATCGCGCTATTGGCTCGCGTCGATGGCAGTGTGCGGCTCGCGTCGGATTCGATCGGCGCGGTTCTGCGTCATGGCGCCCCCGCTACTGGCGTTCCGTTCGTGCGCCCCGTCAGTACGCTGCGCGACCGCAGGCGGGAGGAATGGGCACTCGGCGCACGCCTGTTGGTGCCGTTGGCATTGCTCGCGCTAACGATCGCGCTCGTCGGCATCTACGCCGTCGTCGAGTACTCTGTCGTGCAGCGTCGTTTCGAGTGGTCGATTCGTGCCGCCATGGGCGCGTCACCCAACGAGATCATGACACTGATCCTGCGGCAGGGAGGTTCGCTGGCGTTCGGGGCGATCCTGTTCGGGCTCTCGTTGGCGTTCGTACTGACGCCGCGCCTCGCGCCGCTGCTCTTTCGCGTTGGGCCGCACGACGTGCCGGCGTACGCGTTGGCGATTGGATTGACGGGTGTCGCCGCGTTCGCGGCGATCATCGTTCCCGCTCGCCACGCGGCCGGGGCCGAGCCCGCGGCCGCGTTACGTGCGCCGTGAGCCGTTCCGTTTCCTGCCGGAGCATTGACTTCGGGGGATAGGTTCACGGCGAAAGCACCATAAACCTCCGCTGGGAACGGTTGCCTGGTTGCGTGCCCATGGTACACCGTAGAATATTACCCGTAGTTCACACGGGTACCGTCTGGTCTAGTCTGTGATTTGCTCGCACGATTCCGCCGCGCCACAGGACGACGCCCTCGCGCGCATGGACGTGGGCGCCGAGCCGGCGCTCGCCGTCCGTCTGTTGGCGAAGCGTTGGACGATCGCGATCGTTGACGCGCTTCGACATGAGGACGCCCGCTTTGGCGAGCTCCAGCGCGCGTTGCCCGGCGTCAAGCACAAAGTTCTCACCCAACACCTTCGCCTGCTCGAAGCACACGGCGTCGTCGCGCGCGTCGCCGCGACCGAGGACCATGTCCGATACCATCTGACCTCGCGCGGCGCGGCACTCAGTCCGATCATTGCGGCCCTGCGCCAATGGGATGAGGGCTCCGCGGCTGACGCGGCGGCATACCCAGGAGCGGAGTAAAGGAGACAATACCCATCAGACACAAAGTTTCGCGTGGTATCGCGCGCTATCGCCGTATATACTCCGGGTAGCCAAGCACGGGTATTCCGACGGACGACACCGGTGCTCCCACCACCACACACCCCCGTGAGGTCGCATGGCAAGCTTCATCGCGCGCCTCGGTTTCGGCATCCTCGCCTCCACGAGTGCCGCCCATCAGGCGGCCGCGCAGGCCCCGGTCGCGTCCGGCCACGGCTACGCGTTCGTATTCACGAACGACTCGAGTGCCGCCGTCTCGGCGACGCGCCCCGGCTATCGAATGTGGATTCGCGCCATTCCCGGCCTGACGCGAATTCAGTTCTCCGGCGACAGCGTGCCCGACCCAACGCCGGCATATTCGATCGTCGACGGCAAGACGCGGATCGCATACGTGCCCGCGAAGGAGCACGTGCTGGAAGGATCGATCGACGCCTACGGCGGTGCCATGGGCGCGTTGGCGTGGCCTCCCGAACATACCGATCAATATCGCGAGATCGAGCTCCACGATGTTGTCGTCTCGAACACGGACTCGCTGCTCGGCCGGCGCGCCGAGCATCGCCGCTATTCGCTCGCCTACCTCGAATGGAACGTTCGCCAACGGGAGCAAGCGGATTGCTGGTACGTCGAGCTGCCCGCAACGCTGCGCGACGCCGTCGACCACGCCGCGCACTTCTTCGGCATTAGCAAGATCGTTCCGCGGAACCGGCTGGAGAGCGCAATCTGGGCCGTCAGCGCGCGCACACCCGTGAAATGCACCTATGAACGCCTATATGATGGTGGCGCGCAGTACGGAATCCGCACGACGCACGAGACCTGGTCGGTCTCCGACGTCCGGACGCGGGATTTCGAAGCGCCGGAGTTCGCTATTCCGGCACTGCCGCGTGTCCGCTCGCCGTACAAGCCAGGAGTGCTGAACCCCTGAAGCCTGATCGCCGGACAACGGTGAACTCTTCCGACCCCAACCTGCACCGATGAGCCGAACGACGATCCGGAACGTTTCCATCCTCGCCGCCATCCTCGCGGCGAGGATGGTGTATGACGCTGGCCACCACGAATACCACTACACACCCCCGAGTGACTATGTCGTCCTCGGGTTGCTCATTACGCTTGCCGCCGGGCCGTACGCGGGGTTCGCTTACGCCGCGAACACGATCGCCCCTCGGCGAGCTGGATTTGCATGCGGATTCACATTGGGGGTCACCGTCGTGGGGTTCGTGCTGATGACATCGCCGCTCTTTCTACTTCTCTCAATGGTACTGTTGTACTCCGGCGGCGCCGGGAGTAGCGTGGGCGGCGTTCTTGCGGTCACGGAGAACTCCGTCGCTGCGTTCGCGAAGATATTCAAGGGTGGGGCGAGCATTCCTATCGCGCTCCTTCTCGTCGCATCGAATATTTGGCTGACGCGCTCACTGGGTCGCCTTGTCGTCGGCAGTGATCGGACCCAATCCGCCTGGCGCGACTACCGAGCGCTCGGGTTCCTGGCCGGCGTCGCCGTCTTGTTGATTGTCGGCGCGGGTTTGCGTTTTCACGCGAGCCTCATCTACCCCGTGCTGCCTTGAGGGACCGTGCCCTCGTGCACCACCTACAACGATGCGTCCTGCCCCATCGAGAGTCCCTCTTCCCATGCGATCAACGATAGTCGCCGCCCTCATGCTCGTTCCGGCGACCGTGGCGTCGTCACAGCGGTGCGGCGAAGCGGTGAATCTGCCCGAGCTGCAGGCTATTCTTGGCGGCGACGATGAAAGGCTCGTCGCGTGGGATCAGCTCTACCGTGCGTGCGCGATCGGCGGCGAAGCGCTGCGAACGACGCTGCGTGAGCTCGAAGGGAACGCGGCTCGCCCCGCTGGCGTCCGTGCCGAAGCCGCGGCGTGCCTGGCGCGGCTCGGAGAGGACAGTGCTCTCGCACCCGTGATTCGTGGACTCGAAACGACTCGCCTGCCGACCCTGTACATCGCTGCGCTCGCGCGCGCGAACACACGAGCGTCGACGGCTGCGCTGATCAACTACATGAGTGACAAGCAAGACGACCCCTCGAGGATCGTCGACTTCGGCGACGCGAGCGAAGATCCGATTTACGATGGGTTACGCGCGCTCGAGCGGCAGTTTCCGGATGGGCCAACCTCGCAGCCTGTTCGCCAACCGCTGGCGTCCGTCATTCGAGAATGGCAAACGTGGCTCGCGAGCGACGCGGCACATGGCCGCGCTCCTCGAATCGAGTCGCGCGTGGCGAATAATCCGTATGATCGTTGCCTCGCACGGCTCGCCGAGTGGGGGTTTCCCGATGCGCTGCTGGGCTTGAATGCGCGAGACACGAGCGGCTCGCTGGCGAATCTGTTCCGTGAGCTCGCGCATACGGATCTCGAGTCATTCGAGCAACCGTATCTGCCGGGTGAAGAAGCGCGGACGATCCTCGCGCAGCGCGGCGATGAGCGCGAGTTTCGCCGAATCGTGGCGACGCTGCGCACCTCGCAATACATCGGCGCGCTGGCGGCGCTGGAGTATATCGGCGGCTTGAACAGCGTCGGCGCGGTGATCGCGTCGCTCGACCTGAACGGTTTCATGCCCGGCATGACAGGTGCGCAACGCGACGAGGAGGGACGCCGGTATCGGGCCTACGCGTTCGGTACGCTCTCGAAGATGGTCAAGCACCCGCCGGTGCCCGAAACCGCGGACGCGAACAGCGAGAATGTCGCGCGCTGGCAAACGTGGTGGGCCGCGGGACCCGCCGAGAGCGTGCTGGCACCGCCCCGGCGACCCGTCCCCTAAAACGCCATGTCATTGTCTGGCGACAACGAAACTGCCCGGCCTTTTCGGGTCGGCAACAATGACCCATCCCGGGTTGACATTGAGCACCCATCCGCTGCCCTCGATGCGACGGGCGTCCGGCGCCAGAGCAATATTCGGCGGCAAGGACACGACGATCGACGAAAAATCATTCGCGACGAGCACGCCGTTTTCGGATACGTCGAGCGAGCCCCACGGCGCTCCGAAATTTCCGAACGGATATACGACCCGCTGGCGGTCGAATGCGATGAGGCTGTTCGGATCGTATCCCCACCGCAGCGAGTCGCGAGTCTGATGCAAGGTGATCACCCGTCCGTTCACGAACCGGTCGGTGAAGTCGCGCATCATTGGCGCCCGGGTTGAATCGCGCGCCGCTTCAGCGCGGTCGATATCGGCGAATCCGTACATCGGCGCCCGCCGTCGTGCCTCGGTGATGATGTCGCGCGGCGGGCGAAAATGGATGGCCTGAGCCAGCATGGCTGTCAGATCGCGCTCGCGAGCCACTCGGGTTCTCCAGTCCGGCGCGAATTCATCGAGCAGAAGACCGAGCGCCGGTCCTGTCCCGTACGCAAAGCCGCGGACGAACGACGGAGTCGTGCGCTCGAAATTGAGAACGTGTTGCGCCACACGCCCGCGCCCTACGCCGAGCTCCCGCATGGCCAGCACGTGTCCCGTGTATTCCGGAAGTCCCTCCTGCATCTCGAGCAGCGCCTCCGTGCTGTCTGCGCCGGGATACTTGGCGCGCCGCGCGAACCGGAAGAGCAGCGCGCCTTCGGCGTCTCGCCGCATGGTCGCCGTGTCGGCGTCAGAAAGCGCGGCGGCCAGCGCGCGGTACTCGAGCCGTAACCAGGTCCGACCCTCGCGAAAATCGAGATGGTTGTTGAGCGCGTCCGTGGCGTTCAGGCCGAGCGCGGACTGTTCGCGATGAAAGACCTCGTGCATGACGAGCCGGACGCGATCGTAATGGTCGCTCGGCAACGGAAGCGCAACCATCGTCCACGTCCTGTCGCCCCACTTGAACGCCGTGTTTGCGACAAACTGCCCGTCCGGCAGCGTCGTGACGAACGCCGAGCCATACGGGAGATAGTGACGACGCGGAACGGTGTCGTTCGCGACGACGATTCTCGTTTGTCGATCGGCGAGCGCGATTGGCCCACACAGGGAACGCCCCCAAAGCGTGCCGGCATCCACCCGACAGGCGTGTTCGGCATCCGCCAGCCCGGCGAGCGCGGTGACGGTGTCGAGCCGTTGCGCCCGGCCGCGAGCGGCATGGGCGAGTATCGCGGCAATGCCGAGCCAATAGCGAGAGACGATCATGCGCGACCCTACCTCGAGACGGTTCACCTTGACGACTCGAGAAAATACGCTCTCTATCCAGACTGTCAATAGAGACTCTGTACTGAGAGCGATGGCGACCCGACGCCGACACACCTCGCGGTGCGTGCGTCGCGTGTCGATGCGTCCTGCCTATCCGGCGACGGCGTACCCGCGCGTCCCTTGACACGACATTAGGTCTTCAGTAAACCTAGTAGGTGTGCCGTAAATCTATTTGCTGCAGACGGAGATACGAATGACCAAGGAGCGCGCCACACCACGCCACGCACCGCTCGCGACGCTGTCGTATTACGTCCTGCTCGCACTCGCCGAGCGACCGGCGCACGGATGGGCGATCATCAAGCGGATCCGCGAGCTGACGGACGACGCCTCGAACCCAAGCTCCGGTTCGTTGTATCTCGCGATGGCGCGGCTCGAAGATGATGATTTGATCGTGAAGACGACCGCGCCGCCCAACGAAGACGAGCGCCGTGGCTACTACAAGCTCACCGCCGCCGGCCGCCAGGCTGCCCGCGAGGAATCGCAGCGCTTGTCGCGCCTCGTTCGGCATGCGCGCTCCCTCGACTTGCTCGGAGAGTCGCGGTGAGCGCGCCGCGGCCGACGGGTGAGCGCATCGCGTCACGCTTGTACGGTATCGCCCGGTACCTTGTCCTCCCCGAATGGCTCGACGAGCGAATGGGTGATGACTTGCAAACCACGTTCGAGGAGCGCATGGCGTCCACCCGTTCGATGCTCGGCTGGTGCGTCGAGCTCTCGCATGAGATCGCGGGCCTCCTGCGCGCTGGCCTCACCGCCCGTTTCACCCTCGATCACGTCTCGCACGACGTGCGCTTCGCCCTGCGCGCAATGCGTCGCCATCGGGCCGTCAGCACACTCGCGGTGCTCACGCTCGCGGTCGGCGTCGGCGCAAGCACGTCGATGTACAGCGTGATCGATTCGGTGCTGCTCGAGCCACTGCCGTTCGATCACCCCGAGCAGATCGTCATGGTCAACCCCACCATCGTCGATTGGCGCAACAACCCCTCGCTCAGCAGTGCGTGGCAACACGGCCGGTTCAGCCCACCGGAAGTTCGCGCATGGATGGCGCAACAACACAGCTTCCAAGCGGCCGGGGCGTACTTTCAAACCTCGGCGCGCCTGCTTCTCGGAACAGGATCGGAGAGCGTGCCGATCGTCGGCGTCTCCGACGGATTTTGGACCACGTTGCGTGCGCGACCGGCCATTGGTCGCCTGCCGAGCAAGAACGAGGACGACTCCGTCGCCGTCGTCACCCACGCGTTCTGGCAATCTCACCTCGGCGGCGATAGCGCCGCAATCGGACGCAGTCTCCGCGTCGACGATCATGCGTTGCGCGTGATCGGGGTGTTGCCGAAAGACTTCGAGCTCATTGGCGTCGGCGGCGATCTGTGGCTGCCGCTGGACCTTCACGGGCCCGAGCTGGGCAATCATTCGCTGAAGGCCATCGCGCGCCTACGCGACGGTGAGACGGTCGCGCATGCGGCGGACGAGATGACGCGCATCCTTCGTGGTGTTGACGCTGTCGATGCGAAGCATCCCGTGCATACGGCGTACATCGTGTCCCCGGTGAGCGAGGCGACGAGCGCGGTTCGCGGTCCGCTCTGGGTCCTGATGACGGCGGCGGGGGTATTGCTCCTTGCCGCGTGCGCCAGTGTGGCGCTGCTCCTCTTGGGCAGCGGCGCCGATCGCGCGCGTGAGCTTGCCGTGCGGCAGGCGCTGGGCGCGAACAAGCGGCGCATCGTCGGCCAGTTGCTCGCGGAAAGCATCACGTTGAGCGCCGCCGGCGCGGTGGCCGGACTCGCCGTCGCGGCCGCATCGATCCGCGTCCTCGTTGCGACGACGCGTGCTGGGGTGCCGCGGATTCAACACGCGGCGGTCGATCTCCACTCGTTCGCGTTGGCGGCGCTCTTGGCGCTCGCGACGGGAGTCCTCGCCGGGTGCGTACCGGCATTCTCACTTTCACGCGTCGACGCCGGCGAGTCGCTTCGCGCCGGTGCGACGACGGTGCGAACCGGCCGCCTCCAGCGCGCGATTGTCGTCGGCGAGCTCGCATTGGCGACGGTGCTGCTCGTGGCCGCGGGAATGTTGACGCGAACGATGGGTGAGCTCCAACGCGTCAACCCGGGGTTCGATCCAAGCGACGCGTTCGCGCTCCGCTTGGATCTGCCCTTTGACCGATTCTATCGGCGCGGCGTCCCCGCCGACTCGAGTGCCGCGCTCGCCGGTGCGTATATCGGCCGGCTCACCGATGGGTTGCGCACGATCCCCGGCGTCGCCGATGTCGCGACCACGACGATCATGCCGTTCTTCGGCGGCCGCGCCACGAATACCGTCGAACCGGAAGGCTATCGTCCGGCGCCCGGAGAAGTCGTCGACGTGGCCCGCCATTTCGTGAGCGCGAGCTACTTCTCCATTCTGCACGTTCGTGTGCTGCAAGGCCGGCTGTTCTCGCCACAGGACGAACGCATGGATGCCGGGCGCGTGATGATCGTGAGCGACGCGTTCGCGCGCCACTTCTGGCCGGACGGCCGATGGATCAGCCGCGCCGTCGGACTCTGGGGCGCCACGTATCGAGTCGTCGGCGTGATCGGCGAGACGCGCGAGCAGAATCTTCGCGGGGACGACGACAAGTTCAAGTTCTATGTACCCGCGCGTCCGGACGGCAATTTCCCCAGCAACTTTCTGCTGCGCACGAACGCGTCCGCGGCGACGCTCGTCCCGATTCTTCGAGAGCGACTTTCGAAGCTCGATCCGGACATCGTCATCGGCTCGGCAGTGCCGTTGCGCGAGAGGATGGCCGAGACGCTTGCCGACGACCGCTTTCGCATGAGGCTCATGAGCATTTTCTCGAGCGTGGCCGCGCTCTTCGCGCTGATCGGTGTCTACGGCGTCACGAGTCGTTCGGTCGCGCGGCGGCGGCGCGAGATGGGGCTGCGCGCGGCCCTTGGAGCACCCGCCGGTCGTCTGACGATCATGGTGCTCCAGGAGGCCGGCGCGGTCGGCGCCGCTGGAGCGTTGGCCGGCGTCGGCATCGCGATCGCTGGGAGCCGCGCGCTGGAGCGCATGATCTGGGGTGTTCCACCTATCGATCCGATCACCTATGGCGTCGTGTTCGGTGTACTGGTCAGCGCGGCATTGCTCGCCGCACTCGTACCGGCGCGGCGCGCGGCGGCCGCCGACGTCATGCAGGCACTACGAACCTGAGGTGATCGGGTCCACGCACCGCATGATCTATCGACGGCGTCGAGGCGAGGTCGCGGCCATCATCGCATCCGGCAACAGGAACCCTCACGACGCTACTCAGTTCGCAGAGCGATCATCGGATCCGCTTTCGCCGCCCGCCTCGCCGGCCCGAATGCAGCCACCACCGACACGAGCATCATCGTGCCAACGATCGCGGCGAGCGTCACCGGATCCGCGGCCGAGACATCCACTAAGGCCATTCGCATCACTCTTCCCGCCCCGAGCGCCCCCAGCACGCCCATGGCCACACCGATGGCCGCGAGCAGCGCGCTTTCGCCAAATACGAGTCGGAACAACCCCGCGGTCTCGGCGCCCAGCGCTCGCCGAATTCCGAATTCTCTCATGCGCTGCGCGACGAGGAAGCTCACGATGGCGTAAAGTCCGATGAGCGCGATCGCGGCCGCTACCGCGGCGAAGCCGATCATCGCCCCCGTCAACACGCGGTACGGCGCCGTCGCGTTCTCGACCAGCGTCGCGAAGGTCTCGATGTCGGTCACGGCGACGTCGCGATCGAAGTCGTGTACCGTTGCCATCGCACCCCGCGCCACTTGCAGAGGGTCCGCGTGCGCGCGAACGACGAACTGCAACGCGTTCGTCGGTCGCTGCGCGAGTGGCAGATAAATCTCTCCCACGGCCGTCACTCCGAGCGGCCGCCGTGCGTTCGGACGCGTTTCCGCGGCGACGCCCACGATGCGCCAGGGTGTCTTGTCGATGACGAGCGTCTGCCCGATCGGATTGGCGGCGCCGAACTCGATGCGCGCCACGCGCTCGTCGACGATCGCGACGCGCGGCGCATTGGCACGGTCGCTCGCATCGAACGGCCGGCCGCCGTGGATCGAAATGCCGAGCGTGGAGAAGTAATGGTCGCCGGCGACGACGATGCGTGCCGTGCTTTCGTGACGACGCAACTGGGCCGGTCGGCCCGCGACCTCGAACGCCTCTGTCGGCGCGGCGGCCGTGTACGGCAGGCCGAGCGCCGACGAGACGGCGACGACGTTCGGCAGCGCGCCGAATCGTTCGGTGAGGCGCGCCCAATAGAGCGAGTCGGCGCTGGGCCGCCCGGCGGCCGACGGCGGAGCGGTCACGCGAAACGTGAGCGCGTTGTCCGAACGGAACCCATCGTGCGCGGCGCGCTGATTGGCGACGCTCCGCGCGAGCAGGCCCGCGCATCCCAACAAGACGACCGCGAGCGCGATCTCGGCGACGACGAGCCCGCGACGGATGCGCGACACCTTTCCCCCGGCTGACGCGCTTCTCGAATCCAACTTCAAATCCTCGACCAGCCCGCCGCGAGTGAACCGCAGAGCCGGCAACAGGCCAATCGCCACGCCGGTGAACGCGCTCGTGACCAGAGCGAGAGCGAGTGCCCGCCCGTCGAGATGGAGATCGTGCCAGCGCGGAACCGCCTGCGTCACGAACGCGGGCATGAGATCTCTCACAACACGTATCCCGATTGCCGCGACGCCGGCGCCGGCAACGCCGCCGACGATCGTGAGCAGCATCGTCTCCGTGAGCAGTTGCCACACCAGCCGCAGCCGGTTCGCACCCAGCGCGGCGCGAATGGCGATCTCCTTCTGGCGCGCGGTGAGACGCGCGAGCAACAGCCCCGCCAGATTGAGACACGCCGCGCCGAGCACCATGTACGCAACCACGAACAACGGAAGATCATCCGCCCACGACGGCGTCTCCCAATCGGCAAAGCTTTGCGCGTCGAACGATACGCCGCGCAAATCGGCCGGATACTGCGAAACGATCCGCGCGCCGATGATATGGATGTCCGCGCGCGCGGCGTCGAGCGTCGCCCCTGCGGCGAGCCGCGCGAACGCGTCGCCATCGCCGGAGCTGCGATTCGCGGCGGCAGTCTGATCGACGACCAGCGGGGCCCACACCTCGGTTCCCTCGGGCAGCACCGCGCCCTTCGGGACGATGCCGACGACGACGCGCGGCACCCCGTCGATCACGAGCGTGCGGCCGACGACCGTGTTGTCACCGCCGAGCCGTCCGCGCCAGAACGACTCGGCGAGCATGACGACGTTGGCATGCCCTTCGGCGCTGTCGGTCGGCGTAAAGACGCGGCCGAGCATCGGGCGTACGCCGAGGATGTTGAAGAAACCGGAGCTGACGCGAGCGCCCGTGAGCAGCTCGCCGCGCTCATTGCCGCGCAGGACGGCCCGCCACCGGGTGACGAAGGCGAAGCCGGCGAGCGTGTGCGCCGATCGCTGCACGCTCGCAACGTTGCCGGTGGCCAACTCCCCGCAGGCGGCACAGTCGCCATCGGCGGCTTGGCCGACGTGCACGAGAGTCGCCGGGTTCGCGACGTCGAAGTGCACCTCGGAGAGCGTGCGCTCGATCCCGAACATCGTCGTCGTCGCGCCTATGCCCAGCGCGAGAGTCACGATCGTCGTGACGGTAAAGGCGCGGCTTGCGGCAAACTGGCGCCAAGCGTGACGCACGTCTTCGCGAACGGAGTTGAACATTGTGCCTCGAGTCTGAGTCGTCACGAGTGGGCAAACTCGCCGCCCGCCAACACTCTTCATCCGGCAACGGTTCCGGAATTGTTTCAGTCAACGGAACAAACGCCGAACGCGCATTCCGGCTTCGCCGTGGCGAACAACGGGATGGCGACTGAGTCCGGTGTCGCGGCGAACGCTGCATCATCGTGCTCCGCTCACGTCTGGAGTTTCGGCGGCGTGTAACACCCGCGCTACGCACCGCGAGGTGCGGAATGGTGGGCTTGGCCGGCAGGACCGCGAGCAGCTCCGCCATCGTCGGCGTGGTCGCCTCGCCGACGTTGTCGGTGAGCCCGCCGGCGCGGTTGTCGAGCATCGCGAGCGTGATCGCGTGCGCGACGTTCTCCACGTGACCATGCGTCCATTTCCATCGCGGGGCATGACGGTGGGCTTAGATCGTGGCGAGGTTCGCGTTGTCCCGGGCGCCGTATACCTTCGGCAGGCGAAGGATCGTTGCCGGCAATTCGCCGCGCGAAACGAGCGCCTGTTCAGCCAGGATCTTGTCGTAGGAGTATTCTAATGCGGACGGCGAAGCGGCGAATCCTCGCGCAGGGGCGTGGCCGCCGGCGGACCAACCGCGCGCTGGTTGCGCAACGCGCTGCATACGACTTGCGCAATCCGGCGCGTGAGGGTAGAGTCTTGGGCAAGACTCTACCCTCACGCATGCCGATCCTCAAAGGAACCCTCGATCCCCTCGTCCTCAAGACGCTCTCCTGGGCGCCGATGCACGCGTTCGAGATCGCGCGGTGGCTCGAGGAGCGTTCCGCTCACTTCACGATCGAAGACGCGGCGCTCATGCAGGCGCTTCACCGCCTCGAGACGCGGCGACTCGTCTCCGCCGACTGGGGAGTAACCGAGAACGGCCGGCGCGCGCGCTACTACCAGCTCACTGAGGCAGGCCGCGCGCATCTGCGCGCCGAGACCAAACGCCTCACCGAGTACACGAGTGCGCTCACCGCGGTGCTGGCGGCGCGCTCGGCGCGGAGCTAGCGGCGAGTGCGCGATCCGACAATCCGGCCAGGGGTGCGGCGTCTATTCCGCCTGGCCGTGCGTACCGCGCGCACCGCGCGCGACGACGCGGACGAAGAGCTCGCGGCGTTTCTCGACGCGCGCGTCGCCGATCTGATCGCTCGCGGACGCACTGAACACGACGCACGTGGCGAGGCCCTTTCGCGGCTCGGCGGATCAACCTTAAGCGAGGCGCGTCGCCGGCTGCATCAGTCGGCGGTGCGCCGGGAGCGACGGATGAATTGGCGTGATCGGCTCGACAGCATCGCGCAGGATCTGCGGTTCGGTGCGCGGCAATTGGCGCGGGCGCCAGGAGTCACGACCATCGCCGTGCTGACGCTGGCCATCGGTGTGGGCGCGAACAGCGCGATCTTCGCCGTCGTCAATTCGGTGCTGCTTCGCCCGCTGCCTGTTCCAAGGCCCAATGAGCTCGTGGCGATCGGCAAGACCACCGCCATCGACGGACACACGTCCGGCGCGCCGCGCGGCGATCTGTTATCGCTGCCGCTGTACCTCGACCTGGCGCGCGACCATCGCTTCGTGAGCGGACTTGCCGCATCGGGTACCGCTGGTCGGCTCGACGTACGGTTCGGCGACGGCAGCGGTAGCAGCAGTAGCAGCGGTACGAGCGATGAGCACCCGAACGGCCGATTCATCTCCGGCAACTACTTCACGGTGCTTGGCGTGCCCGCCGAACGTGGGCGCGTGTTCGATTCCGACGAAGATGGCGCGGCTGGATCGTCGCCGGTCGCGGTGATTAGCGATTCCTACTGGCGCCGCCGCTTCGGCCAGGCGCCGGACATCGTCGGCCGATCGTTGGCGGTCGATGGGGCGACGGTGACCATCGTCGGCGTCGCACGGCAAGGATTTGCCGGCGACGTCGTCGAGCGGCCCACGGAGATCTGGCTGCCGATATCGATGCAACCGATCCTCCAACCCCACACCGCGCCCATTGCGGACCGCGGCACGTCGTGGCTATTGCTCCTCGGCAGGCGTGCGCGAGGCGTCACGCTCGCGCAGGCGGATGCCGGGTTCACTACGCTGATCCGCGCATCGTTGGTGGCGAACGCCAAGTCAGCAATCGAAGTGGCACGCGCCACGCACGCGCCGATTCTCGTCACCTCCGGGGCGCAGGGATTTTCAGCGGCGCGCGTGACCTTTCGGTCCGCGCTGCTCGCGCTGCAATTCGGGGCGGCGCTGTTGCTCCTGATCGTCTGCACCAATCTCGCAAACCTGCTCGGTGCGCGGGCACTCGGCCGTCGCACGGAGATGAGCGTTCGTCTGGCGCTCGGAGCCGGGCGCGCGCGGGTCATTCGCCAGCTCACGACCGAAAGCGCGCTTCTCGCGCTGCTCGGAGCAGCGGCGGGAATCGTGTTCGCCCGCTGGGGAAGCGCGGCGCTCGTGCGGGCCGCCGCCACGAGTGACTCGCCGGCGGCGATCGCCAGCGGTACCGATGGCGCGGTGCTCGGGTTCGCGCTCGGCATTTCGATCATCGCGGTGCTGGGCTTCGGTTTGCTACCGGCGCTGCGTGTGTCGCGCATCGATCTGATCTCGTCGCTCCGCGGCGGTGGTCGCGCGGTGGTGGGCGCCGGCCGCGTCGGTCGAGTCCCCGTCGGTGCGCTGCTCGTGCCCGCGCAGGTAATGCTCTGTGTCGTTCTGCTCACCGCCGCGGCGCTGCTCGTGCGCAGCCTGGCGAGTGTAGAGGCGACGGATCCAGGGTTGGATCGCGATCATCTCGTGCTGGCGCAGGTGAACGTCAGTCGGCGGGCGATGAACGCCGAGCAGTTCATCGCATTCGCCCGCGAGGTCAGCGACCGTGTTTCGACGGTTCCCGGCGTTCGCGCGGTGACCTACTCGCAGAACGGATTGTACATCGGCAACGACGGATCCGCCGTCGTCGCCGTTCCGGGCTTCAGCGGCAGGACGGCCGAGGACAGCAGCATCAACTACGATCTCGTCGGCCCCGGATACGTGCGCGCGGTCGGTGGCCGCTTGCTGCGCGGGCGCGATATCGACGTGCACGACGACGCGAAGTCGCCGAGCGTCGCGGTCCTGAACGAGTCGGCGGCGCGGTTCTACTTCGGCGGCAAAGATCCTGTTGGACGCGCGATCTACTTCGACCCGAAAGTGCCGACGACGATCGTCGGCGTGATCGCCGACATTCGGGACCATTCGCTCACGGCGCCGGTTGAGCGCCGCGCCTACGCTCCCTACGTGCAGCAGATCGACGGGTCGAGCAATCCCCTTCTGGCGCTCGAGATTCGCACGGCGGGCGATCCCGCGGGCCTCGTCTCCGAAATTCGGCGAACGATCGCCGCTCTCGATCGCGCACTGCCGCAAAGCGATGTGACGCCGCTAACGCTCGCCATGCGCGGTACGATTCGTCAGCAGCGCCTCGTCGCCACGCTCGCAACCGTGTTCGGCGGCGCCGCGCTGCTCCTCGCGATCGTCGGGCTGTACGGTGTGATGTCATATGCGGTCGCGCGTCGAACGGCGGAGATCGGATTGCGCGGCGCGCTCGGCGCCGATCGGACAACTGTCCTCCGATTGGTGCTTGGCGACGGCCTGCGTTTGGCCGGAACCGGTGTGGTGGTCGGCGTGCCGCTCGCGCTCCTTGCGGCGCGAGCGCTGCGCGCCCAGCTGCGCGTCCCCGCGACGGATCCCGTGTCGCTCGGCGCCGCCGTTCTCGCTATCGTCGCCTGTGCGGTTGGCGCAACGCTTATTCCCGCGGTGCGCGCCACGCGAGTTTCGCCGGTGGTTGCACTCACGCACGAGGCGTGACGGCGCAGTCAGGGTGAGCCTGGCGTTCGCGTCTCGGGACTCCGACGATCGCCGCGCGCCGATGCGTCTTCCGCAGGTCTGCGTTCGGGGTAGACCATACGGGGACGACCACTCGGTGAAGAAATTTCCCCTAAGATTCTCGACGTACGCACCACGCGGTGCGTAACTCTCGCGGTTGAAAGTCTTAGTGCGCGGTCTCCTCGCGAACTCGGAACTTCGCCGTCCCTGCGCTGCTTGATGCCGAGACGGTACAACTTTCATCGCGTTCCGGAGCCGCCGAATGCCGCGTCCTCGCCAGATCGTTCTTGCCAGTTTCATAATGCTGTCGTTCGTTGCGTGTGCGCAGCAGGACGTCGCGGCGCCAGGCGTGCTGTCGGCTGGTCAGCGAGCGTTGGCGTCAGGCGGCGTTGCGCCGACCGGCGCCGACCTTCAACTCTCCGGATCGATTCCGTTTGGTTCGCCCAACGTCGGTACGACGTTCGCGTACAGCTTTCAAGTGAAGAACTCGGGGCCCTCGAGCGCCGAAGGAACAACGCTCGTCGACGTCCTGCCGCCGGGGATGCTCTTTGCCCAGGCGCAACTCAATGGCACCGTCATCGCGTGCCCGCAAACCGATCAGACGGTCACCTGCGACTTGGGAACGATCCCGAGCGGCGCCCAATCGATGCTTGTCTTCTTGGCGACCACCCCCATGGTTCCGGTCACCGACACGAACACGGCGACGGTGACGTCGCTCGTCGCCGATCCAAAGACGACGAACAACACCGTCAACATCTTGACGAAGGTGCAAACGCCAAATTTGGGCGGCGTCAAACCTGTGCCCGTGCAGCTGACCGCCTTCTCGTCGTTGCCGGCGGATTTCACGAGTGGAGGTTACACGATCGCCGGCGGCGCCCAAGGGCTGGCATTCGCGTTCGTCTCTGCGGCGACAGGAACGTTCAGCGGACTCGCCGTCGCGATGCACGGCAGCGGAATACCGGGCCGGGCAGGGTTCTGGATCTACGCCGACAATCCCAACAACCCGGGTCACCCTGGCGCGCTCATCAGCGCTGAGGCGTTCGGAACAATACCCGCACTCAACGACGGTACCTACACCGTTGTCTCCGTGTCCCCGATTGGTGCGCCCGTGCTGGTGGCGGGACAACGGTATTGGCTCTTCGGGTTTGGCGCGGCCGGCGAGGGGGCGGCGCAGTGGGATCTCACCGCGAACCTGTTTCTTTCATCTCCCGTCGCGCAGGGATCACCTGGCGGTCCGATATTCCTCGTGCCGGGCAATGGCCTCGGACGCATGGCGGCGTTCATCGTCGGAGTGACTCCGTAGGCTGCACATGTGGCACGGCATTACGACAAGCGTACATCAAGCCGTGTAAGGTTTGGCCTTCGGCGACCATTAGTCCTCTAGTGAGTTTGGCCCGAGCCGGAGGACGCGGTGAACAAGCTTGGTGCAGTCTGTACGATCGCGTGTGGTTTCGTGATGCTCGATTCAAGCGCAGTCGTGCATCGCGGCGCTGACAGCACGGACGGTTTCTTCGTGCTCGCGGACCACGCTCGTCTGTATTATCGAACGCTCGGCTCGGGCCGCGACACGGTTCTCGTGCTGCACGGAGGCCCTGGGGCCGACATGCACGGCCTGTATGAGAACTTCGCACCCCTCGCCGTCGGCCGAACACTGATCTTTTACGATCAGCGGGGAGGCGGTCAATCGACGCCGGCTCCGAGCGATTCAATGCTGAGCGCGGATCAACACGTCGCCGATCTCGAAGCGATCCGCCGGGCGTTGCGCATTGACCGGTTGACCATCATCGGTCATTCGTGGGGCGGCGCACTCGCCGGTCTGTACGCCATGCGCTATCCCAACCACGTCAAGCGCCTCGTCATCGCGAACAGTCTCTGGCCGCGCCGGCAACCGTTCGACAGCATGTATCATCGGCGCTTCGTGTCGCGGCTTTCCGCGCAAGATCGAGCGGAATATGGCGAGGCCCAGCGTTCGCTCGAGACCGCGTCAGATCCCGTCGCCGTGTGCCGGAGATTTCTCCATATCTATTTTCGAGCGACGAGCGCACATGCCGACGCGGGCGACCAGCTCGCCGGGGATCCGTGTGACGAAGCGCCCGACGTCACGCGAACCATGCTGCGCAGGGCTGCGATCACGATCGCATCGCTCGGCGATTACGATTGGCGATCGCGGTTGGCGACAGTTGATGCCCCGACTCTGGTCATCCACGGCAGCGCCGACGCGCTCCCTGAGGCGGCGTCGAAAGAATGGGCCACGAGTGTCGCGGATGGCAGACTGCTCACGATTCAGGATGCCGGACACATTCCATATGCTGAACATCCGAACGAGTTCTTCAGAGCGGTCGATTCATTCTTGCGCGGCGAGTGGCCCGTCCGCTCGCGCCACCTCGGAACCGGCACGGCGTCGCAGAGCGCGCCCAGTGTACCGCCTCGCGAGTATCGGATCGATGCGGGACATTCGACCGTCGAGTTTGCGATACCGTTCGCCTACACGCGTGTCCGCGGCCGCTTCGACGACGTCCGCGGCTCCGTCGTGTTGCTTGACTCACCCGATACCGACATTCGCACCGCCGGGATTGCGGCCGTCATCCAGACGGCAAGCGTGAACACCGGCTCATCGCATCGTGACGACCACCTCCGCACGTCGGACTTCTTCGACGTACAGCGCTTCCCGACGATGAGGTTTCTCTCGGACTCGGCGAAGCGCACCGTCGGCGGATTCGACGTGTTCGGCCAGCTCGCGATGCACGGCCACTCTCGCTCCGTCCAACTCCACTGCCGGTCAGTCGTCGATCCGACGGCGGACCCTCATGGTGGAATCGTCCGTGTGATCTCCGGGATGACGACCGTCGCTCGGCGCGATTTCGGTATTCTTGGAAGCGACGCGCACAACCCCTGGTTCGACCGTCTGCGCAGCGCGACGATGGGGGACAGCGTCGCCATCGCCTTGGAGATTCACCTCTGGGCGCCCAATGAGCGAAGCCGGAGCGCGGGCACCAGAGCGATCGTCGCGCGCATCGACAGCATCGGTATCGACTCGGCGGTGGCGAGCCTTCGCGCCGCGTACGCGCGCGACTCCGTGCGCGTCGCCGCCGGTGAGCCGGCACTGCGGGACGTCGGCCTCGCGCTCTTGGATGATGGACGCACGCGCGATGGATTTCTCTGGTTGCACGCGTTGGCCCGGCTGCTTCCACGATCGTCTGATGCCATGGTCAGCGTTGGGTGGGCAAACGAACGCATGAACGATGGTACGCGCGCTGATATTTGGTATCGGCAAGCCGTCGCGGCGGATTCGCTGAATACGCGCGCGCTGGCCCATCTCATCTTTCTGAAGCGATCGGCGGCCTCCGGCCGATAGATCGAGGTCACTGCCGTCGTTGACTCGGCCCGAGAGGCCTCTTGAAACCCGCAGCGGTGAGACCGCACAACGGATATCGATTCTACGGCGCGGCACAATTGTCCGATCTTCACCGCATCCTGTTGGATTGATTCAGAGATTGCCGCATTGCGCGAAATTCGTGACCGATACATGAACACCGCGGCTCCGCCGACGAGCACGTTGGTCGTCGTCCGGCGACTCGCGCGCCCAGCGTGGACGATCGAGCTGGGAGCGACGGCGATTATCGACCAATGACGGACGATCGCTCCAACGGCTTCGAAGCGTAGCTCGGTGTGTCACATTCGTACACGCGGCGTCCCAAGACTTCGGCGTCATGCATTCATTCGCAGCGCAAAATCGCGGAAAGACCCTGATCGTCGGCGGCGCGTGTTACTTCATCTTTGCGCTGGCCGTTTCGGCCGTTTTCGTGCCCGAGGTTCGCTTGCTGCACGTCGCTCAAGCGGCCCTTTACGTCGCCACCATTGTCCTCGCTCTGCGACAGAGCCGCTGGGGCTACTTCATCGGGGCATCGATTGGAATCTTCTGGGACCTGCTCGCGACGTTTGGATCAGCGCTGTTCTCGGACTGGGTCGCGACGCCGGCACGTCCCGACCTGATCCTTCAAGTTCTCGGCTGGTGGGCAAACCTTGCCGTGGTGATCGGCAGCGCCATCGGGTATCGCCGCCTCGCGAACAAGTCGCGGGGTGATGCTGCGAGCTTCATCACAGTGTTCATCGGCACGACGGCATTCCTCGTCGCGGCAACGGCGATGCTCGCGCCAAGTTACCTGTCACATCTCGCTACTATTCTTCACCCTCATTGGCCGTGGCATCCTTCACCGTGATTCCGGGCGCGGGTTCGGATATTTCGGTGGACTCCGAGGCCCGCGGCGAAATGAGTGGCGAAGTCACTCGCATGGTCGACTGCGAACCCGCGCGCTCGCTCAGAAGTCCGTAGGCCCATGTGTCGTTTGGTGGGTCAGATTCATTCCGAAACGGTGAACCCACCGAGTGTCGGCTCTGCGAACGGCTTGCTCGTTACTCAGTCTGCATCGCATCCCTCGGATCGAGCCCGGCGGCCCGGCGAGCTGGAAGAAGAATCCCTAGCCCGGCGGTGATCGTGAGGACCGCGACCGCTCCGCTAAACGACACTGCGTCGAGCGGCGTCACGTCAACGAGCATGGACGTGAGGAAACGCGTGAGCGCGATGGCCGCGCCGACACCGCATATGAGGCCGAGGACCACGATTCGCATGCCGTCGCCGAACACGAGGCGCACGAGGTCGGCGCGCGACGCGCCGAGCGCCGCGCGAATCGCCAGCTCGCGCGTCCGTTGCGTGACCGAGTACGACAGCACGCCGTAAATCCCGAGCACCGCAAGCAGGAGCGCGACCGCCGCGAACGCGACTAGCAGCGACAACGAAAGCTCGCGCGACGCCAGCGTGCCGTGCGCGCGTTGTTCGAGCGTGCCGACATCGACCGCCACGTGTCGATCGACCGCGAGCGCTCGCCGTCGCAGCTCGAGCTCGATGCGCGACGGCGGCTGCGACGCGCGCACGAGTGCGGTGAGCGATGATGACAGCCACGGCGTCTGGCGAAAGAACACGTACATCTCGGCACGTACGTCTGCCTCGTGGCCGTAGGTCCGGACGTCGCCGACGACGCCGATGATGCGCAGCCACGGCGCCTCGCCGCCGGGACCTTTTCCCTTCTCCATGCTTCGCGCGCGCACCAAGCGGCCGATGGGATTCTGACCCGGCCAGTATTTTTGCGCCATCGTGTTGTTGACGAGCGCGACGCGTTCGCCGCCAATCGCGTCATCCGCGCTGAACGTGCGGCCCGCGACCAACGGAATTTGCAGCGCGCGAAAGAAATCCTCGTTGACCGAGCGATAGACCGCGCCAGCGTCGGCCACCGGGTGATCGGCCACGTCGATGAATCCGATACCCGTCAGGCCGAGTGGAATCCACTGTGCCAAGCCCACCGCTTGGACGCCGGGAATGGCGCGATACGAGCGAACGAGCGCGTCCCAGTACGCGTACCGACGGACGGTATCCTGCGCGTACGCGGGACCGCCCAACGCGGCTTCGACGGTCGCGACGCTCGTGTCGAATCCGAGACTGCGCGCCAACACCGCGCGAAAGCTTCGAATGAGGAGACCGGAGCCGGTGAGCAGCGCGACGGCGAGCGCGACCTCGAACGCGACGAGCGTTGCACCAGACAGCCGCCGTCCACCGGTCGCGAACGCACGGCCGCCGCTGCCGATAGTGGAGCTCAACGCCGGCGCGCTGACGCGCAGCGCCGGCAAGAGACCGGCGAGTATCCCGGCCGCGGCGGCGACGACGAGCGCGAACACGAACACCGTCACGCCCAAGCGCACATCGCCCACGTGCGTCACCGCTCCGCTCCACACGCCAAGCACGCCGCGAACGGTCAGCCATGCCACGAAGAGACCGATCACACCGCCGACGACCGCGATCGACAACTGCTCGACGAGCAGCTGTTGCATGAGCCGGCCGCGTCCCGCGCCGAGTGCCGATCGAACCGCCATCTCCCGATGGCGGGCGGACGATCGCGCCAGTCCGAACGCCGCGACGTTCGCGCAGACGATGAGCAGCACGAATGCGACGACGCCCAGCAGCAGCTCGAGCTGCTTTGGAGTATCCCCGTTCACGTACTGCGCGAGCGGCTGGATGTTTGCGCCAAAATCGTACGACGCGCTCGGGTCGATGGCGCGAATGCCGCGCATCGTCGCCTCGATCTGCCGCGCGACGAGCGAGTCTGTCGCATTCGGTTGACGCCTGGCGATCAACTGCCAGTTGACGTTGACGCGAGCCGGATCGGTCTGCGCGGTGATCGGCACCGCGAACCACGCATCGGTAAACGCCGGAAACTCCTGCTCGGCGGGCACGACACCGACGACGCGGTAGGTCGCGCGAGGCGTACGAAGCGGTTTCGTGAGCGCCGGGTCGCTGTTGAACAGGTCGTGCCACAATCCCTCGCTGATCACGACTTCGGGCGAGCCGTTCGCGATGTCCGCGTCGGCGAATCCGCGGCCGACGAGAAAGCGCGGGCGCAGCACGGAGAAGAAGTCGCTCGACACGCGTTCGGCCGTGACGCGAAACGCGCTGTCGTCGGTGACGAGCGTCTCTCTCGCGCTGAAGGAATAGATCGCGCTCACCTGCAACGCGCTCGCTTTCTTCCAATCGAGCCAATCCGCCGACGACACGACCCCTGCCGCATGGCGCAACGAGTCGCGCCCGTCGATGCGAATCAACTGGTCGGGTGATGGAAATGGCAACGGCCGAAGCGCGACGGCATCGACGAGCGTGAACATGCCCGTCGTCGCGCCGACGCCGATCGCGAACATCGCGACGACGAGCGTCGTGTAGCCCGGCGAGCGCCGCGCATGCCGGGCCGCGAGCCGGAGGTCCGTTCGCAGCGTTCCCCACCAATCGCGGTGTCGCATCGCTCGCTCCCGTTGTTGCGCGCCGGCGTGCAGCGTTCGCCGCGCCTGGTCGAAGTCGCCGAACCGGCGCAGTGCCTCGGCACGCGCCGCGTCGGGCGGCCATCCCGCTCCCACGAGATCCGCCGTGCGCATCGCGAGATGCGCCTCGATCTCGAGGTCCATCTCGGCGCGAGCGCGCTGCCCTCCACCGAGGCCGAGATCGAAGATCCGACGATATCGGTGTGTCATCCGTGCGTCACGCGTGCGTTCGGCTCGTGCGGCTGCGAAGCGCGAGGATCGACAGCACGGACGATGCGTATCGCTCGAACACCTGCGCGTCCGAACGCAGCCGCTGCCGCCCCGCCGTGGTGAGTTTGTAGAATCGCGCGCGGCGGCCAGTATCGGTCTCGCCCCATTCCGCCGAGAGCCAGCCGCGCGTCTCCATGCGCTGCAGCGATTGATAGAGCGCGCTATCGTCGACGCCGACGGTGCCGCCGGATCGCTCGTCCAGCCACGTGGCGATCGCGTAGCCGTGGAGCGGGCCCCAGCTCAGCGTCTTGAGGATGAGCAAATCGAGCGTGCCCTTGAGGAGCGGTACGTTCTCCGGTATCGTGGCCACAGCATACACCCCGTTTGTGCTGAGGTATAGTGCGGTGTCCTGGTCCGACTGTCAAGCGCGCGTCACGATGGTGTGTTCGTGATGCGCGGCCAGAGCGTGGTGGGAGTTTCGGCGGGACCCACCACGCCCAAACAAGGCGCCTAGGGGCAAACAAGCCGCACAAGGCTCGGTGACCGCTAGCAGAATCGGCGGAGCTTCCGTGTTAAATTACGGCCGTACAAGTAGTTCGACCCGGTAGCTCAGTTGGTAGAGCAACGGACTTTTAATCCGCAGGTCGCGGGTTCGAAACCCGCCCGGGTCATGAGGGGTAAGTTGTTGGTAGAGCTGACCGACGGAAAATGCGACGGCCGCCCATCGAGGCGGCCGTTCGCGAAAAAAACCCCAAAAAAACCCCAATTCCGAGACGCAGCGGCTCCGCCGACTCGACGGCGCCGGTAAGGGTTGCATTAGAGGAGCCTCATTTTCGGATCTCGCGGCTCCTCGCGCGACCAGCCAGTTGGGGATATCGTTGGCGCAGAGCCTGCTTGCCATCCCGGACCTTCACTCGACAGGAATGACTTCCGGCGTTGTCCCTGAGCCGTCCAACCATCCATCAATCCACGTTCTCAGGCCGCGCGAGCAAGGTGGCCCGACAGCGCGGCGTGGCTTTACCTATCAAGACCACGTCGCTGTCGCGTTCTACCTCGAAATGCTCGCCGATGACCGCCTGGCGTTCGTTTGGTGCGAAGCCCAAGACGACATCACCCTCATCTGGCACCAAAGCGGCAGCGACAGCGTCGAATTCGTTCAGGTCAAGAACGAGCAGTTGGAGCAACTCTGGACGGTGGCTCTCGTCTGTCGCCGCGAACGTCATGGCGATACGGGAAATGGTGACGACAGTCGCAGGGACGAAGGCGAAAGCGCACAGCCTTCGGCCGACGCGGAGGCTATCGCCACCGCCGCGGCGCATGAGCTGGTCCCGGAATCCTTGCTTGAAAAGTCGCTAGCCCACGAGAGGTGCGCCGAGCCGTGCACCTTTCGCGTCGTCACATCCACGCCACTGCATCCCGACCTCGTTGTTCTCACATACCACCTACGCCATGACCACCGTGTAGACGGGCACTCGGCAATCGAGGATGTCGTCACGACCGTCGCAACATCCGCTGAAAGGGGCGGTCGACGATTCTTGTCCAGCAAGGGTAACGATGTTCGCTCATGGGTACGGCGCGTGGTTTGGGACGTGCGGGAATCACAAACCGCGGTCGTGAATTCGAACTATCGGGCGCTCGACAAGTTCGTTGAGAATGAAGGCGGGTTCTTAATGATCGACCAACGCGACGACCTTTACCTCAAGCTGCTGGCACAGGCGAAGGAGGCCGCCGACGCACCATGGGACCCCGACCCGCTGCGCAAGAAGTTGGCGCGCGCCGCTCTGCTCGATTTCATGCGAGCCGAAATCCGAAAAGCCGAGCATCCGTCCCAAGCGGCGGGTGCTGAACGTCTCCGCGAGAAAATGGAAGCGGCTGCCCTGCCGGATGCTCAGATCGAAAGCGCGTGGGAACTTCGACGTGCGTACCGGAAGGCGATGCTTGACTCGAAGTTCCTCACCCTCGATGAACGGGAACTCGTCGAGGCCGAGGTACAAGCTCGCCTCCACGAGCTGCTTGCATCGCTTCATGCGAACCGCTTCGATGACACGTCAGCGGCCTTCCATGACCGGTGCATTCAAGCACTGCGAGAACTTCGTGATGGGCTGCCGGTACAGCCACAAATGTCGATTCTGTTGGGTATGATGTACGACATCACGGCTCGATGCCGACATCAGTTCACGCGATTGACGAGCAATGATCGCCCCTCCTCCGGGCATCCAGCGGAGGCCGGTGGGCCGGGAGCGGCTGCGTGAGATCCATCCGTAACCTTCGGCAATTGCCAGCCAGCCGCGCGCTTCTCGCGGACGATCTTATCGAATTCCACGCTGCTCGCATCCTGCTACTACATCGAGTCTGCGGCATCAAGAACCGAATCGATGGCCTGACGAAACTTGCGAAGCTCGATTTTTTCGCGCGCTATCCGGCGTTCTTTGCGGAGGCGTGCCGAGCCCGAGGCCAACCCGTTCCGCCGATTACGGTCGGCATCGAAGCCCCAATGGTGCGCCATCACTACGGTCCGTGGGATAAGCGGTACTACCATGTGCTCGCCCTTCTCGAGGGAGCTGAGCTTCTTGATGTCAAACCGCAGCCCAACGGGAGCTACCAGTTCACGCTAACAGAGGCGGGCGTTGATCGTGCCGACGCACTGCGAAAGAGTCCGGCCCATTCGGGCGTCGTTGAGCAGATGACTCATATCAAGAGGGTGTTCGGCAACAAATCCGGCGATGCGATCAAGCGTTTCATCTACGAGCAGTTCGATCGCGAAGTGGCCCAGCGTCTACTGGGTGAGACGATCCGATGACCCCTCGCGACGATACGCCTCGGCAGATGCCGCTAGACCTCGGCGATGTTCACGTTCCCATCGCCACCGAGCCATCGGCTGGGCACAAGCCAACATCAGCCACACCGAAGCCTTCGCGCACCCTCATCATCGAGAGTGTTCAGCGAGTTCCCGAACAGGGCGACCCAGAGGAACTAGCCTTTCAAGTCGGCGTCAATTTGCTCGCGGGCCCTCCAAATGCTGGCAAGTCCAAGTGGATTCGCTTCATCGATTTCGTCCTCGGTGATGGCGATCCTCCCGAAATCACCTTGAGTTCCGAACTCGCCGAGAAGTACCGGAGCGCACGCGTCACTATCAGAATCTGCGGCGTGCCACCTACGCCGGAAGCCACCAGGACCGGTGCATCGGCCCCTGACGGGACCGCACCCCAAGCCAGTTCACTCGAGGCGCCGCCTGACGACGCCGACGCGCCGCCGGGCACAGATGTTGGGCCGGCCGATCAGGTGCTGATTGTGGAACGGCGTTGGAAAGAGGTGGGCATGAAGGGAAAGGTGTTTGTCGACGGCGAAGCGATGACCACGGACCAATTCGGCGCCCACCTCCTACAGCTCCTCGGCATTCCAGTCGTTCACTACCCAAGGGGCGACCCATTCGCGCCACGGGCATGGCCAGTACTATCGTGGCGATCGCTGTTTCGGCATGCATACCGCGAGGAACGCTTCTGGAGCGATCTTGCTGACAAGCAGTTCGAAGGTGAGCAGCATGCGGCCTTAATGCAGTTCCTTGGACTCGCCGAAGCGCTGTTCTCGGTTGAGTACGGCGACCTCGTGGCGAAGCGCAAGAGCGTTCAGATGCTGCGCGCCCGCAAGGAATCGTACATGGAACTGCTTCACCAAGTTACGAATGAAATCGGGCGATTTGCCGAGTTCTCCGTAGCCGTCACCGCGGATTCCGTGAACTCGGCCAGGACGAGGCTTCTGCAAGAGCGTCAGACGGTCAGCGAACGGCGATTGGCGACTCTTCGGCAACTGGCGGACGTAGCGAGTAACGCGCAGAGCGAGCAGCGTCTTCGAGTCCAAAGTCTCCTCGAAGAACATGGTCAAGCGCTCGCGGATGCGCGCGCCCGGCGGCAGAGCCTCCAAGATGAACTCGCACGGACCAACACTCGCGTCAAGGAATTGGAAGAGTATCGCGAGTCCATCTCGCGCGAGCATGAACGATTACAGCGGGCGCAAGAGGCAGGAGTGGTGCTGGCCGAGTTGAAAGTGACGCACTGTCCAGTCTGTGATCAGGCCGTCACTCAGTCACGAGGGTCAGCCCATAGCTGCTACCTCTGTCTACAGCCGCACGACCACACCGCTGCCGATCCAGTCCTAGGATCACGACGTCTCGCTTTCGAGGCTGATCAGTTGAGTGTCGAACGTAAGGAACTCAGCGAAGTGATTGATCGGCACGAGGCCAGTAGAAGGGCGATAGCCGACAGAGTCTCGTCGATAGAGGAGACGATCGGATCTCTCGAAGGCCTCATCCGGCCGACTCAGGTCGCAGCAGCGGCCGTACTTCCACCTGATCTCAGCCTGCTCGATCAAGAGGCTGGTGGAATCGACGAGCGGCTACGTACGCTCGATGCCATCGCAAAGGCGCTGGCGCAGCGCGACACGCTAAATGGTGAGATCGATCGTATCGAAGTTGAAGCGACGGCCTTGGAAGCTCAGGTCGAGTCACAGACAAGAGATGTAAACTTCGAAGGGGCTGCCACGATGCTCGAAGAGGGATTCAATTCCTACTTCAATGCCCTCAACCAGGATGGACTGGAGCGTTGGCCTGAAGGGCCTGTGTCGATCCGTCTACGTAAGCGCGATTTTTGGATTACCGTAACTAACTCGAATTGGCGAACGAAGCTTGGAGCAACACTCGCGTGCTTCTTTCTGAACGCATACCACTACGCCCTCTTGTCGCTCTCGGGGCGAGCGGGTTGCAATTATCCGGGACTGGCGATTATTGACTTCCCTCCTACTCTGGCGGATGATCGCGAACTAACCGACGAGGAGAACTATCTCATCGTACCGTTCATTCAGCTCTTGTCGGCATTGCTGCCCGTACGAACACAGCTGATTGTTGCCGGTCGTGCATTCGAGGACCTTCCGGGGGCGCACCGGATTGCGTTGACGACGGTCTACAAGTAGAGGGGTGCGTGCTTCGCACGAACGTTAGGTGACCATCTCGTCAGCGGGCGCGTCGGCCACGGACTTCAAGACCGAATACGCGCCCGGCCCCGCGACGACTACGCCAGTCCGCTCGACGGATGTCCGTATCATTCCCTGGAAGGGAAGCGTTAGCGATCTCATTTGGCGTCGAGTGCGCCAGTACTCACGCAGTAACCCTCTGTAGCCGAGTCCGAAGATTTCCGATCGTGTTCGATGCGGCAGACCCAGGCGGCGTGTCATTAGCGACAATTTTCTCCACACCCACCGATCAAGCTGCCGAACCTGATCTACGTCGTTGATGATGCGGAAGCAGGCAATCCAACTTCGGCGCCCGCCATCGACCTCCACTCCCATGATCTTCAGGTTGACGTGTCGGAGCGCTTGCCGAACGCATTCCCGTGGACTCGCATACTCACCGTCGCGTAGCCGAGTTTCGTGCAGCGCTAGCACAGCCTGAATGCGGCGCTTGAACTTCGCGACGTTCGTTGGCTTGACGGCGACCTTTGTTCCACGAAGACGGAAGCCGACAAATGTGATTCCGTCGTTGATGTGGCCGCACCGGACGGTCTTCTCGCCTTCATGCAGCTCGAGAAGGACTTCGCGAGCAGCCGTCGCCACGGCGTCAAACGCGACTTGGCACGTGCTTTCGTCTCTACAGAGTACGACGAAGTCGTCCGCGTATCGGACGAGTGTGGTCCCCGACACACCTTGAACTGCCTCGTCGAAGGCACACAGATAGAGATTCGCGAGCAGACCCGAGATCACCCCGCCCTGCGGCACGCCGATCCTCCGGCCAGCAGGAAAGGTTATCGACGCCCGATTGACAGCGCGGGCAATGTCCCCTGCCCGCACGAAACGCCACGCAAGCCGCTGTGCGCGAGCATCGACATCGAGGCCATCCACAAGAGTTTTGAGACGCGCGTGGTCCAGTCGATCGAAAAACTTGACGAAATCCGATTTGACGAAAAAGGGCTGGCCGGAAGTCGCCGCAGAGTAGATCCGACGAATTGCGTCGTAGGTGCTCACCCCGGTACGATACGCGAAGGCGCTGTCGGTTAAGCGAGCGTTGATGACGGGCGCCAGAACGTCGTGAAGGGCCGCCTGAACAATCCGGTCTCGGATTCCCGAATACGCGATCTTGCGTTCTCCACCGTCCACCTTGGAAACGAAGTGGAAGAGGAACGGCCGGAATTGATATCGTCCGGATCGAACACGCCGCTCGATCGCTGCGAGGTGCTGGGGGAGTTGACGCTCAAATCGCGCAACGGTCAAGCCATCCCATCCGGCCGGAATCTTGATCCGGTCGTCGAGGAGATCAGTCTTCGCTTCCTTCAGCCGATTCCACACCTCACCGAGCGCCTCGCGGGAGAAGGCGGCATCGAACGTGGGAGTTGAGGTAACCTGCGACATTGCCGTTCCCCAGCGCTCGCAGGTTGATGGGGACTGACGGAAACAACCCGTCGAAGAAACACTCCTGACTATCTTGACGATGGCGGCACGCTACCCTGGCTGGGGCGGTCGGACAGCAACCGGGCACCCCACGATGGAGGTGCGCTCGCCGCTCGACAAAGCTGCTCGTATCGATGGCCATGGTCAAGCACGTTGTCCTTGAGCGTCGGCCAAGAACGAATTATCATCACGTCGTTGGCGGTTTCGCCGCCATGCCGCCGAAGGGCGGAGCCGACGTAGGGTTGCCGGTCGACCCGAGGCGATAGTCACTCCTGACTATCTTGACGATGGCGTCGTAGCGTTCTCCGGTAGGTTTAGAGGACAAGGGTTCGTAGTGGGATCGGCCTGGGCTCGGAACCCTGGCACTAACCGGCTCGATCACCTCCATTCAGCGAATCGCGCTGGCACGCGCGAACGCTCTTGTATGCGAACTTTGGCACTAATGGGCCAAAGTCACGCGATCATACAGCGGTCTTCGAGATCAATGATCGCGCCTTAGCAAGCCTTGCCGAAATTCGGTCCGCCGCCCGCTCCGGATCGTCGTGCTCCCAAATTCGGACGACAGCCCAACCCGCGGATCGCAAAGCCCGATCGTATATCCGGTCCCGCGCGATGTTCCGCTCGATTTTCGAGCTCCAGTAGTGCGAGTTCGATTTCGGCTGCGTCCCGTGTTTGGGACAACCATGCCAGAAGCACCCATCGATGAAGATCGCGACCCTGGCAGCACGGAATACGATGTCCGGCCGCACCCGGACGGTTAGCAGCACAATAGGCGCATTCACACGATACCGGTATCCGCGGGCGTGCAATAGCCGACGAACCGCGAGTTCTGGCTTCGTATCTCGCTTCCGGTTCCCGCGCATCGCCGCCGAGGCGGCATCGCTGACTGGACGCGGGTACGCGACTCGCACGCCACTACCGAGTGCGATAGTCCGTTCGCTTCGCGGGGAGGATACCGCGTTCTTTGGCTTCGGGTTGCGACGGTTTGATTGGTCCGATTCGACGGATTTCCGATACATTCGAGTCACGGAGGTTCTAGATGCCAGCGATGCGCTAGGCGTTTCCTCGGCCTACATTCCGGAATATGGCAGCGCCCACGAAAACGTCGATGAAACCGCTTAAGGCTATCAGCTTATACACTGGGGCTGGGGGGCTTGACCTGGGCTTCGAGGCGGCGGGGTTCGAAACCCGAGTCGCCGTTGAACTCGAACCCGACGCGATCGCCACTCTCCGCAAGAATCGGCCGTCCTGGGAAGTTATAGACAAAGATGTTCAGTCCGAAGCCGCGTCATCGAAGGCAATACTTCGTGCCGCTCGGCTCAAAGCAGGCGAGGCAGATGTCTTGATTGGCGGACCACCCTGTCAACCTTTCAGTAAATCGGGTTATTGGGCGCACGGCGATGCCAAGCGCTTGGCCGATCCAAGATCGGCGACCCTCAGTGCATACCTGCGCGTCCTGCGCGATGCCCAGCCGCGCGCGTTCCTTCTAGAAAACGTTCCTGGCCTGGCCTTCAGTCAGAAGGATGAGGGTCTCACGTTCCTCAAGCGATCGATTGAGGCTATCAATCGCGACACCCGCGCCAACTATTCGTTCGAGGTAGCGCTTCTTAGAGCGGTAGAGTACGGCGTGCCGCAGGATCGTCACCGCGTCTTTATTGTCGGCTCGCGAACCGGTGAACTGTTTCGATTTCCAGCCCCGACGCACGCCCCACCGTCCTCGGACGTGGGTGCACCTGACGATAAGCAAAGCAGTCTTGAACTATTTCCGAGCGCCAGCGATACAAGCCCTCGTCAACCACACTTGTCCGCTTGGGACGCGATTGGAGATCTCGAAGAAGACAATGATCCGGCCCTGGCGGTGACGGGAAAGTGGGCTGATCTGCTTCCAACGATTCCCGAGGGAAACAACTACCTGTTTCACACGAGCCGTGGAGGTGGCGTCCCGCTTTTTGGTTGGCGACGTCGCTATTGGAGCTTTCTCCTTAAGCTTGCCAAGCCGCTCCCGTCTTGGACCATTGCGGCGCAGCCAGGACCGGCCGTCGGTCCGTTCCATTGGAAGAACCGTCGTCTCTCCGTCAAAGAGATGATGCGGTTGCAAACGTTCCCGGAAAACTACGAGATAGTTGGCTCGTTTCGTTCGGCACAGCGGCAGTTGGGCAACGCCGTTCCCTCAGCGCTCGCGGGAGCCTTGGCGCTTGAGATTCGGCACCAACTTCTCGGAGAACCGTTCAAGGGAGTATCCGCGTCATTACTGCCGAAACGTCGAGCCGACACGCCTCCGGTCGAGCCTATCGCCAAAGTTCCCCGGAAATACCTGAAGCTCGTTGGGGATTACGAGGCTCACCCTGGCACGGGTTTGGGCTACGGGGCGCTTCGTCGCGTTAGCGCAGGCAGTATCGCACCGCGCCGATAGACGATCTAAGAACGCTCGTCACATCGATGCTGCCATGAGCACGGCACTCAGGTCGTGCTCCCAGACGTCATCAATGACTACCCGATGTAAGAGCTTTCCGGCACAGGTCGGGTGCGCTGCCATCTCGCTGGTCTTGCGAGCTGCAAAGTCCCAATTGCCGGTGTTGGCATGCAAGCATGCCGCGAGCACGTCGAACTCACGCGGACTGTAATACCGGCTGCAAGGATCGCCCATCGCAGCACGCGTTCGCATGAAATCGAGTCGTGGATGGCCAAGGCGATCCTTCTCTCTGAGCACGTTCTTGCACTCAACAAGCACCGGACGGTTCCCACGCCGCATCTCGACACGGAAGTCAGGCTTTCCGTCCGCCTCAATGCTTTCAACAGATCGCACGTCGTCAAGCGCTTCGAGGCGCTGCTGCAAGTGACGTTCGGCCACCCATCCGCGCACGGCCATCTTGAGCCGCGGTGCACGAGCGATCAACTCCAAGATGTCGGTCGAACCGAGATCAAACTCACGCTCAAGCGCGTGAAGCCGCTTCTTGGAGATTGTGAGAGGCGCGGCCGTTGAAATAACGCTGGGCTCGGTGACCAACCCGGCGCCCAGCGACGCTTTGGCAATCTGCTCGGCGACTAGCTGTCTATGCCCTTGCTCCTCGCCGCGGGCTTCGCGCTCAAACAAGACGTAGCGTAGGAAGTGTTCGGCCGTTCCTCCGACGAGAATCTCGACCGGATCGGCACTCACGGCTCGACGCTGGTCACGCTCCCAAGCATGCCAGCCATCACGCGTGATACTATCGACCTCAGACTGCTTGAACTCTTTCGAGATGAAAAAACGCGTCGGGCTGTTGAGCACTGGATCTGCACCGACGAAAAACTCCATCTCAGGATTGATGCCGAGAAAAAGCGTGACGTAAAGTCCAAATGGGTCTTGCCAAAAGGTGTGAAGCTGGCCGTCCTTTGAACCGTACTTCACTTGAAAGCGGTGCTCGTCGAGGGGCCGGTTCTTCGTCGCACGTGAGTTGGCCAGGAAGGCATACGCAACGATGCCAATCCGCTCTCCCCACGGCGTCAGGAACGACAACCTGAACGGTGCCTCATTTGCAGGCGAGGTGTGGATCATCGAACAGCCACTCTTTCGGAGCGCTGCTTCCATGAACTCGCGCAACGGTTCGCGGTCGCGACTGTTGACACGAAACGTCTCGAACGGCTGTGTGAAGTCGTGTCGCGGCATTGGCCGGGGCGGTAGCGAACTCGATAAGGCGGTGCAATAACAAGATATGTATGCCGCCCAAGATGGAACACCCTTTCCGAGGTGATCCACGATCTTCTTGGCCGGCTCCGAAACTGCGCCGTGTAGGTATACGCCTCATCTACGCCGACCGCCCTCGTGGAGCAGCTATAAACGTCCCGTTTGCGATCCGACTGCCTTCGCTAGTCGAAGCTTATGTATGAACCTCCGCGCGGCATCGTGACTCTCCCGCGCGGCGCTCCAACCGAGCTTTTTCCATCGCTCGCGCGTGATATCGGGATAGAGCGTGTCACGGATGATCTCAAGCGTCATCATCTCTATCGCTTCCTCACGGAGTCTCTCGGTATCGCGGACCATCAGCTCCTCGAGCACCGTCCAGCGATCATCTTCACGCCGAAATGCCAACGCCTTCTCCGCACGCTCGCGAGCTTGCTCCTGCATCTCTTCTGTGATCAGCATGTGTCCCTTCTCCGCTTGCGGCCAAAAAAAAAAACTTGAAGACTCGATTCGCTCGTGGCATGCGCCGGAGCGATATCCTGCCGAAGTCTCCAAGTCTGGGTGTTGCCCTTCAGTTGTATACGGCGTCGTGCCATGCGGTTTTTGTAGGCTACGCGAAAGGCGATCGCCCGTCAACCATCGGCCCGCCAAGCGTATTGCTGGGTAGAACGTCGAGAACATTCACGATGACCAATGCTTGGACGGGTCCCACGCCGGTTCTTGTTCAGGCGCCGCCCACTCGATGCGAAGCGCTTCGTCGAGGCGGTATGTGAGGAACTTGAGAGCCTTGTCCGCATCAACAACCCGCAGGGCCGACGCGAGATGCGGAATGATCTGTTCCGCTTCGTAGTCGTCGAGTCCATACAATTCCGCGTCTTTCCTGTCGCCTCCTCCGAGTAGCGCGGAGATTGACGTGGCGCCTTCAACGACCCGAAGTGCGTCGCGCGCCAACCCAAACGCTTCGGAATGGCCAGCTTCCGCAAGGCTGATGGCAAGTTGACACAGCGTTTCCTGAATCAGGAACGGCGGACTGTTCGCCAGCGCCTTTCGGAATAGCGGAACCAGGACGGCGGCCACGCCGGCCGGCATCGCTTTCGCCGCTTCGGCCGCTGCGTCCCACACGTACGGGTTGGAAAGCGTTTCCGGTATCGATGCGAGCGCATCGCGCACCTCCTCCGGCGCCTTGGATGCCATGCGTCTGAGGTACTCGCCTTCGGACCAACCTTCCCACTTTCGCTGGCCATTCTTATCGATCGGCGGTAGGTCGGGCGGATGCCGAAAGAAGCCGCCATCGAGAAGCGGACGCACCCAGCCGGGGTGATCTAACCGCTTGAAGAAGTCCCATCGCGCTGCTGGCCGACTTATCGCGGCACGGAGGCGCGTAGTGTCGTCTACCGATGGGATCTCTGTTCGGAGTAAACCGTCGATGTCCTGTCGGGCACTGAAGAATGGACCGGTGCGGCCCCAAAGAAGAGCAAGCAGGGTGTTCGCGGCCGCAAGAGCGACCGATGCAGGGGCGGCCTTCTCCGAATTCTTCGGGTAATGCGCACATCTGACAAGTTCGTTGTGCGCCTTGAGCCAGGCTGTTACCGATGGGTGATTGGGCTGGAGACGGAGGGCACGCGCAATCGTGCTCCGATGTTTCTCGTCGTCGCCGATCGTTTGCATTTCTTCGTCGTTCAGCTCGCGCCCATCCTCCGCGAGCCATCTGAGGACGCCCAAACTCAGCTCTCGTCCCGCGTGGCCGAGCATGTGGACGCCCCCAGGACGTTCGATCTCTCGAATCGCCCGCAGCAGAAATACAAAAAGTCCCGCGAGGGCTGGGTCCTCCGCTTCGAGTATTCGGTGCAACTCCGCGTCGCGTTCGCCGAGGCGCGAGTCATCGCCCGGCTGCGGACTCTCGGTCGGGGGCGGTTGGGTCATATCTATCTTTGCAGTCGCCTTTTTCGCCTTTGACGGTCAACGGACGCGGCTTGCGGCTATGGCCGCTCCGTAGCCTTAATCAGCGCCGCCTCCAAGCCTCGGCCCGAAGCGTCGTGCGATAAACCAAAGGCATAGCAGCGCGCCACCGATCGCCATCGTTGGTACCGATCAACGTTCACAAGATAGCCCTCCGAGGGGCTTCACAGGTAGTTCATAACACTCCACGTAACCTGGTCGCGGAAGCGGCCATATGCCGCCGTCGACGTCAACAAGCAGTAGGTGATCTCCGGCACAAGTAGCGGAGCGCAATCAACGCTGAACTCCCGCCCGGCTGCCAACCACGTTCCGATCGCTGAATAGTCGGTGCCGTTCTGAAAAGCGAGCACCCGTGGTATTCGTCGGTCACTCGCGAGACTCGCAATACGACGACACGTATCACGCGCCAACGGCGCCTGCTCCGAACAGATGCATACGATGCAGTCGCCTTGGTAGGTCTGACTCGATCCCTCCGTCCTGAAGTCATCGTCACGATCGAGCCCGAATTGCGTCGTTAGCTGGTATACCCATTCGAAGGACGAATACAACCTGCCGACCGAGATCTCGACATTGGTTTCCGAATCTCCTGCGTTGATTCGTTCCGCTTGCCGGTACCCATGTAGTTCGAGAATGTGTTTGCAGATGGCCTGGAAGAGCCCGGAAGGGGGTGACGCGATAACGGATCGGAGAGGATCGATCCTATGACCAAGGTGGCGTCCCCTGAATGTCGGTCCCTGCAGCGGGATCGCGGCAAGAGTGTGCATTCGTTCGAAAAGCTCCTCATCGAGCAGAGAAGTGAGATCAATATGCACCGACACGTGTTCTTGATCGGCTCGGAACGTGCCTTCCGAGAAGAAGCTGTCACCCCACTCACGCTCCACAATCTCTCGAACTGATTCTGCGAGAAACGTGTCTGCGCTTTCAACGTAAACGCCGAGAAATACCGGCTCGGCTGATGCGTACCAGAATCTGAGCAGCGCAAGCGATACGCGAACTGCGACGTGTGGCTTCGCCTCGAAGGCGCTGCGGCTCAATGTCGACGCATGAAAGCCCTTTAGTTGGAACCATACCCGAGTCGTGGTGACTTCGCGGGCGCCGCCAGCGGCGGGCCGTGTCAGGTGAAGGCCGATGTCGATCCCCGACCGGTCACGCTCGTACGCAATGAATTCGCCATGCTCAGAGCAAATGCGGCGAAATCGTTCTCGATACTTGCCCTCGAAAACGTCATGCGTCCCTACGATAGGCGCGTCAGACGTCATTCGGTCATGCCCGAATCTCGCCATCTGCGAAATGTGAGGTCACTTTTCCCTGAAAAAACATACGGCCGACCGCTTTCGTGCCAATCCGCAATGCTCGGAGGATGGTGATGTGAAACGATCACGGACGCAGGAACGTCGCACCGCAGGATCACGGTGTGATCGCGCAGCCCAGATTCCGATTTCTGCCGACCCCGAGTAACTCGATGCTCGTCGTACAGCGTGTCCGCAATCTCCGACTGCCGCGCGTTATCCAAGAGAGTCCAAGGAACGTCGCAGGTGAACAAGGTGGGTATCCCGATGTTCCTTAACCTCGGTTGAAGGTTCGGTCCGCCTAAACGAATCGCAGTTGCGGCGATAGCCATGATCGATTCGCTGCCGTAGATGAGATAGTGCCCGGCGTACCGGAGCAGCGCTCGATCATCCAAGACGAAGAAAATCCGATCACGATCTAAGTCGAGCTGCGTGTCCGCGATGGCCCGCTCGAGGATCTCACCACTGAGTCCGAGCCGGACGCCAAGGACGTGTCGGGCTCTGTCCACGATGTGGTCGGCGTGGCGAATAAAACCGAGGCTGTAATACTGACTCACATCCTCGGGCCGACACCCGTGAAAAAGCCGGACGGCGCCTATTGATCGCGAGAGCGCATCTGCGATCGCATCGACAGCGTACGCGCGGGGCAGCCGCTCTAGGTTACGGCGCCGCTTTTCGCCTAGCAACGCCCGGCGAACGATCGGAAACCACGTCGCCGGATCGCGCCAGATAAGAACGCGATGCCGCTTCATACCTGTAACATACGCAAGGTTGCCCAGCCGACGTGTCCGATCTTCGGTTCGCTCTGAGGCCGTGGCAAGATAATGGGGCTGGGAGGAATCCTGATCGACAAGCGGTGACCGCGCGAACGCTGTTCGACGCTGATAAACGATCACTCGGTTGGTCCGCGAGTCCAGTCGCGGCGTCAACTCAATACGCAAGGATAGTCGATGCACATCTTCATTGATCCCCGCGTCGAGTCGCTCGTGACAGCCGAAAAGCCGCTGCCACGAACGACATTGGACATGCGCGAGCTGACAGAACTTCACGCACTATGCCGGAACGGCCGTCTCTACGACATCGAGCGCTGGATAGCGAGCGGCCGCCCTTTGCAGGCTGCGCAGGAAGTGACGAACGGACGTGGAACGTCGGCCCTCAACATTGCCCTTGAGGCAGGAAACCACGCGCTCGCTCTGCTGCTCCTTGCGAATGGGTACGACGCGAACAACGACGCTTACAGTCCACTAGATCTCGTTTTGAGCGCGCGACGATTTGACCTTCTCGCGCTGCTCTTAGACTGGGGCGCAACCCACTGCTGGGTTTCGCCAAGCGACACGCGGCGACGAGCCCGCGGTTTCAGAAGGAACTTGATATCGCGCTTGCGCATCATGCCGCCGAGGGAAATGAAAAGGGTGTGCAACTTTGTTTGTGGGCCGGAGCCAATCCCCATCGTCCAGTACCGAGCCTGCGCTATGGAGGAACGACAGCAACATCAAACGAAAGCGACTCCGAAGCCGACGATCAACCGCTCCTGTCCAGTGCAATCCACGAGGCGTGCCAGACGGGCCGCGGTGACATTCTCAAACGTCTCCGTCCCGATCCCGATCATGACGACTTTGAAGAACTCTGGCGTGCTGCGTCAAGCTCTGCGGTCATGGACATCCTCGCCAAACATCGCCTCCCGACGGATGCCGGCGCGGTAATCCAGCACCACCTTTGGTGGGCAACCTTCAGCGAAGGATGGCACCGGCGCGACACCCTCAACCACCTCTTCGAATTAGGTGTTCGATGGGATGAGAGCAATCCAGAGGAAATCGGTCGCTTTCGGAGATCGTTGCTAAAGGCGTCCGATAGCACATTCGTAGAATTAGTCCGAATGCTCGCTCTAGGGGATCACTGTTCGCCCGAAATCCTCCGCGAGCTCGCACGGACACCTTCGATGCTCGCTCGGATGAAGAAGGTCGGCTTCATCGAATCGAGTGGCGAGCGTGAACGATGGCACCAACTCCGCCCTGTTCACTCGCGTGAGGTTCTAAAGAGGTTGGGGATTCAACCTGCCACGCCGAAACGACCAGTGCCTCGCTCCGTCAGGGTTGGACGTTACACTGGAAATGAGATCGAACTTAATCGTGATGAGCTTTTTGACCGTGTTTGGTCGAAGCCAGTCGCGACCGTCGCTAAGGAATGCGGCATTTCTGGTACCGCTCTGAAGAAGGTCTGTAAACGTCTCTTGGTGCCGGTGCCGCCGCGCGGATACTGGGCGAAGCTGAGCGCGGGTAGATCCGTCAAACGTCCACGCCTGCCCGCCTTGCCGGCCGTGGCGAACGACTCTGGAACGAACTGACAGGCGTTCTGTGAGTTCGGGCTACTCGGGCTACGCCTACGACCGGGAGGGAGAGGAATCGACCGACGCTGAATGCGCATGGGAGCTTTCTTCAACCCCAAAAACGGCCCAAACTCAACGAATCTGAGCGAATCTCAACGAATCTCACCGATCCACCGGCGCACGCGAAGCATCGGCGCCGACATAACTTAACGATGTTCAATGATGCTAGAACTTTAATGAGTATATTAACTTTTAATCCGTAGGTCGCGGGTTCGAGACCCGCCCGGGTCATGAGGGGTAAGTCGGTGGTAGGACTGACCAACGGAAAACGCGAACTCAGCGCTTCTTTCGGCGTGGGCGCTTCGCCAACCGGCGTACGTCTTCGGCATCTTTGGATCGCCCCGTCGAAGCCTTGTTTGTCCGAAGTTCGGCGAGACCAATGACGCGAATCATCTGGCCTTGAATGGTGACCGCCGTCGCACCAGCCCAAACTTTTTCGAAGGTGACGCCGTCGATCGCGCTCAACAGATCGATTCTATGCGGAGGCATGCCGAACTGCGTCACCATCGCCGGCGTCATGAGCGCGTCCTCGTCGATAACGTCGGGAGGCGCGCCGAACTCCTCCATCGCCGCGCAGAGACGACGCACGGCCGCCTTTGTCCGGCGGTACAGGAAGTCGATATCGCCTGTCGCCCGAACGACTCCGTGGATTGCGAGCGCATACCCTCCAACGAGCACGACGTCGACGGCGTGCTCGTTGAGACAGGTGATAAAGTCGAGGAAGTCCGGCGACAGAACGTCGTTGTCGTTGCCGCCAGCGCGTTTGCTCACCGGGCGGACGGTTTCCGTGTCCGGCGCTTGCTGGGACGCCGACCGGCCGACGCAATCAGGTATGCCTGTTTCGACACCTGCGCGACAGACGAGAGTCGATCCGATCGCAAGCGGCCTGCTGCCGGCCCATCGTCCTCGTCGTGAAGGTGGATCTGGCGACCCGTCCATGTCTGCCGGCGCCGAGCAGCCCGGGCGGCTCGTTCCAATGTCGGACCAGAGGCGCTCCGAATTTCGGCCGCTGTGCCGTCCGGCGCCCTGGCAATCACCGACACCCCGACTGCGTTCAACAGCTTGAGAGCGGATTCGAGGCTCACGTTGGGACGTTGGCCGCGCTCGAGCTCGGCCACGAGCCGCGTGCTGACTCCGCCACGACGGGCCAACTCCTCCCGACTGACGTTGAGTTGCTTCCGGGCCGTCTTGAGCAAACCGCCGATGGGTTCCGACAGCATCGCACCTCGAGTATTCGGATCATCGAATAATGCCGGCCAGCCAGACTGGCGGCAACCCCTTTATGTTCCAGTCCCTTTATGTACTACGCGGGCGAGGCGAGGACGTTTCTACCCACGGAAACACGGCCGCGCCCCCCCGTTTCCCAGAACCCCAGAAAAACCCCAAACTCCTCGAAGCTGGACGATCCTCTCCAATGTTCAGCGATCATCGCCTGAGGCGGAAACCACCCCGGGCATGCGACTTACCGATACTCATCGATGCTGGACCGTCAATGACGACCCGCTCTTTTGATCCGTAGGTCGCGGGTTCGAGACCCGCCCGGGTCATTTCCAAAGCTCTATCGCCATCGCTCCACGACGGCGGCTTAGCGCCTCTTCCGGGTCCTTCGGAGCAGAAGCTTACGCGCATCCTCCGCGCAACGTCGAACACATAAAAACAGCGCACGGCGTGAGTCGCCAACCTCACGCCGTGCACCATTCGCCGCCCGCGACACCTGCTCAAGCACCAGGGCAGCTATTCACCGCGATCGGACCGCCTCCTTCCTTCTGCTGGAACGTGCCGCCGAGGACTGTTGCGGTGCTGCCGTCGGAGCACGCGACCGAACCGGTGATGGTCAGATTCGTCCTCCGCGAGCCGTATCCCCCGACGTCCACCAGCGAGATCGTTCCGTTGGTCGATGCCTTCCCGGTGAACGGGATGCGCCTCATGTTGTCGATTCCGGTGAGATTGCCCGCGGCGTCCTCGTTGATCGTCAGCGACGCTTGTACCGTAATCGCCACGGCGCCGGTTATGGCCGGCAGAAACGTCTGCGAGCCGGTCCACACGCCAGCCACCTGCGGGATTATCTGTACTCCACCGCCGCCGCCGCCGCCGCCACCGCCCGACATCCGGGCCCCCGCCGGCACCGCCCGGCTGGAAGTGGGAATCGGGCTCGTGGAATCCATGCAAGCACCGAGCAAAAGCGCGGTGGCGAGTGCACCGAGTGACAGTGTGGTCTTGGCGAACATTGGAGTTTCTCGTGGAGGAGATGAGTCGTGGGAGCGTCGCGCCACCGCTTGATGAACGCAAGAACAATTTACGTGTTAAGTATCTGCGCACAATCAGGCATCTCCTGATCAGTCATTACCTTACAGCCAAGTCGACCGCGAACAATGAGACGCCGGCGGCTTGCCGCAGCGAGGTCCGCTAGCGCTCGAGCGGCGGATCGAGCCGCACAAATCGCCCCGCGTCGATCACACCGTTCCGCACCGTGTAGACCGTGATGCCCGACGGCGCGACCAAATCACCGCCGCCGTTTGGGCCAACGACCGCCGCCGCTTGCTCGAAGCGCGTGCGTCCTCCTTCGGTCTCGAAGACCAGCTTCTCCGCGGCGTGCATATGTCCGCCGAGCGCGAGTACCCAGCGGTGTCCGCGCATCGCTCTCATGACGTCCAGGACGTTCGCCACGGTGTGACGATCCGTGGTCGTTCCGTCGATCCGCCTGAGCGACGCGACGAACGACGGCGTGTCCGCGAATCCCGCCAGCATCTCCCACGCGGACGCCATCGGAATGTGATTGAACGTCACGATCGGCACACTCGGCGCGACCGTCGCCAGATCGCGCCGCAGCCACGCGAGCTGCAGGCTGTCGACGCGGCCGTAATACGCCGAATCGTCGGCCATCAGCGTGTTGAGTCCCACGAAGTGCACGCCGCCGTAGGTGAACGAGTAGTAATCCGGACCGCGATACAGCCGATACATCCCACGATCGTACAGTGGATGCGTCGCGGGCACGTGCGAGCGGCTGGGGATGATGCCGAAATGATCGTGATTCCCCGGCACCGTCCACAGCGGCTTCGCGAACCCGCGGGTCTCTGCATCGAAGAGCTCGAAGTACGCCCGGGCTTGGGGCTCCTGCTGGCTCATCGCGTCGCGGATCAGATCACCGGTGACGATGGTGAAATCAGGTCGAAGCGAATCGACGAGTTGGCGGAAGCGCCGCGTGCGGCCGACGTTGTTCGGCTCGATGTGCGGATCGGACGCGTGAATGAAACTGAAGGTGCGCGGCGCCGGCGCAGGCTGTAGCGGGAACATCAGCTGAGAATCCGCGGGAGCCGGCGCGCGCCAGAAGCGGCCGACGCTTCGATAGCCATTCGGAATCGAAACGAAGATGATCCCCGTCGGACCTCGCTCGATTCGCGCGACGCCCGACGCATCCGTTGTTGCGACGTCGCGCTGATTGGAGATGACGACGCCCGGAATCGCGCGTTCACCGGCGTCGCGCACGCCATTGCCATTGTGGTCGTCGAATACGGTCACGCTCAGTGTCCCCTGAGCAGCGACTATCGCGGGCACCATCAGGGAGAGAAAAACAAAAACGAATCGGCTCATCGGTATCCGTCGTGGCGGTCGTGGCCATGTTTGTCGGTCGCGGCACACATGCGCCCGAAACTGACGCGCGCTCTACAGAACGTCGGAAAAACCCAAAACTCAACGCTGTTCGCAAATCCTTACCGATGCTTGACCGCCAAGCGGAGGCCCTCGATGCGCGCGCGGAGCTCCGTCCTTCATCGTCAGTTTACGGAGGAGCCAAAGGCCATGCCCGCCGAGGACAACGTGCGATCGAAGCTCGGCGACGCGAACGTGACGCAGTGCCGATCGTACAGTAATTCCCGGGGGTCGAATGACCCGCTGCGGAGACGCGAACCTGAACGTAGTTTCCCGCCTCCCACGCGCTATCACCGCGACCGCCCCGGAGTTGATCATGTTGTCGACCATCGCCGCACGGCGCATTGTCGCCGCCCTCGTGTGCGTCACACTCTCGTGGACGGTGACGTCGTGCGGGGGCGACACGACCACGTCGCCGACCACGGACACGCCCTCGACCCCATCGTCGCCCGCGACGCCGTCAACACCCTCGACGCCGAGCAAGCCGCCGGTGGTAACCACGGCCGACGCGGCGAATGTCGGCAGCACGGCGGGAACGGTCCACGGAACGGTCGATCCAAGCGGCGCCGAGACGACGGTGTGGTTCGAGTGGGGGACGAATACCAATTCTCTGAATGTCACGTCGACGACCACGAATCCGGTCGGCGTGGTGAACGACTGGGCGGCGACGCTGACCGGCCTGCTGCCGTCGACGACGTACTCGTTCCGTATCGTGGGTCAGAATTCGGGGGGCACCACTCGCGGCGCCTTCAAGACGTTCACGACGTGCGCAGCCGCCGGGTGCTCCGCGGCCACGCCGACGGTGACGCACGTGAGCGTGTCACCGGCGACGACATCGGTGAACGTGGGCTCGACGGCAACGTTCACGGCGACGGCGACAGACGCATCCGGCAGCGTCGTGACCGGCCGCCCGATCACGTGGGCGTCGAGCAACGCGGCGGTGGCGACAGTGGACGCGAACGGCGTCGCGCGAGGCGTGGCCGCCGGGACTGTGCAGATCACGGCGACGATCGGCGGCGTCACCGGCAGCGCGTCGTTGACCGTGGCGGCCGTTGTCGTCAAGGTGGCGACCGTCACCGTGTCGCTCGCGAGCACGACGATCACGGTCGGCCAGACGACGCAGGCCACGGCGACGCTCCGCGATGCGTCGGGGACGGTGCTCACGGGGCGCGCGATCACATGGAGCTCGTCGAACACGAACGTGGCGCGCGTCGACGCGACCAGTGGATTGGTGACGGCCGCCGGCGTCGGCTCGGCCACGATCACGGCGACGAGCGAAGGCATTACCGGAAGCGCAACAATCACAGTGAACGCGCCCGCGGTGGCGCCGACCGCGACGACGAACGACGCCACGAGCGTGTCGACGACCTCGGCGACGCTGCAAGGCACCGTGAACCCGAACGGAAGCACGTCGACGGTGTGGTTCGAGTGGGGCACGAGCACGACGTCCCTCACCGCCACGGGCACGGGAACGAATCCGGCGACCACCGTCACCAATTGGACGGAAAATCTCACCAACTTGCAGCCGTCGACGACGTACACGTACCGCATCGTGGCGCAGAACGCCGGCGGAATCACGCGCGGGGCATTCAAGACGTTCACCACCGGGGCCGTGCAAACCGGACCGACGGGCGATCACACCACGTCGTGGGACGGCGGTGAGAGCGATGAGCCGGTCGCTACGCTCACGGCATCCAACCCGCGCTTCCTCGACAACACGCCGTTCACCCTGACGCAGACGACGACGGTGATCGCGTTCACCGCGCAGCAGTTCACGTCGCAGTTCTGGGTGCTCGATCGCAACAATGCGCAGGCGTTCGTCAACGGGAGCGCGTTCAACGGCTTTCAACTGGCCCCGCTCGGCCAGGCCGGATTGAACTTCGTGACGCTCCCGGCCGGCACGTATTTTCTCGCTGCGCAGCCGAACCAGACCGTGTTCTCGGGCTATAGTAATACTATCTTTATGGAAGTATCATGGGGCACGTTCCCGAAGTGGACGTTCAGCAGCAACGTCCCGCTCGCGCTGTCGGGCGCGAATCCCGGAGCGTGGAAGAGCCAGGGGTTCACGGTGGGGACCAGCGACTACCGCGCCGAGATCGAGACGGAAGGGTCGGACGGGGTGTTCGCGGTGATGACGGCCGCGCAATTCCAGACCTATCAGGCGAAGTACGCGAACGGCTACACGGGCGGCGGCTTCGACGCGATCTTCGCCTGCGGGGGCCAGCAGGGAGGAATCGACCTGGAGATCGAGTGCGAGATGAAGTTGACGCCCGGGAGCTACGTCTTGATCTACATCAACACGAGCAACCGGGTCGCGGGCGGGGCCGGAAACATCAACTTTTACCGGCCGTAGGAGGCGCCCCGATCGTCGCCGCGTGCGACGGACCGCGGACACCGTGCTCGACGCGCTCGCCGCGTCGAGCACGGCCCGAAAACCATGAGTAAGTTTCGGAATGGACCACGTGACATCACCCGGCAATCCCCCGCCCACGTCGAAGGAAAAAAACGCGGTGCAGCGCGAGGTCGGCCGATTGCTCGACGAGCTCGCTCCCGAGAGGACCTCCGCGCACGCGGGCCGTTCGATGGAGGCGATCCAGAGACACCGCACGCCGACCGGCTGCATCCTTCAAGGAGCAAATGCGGCGCTCAGCGTGACGTGGTACGTCGACGCCGCGGAGCGCGGCAGGGTTGGCGAGCTTCAGATCGTGCTGTGGCGCGGGATCGTCTCGCGCCGGGGTTCCGGCAAGACACCGGAGCCGGCGGAAGTGGTCCGGCAGGAAGTGGTGAATCCCGTCGAGCGTCCCACCGACGAGTGCATTTGGCGCTCCGATGACGGAACCGGCTACGACACGACCGGACTGATCGCGCACTGCGTAATGCTCCTCGAGGCGCAGTTGAACAAAGGCGACTAGGATCGAGGCATGACATCCCTTGCGTGTGCGGCACGCACGTTGTGTTTCGCCGCCACCTTCGTGGTTGCGGCAGTTCCACGCGTGACTGACGCGCAGCGAAGCCCCGTCGCGCGTTCGGGAAATCCGATCATTCCCGGCTGGTACGCGGATCCGGAGGCGCACGTGTTCGACGGCGCGTACTGGATCTACCCGACGTACTCCGCGCCCTACGGCCAGCAGACGTTCATGGACGCCTTCTCGTCGAAGGACCTGATCACGTGGGTGAAGCACCCGCACGTGCTCGACACGGCCAACGTCAAATGGGCGCACCGCGCCGTGTGGGCGCCGTCGGTGATCGAGAAGGACGGGTGGTACTATCTCTTCTTCGGCGCGAACGACATTCAGAATGACCAACAAGTCGGCGGCATCGGCGTGGCGCGCGCACGGTCTCCGGCCGGGCCCTTCGTCGACTACATCGGCCATCCGCTGATCGACGCGTTCCACAATGGGGCGCAGCCGATCGATCCGTTCGTATTCAAGGATGCTGATTCGACATATTACATCGTCTATGGCGGCTGGCGGCATTGCAACATCGCCCGGCTGAGCGACGATCTCACGAGCGTCGTGCCGCTGCCCGACGGAACGATGTTCAAGGAGATCACGCCCGCGGGCTACGTCGAAGGCTCGTTCATGCTGCGCAAGGACGGCAAGTACTACTTCATGTGGTCCGAGGGCGGGTGGACGGGACCGAACTACGCGGTGGCCTACGCCATCGGCTCGTCGCCGTTCGGCCCGTTCGAGCGAACGGCCAAGATCCTTCAGCAGGACTCGTCGGTGGCGACCGGCGCGGGCCACCATTCAGTCATACAATCGCCCGCATCGCGGAAATGGTACATCGTGTACCACCGCCGCCCACTCGGCGAGACGGACCCCAACCATCGCGCCGTGAGCATCGACGAGATGCGCTTCGACGACCGCGGCTTCATTCTGCCGGTCAAGATCACGCGCGAGGGCGTACCGGCTGACCCACTCGGACGGACCGAGCACTCCGATTCTTCGTCAGCGCCGCGGCGCTCACCAGCGCCGCGCTAGCCCCGCGCCGATGAACTGCTCGTGCGAGGTCTCGCTGCCAAGACCATGACCGGCTCGAACGTCGACCTGAAAGCGGTCCGTTATGAGAACTGTGAAGCCGCCGTCGACGTCGTTGCCGGACGTACCCGGCCCGCTGCCATGCACGCGGCCGATGGTCAACCCCTCGGCGAAGACTGACACGCGCGGACTCACGGCCCACCAGCCCGCCACGCTCGTCCACGCGCGGGTCGCCCGGCCGGTGCCGGTCTCGATCGCCCCGTAGCCCACGTCCGCGAACAACGAAAATGGGCTCGGCGTCGTCCAGCTGACGGCGACCTTCGCCTCCGGCTGCGCCGCGCCCGCGCTGATGCCGGTGGCGCCGGTGGCGATCGTCGTCGCGCCGAGAAGCGCCGTGTTCGGGATCCACGCATGCACGCTGTCGGGCACCGCGCGGAGATTGACCTTCGCGCCGATCTTCGCGTCCTCGATGCCGCGAACACTCGGCGCGTCGTCGGTCGATCGCGCGGCATAAGAGTTCCCGAATAGACGCAGCTCGGTGCGCGCTCCGACGCCGAATCGAATGAGCGTCTCACCGAACGTCCGGTACTCCGTCGCCGGAGCGCCAAGGGCGGCGCCGACGCGATCGTCGGTGACGCCCGCCTCGAGCTGTACCGCGCGCGCCGGCATCGCCGTCGGCGTGTCCGTGTACCCCGGACGATCGGCAACCACCGGCCCGGGCGCGCCGAACGTGGCGCACGCCGTGAACGCCCACGCGGACAGCCCGCACGCGAGCCAGCCGCGCGATATCGCCTGTCTACAGATACGCCTGCTCACCATGGAGTGATTCATCGAGCCCCAACTCCTCGTCGGCGGTGGTGACCATCACCGGCGTGATCTTGTTGATGATCGCGAGCATGACGTACGTGAAGACAAAGGCGTAGACCGCCGAGCCGATCACCGCCCCCGCTTCCTTCAGGAAGAACGTCGCGTCGCCGTGGACGAGCCCATTCGCGCCGCCATCCGGATTCATCGCGTTGAACGCGAACGCGCCGAGGCAGAGCACGCCGACCACGCCGCCGACGCCGTGCACGCCCCACACGTCGAGGGCGTCATCCCATTGCATCTTGTTCTTGAGGAAAATCGCATAGTAGCACACGATGCTGGCGACGATGCCGATCAGAATCGCCGTCGCGGTGCTCACGTATCCGGCGGCGGGCGTCACCGCCGCGAGGCCGGCGATGGAGCCGGTGAGCAGCCCGACGAATTTCGGCTTTCGCTCGTAGATCCATGCGAGCGTCAACCAGGTGATCGCGGCGAAAGACGCGGCGACGTCGGTGTTGAGAAACGCGAGCGACGTCACGCTGTCGACTTTGAGCTCGCTGCCCGCATTGAACCCGTACCACCCGAACCAGAGCAGCCCCGTGCCGAGTGCGACGAGCGGAATGCTGTGCAGTCCCGTATCGGCGACACGCCGTTTGCCCACGTAGAACACGGCGGCCAACGCCGCGAAACCGGCGGTCGCATGGACGACGATCCCGCCGGCGAAATCGAGCACACCGTTCTGCTGCAGGATGCCGCCTCCCCACACCATGTGCGCGACGGGAAAGTAGACCAGGAGCAGCCACGCCACGAGGAACAACAGATACGCCTTGAACGTCACACGATTGGCGAACGCTCCGGTGATCAGCGCCGGCGTGATCTGGGCGAACATCATTTGATACGCGATGAACACGATCAGCGGAATCGTCGGTGAGCCGGGGAACGGCATCATCGGATCGACGCCGCGAAAGAACGCGAGGTTGAAGTTGCCGATCACGCCGCCAATGTCGGGATTCGTCGCGCTTCCGTGACTGCCGCTGAAGGCCATCGTGTAGCCGCAGACAACCCACAGCACGGTCGTCACGCCCATCGACACGAAACTCTGTATCATGATCGTCAGGACGTTCTTGCGCCCAACGAGACCGCCGTAGAAAAAGGCGAGGCCAGGCGTCATCAGCATGACGAGACTGGTCGAGAGGAGCATGAACGCGGTGTTTCCCGTGTCCCAATGCATCGCTTGTCTCCGGTGGACGAGGAGGGAGGGGTCTGCGGCGACTACCGATGCGACGAACTTCGACTCCACTGCTCCGCCGAAACTACCTGGCTATTGCTCTGTCCGCAGCCCAGGCCCGCACAAAGCCGGCGGCCCGGGGCGGGCGGGCGCACTCGCGGCGACATGGATCGAGTTCCTATATTCCTCGCGGCGTGACGCGAACGGTCTTCCCCTGGAGATCCAAATGATCCGGCCCACGAACTCCGCGGACGATACGCGGCAGGCGACTCCCTCACGGGCCACAGCACGGCGCCGGTTCGAGATCATCCTGATCCGGCCGTCGCACTACGATGACGACGGTTATGTCATCCAGTGGTTCCGGTCGTTGATGCCGTCCAACAGCCTGGCCGTGATGAATGGGCTGCTCGTCGACGCCGCCGAGCGTCACGTGCTTGGTCCGGACGTCGACATCCATGTCATGCCGATGGACGAAGCCAACACGCGCATCAGACCGGACGCATTGATCCGCCGCATCAAGTCCGCGGGCGCCGGCGGATTCGTCGGCCTGGTCGGCGTGCAATCCAACCAGTATCCACGCGCGCTCGACATCGCCCGCCCTTTTCGCGACGCGGGAATCCCCGTCATCCTCGGCGGTTTTCACGTGTCGGGCAGCATGGCGATGGGCGTCGACGAGAGTTTGCAACGCGCGCGCGCGATGGGCATCACGCTCTACGCCGGCGAAGCCGACGGGCGCATCGATGACATCATCATCGCCGCCGCGAAGGGCACGCTCGAACCGGTTTACAATTATCTCAACGATCTGCCGGGCATCAACGGCGCCACGATTCCACATCTGCCCGTCGGCACGGCGAAGCGAACGATCGGCGCGACGATGAGCTTCGACGCCGGCCGCGGCTGTCCGTTCCAGTGCTCGTTCTGCACGATCATCAACGTGCAGGGCCGGAAATCACGCCGGCGCACGCCCGACGACATCGAACAGGTGGTGCGGCGGAATCTCGCGGAGGGCAACGACCGGTTCTTCATCACGGACGACGACTTCGCGCGCAACAAGGACTGGGAGCCGATTCTCGACCGGCTGATCAAGATCCGCAATGAGCCGGGCAATCGCGAGATCACGTACTGGGTCCAGGTCGACACGCAGTGCTACAAGCTGCCGCGCTTCCTCTACAAAGCCGGTCAGGCGCACGTCATCAACATGTTCATCGGTCTGGAGAACATCAATCCGGACAACCTCAAGGCCGCGAACAAGCGACAGAACAAGATTGCCGACTACCGGACGATGATGCTCGACTGCAAGCGCAACGGGTTGGTGACGTGGGGCGGTTACATCATTGGTTTCCCGGGCGACACGAAGGAGTCCGTACTGCGCGACGTCGAGACGATCAAGCGCGAATTGCCGATCGATCTGCTGGAATTCTTCTTCCTGACGCCGCTGCCGGGTTCGGCCGATCACCAGCGACTGGCGAAGGCCGGCGTGCGCATGGACGAGGACCTGAACAAGTACGATCTCAATCATGCGCTGACGGATCATCCCAAGATGTCGAAAGCCGAATGGGAAGAGACGTATCGGGCGGCGTGGCGCAGCTACTACACGAAGGAGCACTGCCGGACGATCATGCGGCGCGCCGCGGCGAGGGGCGTGCATCCCAATCGCGTGTTTCTGCCGCTCACGTCGTTCTATCACGCGGTGATGTTCGAGGGGATTCATCCACTCGAGGGCGGCATTCTCCGGCGGAAAGTCCGCAAGGATCGACGGCCCGGCTTGCCGATCGAGAACCCCATCCTGTTCCACGCGAAGCGTTGGCCCAGACAGCTCGCCGTGAGCTTGCGCTTCGGACTCCGGTTTCTTCACATGGCGTGGATGGGCCGGCGCATCATGCTCCACCCGCGGATGTTCGACTACATGGATCAGGCGTTGGCGCCGATGGACGAGTCGCCGGACGTCGAGCAGCAGACGGTGGAGACATTCGAGCCGAGCCTGCCGGACGTAGCGCCCGGCGTCGAACGAGTGGCGAGCGTGCTGCCCGCCTGAGCGCGTCGCCTACTCCACCCTTGCTGGCCCTGGTGGCGCATGTGATTCGTGCCCCTCAGCCGCTCCTCTCAGCCGCTGATTTCGGAATCCGGATCGTGAACGTCGTACCGGCTTCCGCGGTGGATTCCATGTCGAGCGTGCCGTGGTGTCCCTCGACAATTTTGTCGACGATGAACAGCCCGAGCCCCAGATGCCGCCGGTCGCGAGTTCCGGTGACACCGCGGCCGATGCCCGCGAACAATCGGCTCACCTTCTCAGCCGGAATCGGCGGGCCCCCGTTGTGTACCGAAATGACTGCTTCACGTTCGTCGCCGCGCGCGGCAACACAGATTGGGGCATTGGCATCGCCGTGCTGCACGGCGTTCGCGACCAGGTTCGTGAGCGCCTGCGCGAGTCGCGCTCGATCCCACGAACCCGTCAACACTCCGCTCCGCTGTGTCTCGATTCGCGCATTGGGGTAGGACGCTCGGATTTCATCGGCAACTTCGCCGACCACATCGCCCAGGTCCATAGCGGCGGGTGTGATTGGCATTCCATCGCCGAGCCGGCTCAAGGCTAGATCGAGCAAGTCTTCAACGAGCCGGCTCATTCGGCGTTCGGCGCTTTCAACGGCTCGAACGAGCGTTGTTTGTTCGGCGTCGAGAACGCTGGACTCGAGCAGAAAGGCTGCCGACGTCGCAATGGCGCCAAGCGGATTTCGGAGGTCGTGTCCGAGCACGGCCAGGAAACGCTCTCTCGTTTCGTCGCTCGCCTTCGAATAGCGCGCGAGGGACTCGGCGATCGCTTGATCGATCGCTTCGTTGAAGCGAACGAGATCGTCGAGCTCCGCCTGACCGAATCCGTCCTGCTGCGCCGTCCAGAGTCGCGTGACGCTCGCCCGTAACGCGCGAAACTCGGCGACCATCTGTCCGACGGTAAACCCGCTTGCCGCGCGCCCATACCCGTGCTCGGCGGCGGCAGAAAGCGTTGCTCGTCGTTCGGCCGGTGCCAGCCCCTTGGACTTCTCGGTCTGCTCGCGTGCCGTCTGCGGAGTTTCCAGATCGGCCGCGATTACGTCGAGCATCGCTCGCGCGTGATCGCGGAGCCCGACGACGCTCATCGACTCGCCGAGCGGCAGCGCGCGGGCAAATGTTTCCCATTCCGTGAGGATGCGGCTGCTGTGCTGACGGATGAAACTTGATAGGTTTGGCATTCTAATACTGGAACAATGCGCCGTCGGGCGCGTCTGTGGAACCAGCGGTCTGTGCTGTTGCGCGTGCAGCGGCTATATTACGACAATAGCTGGTGAGCGGCGTCGCTCGCTCCCTTTGGCCTTCGTGCGCCGCGTCGTCGCGCCGGATCCCCGAGCCCCTTGGTCAGCCTGCTCGTGGACAAGCCGGAGGCCCCATGAACGACGCACGAAACGCGACCTCGTCGCTCCGCGCATGAGCAATACCCAACCGTTCGGCTCGCACTCGACCGTGCGCTCGCCAACGGCGACGCCGGCGCAGGTGGCGTGCGAGGCCGCGCCGTTTCCCGTGAAGACACCGGCGAACCCGATCGAAACATTGTTTCCCGATTGGCGGCAGCGGTTGGGCCGCAATCTGTCACGGCGCAGCGACAGCCGTTGGGAACCGCTGACATGGGTGCACCCCGCGGACGAGTAGCAGATCCCCAACCAGGACCGATCATGACCGTACACGAATTCGACGAGTACCGCGACACGCCGCTGTGGGCGGCGGTCGAGGCCACGCTGACCGAATTGGTGGCGTCGCGCGAAGTCGCAGTAAACACCGCGCCGGCGTACGTGATCGGGTATCTGTGTCAGGAGCTCGTCGCGAAGAAACTTGTCGCGCTGAGTGCCATTCAGAAATGATCGTCGCACGACGGCGCCTCGAAGCCTCACTTCTCCCGCGCCGCCTATGCCGTTCCGTGACGGGGTTGCGTCCGCTGAGCTGAACCATTCGCCGCAGCCGCCGCCAACAAATTCGCCATCGGCTCGTCCCGCGAGCCATACCGCGCCCACCCTTCGGCAGTCGACTCATAGCGATAATCGGTCATCGTCAGATCGGCGCCGCGATCGATGAGAAATCTGACCGCGGCATCGTTCCCCTGAATCGCCGCTTCGTGCAGGATGCTCGCCGGCTCGTGCGTCGCCCAATCCGTGTTGACGTCGGCGCCGCGCTCCAGGAGGAACGTCGCGATGTCGAAGTGCCGATTCAACACCGCCCACGCAAGCGCGACGTCCAGGACCTGCTGCGTCGTCGGCGGTCCCCAGTGAAGATCGGCGCGGGGGAATTGCGGATCGCTGGCCGGGTAGTGGTGCGCGAGCGCTCCAAGAGCGGGGTGGCCGCCCGCGTCGAACCAGCCCGCCACCGCCGCGGCATCGCCGAGGCCGGCGGCGTGCGGCAAGTCATTCGGCAGCGGCCAGATGCGCGTCAGCAGAGGAACGATATGCGCATTTCCATATGAGAGTGCTTGTATGATGTGCGTCGAGCGCGGTGGTGGATCGGCGCGCAGGATCGCCGGATCGCGCTCGAGCAGCGCCGCGATGAACGTCTCGCGGTCCTTCTCGTAGCAGGCGGGCAGCATCAATTCCGCCTGGACATGAATGAACGACGGTTGGAGCACCCACGATTCATCGTCCAGCCAGCGGCGAAACGTGGACAGATCGCCGCGATCGCGTGCGCGCGCCAATTGTAGAACGACGAATGTCTCCCACGGCACCATCTGCGGATCCTGCCACAGGAGGCTCGGCTGCCGCTCCAGAAAATCGACGAAGGCCTGCCGGCCGTCGCCTGAATGCCAGCGGTCGATGCGACGACCAAGCTCCGGATCGAGCGCGATCGCGCGTTCGAGCAGCCGCCGCGCGACGCCTGTATGCCTGAAACGGCACGCCGTCATGAGCGCCTGATGAATGCGAGTTTGCTCATTGGCGACTTCCTCTGCGCGACTCGGTCCGCGCGACTCCTCGAGCAGCGCGCGCACCATCGCATCATCGCCGAGCGCGGCGAGAACTTGCAGCGTTTGCGGCAGCGCGTTTCTTCGCGCGAGCAAATGGAGCATGCCCGACGCGCCCGTCTTGATCACGTCCTCCCACGTCGTGCGTTCGACGACCGCGCCGGCGTCGATCAGAATCTCGGCCGCGGTCGGTCGCGTGTACGTGCGCTCGCGCTCCGGATCCGAGCAATCCATGGCGTAGGAGGTCGTGGCGTCGAGCAGCGACTGACCCGTCTCGTCGCGCCACGAAATGAGCACCGGGTAATCCGCCAACAGCGTCCGCAGGCGCTCGTGATTCTCGTCGTGAATCGCCACCCGTGCCTGCGACACAGCCCAATCGATCTCACCGCCAATGCGTTTCTGCACCTCGGCCGAGAGCGCGGGCCAGCCGGCGAACCCGTACTCGCGCGCGATGACGAGCTGCGCGTCGCGATTCGAGAGTGGGAGCTCGGCTCCCGGCATCTGCGCGTGGATGCGGGCGATCGCTTCGCCGTGCCCGGCGGCGGCGTCGCGGGCGAGTCGCTTGGCTTGTTTGCGCAGCGAGTCGAGCGACGGACGCGCGGGTAGATCTCGTGCGTGGGACATAGCGCCTCCTTTCACGAAACGCCTGTACCCGCTGACGAATCAGGCTGAAAGAAGGTGCACGGCACCGCATTTCAGAACTGTGACAGGTGGGAATGCTTCCCTGGCCGCGGGTCGGAGGCGCCCTGTCAGGCGCGCTGCCACGGAGTATCGCGGCGGCCGGCGCCGGTGTCAAACGCGAGAGCGTTCGCTACGCGTCAGAGTCGCGACGTGAGCGGCAGGAGGCTCACTACCCGGGTACCGGGCCAGTCCGGTGTCACCTCTCTAACTTCCGACGCAGTCGACTCACCACCGGACTTCGCATGCTCGACACCGTCCGCCGCGACCTGTCATACACCGCGCGTACGCTGCGCCGCTCGCCGACGTTCAGCGTCACCGTGGTGCTCATCCTGGGCCTCGCGATCGGCATGTCCAGCGCGATGTTCACCGTCTTCCGCGCCGTGCTCCTCGAACGCCTGCCGGTTCAGCAGCAGGACCGGATCGTCGAGCTCTCGGGCGTCGCCGGCGGCGCCGCGAGCGAGGTGCCGATCCTTCCGTCGCAGCTTCGCCGCCTGCGCGATCAATCGCGAACCCTGCAAGCCGCCGCGGGCATGGCGCACTGGCGCGTCTTCGCCGACGCGTTGCTCGACGGCGACCGGCGGCTCTCGCTTCGCGAGGCCGTCGTCACCGACCAGTTCTTCAACGTGCTCGGCGCCAGACCCGCGGCGGGCAGACTCTTTCACACCGGCGACGCCGTGCAGTGGGGCGCAGCCATCACCGGTCGCGCACCGGTGGCCGTCCTGAGCCACGCGGCATGGATGCGGTATTTCGGCGGCGATCCATCGATCCTCGGCCGCAGCATCCGCTCACCGAAGATGAACTGGACGATGACGATCGTCGGCGTCGCGCCGCCAGGCCTCGATTATCCGCGCGGCGTCGAGTACTGGGTTGCCGCCGACTACGGAAGTCTGGACGTCGTCGCTCGGCTCGCTCCCAATGCCACGCCGGAAACCGCGCGGCAGGAATTTCAAGCGTTCCTGGCCCACGATCCCGACGTCGCAAAGTACGAAGGCGGCAGCGCGCTCGGCGCGCAGGTGCATACGCTCACGCAGATGGTGATTGGCGACGCACGCCCCGCGCTTCTCGCACTCGGCGCGGCGGTCGCGCTGCTCCTCGTGCTCGCGTGCACCAACATCGGCAACCTCCTGCTGCTGCGGGCCGCGAGCCGAGTTCGAGAGATGGCCGTTCGGCGCGCGCTTGGCGCGTCGGCGGCGGACCTCGTGCGTCAGTTGCTCTGCGAGAGCGTGCTGCTCGCGCTCGCCGGCGGAACACTCGGTGTGCTCCTCGCACGCGTGCTGCTCGACGCGCTCGTGCGACTCGCGCCGACGGGCCTGCCGCGCACCGATCTCATTACGGTCGCCGGAACGCCGCTGCTCGCCGGTGCCGTCGTCACGGCTGCTACAGCCGTGCTGTTCGGCGCGATTCCGGCATTCGTCGCGGTACGCTTCGATCTCTCGTCGCCGCTGCGCTCGGATACGCGCTCGGGCACGGAGGGACGGCGACTGAGAAGAGTACGGCAGGCGCTCGTCGCGTCGCAGATCGCGCTCGCGATGATCGTGCTCGCCGGTGCGGGGCTGCTCGTCCGCAGCCTCGCGCGCCTGACGGCGCTCGACCTGGGTTATGAGACTGCTCATGTAACAATGCTCAATTTCTCGCTCCCGTGGGTACAGTACGCCGGCGATTGCAAACCCGCGGGAACGCTGACCGCGGCCGATAGCGTGCGATGGAACCGGTGCTACTCGACAACGAACTACACCGCGCACGAGCGCGTGATGACGAATCTGCGCGCCGTACCGGGCGTCGAGGCCGTCTCGCCGGAGGCGGTGCCTCCCTTCCTCGGAACCAATGTCTGGGAGGGCCGCTTCGCCGCGCAGGAGCAGACCACCGCGGAGTCGAAGGCGAACCCGTGGTTTGGTTTTGACGCGGTGGGGCCGGAGTTCTTCCGCGCGCTGGGCGCCCCGATCGTCGCCGGCCGAGCGTTCACGGACGCCGATAACGAGGATGCGCCGCGCGTCGCCGTGATCACCGAGCGAGTCGCCAAGCAGCTCTGGCCGAATCAGTCGTACCAGTCGGTCGTCGGCAAACGCCTTCGTGAGAGCGAAGATCAAACGCCGGATTCGCTCATCACCGTCGTCGGCGTCGCGCGCGACTTTCACTACCGCCAGCATCGAGAGAGCACGCCGACGGTGTTCAGACCATATCGGCAGGTGCTCGCGCAGGGCTATCTCGTCGTGCGCACGCACGGCTCCGGTGTGTCCGCCAGCGCGATGCGCCGCGCGGTGGAAGACGCCGGCGGCGGCGCGACCTTCATCCGCGCGGAGTCGATGGACGATCTCATCGCGCCGCAGCTCGCGACGCCGAAGTTCGACGCACTGCTGCTCTCGATCTTCGCGCTCGCGGCCGTCGTGCTCGCGGCAGTCGGCCTCTATGGAATCATGGCGTCCGCCGTCGCGCAGCAGCAGCGCGAGCTCGGCATCCGCATGGCACTCGGCGCGACGTCGAACGGCGTGCGCAACATGGTGTTGCGGCAAGCATTCACGGTCGCGGGCGCCGGAACGATTGTCGGCCTTGCCGGCGCGTTGGTTGGCTCACGCCTGTTAACGTCGATGTTGTTCGGCGTCACGCCGTTCGATCCGCCGACGCTCGCCGGTGTATCGCTGCTCCTGCTCGCGATCGCGGCGGTGGCGGCCTACATCCCGGCGCGACGTGCAACGACGATCGACCCGGCGAGAGCCTTACGGGCCGAGTGAGCGTTCATCGACCGCGAACCTGCCAAGGACCTCGACCAGCTCGTCCGGGTCGATCGGCTTCGCGAGATGCAGTGCGAATCCCGACGCCTCGCTGCGCGCTCGATCCTGCGCCTGGCTGTACCCACTCAGCGCAATCAGCACGGGCGATGAATCGCCGAGACGCGATCGCAGCTCGCGCGCGAGGGCGTAGCCGTCCATGCCCGGGAGTCCGATGTCGAGAATCGCAATCTGCGGACGGAAGACTTCCGCCACCGCGAGCGCGTTGATCGGGTCGAGCGCGGCGCGCACCTCGAACCCCATCGAGCCGAGCAACCTCGAGAGTCCGTTCGCGACGTCGCGATGATCGTCGACGAGCAGTATGCGCGCCGTGGTCGGACGTTTGGCGTGAACATGTGCCAGCGGCGGTTCTGCCATGGGCTTGGGTTCCTGCGTCGCCGCGGGCAATCGCACGACGAACTCGCTGCCGCGGCCGGGTCCGTCGCTGTGCGCGGTCACCGTGCCGCCGTGCAACTCGGTGAGCCTGCGCACGAGCGACAGCCCGATGCCGAGCCCACCTTGTGAGCGATCCGAACTGCGCGCGCCCTGCACGAACGTCTCGAACAATTCGGGCAACAGCTCCCGATCGATGCCGGCACCCGTGTCGCGAACGCGCACGACGACGGAATCACCCTCGCGCACGCCGGCGATGGAGATCTTTCCGGCGAACGGCGTGTAGCGCGCGGCGTTCGAGAGCAGATTGTCGAAGACCTGCGTGAGCCGCACTTCGTCACCCTCGATCGCGAGTCCGTCGGCTGGGACCGAGATCTCGAGATCGTGGTGGCGCTCCTCGACGAGTGGCGCGGTCGCCGCGACCGCGCGCGCGATGACGGTCGAGAGCTCCAGGCGAGTCATCGCCAGCGTCACCCGGCCTCGCGCCACGCGCGACACGTCGAGCAGGTCGTCGACGAGGCGAACGAGGTGCTTCACCTGGCGGACGATCACGTCGAGATCGTGACGCGCCTCGGCGTCGACCCGATGCTCGAGCAGGCGTGCCGAAGTCAGAATCGGCGTGAGCGGATTGCGCAGCTCGTGCGAGAGCAGCGCCAGGAATTCATCCTTGCTGCGATCCGCGCGCCGCAGCGCCGCCTCGGCGTTCTTCAGGCGCGTGACGTCGACGAACGCGCCGATGGCGCCGCGCGGAGTGCCGTCAGGATCGCGCAGCGCGATCGCGTTCCCGTAGAGATGCGTGACCTGGCCGTCGTCGAAGCGCAGCTCCTCTTCGTAATCTCTCTAATCGCGCCCACGAGCGGCGCGCTGCAACGGCAGTTCGTCGGGAGAAAGCTCGGCACCATTCGCCCAGACGGAGAAAGGCCATGCGGGCACGGCGTCGGCCGCGCTCCTCGACAGATTCTCTCCCATCGGCATGCGGAGTGTTTCATGGCCGGCGCGATTACCGTGAATCTCCCGGCAGTCCGGATCGCGCGCGATCCACACGGCCGCGGGTACCGCGTCCATCAAGGCCGCGATCTCGTCGGCGCGGGCGAGCGCACGCCGTTCGCTCTTGCGCAGCGCATCCTCGCCCGCGCGCTGATCGGTAACGTCGGTGGACGCCTTCACGAAACACGGCTCGCCGTCGATCTCGATGCGAGCGCTGGACAGCAGCACCTTGATGACTCTTCCCTGCTTCGTGTGAAGCGTCGTCTCGACGCTGTGCTGGGTCGTCGCACCCGGAGACGCGATGAACGCCGCTCGATCCGCGGCGCTCCAGATGCCTAGATCGATCGAGGATCTCCCGACGACGTCGTCGCGCTGAAACCCCGTGAGCCGAAGAAATGCGTCGTTGACGTCGAAGAACACGCCGTCGCTCTGGCGCGTGATCGCCAGCGGTTGCGGACTCAAATGAAAGACCGTCTCGAATTTTCGCTCGGACGCGCGCAACGCATCTTCAGCCGCGCGGCGGTCGTGCATGTCGAAGGCCGCCGCGAGCCAGCGCGTTACCGTGCCGTTACCGTCTCGGACCGGCGCGATGCGCCCGACGTGCCAGCGGTATTCGCCGTCCGCGGTTCGAATGCGGTACTCGATCTCGGTCGGCTCGGCCGTTGCCAGCGCGTGGTCCCAGCGTCGCGCCAGCTCGTCGCGATCGTCGGGATGGACAACGATGAGCGCGCCCTTGCCGTTGAGCGTCTCGTCTTCAGTAAGGCCCGTCAGCTCGAACCAGCGGTCGTTCACCCACTCCAACTGGCCGTGCGCATCGCACGTCCAGATGATTTGTGGCAACGCGTTCGCCAACGCACGATCAGCCGCATGGCTGTGCGTCCGCGCGTGCACGTGACCCTTCCCGCGTTCCGAAGTTCGAGTCGTTGACGGCACCCCGAGTGGGCACGAGTTGGGTTGAGTATGCGACCGGGTACCGGCGATCGCCAGATCCAACGCCTGTCAATCGAGCGTGCCTACACCGCCCTATTCCACCCGAAGCGTCGTCGCCGGCTCGACGCGCGCCGCCCGGCGCGCCGGAATCCACGTTGCCGCCGCGGCGACCGCGAGCAGCAGCAACGCGATCGCGATGCCGATCAGGTATGGATTCACCTCGGGCGCTATCACAATTCCCTGATTGAGCCCGATCTCGAGCGCCACGACGCTGAGTGGCAGCCCGAGTGCCAGCGCCGCGACACTCACGCGGACGCCCGAGGCGAGAAACATGCGCGCCACCTGCATGGGCTGCGCACCGAGCGCGATCCGAATGCCGATCTCGCGCGTCCGCTGGCGCACCGCGAGTGAAACGATTCCGTAAAGACCGAGCGACGCCAGCAGCATCGCGAGCACACCGCCGGCGCCGGCCAGCCCCGTCTGCTGCAGCATGTCCCGGTAGTCGCGCTCATCCGATTGCGCCAGCGTCATCATCGACGTCACGGGCAGCGACGGCGCGCGAGCACGCACGAAGCGTTGCAGCTCAGGCTCGAAGGGCGCCGCGGGACCGCGCGTGCGCACGAGCACGCGATCGTGCCGCCACTGCTTGCCGCGCGCCGTGTACACGCGCACCGGCTTGTCGCCACGTGCGGCGCCGCCGTTCCACGTCATGCCCGGCGCGCTGCTCGTTGCGTCATACACGCCGACCACGGTCATCGTGATGGAGTCCTGCTTCCACCCGGGCAGCGGCGGCGAGACCAGCGTGCGTCCAACCGGATTCGACTCCGTCCACAACTTCCGCGCGAGATCGCTTCCGATCACGACGGGATAGGCCAGCGACATCGGGAGCGTATCCGCGAACGAGACGTCGCGGCCAAAGACGATCGGTACGTCGACCGCCGAAAACCATCCCGGCGCCGAGCCCTCGAGCGTCACGACCGTTGGCACCGTATCAGTTTGTGCATGACGCACGCGACGATCGGGCGCGAACACGCCGCGAATGGCGAAGCCGGTGACTTCGGGAACTGCATTCACAACCTCAGGCCGTTCGGCAATGCGCGGCACGAGCGAGTCGACCGCTTCCGCGCGCTGGCCCGGCGCGCCGGACGCCAGCGGATGAAAATTGATCGCGACGACACGCCGGCTCATCTCCGGCGCCAGCGGCTGATACTCGGCGATCACCAGCGAAAGCATCGTGCCGAGGAACACGAGCAGCGGCTGCGAGAGCGCGATCTGCGCGACGACGAAGCCGCGCTGCAGCCGGCCGCGTCCACTCACCGCGGTGCCCGAGTCGCGCAGCGCGTTCGCGACGTCGCCGCGGGTCGCGTGCAGCGCGGGCGACAGACCGAACAGCACGCCGGTGGCAACCGCCAGCACGAGCACGAACGCGAACGTGACAGCGTCGGGTGTGACGTCCACGCCGTTGATTTCAGTTTTCTGATTGTAGAGCAGCGCGATCCAGGCGAATGTCAGCCCGATCGCGCCTCCGGCGAGCGCGAGAATCGTCGATTCGGTGATCAGCTGCCGCAAGACCCGCGCACGCGATGCGCCGAGCGAGAGGCGCACGGCGATCTCGTGCCGCCGTCCGACGGCGGCGGCGACCATCAACGAGCTGATGTTCGTGCACGCGATGAGCAGGATGAGGACGCCCACCGTGATGATCATCGTGGTCGCCATCACCATCTCGTTATGATCTTTCCCGGGCGCCACCTCCTGCATGCCGAAGACCGAGGCCGTGCGCGCCATTCCAACGCGTGTCGCGGAATCGGGAAGCGATGCCGTGATCACCTGGCGCGTAAACGCGGCGGCGCGGTCGCGCGACACTTGCGGTGCGAGTTGCGCGACAGCCGAGAGCACCGCGTCGTCGGTCAGCCATCGAACCGGCGCATGCGCGATGCTCGCCCGAGCACTCACCGGAATCCACAGCTCGGGTTCGTTCATGTTGCGCAGCGCGCCCTGAAATCGCGGCGGCGCGACGCCGGCGACGTACACCGGAATTTCGTTCACGATGATCCGCCGCCCCACCGCGGCGGCAGCGCTGCCGTACAGCGTATCCGCCATGGCATACGACATCACGGCGGTCAAGTCCGGCGTATCGCGCACATCAGTGCGTTGCGCGAGTCCCGGTCCGGCGACGATCGTGACGCCCAGCGCGTGGAAATAGTTCGGTGTCACGAACTGCATCTGCATGCTGCGAGCGGCGGATGCGATCGTGCTGTCGGCGCCCAGCACGACTTCGTCTTCCGTCCACGCGGCGACGTCATGGAAGATGTCTCGACGTTCGGCAAGCGCGGTGATCTCCGCGTACGTGAAGAGCCGCGGCTGCCACTGCGCGGTGGGCGTTGCGCGCTCCTGCGACCACACCCGGACTTGATCCGCGTTCGGCGAGACGCCCGGCGCGGGCCGGAAGAACTGCGATTGAATCAGCGAGAAAATCAGCGCGTTGGCGCCGGTGCCGAGCGCGAGGACGGTAACGATGATCGCGGTCGTGGCCTTGTGACGCGCGAAGTAGCGGTGCGCGAACCGCGCGTCGGCGAGCACATCGTGAGCCCAGCGCCCGCCGCGTACATCGCGCGCCTGTTCCTGAAGCACGCCGACGTTGCCGAATTCGCGTTCCGCGGCGCGCCGCGCGTCTTCCTGCGACATGCCGCGGGCGGCGAAGCGCTCGGTGGCGCGCTCGAGATGCTCCGCCATCTCGCTCTGCATGTCACGCTCGAGCGCGCGGCGCGCGACGAGCGCGCGAATGCGCCGCATTGCCCATCCAATCGGATTCACTGAAACCTCGGCGCGACGGTCAGGTAGTCTTGAGAATGGCGCCCAGCGCGCCGGAGAATCGCGCCCACTGCTCGCGCTGATCGGCGAGGTGTCTGCGGCCGGCGGCCGTGAGCGAGTACACCTTGGCGCGGCGCCCCTTGGGCGTTGCGCACCACTCGGCCTTGATCAAACCACGCTCCTCGAGACGATAGAGCGCGGGATAGAGCGAGCCGGCATTCACTTGCAGCACGTCACTCGAAACCGCCTGAATGCGCAAACTCAGGTCGTAGCCGTTGGTCGGCTCGGCGCGGAGCATCTGGAGGACGATGAGATCGAGAGTGCCTTGCAGAAGCGAGGCATGGGCGGGAGGCATTTTTCGCTAGACCGTCTAGTGGTGGAACCAATCTGTGATCCGTCCACTAGAACGTCAAGTGGAGAATTGAATGGTGGGCACTTCGGTGTGCATATTGAAGCCATCCTCTCTTCCTCTTCGGCCCGCCCCATGCCGCCCAAGAAAGCCCCACGCAAGATGCCGGTCTTCAGCAAGCCCGCCGCCGCCACGCTCGACGCATTCGAGCGCGCCACGGGAAGCGTCGAGCGTGCCGAGCGCCGAACGATGTTCGGCTATCCGTCGCTCTTCCTCGGCGGCAACATGATGGCGTGCGTGTTTCAGGACCGCATCATGGTGCGTTTGTCCGAGGCCGATCGCGCGGCGGCGATGAAAATTCCCGGCGCGAAGCCATTCGAGCCGTCGCCCGGTCGCGCGATGAAGGAGTACGTGGATTTTCCGCGCGCGGTGATCGACGATCCCGGGGCGCTCGCGAACTGGTTTGGTCGCGCGGCCCGTTACGTCGGGACGCTGCCGGCGAAAGCTGCGAAGTCGCCGAAGAAGAAAGCGGCGAAGAAACGCTAGTCCGTCATCTCGCCACGACGCGAATGACACCCTTGTACGTTCGCGCCGTCACACGCGACGCACCGTCGCCGACGTCGAATGTCATCGGCCGATTGCCGGCCGCGGTGGGCATCGACGTCACCCCGCCCGCCTCGATGTGCCCCTCGATGCTCGACAGTGTCATTCGCGCCGACGCGGTGCGCGGCAGGTTCAGCTCGATCGCACCCGAGTGCGTCGACATGTCGAGCACCGCGCCGCGTGCCGGCGACGCCGTGTAGCGAATGTCGCCGCGGACCGTCGCCAACTGTCCACGCTTCACCGACGAGGTCGCGATCACGAGCGGGCCTGTGATGGTCGATGCATCGACGTCTTCCGGTGCGCCGGCAACGACGAGACGTCCATCACCCGTCCGCGCACGCACCCACGGCGTCACCGCGCTCAACTCGATCGCGCCGCTCATCGAGAGCGCATCCAACGAGGTCGCGGTGCCGGCGAGCGCGATGTCGCCCGACACGGTGTAAAACCATCCCGATACGTCACGTGCCGAGATGGATGCACTCACCGTGCGCGCGGCGACGCGGGCGCCGCGCGGCAGGTAGACCGTCAGGTCCGCCGACGTGACCGCGGTCCCTCCGTTGTGGTCCTCGACCCCGAACTTTAGAGAACTGGAATCGCCGCCGAGATAGAACTGTCCGGCGCGCACGCGGCCGCGAATCACGAGCGAGTCTTTGTCCCAGCCGACGAACCGCACCGAACCGGCGTCGTAAAAGACCTTGAGCTGGGCGTCCGCCCGGACGCGGCGCGCGCGCACCACCGGACCGTCGCCTTGTTGCGCACGGCCGGCGGCCGGCACGAGCAATGCCAGCGCGAGCGCGGTCGCGATGCGCGCGCTACCCCGCATTACCAACTCTCTGAAGTACGTCCACCTTCCGCCGATACGACTGCGCGAGCAATTGCCGCAGCGCAGAATTCCGCGGATCGCGCGCGACCGCATCCTGCAGCTCGGCGATGGCCGAGTCGACGACCGCGAGGTCGTGGTCGATGGCGCGCACGGCGTCGGGGCGCAGCATCGCGCGCTGCAGCTCGAGCTGCGCCAGGAGCGCCTGCGCTTCGTCCTGGTACAGGCGAACGGAATCCGATGCGGCCGTGAGTTGTACGTCATTCGTCGAGGCGGACACCACAGGCTGCTGCGCGGTGTGGCGGCGAAGCGCGAAACCCGCGACTCCAACGCCTACGAGAAGCATCGCGGCGGCAGCGACGGGCCATCCCACCCGGCGCGGGCGTTCGGCCTCGCCAACCGCGATCGACGCTACCTTCGCCGTGTCGATACGCGTCCGAATCTCCGGCCACAATGAGGCCACCTCGCCTTCGTCCATCGTCTTCAACGCCCGAGCCTCCGTCACCAGTCGCTTGAGTCGCGCGACGTCGTCGGCGCACGCCGCGCAGGCCGCCAGATGCGCGGCGACATCGGCCGACGCGTCGCCGGCCAAACCTTCGGCAACCATTTGCCGCTCTGCTTCCGTCAGATGCCGAGTGTCGTGTGTCATGATCCAAGCACCTTCAGCATGGCACGCCGAGCACGCCACAGCTGCACGCGCGCCGTCGCCGCGGAAATTCCGAGCATCGCCGCGATTTCATCATGGCTGTAACCGTACACGTCATAGAGCAGATAGATTTGTCGCGAGCCGTGCGGCAACCGCGACAGCGCCGTTTCGATATCCATGCGCGCGTCGCTCGACGCGCCCGCCTCGTGCCGTGTCGGGATGAGCGACACCTCGTCGATCGTCGCCAGCGGTCGCCGCTTGTCGCTTCGCAACCGCTCGAGCACCACGTTCACCGCCAGCCGATGCAGCCACGTGCCGAACGCGCTCTGTCCGCGAAACGACGCGAGTCGTTCCCAGGCGCGCACGAACACGTCCTGCACGAGCTCGCGCGCCGCCTGGTTGTCGCCGGTCATGCGCCGGCACAGCGCGAGCACCATACTCGCGTGCGCGTGGTACAGCGACTCGAACGCCGCAACGTCCCCGCGCTGCGCACGCTTCACCACCTCGCGCTCGTCGTGCGTCAACTCATTCCGCCCAACATGAAGTAAGGTCTGCATTCGAACTGTTGGACGGTGCCGGGGGTCGAAACGCTTACACGCCGGGTCCCTTGTCGATTTCCCAGCTGCCGGTCCGTTCGCTTTCCGGCGTACCGGCGCGATACATGATCACGTTGGCCTTCTCGAGGGTGATCAGCCCGCCGCCGAGCATCTTGTCCAGCTCCGGGAGAATGGCCTGAATCTTCTCGTCGGTCTCGACGCACTCGATGACGATCGGCATGTCCGACGAAAGATCGGCGAAACGATCGGTGTGCAGCGTCGAGCTGGCGCCAAAGCCCATGATGCCGCGAAACACGGTGGCGCCGGCGTAGTGCCGCGACCGCAGCAGCTCGACGATCTGCCGATACGTCGGCTTGCCCTCGAAGCGGTCCGACTCGCCGATGTGAACGCGCATCAAGACGCGCTCGCCCTTGAAACCGTGCACGATTCACCGCTCCCCGCGTCAGCCCTCGGCGCGCATGGTCACGACATAGTTGGCGGCGGCGAAGCCAATGGCCACCGCAATGAGACTCAGCAGCACGCTGCCCGCGACATACAAACCGGCGCGGCCATACTCGCGATCCTGCACCAACATCAACGTGTCGTAGCTGAACGTCGAAAATGTGGTGTAGCCGCCGCAGAATCCCGTCGTGAGAAAGAGCCGCAGCTCCTCGCTCACCGCACCGGACTGCAGCGAATAGCGAAGCAGGAAGCCCAGGAGCAGGCTCCCCGTCACGTTGATGACAAAGGTGCCGAACGGAAAATCAGCGCCGGCGCGTTGCTGGATCATTCCGCCCAGGAAGTAGCGCGCCACGCCGCCCGTCGCGGCGCCGATCGCGACTGCCCACAAGTTTCGCATGCCGATAAGGAAACGCCGTCAAGACGGTTGGGCCAGACGTCAACCCGTCGTCACTTCGCCAGCGCGTGGTTGGTGAACGCTTTCTCCAACGTGACCTCGCGCACTACACACGGCGCCAACCACGAGGGCACGGCAACCGCGTGATCCACATGCTCCAGCTCGACCTCGGCCAGCCACAGATCCGGGCGATCGAGGAATTCGTCGATCTCCCACCTCAGGTCGCCGTCCCGAACGTAGTAGCGCCGTTTGCGGACGCGTGCGCCCCGCGTGAGCGGCCACACCGCCTCGAAGAACTGGATGGTTGTTTCCTCTTCCGCCTCGAAGCGCTCGAGTCCGGAGCCGGCCTTGACCGTGCGAAAGTACGTCATGGCACCGCGCGCGTCCTTTATGCGCCGCACGCGCTCGTTGATGCGCGCGCCGGGCAAATATCCCTGATCGATCTCCACGGAATTCGCATCGTCGAGCCGTGTCGGGCGGCCAGTGAGCAAATACTTTCGCTCGATTTCGCGATCCTGGGAGTGGTGGGCCGGCATTTGCGGATTCTATTCAAGTACCCTGGCAGCCTCAACCGCAATTGTTCTGCTCGGCATTGCCCTTGCCTTCTTCGTGGGCGCCCATGCCCGCCCCAACGACGCATAGTACGACGTTCACGCCGCGCCCCGGACCCGGTCCCGAGGCGCTCGACGCGTTGCACCTGAGGCTCGACACGCTCGAGCGTCAATCCGGTGCGCGCGCGCTCGCGGTCGCCGTCTACGATACCGAGACTCAAGCCAGTTTCCGGCGCCACGCCGACCGCTGGTTCCATGCCGCCAGCACGATCAAGGTCGCGATCCTGCTCGGCGTCTACGCCTCCATTCATCACGGCTGGCTGCTGCCCCACTCGCGGCTGCACGTTCGCAACCGCTTCATGAGCGCGGTGGACGGCCATCCTTTTCGCGTGGCCGCCGACCGCGACGCGAACTCCGAGGTCCACGACTCGATCGGCAAGATGATGCGCGTCTCGGAGCTGGCGCTGCACATGATCGCGACGAGCAGCAACCTCGCGACGAATCTGCTGCTCGATCTCGTCGGGCTCGACACGGTGCAGCGCGCGCTCGACGAGCTGTCGATCGACGGCATCGACATCCGCCGCGGCGTCGAGGACGAGCGCGCCTTCGAGCGCGCGATCAACAATCGCGTCACCGCCGACGGCCTCGTGCAGCTGCTGCGACTCGTCGCCGAGGAGCGCGCGTACTCGCCCGAGCTGTCGCGCGAGATGCTCACGATTCTGCACGCGCAGGAATTCCGCAACGGAATCCCGGCGCGCCTGCCGTCGGCCGTGCGCGTGGCGCACAAGACCGGGGAGATCTCGACGATCGCGCACGACGCCGGCGTGGTGTACGCGCCGAATCGGAAGCCGTACGTGATCGCGGTGCTCACCGAGTGGTCGCCCGAAGCAACGGGTCGCAAGCAGACGATCGCGGAGGTGTCGCGGGCCGTCTTCGAGCTGCTCGCGGAGGCCAAGACGAATGGGTGAGGCGCATCGCTTTCCGCTTGCTGTCGTCGATGGCCTGCGTTTGGAAAAGCCGTTGCGCGACGCGCTGCTGCCGGGGCGGCTCATCCACGACGACAGCGGGAAACCGCGCCGGCTGCCGCGCTATTTCTACGAGATTCCGTCGTGGGAAGCCGCGATGAAAGTTCAACTCTCGCCGAATTTCGCGCTCTGGGAGTTCATTCAGACGGACGTGCGCGAGGCGGCGCCGCTTCGCGCGTTTCCGCGCTACGTGCCGTGCGCGATCACGCTCACCGCACTGTGCCTCGAGCAGCTTCGGCAGTCAGCCGGCACCTTCGTTCACATCGCGGCGAACGGCGGCTATCGCTCGCCGCGGCATTCGCTCAACACGAACGCGACCCCGCACAGCTGGGGCACGGCTGTCAACATCTACCGGGTTGGCGACGTGTTTCTCGATGACCGCGAGTCGATCGAGCGCTACGCGGCGCTCGCGCGACAGGCGCTGCCCGGCGCATGGACGCGGCCCTTCGGCGCGGCGCACGGTCAGACCGATGATCAGCTCCATATTGATTTCGGCTACGTCGTGTCGATGCCGCACGACGCTCCCGAGCAATTCCTCGGCTTCGACGCCGAGCGGAGAGTGTCGTGAGCACGCGGGACGCCGTGAAGCCGAACAAAGGCGAGGAGCGCGTCGAACGCTCGGTCGCGCTGGCGGCGGTGGGGCTCGAAGCGGAATTCTCTGTGGTGATCGATGGCAAGCCGTCGAAGCCCGAGAAGGTGTTCGGCAGTCCGACGCGCATCGTTCGCGTGCCGATGATGCATCGCACGGGGCGGTCGTATCATTTGCCGACCGGAGGCGCCGTGTATTTCGATACCGGCGTGATCGAGATCGCGACGCCGGTCATCGAGATCGAGCCGGGATGCGCCGCGCGTGCCGGCCGTTCGCTGTGGGAGAACATTCGCTATCTCCGCCGCGAGCTCGACGCGTGGGAGAAGCGCGAAGGCCACACCGTGCATCTCGCGGGATTCAGCACGCACTACAACGTGTCCTTCGAGCTGCCGGAGCACGAGCGCGGCGACAACCGCACGGTCGAAAAGCTGGCGCTGCTGCTCACGCACATCGTGCCGTTCCCGATGATGCTCCTCTCGGCGAATCGTCGCTCGACGGGCATTGGGGTGCGTCCGCGGCGCAATCGCATCGAGATCACGGCCGACTTCACGCCGGATGCGGCGCTGATGATCGCCGCGGCGACGTTCGTGATCGGAGTCGCGCGCGAGGTGATGACCTGGCCGACGTTCGATCTGTCGGCGCTCGACCGGCACGACATTCCGGTGGTGCGCGACTTCAAGCCGGAGCCGCACAGCTCGCGCAAAGGCTGGGTCGCTCGCTATTCCTCGTTCGGCGAGAACCCCTTCTGCGCCGACGTGAACGAGCCGCTGTGGAAGACGCGCCGCGGCGAGCTTCTCACGCTGCGCGAGATGGCAACGCGCGTCACGAACTACTTCCGTCCGTCGATCGCGAAGCTGGCCGATCGGCGCTCGCTGCGGCTCATCGAGCACGTGATGCAGGGTCGCACACCGTCGCTGCTGGAGCTGGACGATCGCCCCGCGTCGTACGAGAGCGTGGGACGCCTCTGCACGTGGACGAATCTCTTTCCCGTGCGCGCGCTGGCGCGCAGCCGGTACGAGCAGGTGTTCATTCGCGCGATCTCGGGACGCAAGCTGCAGATTGGCCGCGACTGGTTCACGCCGACGGGAATGAAAGGGTGGTCGCATGTCGTGTTTCTCCGCGACCGGGACGAGACGCGGCATGTGTTCTCGCTCGACTATCTGCTCCGGCATCTCGACACGTGGGAGGTCGGTCCGCGCGCGGCGCAGCGGATTCGGCGGAGCTTGCGAGAGAGACTCGATCGGCGGCAGTAGCGCCCCATCGTCGGCGCGAGGGAGCGTATCGCAGCGTTCTTTTGTCATCCCGAGCGACCCTGAGCGTAGCGAAGGCGAGTCGAGGGACCCCCTTCCCTGCGGAGGGCCCCTCCGTCGGGACGGGGGTCCCTCGACTGCGGCGCTACGCGCCTCCGCTCGGGATGACACGCGCTGAGGTGCAACAAAGTTCAGTAAATCATCCTTGCCCTGCCTCCGGCCACCCGTAGCATACTGACGACGCCGACGGTCTCCTCTTCCCGCTCCCACCCATCCCCCATGTGGCACGACCTGCTGACTCCCGGCATTCCGATCACCGAAAAGATCGTCCGCAGCCTGCTCGTCTACGTCTTCCTGCTCGTGGGACTGCGACTGGCCGGCAAGCGAGAGATGTCGCAGCTCAACTCCTTCGACCTCGTCGTGCTGCTGCTGCTGTCGAACACCGTGCAGAACGCCATCATCGGCAATGATAATTCTCTAACAGGCGGGTTGTTCGGCGCCGCGGTGCTGCTCATCGTCAACAGCGTGCTGGTGCGCACGCTGTACCACTACGGGAAGCTCGACAAGCTGGAAGGGCGCCCCGACGTGCTCATTCGCAACGGCCGCCTGCTTCGGCGCCACCTGGAGCGGGAGTTGATCACAGTGTCCGAGCTCGAATCCGCCGCGCGGCGCCAGGGAATCGATTCGCTGGCTCACGTGTCGGAGTGCCGGCTCGAGACCGGCGGCGCGCTGAGCTTCATCCAGCGCCACCCCACCGACGACGAGCAGCGGCATCACGAAATGCTCGGGCTACTGGGCCAGATCGATGCGCGTCAGCGCGCGATGGCCGAGCAGCTCGAGGCGGTCGAGCGGAAGCTGGCGGGCGCGGACGGCACCACGCCCTGATTCGCGAGCGACGCGCGCACTTCGCTGATGATCGCGACGCGCGCCGCATCGCGCAGGTCCGTCGCGGCGATGACACCCATCGGGCGATAGCGCGTTCGACGCAAGAGCGCACCGTCGGCGCGTGCGTCCACCGCGAGCATGAACAATCGCGCGCGCGCATGCGCTTCATCGCTGCCGCCGTCGATGCACGACGCAACCGGCGGAAGCGGCAACCGGTCGCGCGTCACGCGGGTTTGCCAGATCGTCCGCCAGGAGACAGGCGTCTCGAGCACGCGGCGCACGAGCAGCGTCGGATCGACTTGCATCGGATCCGCCCACTGCGACGCGAACGCGGCGCGCAGCGAATCCGGCACCGACGTCATCTGATCGATCGCCGAGAGTAACGATGCGGACCCGGCCAACCCGACGGCCGACGGCAGCCCCGCCGCATAGCCGGCAATGTTGGCGTCCTGCACGGCGGTGAGGAACGCGTCGCTGCGTCCCTGTCGCGCGAGCATCGACGCCACGAACCAATCGGAGCCTCGCGCGAACAACTCGGCCGGGCGATCCGACATTTTTCCTGACGACGCACCGACGGGCCGCATCAGTCGCGCATTCGCCAAACCACGCATCGATGCGGCGAGCGCGCCGCGCTGCGACGACATCGCGCGGTCGGTGCTGTAGCCCCCGCCTCCCGCGAACAGCGCGCGCGACGTTTGCCAATCGAGATCGTGTGAGAGCTCGTGCGCCAGCGTGCCGCTCGACGTGAACACGTCCAGTTGCAGCGACCGCGTCCGCGGATCGTGCATCGCGAGCGCGGAGTCGGGCAGGTCAGCGGTGCCGAACGCGACGCGTAATCCGGCGAACGACGCATAGGGAAAGACCGACGCCATGTCGCGCAGCGCGAGCTGCAGCTCACGACGGAAATAGGGCCGCCACGAGGAGGGAACCGATCGGCCGAACGTGACTCCCGAGAGTCCGAACTCGGACACGAGGTCGCTCTCGTCGGGACCGGCGTCGCCGACGAACCACGGCGCGCTCTGCGAATAGCTGCGCAACGCGACCGTCGATGCCAGCTGGGCCAGGCGTTCGGTGCGCGAAATCGAATCGTCGTCCGCCTGCGCGCGCGCGTATGTCGCCGCGAGCGTTTCATCATTCGTCGCGGCGGTCGCCTGCACGCCCTGACTGCGCTCGGTGACGATGATCTGGGCCTTTGGCGGCTGCTCGCGACCGAGCGTGGCAAGCCGCGCGGCGAATCGCGCGCTCAATACCGACACGCGCGCCCCGGTGGTCGGTGTCACGGTCACGCGCTCGAGCGTATCGAGCGCGTTCACGAGCGCGGGGACCGCGTTCATGGCTTCGACGCGCAACGACGACGTCATCGGCGCGAGCGTGGGTTGTTCGACGTCGAACGAGCGCGATGCGCGCCGATCGACCAACATCGTCATCACGTCTTCGTGGCGTTCGCTTGCATCGGCGAGCAGCGCGCGGGTATCGCGGAGCGCAAGCTCGCGATCGCGCACCAGAGCCGCGACCTGCGTCGCAATTGGCACGCTCGCCGAGCTCACTGTGCCCTTCCCGGCCGCGATCAGATACGCGAGCCGCACCGACAACTCGCCGGCACGCGGATCGCTTGCCGAGCGAACGGCCCGATCGATCAGTGCGAGATGCGCCTCGCCGATCGCGCCGACGCCACTCGCGGACCAGGGACCGATGCCGTCGAGCACGGACGGATCGACGACATAGGCGTCGCGTCGCAGCGTTCTACCGAGGAGCGCCCACGTGACCCGCTCGCCGAGCCACGGATCGATCCGCGGATCGTGCAGCGCTTCGTCGGCCAGGCGAAATGGGTCGCCCGCGCCAATGCGCAGCCGCTCGATGTAGCCGAGACCCACGGTGAGGGCGTCGCCGCGCGCGCCACGCGGCGCGGCGTTGCGCGCGAGCACGACGGTGGAATCGAAGTACCGCGTGCCGCGGGCGAGACGCGTGGCCGCGCTCGCGCTCATCGATGGGCGGTCGTTCACCGCACCGATCATCACCGCAACGCCTAACAGGCTCGCGGTCGCCAGCAGCGAGTACCGACGCACGACGTCCATCAGTCAATCATACACTGCGTCACCGAAGGAGTTGCGCCACGTACGGGCTCCCGGAGGCGCCTCCGGTGTATTTTGGTGCGATGCAAATTCACGAGCTGAGCTGGGGACTGGCAACATATGCCATGTTCGCCCTGCTCATCACGCCGTCGAGCGGCGCCGCGCAGCAAAGGCCCTCGCCCCCACGCCTGACGATGGAGCCCGGCCAAGCCGCCGGCGGTACCCTTGTTCGATTGACGATCGAGCGAGCTCCGCGGAACCTGGGCGACTCGATCGTGGGCGCAACGGGCACCATGGCGGGCGAGCCGCTCCATTTCCGCGCCGCGCCGGGCGGCAAACTCGAAGCACTCGGCGCCGTCCCGATCGGCATTTCGGATTCGCTCGTGGCACATGTGCAGGTCGAGCGTGCGTCGGGAAGCACCGATTCCGCGCGGCTGTTCGTGAAGTATCCGCATCAGCCGGCGCCGGCGCCGGCGAGCGTGGCGAAACGCGCCGCGGGCGCGCGACGCCTGCGCGTCGATGCGAGATTCACGAAACGCGACGCCGAGAACGACGCGCGCGTCGAGCGCGAGAACGAGCTGGCGCGCGAGATCGGCCACAAGGCGCAGGACACGCCGGCGATGTGGACGCAGCCCTTTCTGAGACCACGGCCGTCGAAAGTGACGAGTCGCTTCGGCAGCGGCCGCGTCTTCAATGGACGTCTCTCCAGCAGCCATCTCGGCATCGACTATCGTGGCAAAGTGGGCGAGCCGATCTACGCCGCCAATCGCGGGGTGGTCGCGCTCGTGGCCGAATTCTTTCTCGCGGGCAACGTGGTGTACATCGATCACGGCGACGGATTGATGACCGCGTACTTTCACATGAGCCAGCCTGAGGTCGCCGTGGGAGATACGGTGGAGCGCGGCCAGGAGATTGGTCTCGTCGGCGCGACGGGTCGCGTGACGGGACCGCATCTGCACTGGAGCGCGCGCTTTGGAGCTTTGACAATCGATCCGGCGGATCTGTTGTCTCTGGGGCCGCCGTTTGTGGAGAAAGGCGGAGGCGGGGTGGCGACGGGCGGCAAGGCGAGACGCTAACAAGGTGCTGCGAACGCTCCGTTAGAGAACGCTCTTCACCGCCCCCCGAGAGTAATCGACAATCCGACCATCGTCTTCCCGTTGGTGATGATGATGCGTTGCACTCCAAGGCTCGCGCCGATGTTGCTCAGACCGTTGGTCAGCGCGATGCCGCCGCCGATCATCGCACGCTGGCCGCTCGCACTCGGCGCGCCGCTGCTGATTTGCTCGTTCCCGAAGCCGAAGGCCGGCGTAATCCACGGCACGATCCGCAACCCCTGCGTCGGATCGCCGTTGAACAGCAGCGCGATCGGCAAGCCCACCATGCCGCTGAACTCGTGATCGACGTTGCGCGGCTTGCCGTATCCTAGCTCGCCGTTCACCGACACGGTGATGCGCGTCGCGGGTGCGGTCCCGAGCGCCGCCAGCCGCATGTCGCCGCCTACCCCAAGCATCAGCCCCGGCGAGCATCCGACCGTGTTGCTGCTGCACGTGGGAATCGTGGTGCCGCCGGTGAGCGATACCGTCGCCTCGGGTGTCACGGGCAGCACCGCGGTGGCGCCAAGGTTGTTGAAACCCACCGCGCCATTCGTCGGGACGTAGCCATAGCGAATCGCGAACACCACGCCCTGCTGTCGTTGATCGAGAATGGTGCTCGTCGCGATGGGCGCCACTGCTCCCGGTGGCGTGAGCAGCAGCGCACCGTACGCGGCGGCGTTGTTGATGTCCGACGATGAAACCTGCGCCGCCAGCGGCGACGTGGCGGCAACGGCCATGAGACCAGTCGAAAAACCAACCACCACGCAGGCGCGGGGAAAGCGAATCAGGTGCACGTGAGTTTCTCCAAGGAGTTGGTCTCGTCGCGCTGCACGAGGCGTGCTACGCCTGAGCTTTACCCACGTTGATTTACGGCCGAGCTCGCCAAGGGTTCAGCGAGGCATTGGGTCTTCCCCGGAAAATCGTGATCCGCCGAATACCACGGCCCGGCACGTGCGCCCTCACGGCGGCCGTAACCGGTACCCCAGGGAGGGAGCTCATGTCAGATATCAAGCGCACCGCCGCTCTCGGTTTGTTGCTCGCGCTCACAGGCGGCACGTTGGCCGCGTGCAAGGGTCACAACCAGACGGCGTACAACGACTCGACCGCGGCCAACAGCGCCGCCGGACGGCTCGACACCGCCGGCACGCCGGGTAATCCGTCGGCGGCCGCCGCGACACCCGCCACCGACTCGACCGCCGCGGCCAACACGGCGAACACCGCCAACAAGTGGTCGAACAACGCGATCGTCGCCTACGCCACCGCCGCGAACGAAGGCGAAGTCCAACTCGGCCGGCTTGGCGAGAAGAAGGCGACCAGCGCGGCTGTGAAAGCGTTCGCGCGGCAGATGGTCACGGATCACTCGGCCATGCTCGCCGAGACGAAGAAGCTCGGCACCAAGATCAAGGCGATGCCCGATACCACCATGGGCGACGTGCACGACCTGATGGGTCACTCGCGCGACGAGCTCAAGGAGCTCACCGACAAGGCCGCGGGCGCGGACTGGGACAAGAATTACATGGACAAGATGGTGTCCGACCACAAGGACGTTCTGGACAAGCTGCAGGACGCCGCCAAGAACACCACCGATCCCGACGCGAAGAAGGCGCTCGAGGGGGCGGTCGGGAAGGTGCAGACGCATCTGACGAAGGCGCAGGACATCCAGGCGAAGATGCCATAAGTGCCTTTAGTGCCGTTAGTGCGGTTGGTGCCGTAACTCGGCGACCGTACAATCAGGCGCGGAGGCACGAAAAGAGCACGGCCGGCGACCCCACAGGGTTGCCGGCCGTTTGCCTTTTTTGCTCTGGTGCTCGCTCCCTCGTCGATCTACGATATGTCCATGAACGTTCCCCCCGAGCAGCCGACGCGGGCCTCGCTCGAGCGACGACTTCCCCTGACCATTACCGCCATTCTGGCGGTGATTCTCGTGGCCGCGCTGGTCGCGACCTACGAAACGCTGGCGCATGCCGCGCGGGACAACGCGCGCGCGTCCCTACGGCGCGCGACGCACCAGCTGGCTATCCTCGCCGACACGTCGATCGCGCTGCAGCGCTTGCGGTACGCCGGCGTCGCGCACGACTCCGCCGTGCATCGCGCCCTGCGGCGCGGCGCGAGCGATTCCGCGGCATTGGCGGCGATCACCCGTCTCCGTGTGCCGTCCGACTCGGGCCTGCCGATCGAGCTGTGGACGGCCACCGGCAAGCGCATCGCGTTCGTCGGGCAGGATCGGTTGACGGCGCCCGCGCCCTCGCGCGACGACCGCGGCGTCACCAAACCGAGCCTCCACTTCGACGGCGTCGACTCGGTCCGCGCGGTGGACTCGGCGCAGATCGGCCGCCTGTATCTCGTCGGGACGCGAAGCTATGTGTGGACGCTCATACCAATTCTCGAACAATCGCGGGCGATCGGCTATATCGCACGGCAGGGGCGGATCGCGGCGAATCGGCAAATCGACGAAACGGTGCGTGCCCTCGCCGGCAACGACGTCACGACGTACTACCGCAACGCCGACGGCACGGCCTGGACGCGCATCGACGGGGCGCCGTTGGCCGCGGCACGGCTCGATTCGACGGCTCGCGGCTTGATCGGCGAGCGGCCGGACGGCCCGTCGGTGCACGAAGAGGAGCGCGTCGCAGCCACGCCGCTCATCGTCGGCATGGAGCTGCCCGAAGCCGCGGTGTTGAGCGGTCCGCGCGCGGTCGTTCGCCGGCTCATTCTTCTCAGCATCATTCTGCTGTTGACGGGCAGTCTGCTCGTGTGGCTCGTCGCGCGGCGCGTGGCGCGGCCGCTGCACGAGCTCACGGCGAGCACCGAAGCGATCGCGCGCGGCGATTACGCTCCGCGCACCGAGCCCCGCGACTATGACGAGGTGGCGCGCCTGGCAAGCGCGTTCAACCACATGACCCAGGAGATCTCGGCGAGTCGCTCGGAGCTGGAGCAGCGAACGAGCGAGGCGCAGGAGGCCAATCGCGCGAAGTCGGAGTTTCTCGCCACGATGAGCCACGAGCTGCGCACGCCGCTCAATGCAATCGGCGGATACGTGGAGCTCATCGAGATGGAGCTGCGCGGTCCGATCACGGACGCGCAGCGCCGCGATCTCTCGCGCATTCGCGCGGCGCAAGGGCACCTGCTGGGCTTGATCAGTTCGATGCTCGACTTGAGCCGGATCGAATCCGGACGCGTGTCGTACGACATCGAGTCACTGGCCGTGGCGCCCTTCCTGACGAACATCGGCGAATTGGTGGCGCCGCAAGCCACGTCGAAGTCGCTCGAGATGCACTACGTCTCGTCCGACGCCGCGCTCGCGGTGAGAGCCGACGCCGAGAAGCTGCGGCAGATTCTGCTCAACCTCCTCTCGAACGCCATTCGCTTCACGCCCACCGGTGGAACGATCTCGCTCGATGCCTCGCCGCTCGAGAATTCGAGAATCAGCATTCGCGTTTGTGATACCGGCCCGGGCATTCCCGCCGAAAAGCACGATGCGGTGTTCGAGCCGTTCGTGCAGCTCGACCGGTCGCTGACGAATACGACGGAAGGCATCGGGCTTGGCCTCGCCATCAGCCGCGACCTGGCGCGCGGCATGGGCGGCGATCTGCGCGTCAGCGACCGGCCGGGCGGCGGCGCGTGCTTCACGCTGACGTTGCCCCGCGCGCGCGCCGCCGGTGCGATGCAGGTCCACACCGGCGAGACGGCGAAGGCGAGTCTCAGCAGCTAGCTCTTTTTCAGCGTGACCATGACCGCGCCCATCGTGTGCCCGGTCCCGAACCGCTGCGTCGCCTCGGCGGCGGACAGACGCCGCACCTCCGCGACGTCGGCGACGTTGATCTCGCGCAGCGACTCCACGCCGCCGCGATGCACGCCTTCGACGTACACCTCGATCTGCTCGGGGCCGGCGCCGTTGCCGAAGCTGGCATTGCCGCGCGTTTGAAAGAATGCCGGGCGCGCGCGCTCGATCGCGGAGTAGAGATCGCCGGCGCTCATCGCGAACTCCGCGGCGGTGATCAGGTTCGGGTTGCGCGCTTGTTGTCGCGGCTCCGGCGTGGCGCTCGACGCGGAGCCGGCTCCGCCGCCGCAACAGGCGACTGCGGCAACGATCAGCGATCCAATGAGAAAGCGTCGCATGGGGTTCATCGGGTGAGGGTCGTGTAAAGACTCGAACGCGGAAAGCGCGGACGCAAGCCCCACTCATGTCCCGGGAAAACAACGAAAAGCGGTGGAAGGGTTGGCCCCTTCCACCGCTTTCGTTCACTCAGTACAGGTTGTAGCAGGTCTTACATGGCCGGTTCGGCGATCTTACGCCTTGCGGTCGATGCAGCCCTTGAAGTTCGGGTTCGCCTTCTCGCCGTCCGGCACCGGGAAGTTGACGTCGGTGCCGAAGTTACCCGGCTTGTGGAACTGCCCCGTCGGGAAGACTTGATCCTGCGTCTTGCCGTAGAGTCGGATCTCGCGACGCAGATTGGGCACACGCTCGCCGCGGCCAAACTGCCAGAACGCCGCCTCGCGGAAGAGGATCGCGACCGCATCGCTCTTCGTCGTCGGCGTGGTCGTGAGCGCCGGCAACGCCGGCACGGACAGCGGACCAATCTGTTGCTTCGACGTACGCAGCGCGTTCAGGATGGTCATCATGCCGGCGAAATCGCCCGAAGCCATGTGCGTCTCGGCCTCGAGAAGACGCGCGTCGATGCCGCTCACGAGCGGCACCGGATCGCTGCGTCCCGGATAGACCTGCTGGTCAAACAGCGGTGTCACACCATCGAACGGCTTGACGGACTTTGGCGACGCGACGGTCGGCACCCGTGGATCGTGCGCCGACACGAACGGCGTGGCGTTCTGAATGCGGCCGGTGACGTTGTCGACGCTGTCGCTGACCGTGTAGCGGCCGGCGCTGATGTTCAACGCCCACAACTGCTGATCCTGCGTCGTCGGGTCGAACGTCTGGTCGTACTCGAACGACGTCGGCACGACTGCCGAGGTGACGAACGGGGCGGCCGCTGCCTGCTGGCCGAGATTCATCAGCGCCCGGGCCTTGCCGATCGACGCGGCCTGCTTGACCTTCGCCGCGAGAGCCGCGTCGTTTTGCTCCTTCCCTGCCAGCGTCAGCGCGCTGTCGAAGTGCACGGATGCCTGCTTGAAGATCGAATCGTCCGTCAGCGACGGGCCATACTGCGGCACACCGTTCACCGTGTAGGTGAGCGGAATGCCGTTGCAGAAGTTCTCGGCGAGCTCCATCTCGAGGAATCCGAGGGTGAAGTACATCTCACCGATCGCCGCCGAGGAATCAGGCGTCAACTGGAACGACTTGTCGATGGCCGTTCGCGTGAAGCCGCGCGCTTGCTGCAAGCCGTTGTACGCCGTCTGGAGGTTGGCGTTGTTCGTCTGGATGCTGCGCTGGTCGATCTCGTTGCGCTGCGAGAACGTGTCGCTCGACTTCCATTCGTCGGCGAGCAGCCCGCCGTACATCCACATGCTTTCCGTTCCGGCCGCGCGACTCTTCAGCTGGCCCAGCGCCGACACCCGCAGCGCGGTCGCCGCCGCGGGCGTGCTCACCTGCGACGGGTCGATGATACCCGGATTCTGAGGAGCGAGCAGCTCCTGTTTCACGTCGCACCCCGAAAGCAGGGGTGCGACGGTCAACGTGGCGCTCAACAGCGTCCATCGAGCGCGCTTCAAAGTATTCAGCATCTATGATCGTCCTCGAGGGAGTCTTAGTAGTGGAGGTTGAGGCGCACCGTGAAGTACGTCTTCGGCGGCTGCGTGATGAAGTCGTCCGGGATGTCAGCGGTGCCGGTGGCGCCGGACGTGTAGTTCGATTCCGGGTCCACGCCGTCGTACTTCGTCCACACGTGCAGGTTGCGCGCGCCGAGCGTGATGTTCGCGTCCCTCGCGCGGAGCCGTGCCGCCAGCGTGTTCGGCATCTGCACCACCGCCGACACTTCACGCAGGCGCCAGAACTGGCCGTTCTCCCAGTAGCCGCGGCTCGTCGTGATGCGCGTGCCGTTCACGATCGTGCCGGTGCTGTTCGCCACGGCGCGGGCCTGACGGTAGAGCGACACCGTCTTGTCCTGATCTTCCTGACAGGACCGTGGCAGCTGCTGGCAGACAAACTGTGCCGTGGCGTTCTCGTTCACGTAGCCGCCCTTGTAGTCGAGCAGCACGTTGATGCGAAGGCGGCGGCGCAGGAGGTCGAACCCGTTCTGCAACGAGAGCAGATCGCGCGGCGCCGAATACCCGGCGAAGACGACGCCGGTATCGACGGTCACTTCGCTCGACTGAATGATGCCGTCGCCATTCTTGTCGGCGAACGTGAACGGACGCAGGAACAGGCCGTTCACCGGGAAGCCGACGGAGTCGCGGGCAGCACCCGTGCCGATCGTCTTGTTCGGCTTTCCGTTCGCATCAAAACCGAGTGTTCCGATCTTGTTCGAGTTGTGCGAGCCCGAGATCGTCAGGTCCCAGCCAAACTGCGAGCGATCGACGATCTGCGTGTTGATCGCCGTTTCCCATCCGCTGTTCTGGACGGAGGCGATGTTCGAGCGAACGGTCGTCGCCGAGGGCGCCGCCGACGTGGCGATCGGAAGGCTGACGAGCGCATCCTTCGTCTTCTTGTTGTAGTACGTCACGTCGAGATTGACGCGGTTGCCGAAGAGGCGGGTCTCGAAGCCCGTCTCGAGCTCGCCCGACCGCTCAGGCTTGAGGTTCGGGTTTCCGAGAGCGCTCTCCTGCAAGCCGGTCGTCGGCGCGTCGGCCAGGTTCACCGTCACGGCGCGGAAGGTCCGCAACGCGTCCGTGGAGCCCGGCTGCACGCCCGACTGGCCGTACGCGCCGCGGAGGCGGAACATGTTCAGCCAATCGTACTTCGGGAAGAAGCTCTCGTCGGACATGATCCACGACAGGCTGGCCTTCGGGTAGAAGACGCGCTGGAAGTTCGTGCCGAACGCGCTGTTCTGGTCCGAGCGCACCGCCAGGGTCAGGAAGAGCCGATCGCGAATGCCGCCCTGCTCCTGCACGTACACGCCCAACGTCTTGGTTGCGGTGGCCTGCTGGTCCGAGGAACCCTGGATGGCGGAGTCCTGCGTGCGCGTCGCGCCCGGCGGAAGGGTCTGGCCGCTGCCCTGGGTATTGTCGGACTCGATGTTCACGTAGTCCGCGCCGACCGACGTCTTGAGGTTCAGGTACGACTTCGGGTTCCACGACGAGTTGCTGACGATCTTCGCGGTGAAGTCGCGATGCTGATTGTGATCGTCCTCGATGAATCCGAGCTGGTCGGTGCTGAACGCCGGGCAGTTCGAGAACTGGCAGAGGTTGATGTACTGCGTACCGGAGTAGTCGATGCCGACCGTCGCCTGGTTCTGCATCCAGGTCAGCGGACGCCACTGCGCGTCGGCGCTTCCGGTCAGGCGCTGAATGCCTTCCTCGGTGATCTGCTCGAACACCTGCGCCGGCGAGAAGCGCGCATAGCCGCGAAGGTTCTGGCCCTCGGGGCTCGTGCAGTTGTAGTCGAAGTTGCACGACGCCGTGCCGCTGCCGAGATAGATCAAGCCGCCGATGCCGGTGATGTTGTTATCGACGTTCGGCGCGCGCTGATCGCTCTTTCCGAAACCGGCGTTGATCGAGAGGTCGAGCTTCGGGGTCACCGACGCGTTCAGGTTCGCCCGGATGTTCTGGCGCTGCATCGCTTCGGGATTGATCCACTCGTCCTTGGCCGCCGTGTGCAGCGTATCTTCGAGGAACGTCCGCGCGAAGTTCGGCATGTGGTACGTGCCGACTTCGTCGAACAGCTCGCCGCTCACGAAGTAGCGAACGGCGTCGCTGCCGCCGCTGACCTGCAAACCATAATTGGTGTTGTGACCCGTCTGGAACGGACGAATGCTCGGGTCCATCGCGACGTTGATCGACGTGAGGCTGTCCGCGATGCACGTGCCGGCGGTGTTCGCCGACGTGAACATCGTGGCGAGCTGGCAGCGCGTGTTGACCGTGGGCTTGGCGGCCGTGTGGCCCCAGAGCGCGTACGTCGACGGATACGTGTTGCGATCCTGCACGGCAGCGCCTTCGACGAACCAGTTCCAGCGCGCCGAACCAGAGCGGCCCTTCTTGGTGGTGATGACGATGACGCCGTTCGCCGCATCGGTACCGTACAGCGTCGCGGCCGACGGACCCTTCACGATCTCGATGTCTTCGATCTCTTCCGGCGAGAGCGTGTTGAGGAAGCTCCAGTTCGTGCCGCCGAGGTTCGCGCCGATCGTGCTGGAGTTGATGCGAATGCCGTCGACGATGTAGATCGGATCGTTGTTGAGCGACAGCGAGTTCGCGCCGCGAATGCGTACCACCGGCGCCGCGCCCGTCATGTTGGGCGGCTGCACGATGACGCCCGGCGCTTTCGCCGTCAGCAGATCGGCAAGGCCGTTGATCGGCTTCGTCTCGACCTGCTGCGCGGCGTTGATCGTCGAGAGCGAGTTGCCCAGCTCGACCTTGCGCTGATCGCCCGTGGCCGTGGTCACGATTTCCTGCAACTGGACGATCGCCTGCGCCATCGAGAAGTCGAGCGTCGCCGCCACGCCGGCGGTCACCTGCACCGGCTTTTTCTGCTCGGTGTAACCGACGCGCAGCACGCGCACGTCGAGATTGCCCGTCGGTACGCCGCGGAGCGTGTACCGGCCGTCCGAGCCTGTCTGTGTCGCGAGACTGGAGTTGACCACCATCACGCGAGCATCGGCGAGCGGTTCGCCTGTTCCGACCGCGGTCACGCGACCGGTGATGGTGCCTTGAGCATGCGCCGCGAGCGGCACCGCCACTGCGGTGACGGCCACGCCTAGCGCGCGCCGTACACCGGAAATACTCCAAGACCCTAGCAATCTCATGTGCTGTTCCTCAATGAGTGAACCGGGTGTCCGCGCGTGCCTTGGGGGGTGGGGGACGCGCGCACAGAAATGAACCCGACTACGGGCCAGCCTGAACCAGTAAAGACCGCCGCCGGACATTTCGTTCAGCGACGAGCGGGCAGGTAACCGGGATGACCACGCATCGTTAGATGGTCGCCCGAACGAAAAAACTCGCCGATCGCGCGCATGGTCACAAGGACTTCTTGCGGACTTCGTAAGGCCAATTCTGGGGGCTCGCCGGGTTTTTGGACAGCCGCAAATCGCCTCTTGTACGTTCTCTGCACAGAGTTTACAGAGTACTTACCGCTTTGCGCCGGACGGACGGCCGCGCGAAGTTCCGATCCGCCATGGCTCACCGACCCGCCGTCCTCGGCCCTGCCGTCCTTGGCGTCATCCTCGCGATCGTCGCCGTCCTGGCCTTCGCCCCCGCGGTCGCCGCCCCCTTCGACTTCGACGACTTCCCGGCGATCGTGAACAACCCGACCATCCGGTCGGCCTGGCCTCCGTCGGCGCTCATTCACACCCCGCCGCTCGGTACGCCCGCATCCGGCCGGCCCGTCGCCAACTACTCGTTCGCGCTCAACTACGCCGCGAACCGCGCGCTCGGCATTTCACAAACGCTCATCGCCCCGTCGCCACGCGCGCCCGTCGGCTACCACGTCGTCAATGTCGCGCTCCACCTGGGCACCGCTCTGCTGCTCTATCTCTTTTTGAGCGCCGCCCTGCGCCTGGACGGCGTGACGCCGCTGATCCGCCAGCGCGCGACACTCGTGGCGATGGCGACGACGGCGATCTGGCTCGTTCATCCGCTGCAAACGGAAGCGGTCGATTACATCAGCCAGCGCACGGAGCTTCTGGTCTCCGCGTGCTATCTGACGACGCTCTGGGCGGCGCTCCGGTCGCGGCTGGCTGAACACGACTCGCGCGGCCGAGCGGGTCGCTGGGCGGTTCTCGCGGTCGCATCGAGCGCGATCGGCATGGCGTCGAAGGAAGTCATGATCACGGCGCCCGTCGCGGTGTTGTTGTTCGACGTCGCATTCTTCAAGCTTTGGTGGCGATCCTTTGGCGAACAGACGAGCTCGCTACGTCGCGCGCTTTATGCTGGGTTGTTCGTGTCAGCAGGCATCTGCATCGCGCTCGTCGTCACCGGAGGGCGATCGACGTCTGCCGGATTCGGCGGGCCGATTCCGTGGTACCGCTATCTGTACTCGCAGGCATGGGCGGTGGCGCACTATCTCCGGCTCGCCATCTGGCCTACTGGACTTACACTTGACTATGGGACGACGCCGGTCGCCGGAACCGCGGGCATTCCCGGCCCCGTGCTTCTCGTCGCGTTCGCGGCAGGCGTCATCGTCGCGTGGATCAAATCCACGACGCGCTGGCTCGCATTCTTCGGCACGTGGTTCTTTCTCGTGCTCGCGCCGTCGTCGAGCATCGTTCCGATCTACACGGAGATCGCCGCGGAACGTCGCATCTATCTGGCCCTCGCGCCGGTGATTCTCGTGATCGTCGTGGCGGTCGTCGCGCTCGCGCGGCGAATGCAGCGACTGCCGTGGATGAATCGCCTTCCGCGCGCGGCGCCGGCCGCTCTTCTCGCGCTGCTCGTCGCGGCCTTCGCGACGATCACCTTCCAGCGAAGCGCGCTCTACGCCGAACCGGTCGCGCTCTGGCGCGACACCATCCACAAGCGGCCGCGGAACGTACGCGCATACGACAATCTCGCCGCCGCGTACATGCGCACCGATCCGCCGGACCTGCGTGCCGCGGACAGTGTGCTCCGAATCGCGCTTGCGGTCGATTCGGCGTACACGCCGTCGCTGGTGCGCGCCGCGTCGATCGCGATCGAGCACAACGATCTCGCCGCGGCACGAGGGCTCCTCGAGCGCGCGCTGCGCACGTCGCCCGACGACGAAGCGGCGACTGCCCGCTATTCAAAAGTTCTCATCGCGCAGGGCGACCCGGAGAAGGCCATTCCGTTGCTCCAGCGAGTCGTGCGCGCCGACCCCGGCGCGGACGCGTACGTCGACCTCGGCTCGGCGTATCTCACGTCGGGGCGAGTCGACTCCGCGGTCGCGCCGCTCGTTCGCGCGATCGCGCTCGATTCGTCGCGCGTCGACGCCATGCGCTACCTCGGCGGCGCGCTCGTGGAGCAGAACCGCGGCGCCGAGGCGCTTCCCTACCTCGAGCGCGTCGCGGCCGACTCCAGTGCGGCGGCGTTCGACGTCGCGGTCGAGAGCCTGGCGCTCGCGCAGGCGGGACGGTTCGCCGATGCCTCGCAGCTGGCGGCGCGCGCCGTGTCGATGCGCGGCGCGGACGTCGGTACCGCGGTCTTCGCCGGGCGGGCGATGCTCGTGTCGCGCCATCTGCCGGAAGCTGACATGTATCTCACCGCCGCGCTCCGGGCCGCGCCGAACGATCCACGACCGATGACGTGGCTTGGCATCACCAAAGCGCAGCGCGGCGATCGCGAGGAGGCGCTGCGCCTGTTGCGGCGCGTCGTCAGCGTGGCTCCGAATGATGAAGCTGCGCGCAGCGCGCTGGCGCAGCTCGAAGGGGCGCCGAAGCCGGCGCGCTAGAGTGTTCATTAGAGTGTGCAAAAGAAAAGGGCCGCGCGAATGCGCGGCCCTTTTCGTCACTGCCCTTCGACGTGCTTACGCCTTCGTGTCCAGGCAACCGTGGAAGTTCGGGTTGCTGATTTCGCTGCCCAGACCTGCGTCCGGAATCGGGAACGCGACTTCGGTTCCGTAATTGCCCGACGGCGAGGTGTTCCGAGCAAACTGACCGGTCGGATACACCTGATCCTGCGTGAAGCCGTACTGGCGGACCAAGCGGCGAAGATCGCCCATGCGCCAGCCGCGCTCGAACTGCCACAGCGCTTTTTCACGGAAGAACAGCTTCGTCGCGCTGGCCTGGTCGGGCGGCGTCGGCAACGCGGCCATCGCCGCAACCTTGAACGTCCCGAGCGTCTGGGCCGAGGTGCGCAGTGCATTCACGATCGTCATCATTCCCGCGATGTCCTTCGCCTGCAGCTTGGCTTCGGCTTCGATCAAGCGCGCGTCGATGCCGCTGAGCGCCGGAACGGGATCATCGCGGCCATAGTTCTGAATGTCCAGATAGGGCGAGATGACGTCTTCCGCCTTGGTCTTCAGATCAACGACGACGACCCGCGGATCGTTCAAACGCGCGAACGGAATGGCGTTGTTGATCGGCGTGTTGGCGAACGAGATGCTGTCGCCGGGATCGTAGCGCTTCACGCTGAAGCCCATGATCCACCACTCGTTGTCCGACGTCGTCTGCGAGTAGTCGAAATTGTAATTGAAGCCTGTCGGGACTGACGCGACCGTGGCGGCGGCACCAGCGAAGTCGCCGGCGTTCACCTGGGCACGGCCCTTGGCGATCAACACCGCATTCTTCACGGCGATCGTCGCGGCATCCGTGCCGGTGAGGAACGTGAGCGCCGAATCGAAGCGGGTGATCGCCGTCTTCGACACGTCCACTCCGGAGAGCTGCGCCGTGTACTGCGGCACGCCGCCCACCGTTTCACCGAGCGAAATGCCGTTGCAGAAGGCTTCGGCGAGCTGCTCTTCCTCGTAGCCCATCGCCATGTACATCTCGCCGACGTGGGTCTTGCCCGCCGCGGTGTTATTGAACGCGAGCTCCGCGTTGATGGCATCGCGCGCACGGCCGCGAGCCTGCTGGACCGCGTTGTAGATCGGCAGCAGCACCGTGTCGTTCGACTGCGTGTTGCGCTGATCGGCGTCGTTCCGCTGGGAGAAGGTGTCCGAGGACCGCAGCTCGTCGGTGAACAGGGCCTCCCAGTTCCACAATGCCTCGGTGTTGTTGCCACCGCCGTTCATCGACTGCTTGAGGCGGTTGAGCGCGCCCACGTACACCGCGTCCGCGGCGGTGGGACTATTCACCGCCGTCGGGCTGACGACGCCCGGCTGCTGCGGCGACAGCAGCTCCTGCTTGGGGTTGCACGCGCCGAGGACAAGTCCTCCGACGATGGCCGCTGTCGCGGCCATCGTCCCTCGAGCACGATGAGAATGCTTGATCATCTTGGAATCGGCCTCGATTAGTAGTGGAGGTTGGCGCGCACGATGAAGTACGTCCGCGGCGCCGTGGTCGAGAAGTCGGTCTGCACGTCACCCGTGGAGTAATTCGCCTCGGGATCCTGACCGGTGTACTTGGTCCACGTGTGAAGATTGCGCGCCGAGAACACGAGCTGGGCATCGCGAGCGCGAAGGCGATTCGCGAGCGACTGCGGCATCGTGAGCGCGGCCGACACTTCGCGCAGCTTCCAGAACTGGCCGTTCTCGACGTAGCCGGCCGACGTGTTCGGGTTCTTGGCGCTCGACGCGGCGACGTTGCGCGCCTGATCCCACAGCGGCGTGTTCGCCAGGTTTTCTGAAGACCACGTCGTGAAGTTCGTCGCGTAGAACTGCGCCGTCGAGTTGAAGATGCCGAAGCCGCCCTTGTAGTCCGTGAGGACCTGAATGCGGAGCTTGCGGTTCAACAGGTCGAAACCGTTCGTGATCGAGACGATGTCGCGCGGCTGCGAATAGCCGAAGTACGAGAAGCCCGATCCGACCGTGACTTCGTTCGGCGTGATGATGCCGTCTGCCTTGCCGCCCGCCGTGTCGGCGAACGTGTACGGATGGAGGAACCACGCGTTGATCGGCATGCCCACGGTGTCGCGCGTCGAACCGCTGACGATGGCCGCCACCGGCTTGCCGGCGAGGTCGGTGCCCAACGAGAGCAGCTTGTTGCTGTTGTGCGAGCCGGCGACCGTCACGTCCCATCCGAGATACCGGCGATCGAGCAGCGTCGTGTTGATCGTGAGCTCCCAGCCCGTGTTCTGCGTCGAGGCGAGGTTCGCCAGCACCGACGTGTTCGACGCGCCCGACGACGTGGCGATCGGAAGGCTGATCAGCGCGTCATTCGTGTGCTTGCGATAGTACGTCGCGTCGATGTGCATGCGGTTGTTCCACACGTTCGACTCGAACCCGCCCTCGAACTCCGTCGACCGCTCGGGCTTGAGCTTCGGGTTGCCCAACGCGTTGGCGACGAGGCCCGGCGTGTCCGTGCCGCCGGTGGCACCCGGCGTGGTCGTCACGACGTTCGAGGTCTGCGCGTTGAACGTCTGCAGCGCCACCGTGCCGCCCGGCTGCACACCGGAGGCGCCGTACGCCGTACGGAGACGGAACTGATTCAGCCACTCGTACTTGGGGAAGAACGGCTCGTCGGACAGAATCCACGAGAGACTCGCCTTCGGATAGAACACCCGCTGGAACTGCGTACCGAACGAGCTGTTCTGGTCCGTGCGCACCGCGCCGGTGACGAACATGCGATCGCGGAACGACGCCTGCTCCTGCGCGTACAGGCCCAGCGTCTTGTTCACGGTCTGCAGCGTCTGACCGGCCGTCTGCACCGCGGCCGCGTTGATGGTCTGCGCACCCGGCGGAAGCTGCGTGCCGCGCGCGTTGATGCCATCGTTTTCCTGATTGGTGTAGTCGCTTCCGACCGTCGTCTTCAGGTTCAGGTTCTGGCGCGCCTGCCAGGTCATGTTGCTGACGATCTTCGCCGAGAAGTTGCGGAAGTTGTTGTTCGTCTCACTGACGACGCCTTGGCGCTGCGTACCCGAGTTCGGACACTCGCCGAAGCGGCAGATGCTCGTGAAGACGTTGTTCGCCAGGTCGACACCGGCCGTTCCCTGGTTCTGCATCCACGAGAAAGGACGCCAGTTGGCGTCGGCCGAGCCGATGAAGCGCTGCGTGCCGTTCTCGTTGTTCACCTGCATGATCTGCGCGGGGCTGAAGCCGCCGTACCCGTTCTTGAACTCACCGAGGTTGCCGATTTCGTTGAAGCCAAGACCCGAGCACGGCGCCACGCACGTGTTGCTGTGGTTGAAGCCCGGGTTGTTCAGCGCGCTGAAGATGTAGCTGAACGTGTTGTTGTCGACCTGCGGCAGCCGCTGGTTCGTGTTCGAGAAACCCGCATTGCCGTTGAAGTCGAACTTCGGCGAGAAGGCCGCGCTGAGGTTGGTGCGGAAGCCGTAGGACTGGAACGCTTCCGGGTGAATCCACTCGTCGCGAGCCGGCGTGCCCATCGTATCGAGCGTCGCCTGCGCGAATTTCGGCATCTGCACTGGGCCGATCTCGTTCTGGATGTCGCCGCTGACGAAGAAGCGCACCGCATCCGAGCCGCCGGCGGCGTTCATGCCGTACTGATCGCGGTGACCGAGATGGTTCGGCGTCGTCGCGGGATTCATCAGCACGTTGAACGACGTGAGGCTGTCCTGCGCGCACAAGCCCTGGCCGATCGTCACGAGCGTGCAGCGGGAGGGGCTGCCGGCCGGACGCGTAGCCGTTGCCGCCGCCGGGGTGACGTGTCCCCAAATCGCGTAGTCCGTCGGATACGTGTTCCGATCGTCCACCGCGCCCTCTTCACCGTACCAGGTCCAGCGGGTGGAGCCCGCGTGGCCCTTTCTCGTGGTGATGACGACCACGCCGTTCGCCGCGTCGGTGCCGTACAGCGTCGCGGCCGACGGGCCTTTCACGATCTCGACGTCCTCGATCTCGTTCGGATCGATGTCGTTGATCAGGCTCACGTTCGTGCCGGTGAATCCGAAGCCCAGGTTGTTCGTGTTCATACGCACGCCGTCCACGACGTAGATCGGGTTGTTCGAGATACCCGATCCCGGCGTGGCGAGCGAGCTGATGCCACGAATGCGAATCGTCGGGGCGGCGCCGGTCATGGCGCCCGGAAGCACGGTGACGCCGGCGGACTTCGCGACCATGAGCTGCGCGAGGTCGGCAACCGGCGTCGTCTCGACGCGCTTGCTGACGTCGCCGAGCGTGGTCACGGCATTGCCGATTTCGACGCGCCGCTGTTCGCCCGTCGCGGTCGTGACGATTTCCTGCAGCTGCACGATCGCCTGCGTCAGCGAAAAATCGAGCGTGACGCTGGCGCCGCCGCTCACCGCGACCGGCTTTTTCTGCTCCTGATACCCCACACGCAGCACGCGCACTTCCACCGTTCCGGTGGGGACGCCGCGCAACGTGTAACGCCCGTCGCTGTTCGTGGGCGCCGCAATACTCGTATTCACCACCATCACGCGCGCATCCGCCAGCGGCTCGTTCGTTCCAACCGCGGTGACGCGTCCCGTGATAGTCGCCTGTTGCGCGTGCGCAGCCAGCGGCAGCGCCGACAGAGCGACCGTGGCCAGCGCGGAACGCAGGAAACTGCCGGCGTTCCTTGACCCGATCAATCGCATGTGGTTCTCCCCCTAAAGGTGGGCAAAACGTTCACGACGTCACGCAGCGTCCGGGTGGGCGCCGCGTTTCGAGCACCAGCTTGTTCTGCATTCGGGTAGGTCCCGACGCTTGAACTCCAGCATGCGGCCGCCTCGTCACACGATGGTGCGACGCGGAACAGTAGACCGCTGAATGGCTAAGTCGCTGGGAATTCGGAAGGTGGGACCGATTGTATCCGGGGCGGGACGGACGCGCAAGTCACCGTGGTGGGCCGCTTCATCTGTTCCCGGATTAAGCTTTCTCAACCCCGCCGCGAGCCGCCTTAAACCGCCGCCCGACGAAGCAAACCCGTTTGCTCCCAATCGGTTCGTTGGTGCTCGCGGGTTCTCGTTGGTTCCGGTTGTTCTGGTTGGGTCTCGTTGGTGCCCGTTGGCTCGGACGATGAGCGTCGGTCCTTACGCCCGCAGGTCGCCCTGGACCGATTCGTCCGAGATCGCCTCGGGGCTCCCATGTGCATCGATCAATGCCGCCAGGGACGCCAACGCGGCGGCATCGAGCGGCGCGCCGCCGGCGCGCGCACCGCCGGACAAATCGAGCGACAGCTGCGACACCGGAATGAACGAGCGCCGATGATGCGCCGTGACGCCGTGCGCGGCCAGGCCCTGCAAATGCGCCGCGGTCGAATAGCCCACGTTCCGATCCCACAGATAGTTCGGATATCGGCCGGCCAACGCGTGCATCAGGCGGTCGCGCGTCACCTTCGCCAGAATCGACGCGCACGCGATCGTATAGCAGCAATCGTCGCCATCCACGATCGCGCTATGAGGAATCTCTAACGTCCGGAACGGCCGGCCGTCGACCAGCACGTGATGCGGCGCCACGCCGGAGCGGGTCATGCGCACGAGCGCGCGCCGCATGGCGATGACCGTCGCCTGATAGATGTTGTGACGGTCGATCTCGCGCACCGACGCGGCGCCAATGCCGTACGCCACCGCGCGCTCCCGGATCTTCTCAGCGAGCCGCATTCGCGCGTTGGCGGTCAACCGCTTGGAGTCGTCCACGCCCGCAATGGCGCGCTGCTCGGGCGGCATGATCACGGCGCATGCGACAACGGGGCCCGCCAGGGGGCCCCGTCCTACCTCGTCAACTCCGGCGATCAACGGGCCCGCGGTTTTCCGAAGCTCGCGCTCGATGGGCTTCCACCGAACCGTCACGGAACCCGTGCCCGGCGACTAAACCGTTGCTCTCGCTACGCTCGCTACTCGGCCGCCGCTCCGCCGGTCTCCGGCACCGCCACGCGCGTCTTCTTCTCGCGGATGCGCGTCGCCTTGCCGGTGAGGTTGCGAAGGTAGTAGAGCTTCGCGCGGCGAACGCGGCCGCGGCGAACCACCGCCACTTCGGCCAGCATGGGGCTGTGCACCGGGAAGATGCGCTCCACCCCAACGCCGTTCGAGATCTTCCGCACCGTGAACGTCTCGCTCACGCCGGAGCCGCGACGCGAGATGCACACGCCCTCGAACGCCTGAATGCGCTCCTTTTCGCCTTCCTTCACGCGCACGTTCACGCGAAGGGTGTCACCCGGACGGAACGGGGGAACATTGCGGAGCCACTCTTTCTGGGTTTCGATGAATGCATGCATATGACGCTCTCGAGCGACGGCTCAGGGGTAGTTCAAGTTGTCGGATAGAGACCTAGGATATTAGGCGCCGGAGTGGCCGAAGTCTAGTGGGGGCTTGGCGTTGGGCGATGGGCGTTGGGCGATGGGCGGCGTTACTCCTCGGCCGGCTTACGTGCGCCCCGCTTGCTGCGTTCGCGCGTCAGGCGGTCGCCCTCGGCCCGGCGCCACTCGTCGATCTTCTTGTGGTCGCCTGACAAGAGCACGCCGGGCACCGTCAGGCCCCGATACTCGGGCGGCCTCGTATAGCTCGGCGCGCTCAGCTCGCGTTCGAAGAACGAGTCCGTGCGCGCGCTGTCGTGGTCGGACATCGCGCCCGGCAGCAGGCGCACCGCCGCGTCGATGATGGCGAGCGCGGCTGGTTCGCCGCCGCTCAGCACGAAGTCGCCGAGTGAGATCTCTTCGGTGGCGAGGTGGTCGGCAACGCGCTGGTCGACATCCTTGTAATGGCCACACAACAGGGTCAGCTCGCTGCCCGCCGCGAACCGCACCGCATCGGCATGCGTGAACGTTCTGCCCCGCGCCGACATCAGCACGATCGGCGACGTGGCGCCGAGTGCCTCGACGGCCTCGAAGAACGGGCCGGGCTTCATGACCATGCCGGCCCCGCCGCCGTACGGGTAATCGTCGACGGTGCGATGCCGGTCGTGCGTGTAGTCGCGCAGATCGACCACGTTGTATTCGACGCTGCCCGCTTCCTTCGCCTTCGACGGAATGCTCAAGCCGAGCGGTGTCGTGAAGAACTCGGGGAAGATCGTGACGACGTTGATTCGGAGCACAGAAAGAGATCCTTCGCTTCGCTCAGGATGACAGTGCGTAAATCGCTCAGGATGACAGCGCGTTAATCGAGCAGGCCGACCGGTGGGTCGATCACGATGCGCCGCGCCTCGCGATCGAGGCTCGTCACGATGCGGTCGTACGGAATGAGCACGGTGCGGCCGGGCTCGCGCTCGACGTCGAGCGTGAGTCCCTGCGGCAGCTCGTACGTCGCGACGACGGTGCCGATGACATCGCCGTTTTCCATCTCCACGCGCATGCCGGGCAGTTCGTGGACGTACACTTCGTCGTCGCCGAGCGGTTGAAGCTCGTCAGCGGGCAGGAGGAGGAATCGTTCGCGCCAGGTGTCGGCGACCGAGCGATCGTCGATCTCCTCGAAGTGCACGATGTAACCACCCTTGAACGGCGTGGCGCTGGCGACGTGCAATTCCTTGCCGTCCTTGGCACGATCGCCGCTTGGGGTACCCGCAAAAACGCGACGGCCGGGCGCGAAGACCGCGTCCGGCTCGTCGGTGATTGCCTCGACGACGAGATCGCCGCGAATGCCGTGGGCTTTGCGAACGCGTCCAACGATGACGAGATCCATGTCGCGATGGGCGGTGGGCGATGGGCGATGGGCGTGCGATCGTGTCGCCCACGCCCAACGCCTATCGCCCATCACGTTACTCCGCGGGCGTCTCTCCGACCGGCACGGCGGCCGCGGTGAGCTTGCGGCCGAGGCGCGCTTCGTGACGCGACTTGAGAATGCCGGCTTTGCGGAGCAGCGAGCGGACGGTGTCCGTGGGCTGCGCGCCGTTGTCGAGCCAGTAATTGACGCGGTCGCTCTTGAGATTGAGCGCCTGCTCGCCCGAACGAGGAGCGTACTGGCCGACGATCTCGATGAACTTGCCGTCGCGCGGGCTCCTCGAGTCGGCGACGACGATGCGGTAGCTCGGCTGCTTCTTGCGGCCGGTCCGACGGAGGCGAAGCTTGACTGCCATTAGTAAATCCTCATTCAGGTTTCGTGGTGCTTCCGGGCTCCTCGCGCGTCGACCAACCGATCGACCGCACCCGGGTCTGCGCTGGGCGGTGGACGATGGGCGTTGGGCGTGAAACGGCGCAGTTTGCACTGCCCATCGCCCAGCGCCCAGCGCTCATCGCATCCCAAACATATTCGGCCGGAACTTCCCGCCGCTCTGGGCGGCGCCCGACGCCTTCTTCATCATCTTCTGCATCTCGCGGAACTGCTCGAGCAAACGATTCACCTCGCTGATCGGCCGCCCCGCGCCCTTCGCGACCCGCGCCCGGCGCGAGCCGTTCATCATTTCCGGACGCTTCCGCTCCTCGAGCGTCATCGACAGCACGATCGCTTCCACGTGCTTCATGCGCTTGGGATCGGCCGCCTTGACCTGCTTGAGCATTTTCGCATTGACGCCCGGGAGCATCTTGAGCAAGCCCTCGAGCGGTCCGAGGCGCTCGATCTGCTTCATCGCCGCCAGGAAGTCGGTCAAGTCCATGCCTTCCTTGCGGACCTTCTTTTCCAGGCGCTTCGCTTCGTCGGCATCGAATGCCGTCTGTGCTTTCTCGACGAGCGTGACGATGTCGCCCTGCTGGAGAATGCGCCCCGCCATGCGCTCCGGATAAAACTCCTCGAGCGCATCGGGCTTTTCACCGACGCCGATGTATTTGATCGGCTTCTTCGTGACACCGTAAATCGACAGCGCCGCGCCGCCGCGGGCATCGCCGTCCATCTTCGTCAGGATGACACCGGTGACGTGCAGGCGCTGATCGAAGCCTTGCGCGATCTTCACCGCGTCCTGGCCGGTCATGCCGTCGGCGACGAGCAGGATCTCATCCGGATGGATGGCGGCCTTGAGCCGCTCCAGCTCCTGCATCATGTCGTCGTCGATCTGCAGGCGGCCCGCGGTGTCGACGATCACGACACGGTCGCGCGCACGCTTGGCGTCTTCGATGCCGGCCTTCGCGATCTTCACGACGTCCTGCGTTCCGCGATCGGCATACACGGGTACGTCGAGCTGCTGCCCCAGCGTCTCGAGCTGATCGATAGCCGCCGGCCTATAGACGTCGGCCGCCACCAACCGCGTCGGACGATTCTCGAGCTTGAGCTTGCGCGCGAGCTTGGCGGCCGTCGTCGTCTTTCCAGAACCTTGAAGTCCGACCATCATCACGACGGTTGGCGGCACCGAGCTGAGCTTGAGCGCCTCGCGCTGCTCGCCGAGCATGGTGGTGAGCTCGTCGTAGACGATCTTGACGAGCTGCTGGCCGGGCGAAACCGTGCGCAGCTGCGCGACGCCGACGGCCTTCTTCTCCACGCGCTCGAGGAACTCGCGCGTCAACTGGAAGTTGACGTCCGCCTCGAGCAACACGCGGCGGACTTCGCGAAGGCCTTCCTTGATGTCGGCTTCGTTGAGGACGCCGCGGCCGCGAAGGCGCGCGAAGGTGGCTTCGAGTTTCTCTGACAGCTCGTCGAACATAGACCAGGAAAGGTAGCGGATGCGCCGAGGCAATTCAAGACGGCGCTACTAGCTAAAGGCTAATCGGTGTTATACTTACGTGATTGAGGCCGGGGACCGTGCCCCCCGGAACGACTGTTGCGCGACCTCGAGGTCTATGGCGAAAGCTCAACGCAAGGACGACATCCTCAAGTCGGAGCTTCCTCCGACCCTGCCGCTCATGGCGCTGCGCTCCACGATCGTCTACCCCTTGGGGACGATCGCGGTGCAGATGGGCGCTCCGGAAAACCTCTCGCTGCTGCGCGCGCACGAAGAGCCTGGGCTCATCGTCGCGCTGGTCGTGGCGAGCGGCGATCACGACGAACCGATCGACTCGTCGCGGTTTCACGGACGCGTCGGCGTCGCGGCGCGCGTCCACGAGCGCATCAATCTGCCGGGCGATACCGTGCAGATCACGCTACAGGGACTCAGGCGCATCGTCATCGACGAGATGGTGCAGACCGAGCCCTATCCGATCGCGAACGTGCGCGCCGCGCGCGAGACGCCGCCGGCGCCCGACGAGCTCGACGACCTCATAAGCCGCGTCGTCTCGTCCGCCGAGACGCTGGCCGAGCTCGTGGATCGCATTCCGGATGAAGTGCCGGCGATTCTCAAGATGAACGTCAGCGATCCGGGCCGCTTCGCCGATCTCGCCGCGACGAATATGAATTTCCGCATCGCCGACAAGGACGAGGTGCTGCAGCGCCTCGACGTCGGGCAGCGGCTGCGCTTCATCCTCACGCGGCTCGAGCGCGAAGTCGCCCGCGCGCGCGTGATGGAAGACGTGAAGCGTCAGACCGAGATCAAGATCGAGCAGCACCAGCGCGAGTTCTATCTGCGCCAGCAGCTGCGCGCGATCCAGGCCGAGCTGGGCGAAGCCGATCCGGGCGAGAAGGAAGCGATCGACATCCTGCGCAAGATCGACGACGCGAAACTGCCGGAGAAAGTCGGCCAGGAAGCGCGGCGCGAGACGGAGCGCATGCGGATGCTCTCGCCGGCGTCGAGCGAGTATCAGGTCGTGCGCACGTATCTCGATTGGGTGCTGTTGCTGCCGTGGAACAAGAAATCGGGGCAGGAAGAAATCGACCTGAAGAGCGTCGAAGCGGCGCTCGACGAGCGGCACTACGGGCTCGATGAAGCGAAGGAGCGCATCATCGAGTACCTCGCGGTGAGAAAACTGCGAGGCGGCGATCCGCACGGGCCCATCCTCTGCTTCGTCGGGCCGCCGGGCACCGGCAAGACGTCGCTCGGCGAAGCGATCGGCAAATCCATTGGACGAGAGTTCTACCGAATTTCCGTGGGCGGCGTGCGCGACGAGGCCGAGATTCGCGGCCACCGGCGGACGTACGTGGGCGCGATGCCGGGGCTCATCATCCAGGCGCTGCGGCGCGTGGCTGTTAAAGATCCGGTATTAATGATCGATGAAATCGACAAGATGTCGGGAGGCGGCCCGTCGGGGGATCCCACCGCGGCGATGCTCGAGGTGCTCGATCCCAGCCAGAACAACTCGTTCGTCGATCACTACCTGAACCTGCCGTTCGATCTGTCGCAGTGCCTGTTCATCTGCACGGCGAACAACATCTTCGACGTCCCCGCTCCGCTCCGCGACCGCATGGAGATCATCAAGATCGCCGGCTACACGGTCGAGGAGAAAGTCGAGATCGCCTGGCGGTACCTGCTGCCGCGGCTGCTCGAGGAGCACGGCATCGGCGACAAGGACCTCCAGTTCACCGACGAGTCGCTGTCGTTCATCTCGAACCGCTATTCGCGCGAGGCGGGATTACGAAACTTTGAACGCAACCTCGCGGCGATCATGCGCAAGCGCGCGCGCAAGAAGGCCGAAGGCGAAGAGGGCGCGTGGATCGTCGACGTCGACAAGGTCGAGGAAGTGCTCGGCATTCCGCGCTACGCGGTCGAAGAAGCCGAGAAGGTGCCGGAGGTCGGCGTGGTGACCGGTCTCGCGTGGACGTCGACGGGCGGCGACATCATGCTGATCGAAGCGCTCAAGATGCCGGGTCAGGGTCGCATGACGGTCACGGGGCAGCTCGGCGACGTGATGCGCGAGTCGGTCGACGCGGCATACTCGTACGTGCGCTCGCGCGCGACGCAGCTCGGCATCGACGAGTCGACGTTCCGCGAGGCGGATCTGCACATTCACTTGCCGGCCGGCGCCATTCCGAAAGACGGGCCGAGCGCGGGCATCACGCTCACGCTTGCCATCGCGAGCGCGCTCAGCGGACGGCCCGTGCGGCGCGACGTGGCGATGACCGGCGAAGTCACGCTGCGCGGCAAGGTGCTCGAAATCGGCGGCGTGAAGGAGAAGGTGCTCGCGGCATATCGTTCGGGGCTGCGTGAAGTGATCATGCCCAAGTCGAACGAGAAGGATTTGCGCGACGTGCCCGAAGAGGTGCGCAAGAACATGGCGTTCACGTTCGTCGACAAGATGGACGAGGTGCTCCATCTCGCGCTCTTGCCGCCGGTGCCCGAGGAGTTGGCGGATGCGGTGCAGCCGGAGCCGTCGCCGGGCCTCGCGGGCGCGACGACGCCGGCGGATCGCGCGGAGGCGGAGGCGGCGCTTTAACGTCATCCTCGCGAACGAGCGAAGCGAGGAAGACGAGGACCTGCTCTTGGGAACGCCGTTCGCAGGAGCAGATCCTCGACTCGCCTTCGGCTCGCGAGGATGACAGCGTTGTGTGTTACGCCCGCGAAATCAGATAGAGGAGCAGCCCCACCAACCCGCCAACGATCGTCCCGTTGATGCGGATGAATTGCAAGTCACGCCCGATCGCCAGCTCCACGCGACGCGACGTCAGATCCGGATCCCACGCCGCCACGGTCGACGCGATCAGGTCCGCCACTTCATCCTGATACCGCGACACCAGGAACGCCGCGATGTCGACCGCGAAGTCGTCCATCTTCGCGAGCAGCTCGGGATCCTGCAGCGCCTTCTGCCCGAACGTGGTCAGCGCATGCTCGATCACGTTCGGCGCCGACCCCTCGGGCTTCTCGGCATGGCGCGCGAGCGCTTCCTTCGCCTCGTCCCACAGCGTCGCCGAGAATCGGCGCGCCGCATCGTTGTCGAGGAAGTCTTCCTTCCACGCGTCGACGCGCGCCGCGAACTCCGGCGACGTATTCAGCCGCTCGACGAAGTTGTCCAGCGCCACGTCGAAGCGCTGCCGCAGCGCATGATTGCGATCGGCGGCCAGCTCGGCGAGCAATCGTTGAATCGCCCCGAGCACGCGCTTGAAGATCTTGTTGTCGACGGACGACGGCACCCACCACGGCGTCTCGCGCTCGATCCGCTCGCGAATGACGTCGGCATTCTCATTCACCGTGACCGACGCAAGCTGAATCACTTCGTCCAGCACTTCCTGATGGCGGTCGTCCTCGGTCATCACCGTCAGCACTTTCCCGAGCAGCGGCGCCAGGTGCATCGTGCGCATGCGTTGAGCGAGCGTCCGGTCGAGCACGTCCTGCACGTCCTCGTCGCGCAGCATTTGCGCCGCGGAGCTCAACGCGCTCGCCGCACTGCGCGAGATCGTGCGCGCGTTCTGTGAATCGGCCAGCCATTCGGCCAGGCGCTCGCCGACGCGCAGCGAACGAAAGCGATGCTCGATGACGTCGCGCGTGAGAAAATTGCGCTGCACGAAGGCGCCGAGTGTGCGGCCCACGCGATCTTTCTTCGCCGGCACGATGGCCGTGTGCGGGATCGGAATGCCGAGTGGGTGACGGAACAGCGCGGTGACCGCGAACCAGTCCGCTATGCCGCCGACCATCGCCGCCTCGGCCGTCGCGCGCACGATGCCAAGCCACGGATACCGCGATTCGAGGAGCCGCGCGACGACGAACAGCGCCGTCGCCGCGACGAGCAGCAGCGTCGCGAAGCGCTTCATTCGATCGAGGCGCGCCTGGCGATCAGCCTCGTCGTGCATCGCGACCGGCTCGAGCCGCGTCACCGCGGCAGACGGCGAGCCGCCGGCCAAGCGAAGCGGCTCGCTCACCGCGGTGTCACGTGCACTTTCGCGAAGTCGACGAGGTTCGTGCTCTCGCCCGCCGGCACGTCGACGTACAGGACGACGGGCCGCCCGTTGATCTCACGCACGTCGACGTCGATGGTGCGCGTCGGCGACTCGAAGTGGCGCAGCTCGGCGGTGATGCGCGGCAGGCGATTGAATCGCTCGCGCATGACCTGATCGACGGCGTCGATGAACTCGACGCCGTCCTGGCGCGTATCCCACACCGTGGCCCAGACGAGCGCGTCGCCTTTGGGCGTTTTCACGAGCGCATATCGATCGCCGTCCCAGCCGTTCGATGCGCGAATCGACATGTCCTGGTTGCGCGTGTGCGCATACAGATAAATGCGCGTGCCGAATTCGCCGAAATCATTCTGATCGACGGTGCCCGGAATGGGCGGCAGCACGATCGTGCTCGGCACGTCGCGCGTCTTGGCGAAGTAGGCCGAATCGTGCATCAGCTGCTTGGTCGAGATCGGCAGGCTGTCGAAGGGCATCTTTTTGCCTTCGTGCGCCTTGAAGCGGCGCACGAAGTCGGCGCCGTTGATGTACGGAAAGAGCATCGACTCCTGAATCGCCAGCGGTGCCGACGAGAAGACCGGCTGCGTCTTCATGTTCTCGCGAATCGTCTGGCGAATGGCGTCCCAGCCGCCGGGGAACTGCGCGGCGATGTTGCCGCTGCCACCCGAGAGCAAATACAAGGACTCGTACGTCGCCTGTCCCTCGACGACCGCCGATGCCGCCGCGGCGCGATCGTCGTCGCCGGTAATGTGTTCGAGCGAATCGAGATTCGTGTACTGATCCTGCAGCGCGTGAATCAGCTCGTGCATGATCGTGATGCCGGTGTACTCGTCCGGCGCGTTGTTCACGACGTACAAGACCTTCGTCTTCGGATCGTAGTATCCGATGATCTGCTCGGTGAGGAGCTTCACGTACAGGTTGGTCAGATTCATGGTGTCGGGAATCAGGCCGAGCACCCTGAAGACCGCTTCCTGGTTGGCGAGGTCTTTCTTCACCGCCGTATCCTGCATGCGCTGCAGGAGGAATTCGCGGACCTGGTCACGCGTGCGCAGCTCGAGCTTGGGCGGCGCCTTGAACTTCACGCCGAGCGCGTTCTCGATCTGCGGAATGTCGTCGGCGACTTTGTCGGCGAAGGGACCGTTTCCGACGTTCGCGCGCTCGCGGCATGCGGTGGCGGCGAGCGCGATGACCGCGAACAGTACGTGCCGGCGCATCATGCGGTCCTCATGCGGCGGGACTTTCCTCCCACGCCACCTCGACGCCGGCCATGAGCCCGACGACGCGCGCGATGTCATGCCCGCGAATCACGATGCCTTCCTCCATCAGGCGATGGGCGAGATCCGACTCGAGCGGCGCCAACGCACCCGGTCGCGACGCGCGTGTCGTGGCCTCGGCCGGCACGCCCTCGGCGGGACCGCCGACCGGCGCGGGCGCGCCGACGAACAACGCCTCGAGCTCGGCGCCGAAGCGCTCGAACGCGCTCGGAGACTCGCGCGATTCGCGTGACTCGCGCTCGCGCCGTTCGCTCGCCTGTTTCTTCTCTTCCGCTTCGCGGACACGCTCGTCGCGAGCGAGCTGTTTGAGGAGCTCCACGCGCTGGCGAATCAGCTCTCCGGTGGCCGGCGAATACTCGGTGACGGCCTGCAGGTGCGCGCACGCTTCGTCGATCGCGTCGATCGCCTTGTCGGGGCGCATGCGGTCTTTGACGTGGCGGTCGGTGAGCTTGACCGCGGCGCGCAGCGCTTCGTCGGAAATGAGCACATTGTGATGCCGCTCCAACCGCTCCTTCCGCGCCTCGAGAATTTCCATCGTCTCGAGCTCGCCGAGCTCGCGGACGACCACCTTCTGGAAGCGGCGCTCCAGGGCCGGATCGCCCTCGACCCATTTCTCGTATTCGCCGCTGGTCGTCGCGCCGATGACGCGGAAATCGCCGCGCACGAGCGCGGGCTTGAGCATGTTGGCGGCATCCATCGCGGTGCCGATCGCCGTTCCCTGCCCGATGAGATTGTGCAGCTCGTCGATGAACAGGATCACGTCGGCCGCCGACGTCGCCTCGGCCACGATCGCGCGAACGCGCTCCTCGTACTGGCCGCGATACGTCGTACCGGCGAGCAAGGCCATGTGGTCCAGCGAAAGCAGCCGCGCCTGGCGCAATACGAGCGGAACGCTCTCGGCCGCGATGCGCTGCGCCAGGCCTTCGGCGATGGCTGTCTTGCCGACGCCCGCCGGCCCGACGAGCGTCGGGTTGTTCTTGCCGTGGCGCAGCAGAATGTCGATGACGCGCGCGACTTCGTTGTCGCGGCAGCGGACCGGCTCGAGCCGTCCGGCACGCGCGTCGGCGGTCAGGTCGCGGGTGAATCGCGCGAGTGAGCCACCGGCGGACTCGTTGCGGAGATATTCACCGATCATTGGTCAACGCGAGCATAGGGTCATCCCGAGCGTAGCGAGAGATCTGGCATCACGATAGAGGGACTGGCCACTCGGACCTGTACAGCAGATCCCTCGCTTCGCTCGGGATGACAGTCAGGCTCGGGTCAACCACGCCAACAGGGCGTCTCCCCAAAACAACGTCAATAAAGCCGCCGGTGCTAAAAATACCCCGAACGGCACCAACGGCGTCTCGAACGGCGGCGAGCCGAGCGCGAGCTCCGTCTGCTCGCGCGCGTGCCCACGGCGCAGCAACGCCACCGGAATCACGACGCCGGCGAACGCCACCGCACCAAGCGTGGCGCCCAGGAACACGGTGATCAACGCGCGCGTCGGTCCGAGTGCCGCACCGACGAACGCCATGAGCGTCACATCGCCCAAGCCCATTGCTTCGCGCTTCGTCATCACCTCGCCAAGCCAGCCGACGATGGCGATCATTCCCGCGCCGGCGCATGCACCGACCAGTGCATCGTACGGCGTGGCAAACACCTGGGTTTCGCCAAGGAAGAACGCGAGCACGGACGTCACGAGGGCGAACATTAAACCGAACAGCGTAAAGCCGTCGGGGATGAGATAGTGCTGCGCATCCGTCATCGCGACGCCCAGCAGCACGGTGGAGAACACGCCGACGCGCAGCGCGGTGAACGTGAAGCCGTAGTAGCGGGCGATGAGCAACCAGCCGATCGCGACGATGAGCTCGATCGCCGGGTACATCACCGAAATTGGCTCGTCGCAGCAGCGGCAGCGGCCGCGCAACGCGACCCAGCTCAGGATGGGGACGTTCTCGAACCAGGCGAGCTGATTGCCGCATCGCGGACAGCGCGATCGTGGCTTGATGATCGACTTCTCGCGCGGCCAGCGCACGATGCAGACGTTCAGGAACGAACCGGCGCACGCCCCGAGGAGGAACGCGTACATCTGCGCGAGGACTGGGGGAACCAGTGGGACGAGTGGAACGAGAGAAACGGCGTTGGTCACCGACGGAGCTCGTAGAGAAGGATGCCCGCCGCGACGGCCACGTTGAGTGATTCGACCGTCGAAGCGATGGGAAGCGCGACCAGCTTGTCCGCGCGATCCCGTGTTTGGGTGGAAAGCCCGCCGCCCTCGTTCCCCACGACGAGTCCGAGCCGCAGTGGTGCGGCTTGGGCCTCGATCGATTCGCCGGAGGCGTCAGCGGCCCAGATCGCCAGGCCGTGCGCCCGGCGGAACGTATCGAGATCGTCCCAGGTGCCGGAGAAACAGGGATGGTGGAAGTGCGCCCCCATCGCGCTACGGACGACTTTGGAGTTCCAGAGGTCAACCGTTCCCGGCAGGGAAAAAGTTGCCGAGGCTCCCAGGGCCGCCGCCGTACGAAGTATCGTCCCGACGTTGCCGGGATCCTGCACGGCGTCCAGAACGAGGAGCCTCATCGACTCAGCCGGCGTCAGCTCGGCCAGGGTGCCGCCGGGAATGACCGCGACCGCCAGGATCCCCTGCGGCGACTCGGTCTCAGCCGCACTTTCGAACTCGCGGTGGTCGACCTCGTCGACTGGAATGCCTTTGGCTTTGAGGTCTTCAACGAGGGCAGTACCGCGCGAGTTGTCGGCCAGCCCCGGACCGGTGAGGAGTCCCCGGATCTCGAGCGACGAGCGCGACAATTCCTCGACGGTTCGGATACCTTCCGCGATGAACAGCCCTTGGCGTTCCCTCGCTTTTCGGCGGCGGAGATCGCGGGCGAGGGTGAGCAGTTTCATGAGGAACGGGGTACGAAGAATCAGGCAAGCCAGGCAGAGCGCGAAACATGCATTGCCGGCGGTAGAAGCCACTCGGTGACGGGGCACCAACCTATGAGACGATTGTTGGCTGGCGCGGCAATGACCGCCGCCATGGGACTGGCGGGATGCGCAATCTCGCAGCAACAGGAAGTGCAGATCGGCGCGGAGCAGGCGCAGCAGGTCAACTCGCAGCTGCCTATCGTGCAGGATCCGGCGGTCAACCGGTATCTGAACACGCTGGGCGACTCGATTGCGCACGTCACGTCGCGCGCGGATCTCGACTGGCACTTCTACATGGTGAACACGAACGATTTCAACGCGTTCGCGCTGCCGGGCGGCTACATCTACGTGAATCGTGGCGTGGCCGAGCGGTCGGACACCATGGACCAGTTCGCGTCGGTGATCGCGCACGAGATCGGCCACGTCGTGCTGCGCCATTCCGTCAAGCAGATGGAGCAGATGCAGGGCGCCAACCTGGGCGCAACGGCGCTCTGTGTGCTCACGAGCATTTGCAACTCGGGCATCGCGCAGGCGGGTATTCAAGTGGGCGGCGCGGCGGTATTCGCGAAGTTCAGCCGAACGGACGAAGCGCAGGCTGATGCGGCGGGCGTGGATGAGCTGGTACGGGCGGGCATCAACCCGAACGGCATGCCGCAGATGTTCGAGAAGCTGTTGGCTGAGCGGCAGTCGCAACCCGGGGCGCTGGACGCGTTCTTCGCGGATCACCCGCTGGAGGAGGATCGCATCACGGCGTCGCGCGACCAGGTGGCGAAGGTGAACCCGGCGATCATCCGGACGCTGACGACGGACTCGCCGGCGTTCCAGCAGTTCAAGCAGCGCGTAAGAACGTTGCCGGCGCCGCCGCAGACGCGGGCGAGGTAGAGATACGCTCGTCATCCCGAGCGAGCGAAGCGAGTCGCTGCGCGCCTCCGCTCGGGATGACGAGTGCTAGAGCCGCCCCACCACCCCCCGCACCAGCGCCTTGAACTTCCCCGCCACCCGCTCGGTGGTCTCCAGCACCTCGGCATGCGTAATAGGATTATTAGATAATCCACATGCCAGATTTGTAATACAGCTGAATCCGAGCACCCGCATGCCCCGCGCGCGGGCCACGAGCACTTCGGGGACCGTGGACATGCCCGTGGCATCCGCGCCGAGCAGCGCCAGCATCCGCACCTCGGCCTGCGTCTCGTACGCAGGACCGGTCAGCGCGGCGTAGACGCCCTCGCGCAAGTTGATCCCCTGCTCCGCCGCGACCGCGCGCGCGATGTCCGAGAGACCGCGGTCGTACGGCTCGGACATGTCGGGAAAGCGGATGTCGCCCTCCTCCACCGCGCCGATCAGCGGATTCTGGAACATCAGATTGATGTGATCGCGAATCAGCATCAGATCGCCCGGCTGCCACAGGCGATTCACCCCACCGGCCGCATTCGACACGATCAGCGTCCGCACGCCAAGCGCGTCGAGCACGCGCGCGGGAAACGCGGCGAGGCGAACGTCGTGCCCCTCGTATAAATGGAAGCGTCCCGCGAGCGCGACGACGAACTTCCCGGCGAGGGTGCCGGCGATCATTGCACCCGCATGCCCCGCAACGGTGGCGTTCGGAAAGCCTGGAATCTCGGCGTACGGTACGCGTGCGACTGCGTCGATCTCGTTCGCGAGTCCGCCAAGCCCGGAGCCGAGCACGATGGCGGCGGCGGGTGTCCTGGCCCCGACTTTCGCGTGCAGCATCTCCGCCGCGGTGCGCGCCGCACTCGTACCAAACTCACTCATACCGCGCCCCGCAGTCCGTCGATTTCCTGCTGCGCGGCGGTGAGCAGCGTCTCGCGTTCCGCCCAGGGCAGAAACGCACTCTCGAACGAGTTGAGCGCGATCGCGCACAATTCATCGAAGTCAAACCCCATCTTCGTGGCGGCGAGCACGTACTCGTCGGTGAGCGTCGTACCGCTCATCAAGCGATTGTCGGTGTTGAGCACGACGTTCATGCCGGCGTCGAAGTAGCGGCGCAGCGGGTGCTTCTCGTACGACTCCACGGCGTGCGTCTGTACGTTGCTGGTGAGACAGATCTCGAGCGCGATGCGCCGGTCGTTCACATACTGCGTGAGCGATTCGTCTTCGTACAGCCGAGTCGCGTGACCGATGCGATGCGCGCCGCAAACGTGCACTGCGTCGCGGACGTACGACGCGTCCGCGCCTTCGCCGGCGTGACAGGTGCACGCGAGATCGTTCTCGCGCGCGTAGGCGAACGCCGCCGCATGTGCCGAGGCTGGATTGCCCAGCTCTCCGCCCGCGAGGTCGAACGCGACGACGCCGCGCCGCTTGTACGCCACGGCCAACCGCGACAGTTCCATCGACACGTCGGGCGACAGATGACGCAACCCGCAGACGATCACGCGCGCCATCGCCCCGCCCTCACGCTCGGCGCGCTCCAATCCGCGCAGCGGCGCCTCGACCGCTTCACCGAGCGACAATCCCTTACGCACGTTGAGCACCGGTGCGTACCGCACCTCGATGTACCGCACGCCATCCTTCGCCGCGTCGATCGACAGCTCGTATGCGATCCGCTCGAGCGCGTCGGCGGTTTGCATCACCGACAACGTCACGTCGAAGCGCGCGAGATAATCTTCCAGGCTCCGCGCGTCATCGACGCGCATGTACTCGCGCAGCGAGTCCACGTCGTCCCGCGGCATGGCGACCTTGTATTCCGTGCCGAGGTCGAGCAACGTCGCCGGACGTACGGATCCGTCGAGGTGACAGTGCAACTCCGCCTTCGGCAAGCGCCGAAGGAGCTCCGAGTGGATGAGCGTCACGAGGGTCAGCTCTCCACGTCAGACGACGCGGCGCGGTCGCGGTTGGCGATGAGGCGAAGAATCGAGCCGGCGCTCATGGGCGTCGACGTGTCGATCGGCAGTCCGCGACTATCGGTAATGAGGCGGCGTCCGTCCACGACCTCGTCGGCCGCGGCGCCGTCGAACGCGCGCACTGCGTCCAAGGCGCTCGCGTCGCGCGGGACGTCGACTCCAGAGGCATTTACGAATACTCGAATGGTATCAGGCATGTGCGAGAATCATCATGGAATCCATGCACCCGCCGAAGGGACGCTACGGCGCGCGCAAGAGCCTGGGAATCGCCTCGGCCGGCACGATCTTCCAGTTCCGATGAAAATAATCACTCGGGTGAATGGTGCCGCGGTTGCGCACCTCGTCGATCAGCAACTGCCGGATCTCGAGCTGCCGGTCGTACACCACCGGCGCACCACGCAGCATCGAGAAGCCGCCGCCGCCCGTCTGCCGATAGTTGTTGAGCGCCATCGTGAAGCTGTCCGTCGCCGCGACGGGCCGGCCGTTGTACTCGAGCTGCGTCACGCGCTCGCCCACCGGTCGCGACACATCGAGCGTGTAATCCACGCCCGCGACAACATCGTAGTTGAAGCCGGGAATCTGCGGATCGACGTCCACCGTGCCGTCGTCGCGCCGGCGGAAATAGCGGGCGCTCTGCTCGAGGTACGCGCGCAGCTGCGCGCCGGAGATCTTCACGGCGCGCAGCGTGTTGTCGTAGGGATAGAGCGCCGCGAGCCGTGCGACCGTGATCGGGCCCGGTCCCATCGATGCGCTCGTCTCGAACACCGCCGTCGACGCGAGCTGCGCCCCGGAGATCTTGCGCTCCACCTCGAGCACGAAGTCGGTGATCGGCGAATCGATCACGCGCGCCGAATCGGCGCGCCAGGCCACCGGCGTGTTACCGATGGCGGCCGTCGCATAGCGGAGCGTCGCGCGATGCCCTTCCGCCGTCACCGCAAGCACCGCCGGACTCTCGCGATGATGCAGCATCTGCACGGTGGTGCTTCGGCGGGACACAACCTGATACCGTCCGTTGCGACGCTCGACGACGAGATGCGCGACGCCGACGCTCTGCGCCCAGTTCTTCGGTTGCATCAGGAGCGTGGTGCCGATGAGCGTGTCCCGCATTTCCTTATGAGAATGCCCGTACACGATGAGATCGATGCCGCGCACCTCGTGCGCGACGCGCGCCGCGACGTTCTCGCTCGGAACGCCAGTCGACACGGTGTCGTAGCTCGACGGCTCGTCGAGCCCCGAGTGCAACAACACGATGACCACGTCGGCGCCTGAGTTCCGCGCGTCGCGCACGGCATCGCGCACTTCGGGCACGATGTCGCGAATCACCACCCGCCCAGCGAGGTTGTCGCGATCCCAGACCATTGAACCGGGCGTCGTCGCGCCCACCAACGCGACGCGCACGCCGCGTCGCGTCGAGAGCGCCCAGCCGCGAAACCGCCGGCGGCCATCGGGCGAATACGCATTCGTCGCGAGCAGCGGGAAGCTCGCTTCGGCGATCGCGCGATCGAGATACGCCACGCCGTAGTTGAACTCGTGATTGCCGATCGCGGCCGCGTCGTACTGAATGGCGTTCATCGCGGCGATGACGGGATTCCGCATCGTGGTGTCGACTCGAGCCGCCACATACGCCAGTGGACTGCCCTGAATGATGTCGCCCGCGTCCACGACGATGGGGTACGTCACCGACACCCGGCGCAGCGAGTCGACGACGGTCGCGACGCGCGCCAGACCGCGCAGCGAATCGGGGGCATCGGCGTAATAGTCCCACCCGCGCACGCGCCCGTGCACATCGGTGGTCGCCGCAACGACCAGATCGACGGATCCGTTACCTTGCAACGGGCTCACGCCCGTGCACGCCGCGCACAAAAGGCAGGCGGCGACGCTCCAGAATCTTCGCATCTTCCAACCTAGTCGCCGCGCGCGGTCCGATACCAGATTGTGACACTCCCACGCCTTTTTTTCGCCCAGCGGGACCACGAGCTTTCTCCCTGCGTGACCAGTCCGCAAGCGGTGGTGGTGCGATGAAACCGTTCATCATCGGCATCGCGGGCGGATCGGGATCGGGCAAGTCCACGGTGGCCCGGAACGTCGCCCAGGCGCTGCACACGGAGACGGTCGCCTTCATCGACATGGACGCCTACTACCGGAACTACGCGACCCTGACGTTGGATGAGCGGCGCAAGATCAACTGGGACCACCCGGACGCGTTCGATTGGGAGCTATTGATCGACCAGCTGGGCCGACTCGCCTCGGGGGAGTCGATCGAGAAGCCGGTGTACGACTTCGTGACGCATACGCGCAGCGACAAAACGGTCGTCGTGCCGCCGGCGCAGGTCGTGGTGATCGACGGCATTCTGTTGTTCAGCGACGCACGCGTCCGTGATCTCTGCGACGTAAAAGTGTTTGTCGACGCCGACGCGGACATCCGGCTCATTCGGCGGATTCGCCGCGACATCAAGAAGCGGGGCCGTCCGCTCGATGAAGTGATCGAACAGTATCTCACCACCGTGCAACCGATGCATCTTCAATTCGTTGAACCCTCCAAACGCTACGCCGATCTGATCGTGCCTCGCGGCGGACACAACGCGGTGGCCATCGAGATGATCGTCGCGAAGATTCAGCGGCGCATCGCGCAAACGCGTTCGGCTCCAGGCGGACTTTCGAGCGACGATGCGAAGCGCCCGGGTGAGGAACAATCTTGAGCTGCGGAATTCCGAGCGCAGGTGCGAAGCGCCGAAGCGAGGAACAAACATCTTGCTGCGGAATTCCGAGCGCAGGTGCGAAGCGCCGAAGCGAGGAACAAACATCTTGAGCTGCGGAATTCCGAGCGCAGGTGCGAAGCGCCGAAGTGAGGAACTATGATAACAACCGGCGAGCGCGTGCTCGTCGTCGACGACGAAGCGGACATCGTCGCGTTGGTGGCATTCCATCTCGTGAAGGCGGGCTATCGAGTCTCGACGGCGTCGACCGGTCCGGATGCCGTCGCCGCGGCGCGGCAGGAGCGGCCGGCGCTGATCGTACTCGACCTCATGCTTCCCGGCGCGTCCGGCTACGAAGTGCTCGAGCTGCTCCGCGCCAATCCCGCCACGCGCGACATTGCGGTGCTCATGCTCACCGCTCGCCGCGAAGAGCAAGATCGTATTAGAGGACTCTCACTCGGCGCAGATGACTATCTGACGAAGCCGTTCAGCCCGCAAGAGCTGGTGCTTCGCGTCGGCGCCATCCTGCGCCGCATGAGTGCCGGCGGCGTCGGGCCCGCCGACATCATCACGTTCGGCCCCGTCACCATCGACCGCGCGGAGCATCGCGTGACCGTCGAAGGACGATTGATCGACCTCACGCCGACGGAATACAAGCTCCTCCTCATTCTTGCCGAGCGGCGGGGCCGGGTGCAGAGCCGGGCGCATCTGCTCGAAACGGTGTGGGATGCCGCGCCCGACATTCAGACGCGCACCGTGGACATGCACGTGCAGCGCTTGCGCGCGAAGCTTGGGCCGGCGGGCGATGCGATCGAGACGGTGCGTGGGTTCGGCTACCGCATGAAGAGTCCCCCGCAGCGCACCTCCGTGTGACGCTCGCCAAACGGCTGCTCGTCGGGTCGCTCGTCATCGTCGTCGTCCTGATCGCGGGCATCGGTGCGATCGCCGGCAGCCGGTTGCGAACGCGCCTCGCGGAAGAAACGCAGCGCGAGCTCGAGCGCGAGGCGCGGCTCGTCGGCATCTCGTGGGTGCGCGGCATCGACGTCGACTCACTCGCCAATGCCGCGGGCGCGGCCCTCGGCCGGCGCGTGACGCTGATCGATTCGAGCGGCGTCGTCGAAGGCGACTCGGAGTTCGATGGCGAGGCGTTGCATCACCTGCAGAATCACTACAATCGAGTAGAGGTCGCCGCGGCGAGGCTGCATGGCGTCGGGCACTCGATGCGCATCAGTCCATCGGCCGGCGACGATGAAGTCTACGTCGCTGTGAAGCACCCGCTGGGCTACACCCGCGTGTCGGTGACCACGGCCAAGTTTCGCGAGATCGTCGCCGGCGCGCAGCGCGACGTCATCATCTCCGGCCTCATCGCGCTGCTGGGCGCGATCATTCTTGCGTATGCGTTCTCGCGCAGCGTCTCGCGGCCAATCATCGAGCTGCGCGACGTCGCGAAGGCCATCGCCGCCGGCGAGCTCGAACGCCGGCCCGCGCTGTCGGCGCCGGGCGAAATCGGCGATCTCGCGATGGCGCTGCATCGCATGACCGAGCAACTCGCCTCGCGATTGTCCGCGCTCGAGTCGGAGGATGCACTGCTCAACGCCGTGATCGAATCGCTCGACGAAGGCATTGTAGCGGTGAATGCGCGCGGCGACGTCGCGCGACTCAACTCGAGCGCGCGGCGCTTGCTCGCCTTGTCCGCGGCCGTGCCGTTCTCCACCGATCTCTTGCCGCCCGAACGTCTCATTCGCGAGGCGATTCGCGGCGCGACGTCCGGGGTCGCGACGGAGCCGACCGAGCTGGCGCTCGAGCATCGCAATTTACTCATCACGGCACGTCCGCTCGCCGACGGCGGTGCGGTGCTCGCGATTGCCGATCTCACGACGCAGCGCCGTCTCGAGACCATTCGCCGTGATTTCGTCGCGAACGTGTCGCACGAGCTCAAGACACCGCTCACCGTCATCGGTGGCTTCGCCGAGACGCTGCGCGATCGCGAGCTCGACGACGCAGACCGGCTTCGCTTCATCGATACCATCGAAGCGAACACGCGCCGCATGCAACGCATCGTCGATGATCTGCTCGATCTCTCGCGCTACGAGTCCGGCAACTGGGTGCCGAACATCGCGTCAAATGATCTGGCGGGCGTGGTACAGGACGTCTTCACGAGCGTGCATCGCGCCGCCGATTCAAAAGGACTCGCGCTCGCGTTCCAAGCGCCGGCCGAAGCGCGCCGGGTCGATGCGGATTCAACGGCGTTGCGGCAGGTGCTCACGAACCTCGTCGAGAACGCGGTGCGGCATACGAGTAGCGGCGGCATCACCGTTCGCGCCGAAGCCCCCGCGGCCGGCGGTACGACGATCAGCGTGCGCGATACGGGCAGCGGAATTCCGACGGAGCACATTGGCCGCATCTTCGAACGCTTCTATCGCGTCGATCCCGCGCGTTCGCGCGGTGAAGGCGGAACGGGACTCGGGCTCGCGATCGTTCGGCACCTCGTCGAAGCGCACGGCGGTGCGGTGCGCGCCGAGAGTGTCGTGGGTCAGGGCACGACCATCACCGTGCACTTTCCCGCGCGGCGCTCGCCGCCGGCCTGATTGCGAGGCGTTCTCGCAGCGCACGCTCGAACAGCGTGCGCCGCGACGACAGCCACTCCCGCGATTCACGCGCGAACGGCCGCGGATCGTCGAGACGAAACACAGCGTCGGTCTCCGCGCGCAGCGTGGTTGCGACGAAAGCCGCAACCGACCGCGCGCGGCTCATTCGACCGCCCTGAAGATTCAACCGCTCGGCTGAATGTCGCATGCGCACGGCGAGGTGATCGACGTCTCCCCAGAACCAGCGCATGCGTCTGCCAATAGCGTATTCAGGCTGATCGCGTCGCGCGTCCCCCAGTGCGGCGCGCACGAGCAAGCCGGGAAAGTCGACACCCGAATCGATCGCCAGCTGCAGCCCGCCCCAAAATCGCGCGTTCACTTCCATCAAATACGGAACGCCCGTGCGATTATCGATCTTGAATTCCACCATCGCCGGCCCGCGCCAATCCGCGGCGCGCAGCAACGCCTCGGATTGCTCGGCCAGTTGCGGATCGAGTGAAGCGCTCGTGCCGTAGGTCATCTCGCCGCCGGACGGCGGACGCTCGCGAATCCGTCGATGCGCGAATCGCGCGATCGCGCGGCCATCCCACATCAGGAACAGCGCAGCCAGACCGCTGCCGACAATCCGCTCCTGCGCGAGCAATGGAAACGCCGCGTCGTCGAGCGTCGCGGCGAGTCGCTCGAGCGACTTGCGGTCATTGGCGTACACGACGTCGAGCTTGCACAGGCGGCCGTTCTGCATGCGCACTGAGCACGATGGCTTGAGCACGACCGGAAAACGGAGCGCGCCGGTTACGGCACCGACGAGTTCTTCGCGGCGCGTGACGTAACGCTGTTCCGGCACCGTGATGCCGAACGACGCCGCGCATTCGATGACGCGCGACTTGTCGGAGAGTTGCGCGTGGCTTTCAGCTGATCCGAACGGAATCGTCGCCGGTAAGAATGCATCGCGCGCCGGCAAGAGCGTCTGGAGCGCGGCATCGGTGACCGGGATAATGACGTCGATCTGGTTTCGGCGCACTTCGTCGGCGACTCGGGTCGCGAACGCCGTCGGATCATCGCGCGCACCGGGCATCACGAGCTCGCGCGCGGTGAATCGCGAGACACCGGCCAACGATCGCGCATTCGACGACTGCACGAACACCCGATGGCCCGTGCGGCCGAGGGAGCGCACGATGGCGAGCGCGGCGCGTTGCTCGCCGTCGGTGACGAGGACACGCGCCTGTAGCGGCCGAGCTTGGTCGGCGCCGGAAATGAGTGGCACGATCCGATGTGTTTACAAATTCGACGCCAGCGAGGCGGCCGGCCGCGGGTCGTCCGTCTCGACATCCGCGCGGTCTGGGGCCGGGCGTTCTGACGCGTCTCATCATACTCTGACGAGCCTCACCATATATTGAAGCATGTCGTCGGCCATTTCCCTGGCGCGTGACGCGCCGCGCGGCGGTGTAGCACCGGGTCATCGGCGTGTCGCCGCGATCGACATCGGATCGAATTCGATTCGCCAGATCGTGGCCGACGTGTCGGCCGAAGGCGCCATTCAGGTCGTCGACGAAATGAAGGCGGCGCCGCGTCTCGCGTCCGGCCTCGCGGCAACCGGCGCCATCTCCGATACCTCGATGACCGCCGCGCTCGACGCCATCGAACGCATGGCGACGCTCGCGCGACAGCTCGGCGCCGAACGCATCGACGCCGTCGCGACGAGCGCGGTGCGCGAGGCGAGCAACGCCGCGGCGTTTCTCGCGCACATTCATCGCGTCACCGGACTCAAGGTGCGCGTCCTCTCCGGCGACGAGGAAGCGCGGCTCAGCTTTCGCAGCGCCGTCGCGCATTTCGACATGGGCGTCGGTCGCACGGTCGTGATGGACATTGGCGGCGGCTCGCTCGAGTTGGCGCTGACAGCCGAAGGTGTGATCGAACGGCTCACGTCCCTGCCCTTCGGCGCAATTCGCCTCACCGAAGAGTTCTTCAGCGACGGTGTGACGCCGAAGGCAGTTCGCAAGCTGCGGCGCGCCGTCGCCGACGGCATCAAGGACGAGTTGCCGCGGCGCGACTGGCGCGGCGCGCAGATCATTGGATCCGGCGGCACGTTCACGAACCTCGCCGGCATCTATCTCTCGCGACAAGGCATTCTCACCGCGCGATCGGTGCACGCGGCACACATCCCGCGGGCGGATCTCGAGCACATTCTCGACACGCTCGCGGATTTGCCGCCCGAGGAACGGCGCGAATTGCCCGGGCTCAATCCCGAGCGCGCCGACATCATCGTTGCCGGCGTCGCCACGGCCGCCGAAGTGCTGCGGCGTGTCGAGGGACGCGAGATCGTGGTGTCGCGCTACGGAATTCGTGAAGGGATTTTGCTCGAGGCCGCGCGCGTGGTGCCGACCATCGCCGATCCCGGCGAAGCGCGCGCCCGATCCGTCACCGAGTTCGCGCAGCGCTGTCACGTCGAGCAGCCGCACTCGTCACACGTGCAGGAGCTGGCGCTGATGTTGTTCGACGCGATCGGTCCGCGCATCGGCTGCACGCCCGACGATCGCGATGCGCTCTCCGACGCGGCGCTGCTCCACGACTCGGGATATCACATCAGCTACGAGCGGCATCACAAGCATTCGTACCATCTGGTGCTGCACGCCGACCTGCTTGGCATGCCACCATCAGAGCAGGTGGTGATCGCCAATGTCGCACGCTACCACCGGGGCGCACCGCCGAAGAAAAAGCATCGCAATTACGGCATGCTCGACAAGGCGCTGCGCCGGCGCATCAAGCTGCTCTCGGCCATGTTGCGTGTGGCCGACGGGTTCGACCGCGGGCACGTGAGCGCGGTGAAGGGACTCAAGGTCCGGTGGATGCAGCGCGCGCTGCGCGTCACGCCGATGCCGGCGCATGCCCGCGCATCGATGCGCCTCGAGATGTGGGGGGCGAATCGCAAGTCGGCGCTGCTCGCGGACGTGATCGGCGCGCCGGTCGAGATTGTCGCGCCCGACGGCGCCGTGCTGTCGTCGGAGACCATCGAGTCCGGCGAGCTGGAGTAGCACCGATCGCGTCGACACCGCGATCAGCAATCTCTCAATCGCCCGCGGACGGCGCGCTCTCGACTTCGTCACGCGCTGGGAACGACTCCCGCAGGCCGCCCCACGAATTGCGCAGGAGCCGCTCGTGCGACGCGCGCACTTGGCCGTTCGGCTGACGCTGTGTCCACTCGCCGTCGCAATTCAGTTCCCACGCCTGGCGATTGTCCTGCAGATACGTGGTCAGCAGTGCACGCAACCGTTCGTGCGATGCGCGACTCTCGACCGGCGCAACGGCTTCCACGCGCCGATCGAAGTTGCGCGGCATCCAATCCGAAGACCCGACATAGAACTCTTCGGCGCCCGCATTCTGGAAGTACCAGAGCCGGGAATGTTCAAGGAAACGGCCGATGATGCTCGTCACGCGAATGCGGTCGCTCACGCCATCGAGCCCCGGCCGCAGACAGCAGATGCCGCGCACGATGAGATCGATGTCGACTCCCGCCTGCGACGCGCGATACAACTCGTCGATGATTTCCGCGTCGACCAGCGCGTTCATCTTTCCGATGATGCGAGCCGGCCGCCCCGCGAGCGCGTGATCGGTCTCACGCCGGATCAGCTCGATGAACCGGTCACGCAAGTTGAGCGGCGCCACGAACAGCTTGCGATACAAGCGCTGGCGCGAGTAGCCGGTGAGCGAGTTGAACAAGTCGCTCACGTCCGCACCGATCGATGGACTGCACGTAATCAATCCGACGTCGGTGTAGAGACGGGCCGTCTTCGAATTGTAGTTGCCGCTGCCCAGGTGGATGTAGCGGCGCATACCGTCCGCCTCGCGTCGAACCACGAGAGCGGTTTTGACGTGGGTCTTGAGCGTCGCTGACCCGAACGCCACGTGCACGCCGGCATCTTCGAGCTGCCGCGCCCACGTGATGTTGTTGGCTTCATCGAACCGCGCCTTGAGCTCGACGATGACGGCGACCTGCTTGCCGCGCTGCGCCGCTTCGACGAGCGCATCGACCAGCGCCGTGTCGCCGGAGGTTCGATACAGGGTGAGCTTGATCGCCAGCACCTGTGGATCTTCGGCGGCTTCCTGCAGGAATCGCTCGACGGACGCGGTGAAGGAATCGAACGGATGATGCAGCAACACGTCGCTCTCACGAACGATGTCGAAGATGCTCTGTCCGTCGCGCAGCTCGGCGGGGATGATCGGCGAGAACGGCGGGTCGTGCAGCGCGGGAATGTCGAGCGCGGCCAGCGTCATCAACTCGCTCAGATCGAGCAACGTGCCAACCTCGTGGACGTCGCGGTCGGTGAGTCGCGCCGCCTCGGGCACGTTCTCTTCGCGCAATTCGTCCAGCAGCAGCGTGCGCAGATGCGAGGGCATGTCCTCCTGCACCTCGAGCCGCACGACTTCGCCGAATCGGCGATTGTAGACCTGCTCCTCGATCGTCGCCAGCAGATCTTCCGGCTCTTCGACCGGAATCTCGAGATCGGAGTAGCGCGTGAGGCGGAAGGCGTACCACGCGACGATGTCCATCCCCGAGAACAGCGAACTGAGGTTGGCGCCAATCACCTGCTCGAGCGGAACGAAGTGCGACGGGCGACCGCCGACGGGAATCCAACGCGGCAAGCTGCGCGGCACCTTCACGCGCGCGAAGCGCACCGCGCCGCTTTCCGGATCTCTAATCTCGACCGCCAGCGACAGCGAGAGATTCGAGATGTACGGAAATGGATGCCCGGGATCGACCGCGAGCGGCGTCAACACGGGAAAGATCTGCGACTCGAAGTACTCGTCGATCTCTCCCCATTCGCTCGGCGTGAGATCCTTGACCGCAAGCAACTTTACGCCGGCGGGTGCCAGCTCATCGAGCAGGTCAACGAGACAGCGCCGTTGCAGCGAGGTGAGTCGCGCGATTTCGGCCGCGATCGCGTCGAGTTGTTCCTGGGGTGTGAGACCGTCGGGCGGCGTCTTGGCGACTCCGGCCGCGACCTGCCGCCGCAGGCCCGCGACGCGAACCATGTAGAACTCGTCGAGGTTCGCGCTGAAGATCCCGAGGAACTTGACGCGCTCGAGCAGCGGCACGCGCGAATCGAGCGCCTGGTGCAGCACGCGAGCATTGAACGCAAGCCAGCTGAGCTCGCGATTCAAATACAGCGAGGCGCCGGTGATTTTCTCGGTCATGAAGGGGCCAGTCGGGCAGAGAACGTCTCTTTTACTAATAGCGCGTTTGCGCGGTCGCTCACCAGCCCCTTCGTGATGATTCACGTCACGAGCACGTCACAACGGTACTTGACAAACGGTGCGTCGCGCGGCGAGGGCCTCCAGGCGCTTCAGTGCTCACCTCCCGGCACCACTGACCGGCACGCTCTCCTCGGCGTGATGCTTGATCTGCTTGCCCTCGGCAAGAAATACCGCGTCTTCGCCGATGTTCGTCGCGAGGTCGGCCACGCGCTCGAGGTTGCGGCTGACGAGAAACAACTCCAGCGACGGCGTGATCGTCCGCGCGTCTTCCATCATGTGGGTTACCAGAATGCGAAAGACGGAGTTGTGCATCGCATCCACTTCGTCGTCGGCGCGGCAGACCTGACGTCCGAGTGTGCCGTCGGCTCTCACGAACGCGGTGAGCGCGTCGCGTAACATCTGCCGCGCGCGCCGTGCCATCTCGGCGATCTCGGGATCTGGCGTGATCACCGTCGTCGTCGCGGCCAGGCGCATGGCGCTTTGCGCGATGTTGACCGCGTGGTCGCCGACGCGCTCAAGATCGTTCGTGACCTTGATCGAGGAAATGATGAAGCGGAGGTCGCGCGCCATGGGCTGCTGCAGCGCGAGCAATCCAATTGCCTGATCCTCGACTTCCACCTCGAGCATGTCGAGCTCCTTGTCGCCGGCGAGCACGGCTTCCGCCATGTTCGCGTCGCGACTGAGCAACGCGTCGACCGACAGATCGAGCAATGACGTTGCGAGGTCCGACATGTCGAGGAGGCGCTGCTTGAGATGCGCCAGTTGATCGTGAAAATGCCGGAAGCCAACGGCCGCGGTACTTTCGGCGGGTGTCATCCGAACCTCCCGGTGATGTATGCCTCGGTCCGTTCGTTGACCGGGCTCGTGAACATGCGATCGGTCGGCCCGACTTCGATGAGCTGACCCAGATAGAAGAACGCGGTCGAATCCGATACGCGCGCCGCCTGCTGCAGATTGTGCGTGACGATGATGATCGTGAGGTCGCGTTTCAGCTCGTAGACCAGCTCCTCGATCTTTTGCGTCGCGATCGGGTCGAGCGCGCTCGCCGGTTCGTCGAGGAGCAACACCTCGGGCTCGTTCGCCAGCGTCCGCGCGATGCACATGCGTTGCTGTTGCCCACCCGAAAGTCCGAGCGCGCTCTGGCGCAGACGATCCTTCACCTCGTCCCACAGCGCCGCGCGCTGCAACGCCGATTCGACGATCGCGTCGAGATCGGCTCGATTGCGAATTCCGTTGATCTTCGGCCCGTACGCAACGTTGTCGTAAATCGATTTCGGAAACGGATTCCAGCGCTGAAACACCATGCCCACGCGGCGGCGCAGTGTCACCGGGTCGATATCGCCCGTGTACACGTCGGTCTCGTCGAGACAGATCGTGCCTTCGTGCCGAACGCCGGGCAACAGCGCGTTCATGCGATTAATCGATCGCAGAAACGTCGACTTGCCGCAGCCCGACGGTCCGATCAGCGCCGTGACGCTCCGCGGTTCCATCGACAGGGTGATACCGTGCAGCGCCTGCTTGGGCCCGTACCAGAACGAGAAGTTGTCAGCCGACACGGCTCCGCGCTCAGTGGCTCCGTCGTTCGCGCCGTTTTCGCCCGGCGCCGATCGCCCAACGCCCACCGCGGTCATCCGAACCTCCCCGTCACGTACGCTTCCGTGCGCGAATCTTTTGGCGTCGTGAACATCGAGTTCGTCGGGGCGTACTCGATCAATTCTCCGGCGAGCATGAACGCCGTGCGATCGGACATGCGCGCCGCCTGTTGCATGTTGTGCGTCACGATGATGATCGTCACCTGCGAGCGCAGCTCGTAGACGAGCTCTTCGACGCGCTGTGTGCTGATCGGATCGAGCGACGCGGTCGGCTCATCGAGCAGCAGCACGCGCGGCGACGTCGCAAGCGCACGCGCGATGCACAGTCGCTGCTGCTGTCCGCCCGACAGCGCAACCGCGCTCGTGTGCAAACGATCTTTCACTTCGTCCCACAGGGCCGCGCGGCGCAGCGCCTGCTCGACGACGCCGTCGGTGTCGCGCCGCGATGGCCGCTCACCGCGCGGCAACACCTTGAGCCCTGCCGCGACATTGCCGCGAATCGACATCGTGGGAAACGGCGTCGGCCGTTGAAACACCATGCCGATGTGCCGGCGCACGCTGATCGCGCTCACGCCGTGCTCATAGATGTCGCGCCCGTCGAAGCGCACTTCGCCTTCGACACGCGCGCCGGCGACTGTCTCGTGCATGCGATTCAAGCACCGCAACAACGTCGACTTTCCACAGCCCGACGGTCCGATGATCGCGGTGACCTCTCCCGTCGGCACGGCGAACCTCACATCGCGCACGACGCGCGACGCACCGAAGTACGCATCGAGCGCGTCGACACCGATCGCCGGCACCTGCGCCGGCTCAGTCGCCGCCGGGTCCAAAGCGGGAACGGGTAGCGAAGCGGGCCGCGAGGCTGATGACGAGGACGAGACCGAGGAGGACGAGCGCCCCCGCCCAGGCTTGCGCGTGCCAGTCGTCGTAGGGAGAAATTGCATAGTTGTAGATCTGCATGGGTAACGCAGCGATCGGCTGCGTCGGCGACAGCGACCAGAATTGATTGCCGAACGCCGTGAAAATCAGTGGTGCGGTCTCGCCCGCGATGCGCGCCACCGCCACGAGCGCGCCGGTGACGATCCCCGGCAGCGCGGTACGCAACACCACCGCGAGCGACGTACGCCAGCGCGTGTACCCCAACGCCAGCGCCGCCTCGCGCATCGACACTGGCACGAGCCGAATCATCTCTTCCGTCGTGCGCGTCACGAGCGGAATCATCATTCCCGCGAGGGCGATACCACCCGCTAACGCGGAGAAATGCTTGAACGGTTTGACGAGCAGGCCCCAGGCGAAGATGCCAAGCACGATCGACGGCAATCCGTTCAACACGTCGGAGAGAAAGCGAACGACCGTCGCCAACTTTCCATTCCGCTGCTCCGCGAGATACAACCCGGCGCCAATCCCCACCGGCAATCCAATCGCCGATGCGAGCAGCACGATGATCCCGGTGCCGACGATCGCGTTCGCCATTCCGCCGTGTGCGTCGCCCGGTGCAGCCGGAATCCTCGTGAAGAAATCCCAGTTCACCGACGACGCACCTTCCCGCATCAAATGCCACACGATCAGAATGAGCGGAAGAATCGCCACAGCCGCCGCAGCATACGTCAGCGCGATCATGACACGGCTCGTGAAGTGCCGGCGCCGCAGCGTACGCGCCGTGCCCGCCGCGAGCATGTCGCGGTACGAGCGCGCAGGGCGTCGCCCCGTCGGCAGGGCAGCCGCGGTCATGCGCCGGCTCGCGCGGTACGCCACACGAGCCAGCGCGCGATCGCGTTCACGATCACCGTGATCACGAACAGCCCCGCACCGACCGCCATCAACGACGCCATGTGCAAATCACTCGTCGCCTCGCTGAACTCGTTCGCGATGAGCGAGGCCATCGTATAGCCCGGCTGAAACAGGGATGCGCTGATCTCATGGCGATTGCCGATCACCATCGTCACCGCCATCGTCTCACCCAGCGCTCGCCCCAGCCCGAGAATGATCCCGCCGATGATGCCGGAGCGCGCATACGGCAGCACGGCATCCCAGATCATCTCCCATCGCGTCGCACCGAGTGCGAGCGCGGCTTCGCGCTGCGAGCGCGGCACCGCCATCAATACCTCGCGCGTCACCGCGGAGATGTATGGCAAAATCATGATGGCGAGGATCACGCCGGCGGCGAACATGCTCGGACCGTACGCGGGACCGGAGAACAGCGGAAAGTCGCCGAGATGCAGCGTGTCTTTCACGAAGGGCATGAAGTGCGCGCGAATCGCCGGCACGAGCACCAGAATGCCCCACAGCCCGTAGACGACGCTGGGAATCGCCGCGAGAAGATCCACGAAGAACGCGATCGGTTGGCGAATCCACCGCGGCGCAAACTCGGACAGAAAGATTGCCACTCCGACCGCAAGCGGCGTCGCGATGATCAGCGCGACAAGCGAGGAAACGATCGTTCCGAAGACGGCAGGCGCCGCGCCGAAATGGCCATTGACCGCGTCCCATCCACTGTCGGTGAAGAAGCCGAGACCGAACGCGCGAAGCGCGGGCCAACCCGCCTTGAACACCACCCATGCGATGAGCACGAGCAGCACCGGTACAACGAGCGCCATTCCGGTCGTCACGGCGCGATAGACGCGATCGCCCGTCGACGAACCCTCGATTCGTACCCTGGGCTGCACCGCCGCGCTGGGCGGCGGCGTGATCGGCGAGACGGAGCCGTAGGTCACTTCGGGCTTCCGGCGGCGAGCGAGTCCACGCGCGCCGTCAACCGCGATACGAGCGACGGCGGCAGCGGCGCGTAGAAGAGCGTCGACACCTCCTGCTCGCCCGTCAAATACATCCACTTCATGAAATCGGTGAGCTTCTTCGCCTTGGCCGCGTTCGGCATGGTCTTGTACACGAGGAGCCACGTCATCGATGCGATCGGATACGCCTGGGCGCCGGGCGCATTCACGATCGAGATGCGATAGTCCGTATTCGCGCCGAGTTTCTCCGCGGCGCCCGCCGCCGCTGCTGTCGCACCTTCGACTGACGGTGCCACGAATTGGCCGGCCGCATTCTGCAGCAGTGCAGTCGGAAGATTGTTTTGCTTGGCGTACGCGAGCTCGACGTATCCCACGCCGCCCGCGGTCTGCTTGATGACACCCGCCACTCCATCGTTGCCTTTGCCGCCGAGACCAACGGGCCATTGCAGGTCTTTGCCCTTTCCCGGACCCGTCTTCCACGCCGGACTCACCGTGCTCAGATAATCAGAGAACATGAATGTCGTGCCGCTGCCATCCGAGCGATGCGCGACGAGTACGTCAGTGGCAGGCAGCCTCACACCGGCGTTGAGCGCGGCGATGCGCGTGTCGTTCCACTTGTTGATCGTGCCGAGAAAAATGTCGGCGAGCACCGGACCGGTGAGCCTGATCGGCTGCGTCACACCCGGAAGATTGTACGCGATCGCGACGGCGCCGATCACCGTCGGAAAATGAACTACCGGTCCGCCTTTCGCCGCTTGCAGCTCGGCGTCGGACATCGGCGCGTCGGACGCGCCGAAATCAACCGTTTGCTCTTGCAGCTGCTTGACACCGCCACCCGAGCCGATCGGCTGATAGTTGATGTTCACGTTCGCTTTCGATGAGTATTCCTTGAACCACTTGTCATAGATCGGGTACGGGAAGGTCGCACCCGCACCGTTCAGGTCCGCACCCGACGCGCCGCCCGTGGTCGACGCCGCGACCTTCGAGCTATCGCCCGTTGTCTTTGTGTTGTCGGCGTTCGAGCCACAGGCCCAGGCAACGCAAACAAGCGCGACGATCGGCCAACGTCTCACGAATCACTCCGGCAGCGGATGGTTTTCTTTGCTCGGCACAGGCGCGGAATGCGCCGTCAAAGCCTTGCCGAACGCTCGCCGCATCGTGCAACCGTCCAGGTAACGTCATGTAACGGCCATGTAACGGAGCTCGGCTCGAGGCCGGCCGTTCTCATTCGGCACAGCCAGTGACGCAAGCGTTACACACGATCCATGGCTCCTTTACGAGTCGCATGGAGGTTGAGGCGCACTACCAACCCCCACAACGACAACAGGAGCACCTCGTGATCGCACGCGTTTCGAGTTACGCGAGATACGTCGGACTGGCTGCGCTCACCGCGCTGGCGTTTGTCCCGCGGCTCTCCGCGCAGGATTTGAACGGCGCCGGCGCCACGTTCCCGGCACCGCTTTACGCGAAGTGGTTCAAGGACTACGCGGCGAAGACTGGCGTACAGATCAACTATCAGCCGATCGGCTCGGGCGGCGGCGTCAAACAGTTCACCGAAGGCACAGTCGATTTCGGCGCCTCCGACGCGCCGATGACCGACGAAGAGATCTCGAAGCTCAAGACGCCGGCCTATCACATCCCGACCGTGCTCGGCGCGGTCGTCATCACGTACAATCTGCCGAATCTCGGCAAGCCGCTGAACTTCACCGGCGATCTCATCGCCAACATCTTCCTCGGCAAGATCACCAAGTGGAACGACTCGCAGATCGCCGCGCTCAACAAAGGCGTCACGCTGCCGAATAAGGATATTCTCGTCGTGCATCGCTCGGACGGCAGCGGCACGACGTACATCTTCTCTGATTATCTGACCGACGTGAGCACGGCGTGGAAGTCCGGCCCGGGCAGGGGCAAGGATCTCCAGTGGCCCGTCGGTTTGGGCGGCAAGGGCAATGACGGCGTCGCGGGTCAGGTCGCGCAGGTGCCGGGAGCGATCGGCTATATCGAGCTCGCGTACGCGCGTCAGAAGAAACTGCCCTACGGCGCGATCAGGAACTCCGCGGGCACGTTCGTGCTGCCCTCGATCGAATCGGTCACCGAAGCGGCGGCGGGCATCGCCACGAGGCTTCCGGCGAACACGGATTTCCGCGTCTCGATCGTCAATGCGCCGGGCAAGACCGCGTATCCGATCTCGTCGTTCACCTACCTGCTCGTGAGCCAGACGCAGGCCGATCCCGCCAAGGGCAAGAAGCTCATCGACTTCATCAAGTGGGCAATCCACGACGGCGAGAATGACGCGCCGGGACTCGATTATTCGCCGCTGCCGAAATCGATCGTCGCGATGCTCGACAAGCGCCTCGGCATGGTGAAGAACGTCGCATCGAAGTAGAGCAGTTCAGAGTAGTGCGAATCCCCCACTCCCTTCCCTCACGCCAGACACTCATGACCTATCGCTCCTTGCGACTCCTTGCGACGGCCATCGTCGTCGCGCTCGCGCCAACAACGGGGTTTGCGCAGCAACCAGCCGCACCGACCGTGGTCACCCCGGCCTTTGATTTTTCAGGCGTCATCTTCGGCAGCTACAACTACCGACTCGACTCGCTCGGCCAGGCGCAGAATGGCGGCCAACATGTGAATCAGTTCAGTCTCGACCGCGCGTACTTGACGTTTCGCATGCCCGCGGGCGACAACGGCGCGATTCGCGTCACCACGGACGTATTTCAAAACACGAATGCCGCACAGAACGCCTATTACCAGGGCTGGGCAGTGCGCATCAAATACGCGTACCTCCAGTACACGGGCCTGCGCAACGAGTTCGGGACGGGCTCGAGTCTCCTCGGACGCATCGGTATCCTGCACACTGTCGTGATCGATCATGAGGAAGGCTCCTGGCCGCGGTACTTGCAGCAGACGGCCATCGAGCGTTCAGGCTTCTTCTCGTCGGCCGACGGCGGCGTCGCGGGTCTCGCGACGCTCGGCAACCACATGGGCGAGATCTACGGCACGATCACGAACGGCCCAGGATACACGTCGTTCGAGAAGGACCGGTTCAAAGATTTCGCCCTGCGCCTCTCGCTGACGCCGCTCGGGAACGAGAAGGACATGAACGCCATCGTCAAGTCGTTCACGATCTCGCCCTGGTTCTACAAAGGTTGGGTCGGGAGCAACTTTGCGACTGGCGGCGCGGGTCAGGTCGGACCGGGCACAAACGGCGCGATCACGGGCGGTCTGCAGCGCGACCGCTACGGCATCTTCGTCGGCGTGAAGGAACGTCGCGTGAATGCCGGCGCCGAATGGGCCGTCCGTAAGGACGCGAGCGAGACGGACGCCAATACGATCGCTGCGCCCCGCGTCGAACACGATTCCACCGGCCGCCTGCTCGACGGGTTCGTCGTCTTCCGCCCCATCGAATTGTTCGACGCGTCGCAGAAGTCGGGTCTGCAGCTGATCGCCCGCTTCGACCACTTCACGCCGAACACGAGTCCGACCGCCGCGAATTACGCCGGCACCACACCCTCGCTCAACTTCTGGATTCTCGGCGCATCGTATGATCTCAATCAGAAGCTGACGTTCGCACTCGATTGGCAGAAGCAACACGGAGTCAGCTTCCCCACATCGACCGCCACGAACCTGCGCGCGCCGGCGGATGCATCGAGTCTCTTCCTGCACTTCCAGGCGAACTTCTAATCAGATCAAAGTTCACTATCGTGGCGGGGACCGTCGCATGAGGTCGCGATAGATTCTCATTGCATGCGCGTCGACCTCGCTACGCTCTCGTCACCAGTCGCCCAGGGCATTCGCCTCGTGGCCCTCGGCCTGCTCGAGGACGCGCACGGGGCTGCCGTGCGAATCGCCACGGCGACCGATCCGGACGCGCTGCATGACTTTCGCGTCGCGGTTCGGCGGCTCCGCAGCTGGTTGCGCGCGTTCGACGACGAGCTTGGAGATGCCGTTCGAGGCAAGGATCGCCGCCGGCTGCGCGACCTGGCGCACGCGACCAACGCCGCGCGTGACATCGAGGTGCAGCTCGCCTGGCTCGGCGGTGCCGCGAAGGGATTTCGCGTCAAGCGCCGGCGCGGCGCCGATTGGCTCGCGCAATATCTCATCGCGCGGCATCCCCTCGCTGATGGACAGGGGAACACCGCGCTGCTCGCGTCTGTCGACAAGGTCGGCCATTCGCTCGTCGAACGCCTCGCCGTGTTCGAGCAGCCGCTCGAAGCGCCGCATGGGGGCGTGACGCTGGCCCGCGCGATCGCGCTTCGTATCGCGCCGCACGTCGATGCCCTCGGCGACGAGCTGTCGAACGTTCACAATGTCCACGACGAATCTGAAGTGCACGAGGCGCGGATCGACGCGAAGCGGCTGCGCTATCTCACCGAACCTGCCGTCGACTCAGTCGCCGCCGGCGCCGAACTGCTCGCGAGGCTCAAATCACTGCAAGACGAATTGGGCGCGTTGCACGACGCGCACGTCATGATTCACGAACTGCGCCGCGCACTCGAACTCGCCTCGACGGACGCTCCCGACGCGCGCGACGGGCTCCTCGCCCTGGCCGAGCGTGCGAGGGCAGATGCCCGCGGCGCATTCGCTCGCGCACGTGCGGATTGGCTGAACGGACAGTTCGCGACGTTCGCGACCGCCGCCACGGACTTCGCCGAGCGCCTCGCCGGCGTGCACGAGTAGTGGATGCCTTGCTCTCCGCTTTCGAAGCTGGGCCAACGATTGACCGACGCCATGCGTCGCGGTCGCCGTTACGGCATCCACGCCGGCGGATCGCTGGCCGGGAACGTTTCGTCCACCGCCTCATCGATAGCCGCGTCGTCGCCGCGCTCCAAACTGGGCTCCGACGACATCAACCCGCGATACTCCGGATGCCGCCCGATATACGCGGTGATGAACGGACACTTCACCGCGACGCGCAACCCCTGCCGCTTCGCGTCCTCCAACACGTAATGCGCGAGCGCGCTGCCCACGCCTTTCCCCTCTAACGTTGATGGGACAGCGGTGTGCGTGAAGACGATCGTGTCGCCGCGGTGCTCGTAGGCCACCATGGCCACCTCGTCGTGTCCCGCGACGCGCGCCTCATATCGCGACGCATCCTCCGCGTTCGCGAACGTAATGTGTTGGCTCGATTCCATTCGTCCCGCCGGTTGCCGATATCGTAGTATATCGGCGATGGCCAGTCGTCGCGCGCCAGGGAAACGCTAGAGCGGCACGACGTGCGAAAGAATGAAGTACAACACCGCCGCCATGAGCGCGGACGCCGGAATCGTCAGGACCCACGCCCACACGATCCGCCCGGCGATTCCCCACCGCACCGCCGACAACCGCTGTGTCGCGCCGACGCCGACGATCGAACCCGTAATCGTGTGCGTGGTGCTCACCGGAATTCCAAAGTGCGTCGCCAACAGAATGGCGCTCGCGCCCGCGGTATCCGAGCAGAATCCGCCCACCGGACGCAGCTTCGTGATGCGCGACCCCATCGTGTGCACGATGCGCCAGCCGCCGAACAACGTCCCGAGCGCCATCGCGCTGTACGCGCCTAGCCGGACCCAATCCGGCACCGTGTCGTTGTTCGCCAGGTAGAGATGGTGCAGGAAGCCCGTCTGGATCGCGAACTTGTCCTTCACCGATACCAGCAGTCCGACGATGATGCCCATCGTCTTCTGCGCATCATTGCTGCCGTGCGAGTACGACAAGAGCGCCGAGCTGAAGAGCTGGCCCGGACGAAACAACTTGTCCACGCGCCGCGCCGGCAGACGCTGGAAAATCCAATACACGGACGTCATCAGCGTGAACCCGGCCGCCAGGCCGATCAGCGGCGAGACGACGATGAACGACAGCGTCTCGACCCACTGCTTTCCCCACGTGATGCCGATCAATCCCGCCTTCGCGATCGCCGCGCCGGCGTATCCGCCGATCAGCGCGTGCGAGGAGCTCGAGGGAATTCCAAACCACCACGTGATGAGATCCCAGGCGATCGCGCCGAGCAGCGCGGCGAGAATCACGTTCGGCGTGACGACGTGTTGATTGATCATCCCGCCGCCGATCGCTTTCGCCACCGCGAGCGAGCTCGTGAACGCCGCGGCGAAATTGAAGATCGCGGCCCAGATCACGGCCGCGAGTGGATTCAACACGCGCGTACCCACGATCGTGGCGATCGAGTTCGCCGAATCGTGAAAGCCGTTGAAGAAGTCGAAGCAAAACGCGATCAGAATGATCGCGAGGACGTAACCGATCACGCGCGGCGCTCGGAGCGAGGAGTCGGGATCACGCGTTCTTGAGCGAGATGCTCTGCAGCACCTGCGCGACGCCCATGCAGCTGTCGATCGCCCGCTCGAGCGTGTCGTACATCTCCTTCCACTTGATCACGTCGAGCGGATCCGGCGAACCCGCGAAGAGCGCACCGACCGCCTCGTGATAGATCGCGTCGCCTTCCTCCTCGAGATGCTTGATCAGCGCGACATGCTCGTTGACGAGCCGCGGCTTGCGCATCCCGGCGACCGCTGCCTGAATCTCCCCCGCCGCTCGGCACAGCACATTGGTGAGGTGCTTCGCCGGCGGCCGCACCTCGGTGATGTGAAGCATCGCGAAGCGGCGCGCGGTGCCGTCGAGCAGATCGATCACGTCGTCCAGCCGCGACGCGAGCGTGTGAATGTCCTCGCGGTCGATCGGCGTGATGAAGCTCTTGTCGATGCGCTGATTGACCGTGGCCGTGAGGAGGTCGGCCTTGTGCTCGATGTCCTTGATCTCCTTCACGTACGTATTGACGTTCTGCACGTCGCCGAACAGCGTGTCGAGGCGCTGCGCCGTGGTGGCGAGATGCGCCGCGAGCAGGTCGAAGAGTTCGAAGAACTGGTCGTCGCGTGGCAGAAGACGGCCGAGCATGGGACTCCCTGGGGGCGTGACACGATTCGTAACGCCAACGAAGTTAGCCCCCGCCTCCCCGCCGTCCAAGCGATACACGATCGCGACGGAAACGTCGTGCGTCAGTTACGTTGCTCGCTCGTCAATCGGCCCCTCGGTTCCCGTCGGCACATGGCCCATATCCGCCGATCGCACGAGCTCATACACGCGCATGCCCGCGATCATGCCGAGGATCGGCGCGGCCCAGTAGAGCCAGTGCGCGGTCCAGATCCCCGACGCCATCGCCGGGCCGAGCGACCGCGCCGGATTGAAGCTGCCGCCCGTCAGCGGCCCGGTCACCAACGCACCGGCGCCCACGGTGAGACCGATCGCAAACGGCGCAATCGACGCCGGCGATCGCGGATCGGTCGCGACCGCCATGATGACGAACGCCAGCAGTCCCGAATATCCCATCTCGACGACGAACGACTGCGCGGTCGGCAGCGCCGGAACGGTTACGCCAAAGTCTCCGACGGGCCCCAATAGCCAGCCGAGCAGAAACGATGCGGCGACCGCGCCGATACACTGCGCGACGAGATACGCCGGAACTTCGCGCGCGCGAAATCGACGAACCGACCAGAAGCCGATCGTCACGGCCGGATTCACGTGCGCGCCACTCAAGTGTCCAGCCGATGCGACGATCAACGTCACGACGAGCCCGAACGCCGCCGCGATCCCAGCCGGCCCAAACGCGTGCGTGCGCGCCGCCACCATCGCCGCGCCCGGACCAACGGCGACGAGCGTGAACGTCCCGAGTGCCTCGACGAACGAACGACGGGCGAGTGATTGCACGCGTCAGACGCTCGGGGTCAGCTGTCCACCCGTTCGCAGAAATTCAGCGAGCTCGTTCGGCAGCGTGCTCGCGACAACCGCCGCCGCGGCGCGTTCGACGTCATATTCCACCCGGCGAAATTCGACGGTGACACCATTCGGTTCGACGCCGACGATGACGTAGCCCGCGCGCCAATCTCCATCCTTCGGCCGACCGACACTGCCGGTGTTGATGAAATGCACGTCGCCGACGACGCGATGCCACGGCTTGTGCGTGTGCCCAAACGCAACCACGTCGCCGGCGCGTGCGCCGACCCCAGCCGCCATGTTCGCGAGAAAGTCGTCCGACCGATCTTCGGTCACGTAGACCGTGTTGAGCACGTGATTCCCGTGCAGGAGCGTGATGGTCGGACCGGAGACGTGGCCGCCGTTCGGTCGCAGATCGAGGCGAAACGGAAGCGCGCCAAGAAACGCCTTCGTGCCGGCTGACGTGTTCTCCAGCGTCCACGCATATGACAGATGGGACAGTGCTTCCTGTCGCGCATCCTCGTAACGGCATCCGCAGTGCTTGTATCCAGCGGCGACGGTCGTGTCGTAATTTCCCGCGACGCCGGCGATTCCGCGCGACGCGATCATCGCGACCACTTCGTTGGGCCACGGCGCGTAGCCAACGAGATCCCCGAGATGATAGATGCCGTCGAGGTGCGCGCGATCGATGTCATCGAGCACCGCCTCGAGCGCCGGAAGGTTCGCATGGATGTCCGAGATGAGCGCGATTCGCATCGGTCGGTGCGATCAGGGTTTCGGTGATTCAGCCGAGCGGCTTCACCATGGCGACCGCCGACGCCGGACACGCCGACTTGAATTCCAACGTCGCCGCGATCTCCGGCGGCACCTCGCCGCGCTCGATTCGCTCGAATCCAAACCGCGGGAAGTAATGCTCCGCCGTCATCGTCAGCAGGAAGAGCGCGTGAATGCCTCGCGATTCAGCCTCGCAGACGAGTCGCTGAACGAGCGTTCGGCCAACGCCATGCTGGCGCCACTCCGGGCGAACCGCAACCGATCGAAGCAGCGCGTTGTCGCAGCATACCTCGAGTCCCGCGACGCCCACCAGGCTCGGACGATCGGTGTCAGCGTCTCGGACCTCGGCCACGACGAAGTTGGCGGCGTGCTGCTTCACGATGCCAGCGACGCCGTCGGTCGGCAGCTCGGCGGCGCGAAGCAGTCGCTCGATCGCCGGTAGATCGTCGAGCGTCGCGACGCGAATCGAAGCGGAGTCGGAAACGCTCGTCGTCGAAGTGGTCATCACAATATCCTCATGGTCAGGTGCAGCAGCCGTCGTCGCAACCACACTCGCGTGTACCTTGTCTTGCGCTCAGTGCAGCGAGGTTCCGGCGCGGCTTGTCGGAGCGCGGCGATCCGCCCGGCTTCGTTGCGCGGACGAACCCGCTCATGATCTTCCCGTCCACCTGATCGGCGAGCGATTCGTCCAGCCCGGTTCCTTGCAGCAGCGCCGCCGCATCGTCGCGTGTGTACACGCGCGTCGGTTCAATGCTCGCGTCGACAAATCCAACGTCGCGAAGCATCGCGATGAACTCGTTCTCCTCGAGCGCCCCGGCGACGCAGCCCGTCCACAGCGCCATGCTCTCCTTCACCGCGGCCGGCAATCCTTCGCGAACGATCACATCACTCACCGCGAACCGCCCGCCCGGTTTGAGCACACGAAACGCCTCGGCCAGCGCGCGCGGCTTGTCGCCCGACAAGTTGATCACGCAATTGGAGATGATGACGTCGACGGTGCTCGAGGGGAGCGGAATCGACTCGATGTGCCCTTTGAGAAACTCGACGTTCGTCGCGCCGGCCTTCGCCTTGTTCTCGAGTGCGAGCGCGAGCATCTCGTCGGTCATGTCCAGCCCGTACGCCTTTCCGGTCGGCCCGACACGCTTCGCGCTGAGCAGCACGTCGATGCCGCCGCCGGAGCCGAGATCGAGCACCACGTCTCCCTCGTGCAGTTCGGCGAGCGCCGTTGGATTCCCGCAGCCGAGCGACGCCAGCAGTGCCTCGGCGGGAAGGCCGGCCGTCTCCCCCGCCTCGTAGAGATCGGCCGTGATCGGATCCCACGACTCGCTCGTCGAGCCGCAACAGCCGCTCGAGTCGCCGGCGGGACCGCAACACGATGCGCCCTTCGTGTCCCCGTCAGCCACACGCTGGGCCGCCGCGCCGTAGCGTGCCTGCACCGTCGCGCGAATCGCTTCCAGCGTCATCGGAACCTTGGTCGTTTCGGCATTCATAAGTATTCTCTCAATCAATAAAATTTGATGAATCGGAGACGACAAAACCCTACTCGCAACAGGCACGGCGCGGGACCGGCAATCCGTTTCGCCGCGGCTGCATCCCGACAGCGATGTCATGCACCTCGGCCAAGGCGTTCGGCGCGATCGTGTAATACGACCAGCGGCCTTCGCGTCGATCGGTGACCAGTCCCGCCTCCTTCAGCACGCGCAAGTGAAACGACAGGCGCGACTGGGCCGCGTCGAGCTCGTCTTGCAGCTCGCACACACATCGCTCCCCATCCTTCAGCATGTCGAGAATGCCGAGTCGCGTCGCGTCGGAAAGTGCGTGAAACAACACCACCGCGCGATCGACGTCGGGTCCGGTTCGCATCGCCACTGCCATGAACGAAAATATATCAACGAAAATTGTTGTGTCAATGATGGAATTTCCACGGACACGCGGGGAGCTTGGGAGCTCACGCGTTGATCCACCGCCCGCACGAACGTATATTCGCGCTGTGGGAATTCATCCGGCCCGGTCTCGCTTGACTCTGCTGCGCCTCGTCGCGGCGACCGCGGTGCGGCGCACGTTTGCCGCACTCGTGCTGCTGGGGTTTGTCGCCGGTCTGCTGCGCGCGGCGTTTCCCGTCATTCGCCATCGCACCGCGAACGCCGCCAACGCCGAATTCGTCACCACGCAATCGGGCGTGTCGGTCGACGACGGCATTCCGTCGGTCGACGAGGCGCGCCCCATTCGCATCGGCGCACGGCGCGCGGCATTCCTGGTCAACGCCGGCTTGCCCTCGCTCGCGGGCTCCGCCGATGACGGCTGGTCGTCCCGGATGCCGGCCGATCGACGCGATGCCGCCCCCGCGAGCGTCGCGCCATCTCCACCGTTTCACCCACCGCGCACCGTCTGAGTTCGGTTCGCGCACGCAGCGCGTTGCTCGTGCGTTCTCTCTGAACTTCAGCTGCGTCGCCGTAGGCGACGGTGGGATCATGCACAATCGAAATGATGCGTTTGGGGCGTGGGGCGATGACATTCCGATTCGCCTCGACGCAGTACTTCGTACATGGCGCCGCATGCTCGAGAACGAGCTCCCGTGGCGCACCATGCCGCTCGACGACGCGTTCGGCGACGTCCGCGGCATCTTGCACGAGCTGTTCAATGAGGGGCGCCAGCCCGACGGCGTTCACCGCCGCGAGCAGCTGCGCACGGTGGCTCGCAGCCATGGCGCATTCCGGCGCTCGCAGCAGTGTACCGCCGAGCACATTGCGTACGAGGTCGAGGTGCTGGCGTGCGCGATCGAATGTGTGCTGCGCCAGAGCGGCGCCGCCGCCGGATTCGTCGAAGACGCGCTCGTCGTGCTGCGCGCCGGACTTCGCGACGTCACGCGGGACGCGATGCTCGCTTGGGCCGGCCGCGGCGAATGGACCGCGCGCTGGGACGAACATCGCGCGTATTAGCGGTCTATTAGAAAACTCTGATCGCGGTCACGCGCCCTGGTGCAGCATCCAGCGGCGCTGATCGCGGATCGAGTTCCGCGCCGCGACGAGACGCGGGTTCTCGAAGAGCTTGATCAACAGCATGCCGGCGACGAAGCCGCCGATGTGCGCCCAGACCGCCACGCCGCTCGATACATCGGGCCGCACGGTCGATAGCTCCGGCAATCCCGTCAGCACCTGCACGCCGAACCACCAGATCAGCACGAGCCAGGCGGGAATCGGAATCACCTTGAAGAAGATCAGAAAGAAGAAGAACATGTTGACGCGCACCTTGGGGTAGAGCACCAGGTACGCGCCCAACACGCCCGAGATCGCGCCGGACGCGCCAACGGTCGGCACCGGCGACGTCGGCGTGATGAGCACCTGCGTCGCCGCCGCGATCAAGCCGCACAGCAGGTAGAACGAGAGAAAGCGGCCCGGGCCCATGCTGTCTTCAATGTTGTTGCCGAACACCCAGAAGAAGAGCGCGTTGCCCAGGATGTGGCTCCAGCTTCCGTGCAAAAACATCGACGTCAGCGGCGTCCAGAGGTTGACTGCGCTGTTGTCGATCACGCAGGCCAGCCCGGGCGCGATCGGAATCGACGTGCCGAGCGGGACGCGATGCGTCAGCTCGCCAGGCACCATGCCGTAGTTGCAAATGCTGGCCACGAGCTGGAGGTCGTTCAGCCCGCCGCCCTGCACGACCAGCCACACCGCGAACATGGCGCCGAGGATGATCCACGTCATGATGGGCGTGTGGAGCGTCGGGTTTTCGTCGGACAACGGGATCATGCGTTGGGCGATGGGCGTTGGGCGATGGGCGTTGGGCGATGGGCGTGCGCCCTGACCGGATGACAGGAGGCTACCGATCAGATCAAGGTTCAGGCCGCGTTTGGCTGCCAGTTTGACGCAAAAAGCGGGTCCCGTCCTTGCCCTTACCACGGTCAGTTCGCGAGAACGCTGGTGTTTTGTCACGCCCAGCGCCCTTCGCCCAACGCCCATCGCTCACAGAGGAAATCAATGGCCGACAAAGTCATTGGCATCGATCTCGGAACGACGAACTCCGTCGTCGCGGTCATGGAAGGTGGTGACCCGATCGTGATCCCGAACGCCGAAGGCGGTCGCACGACCCCCTCCGTCGTCGGATTCACCAAAGACGGCGAACGTCTCGTCGGCCAGGTCGCCAAACGCCAGGCCGTCACCAATCCGCAAAACACCGTCTTTTCCATCAAGCGCTTCATGGGCCGCCGCGTCAACGAGGTCCAGGACGAAACCAAGCGCGTTCCATATAAAGTCGTCGCCGGTCCGAACGACGTCGCCGCCGTCGAGGTCCAGGGCAAGCGCTACACGCCGCCCGAAATCTCCGCGATGATTCTCCAGAAGATGAAACAGACCGCCGAAGACTACCTCGGCAACACGGTCACGAAGGCCGTCGTCACGGTGCCCGCGTACTTCAACGACGCGCAGCGCCAAGCCACCAAGGACGCCGGCAAGATCGCCGGTCTCGACGTGCTCCGCATCATCAACGAGCCGACGGCTGCCGCACTCGCCTACGGTCTCGACAAGAAGAAGGATGAAAAGGTCGCGGTCTTCGACCTTGGCGGCGGCACGTACGACATCTCCGTACTCGAGCTGTACGACGTCGAAGGCTCGCGCCAGTTCGAGGTCAAGTCCACGAACGGCGACACGCACCTGGGCGGCGACGATTTCGATCAGCGCGTCATCGACTGGATCGTCGGCGAGTTCAAGCGCGACCAGGGCATCGATCTGTCGAAGGACCCGATGGCGCTCCAGCGCCTCAAGGAAGCGGCCGAGAAGGCGAAGATGGAGTTGTCGAGCACGAACTCGACGGACATCAATCTGCCGTTCATCACCGCCGATCAGTCCGGCCCCAAGCACCTCAACTATACGTTGAGCCGCGCGAAGTTCGAGCAGCTCGTGGATGATCTCATCCAGCGCACACTCGAGCCCATGAAGAAGGCGCTCAAGGACGCGGGCCTCGAGCCCAAGGACATCGACGAGGTCATTCTCGTCGGCGGCTCGACGCGCATTCCGAAGATTCAGGAAGTCGTAAAGAATTATTTCGGCAAGGAGCCGAACCGCTCGGTGAATCCCGATGAAGTCGTGGCGATCGGCGCGGCGATTCAGGGCGCGGTGCTGACCGGCGAGCAGAAGGACGTGCTGCTCCTCGACGTCACCCCACTCTCGCTCGGCATCGAGACACTCGGCGGCGTCACGACGGTGCTCATCCCGCGCAACACGACCATTCCGACGAAAAAGTCGGAGACGTTCTCGACGGCGGACGACAATCAGACGACGGTCGAGATTCACGTGCTGCAGGGCGAGCGCGAGCTCGCGCGCGACAATCGCACGATCGGGAAATTCCAGCTCACGGGCATTCCACCCGCTCCGCGCGGCATGCCGCAGGTCGAAGTCACGTTCGACATCGACGCGAACGGCATTCTCCATGTGTCCGCGAAGGACAAGGCCACGTCGAAGGAGCAGAAGATCCGCATCGAAGCGTCGAGCGGGCTGTCGGACTCCGACATCGACAAGATGGTCAAGGACGCCGAGAAGAACGCGGAGGAAGACAAGAAGCGCCGAGAGGAGATCGATACGCGCAACCGGCTCGACAGCATGACGTACGAAGTCGAGAAGAACTCGAAGGAGTGGTCGGACAAGCTGTCGCCCGAGCTCAAGTCGAAGCTCGAGGCCTCGGTGGAGCGTGCACGCAAGGCGCTTCGCGGCGACGACATGAACGAGATTCGCGCGGCGCAGGAAGAGCTGAATCGCACGTTCAGCGAAGCCGGCCAGTCGTTCTATGCGCAGTCGCAGGCACAGAGCCAGCCGGGCGGTGAGCCCGGCCCGGCGGCTAGCGGCCCGACCGGGGGCGAGGGCCCAGCGGCCGGCGGTCCACAACCGGGCAATGAGGACGTCGTCGAGGCGGATTACGAGATCGTCGACGATTCAAAGAAGTAGCATTTGATTTGGCGGATACGGCCCACGCATGCGGCGTGGGCCGTATTTCGTTTTGAAAACGGCGGAACAGCGTGCGCGCGCGGACACACGCGGGCACCGCACTGACACCACGCGGACGGGAAAGTGTGTACGGCATCTCGGCCGCCGCTCCCAACGAGCCCTGAACTTGTTCGTTGCGAACGACCTCAGGGTGCCACGCGAGGCGTCTCGAGGCCGTTCCTCAGAAAATTCTGGGCTCGTTGGGCGTTTGAGGATAGAGAGTGTACGACACTCTCGCGTCGGTGCCGTGCCCGTGCAGTGTCCGTGGCGTCCGCGCCAAATGCTGTTGCAGTTTCTCGCAGCCTGACAGTTCCCATACGCCAGGCTGGCACGCGCAGTGCGCGTCTGACTGGTGGGTCGCGGGCCACCAGTGCAACTTGCAGAAGCGACCCGACGACGCCCGCCGCCAGGAAACCTCGGCTGGGCTCGGCGTGTCTTATGTGGCGTCTTTCTCAACCGGTCAGGTGACGTTCCATGAATCCGAGATATTCACGCGCGCGGTTCATCGCGGCGGTGGTGACCGCGTTTCTCTGTGGACTCGTCTTCGCCTCGGGCTTCGACCTCACGCGCTTCGGCTGGGCGCAGGGTCGAGTCTCCTCGACATCCAACAAGCCGAGTGCGGCGCAGGTCGCGCCGGCGGCGGATCTCGAGTCGGCGTTCGAGGCGGTAGCCGATCACGCGCGCCCAGCAGTCGTCTCGATCGAGACCGAGCGCTTCGCGAAGCAGCGCCCCGCGCGCGTGCGCGGCCGCAACGGCCAGCCGCTGCCGCCAGGGATCGAGGATTTCTTCCGCAACTTCGATCAGTCGCCGTCCGATCAGCCGGAGGAGGCGAGCGGCTCGGGCTTCATCGTCTCGCCCGACGGCTACATCCTCACGAACAACCACGTCGTCGCTGATGCCGACAAGGTGACGGTGACGCTCTTCGACAAGACCGTCCATTCGGCGAAGGTCGTCGGCCGCGATCCGACGACGGACGTCGCCGTGATCAGGATCGACGGCTCGAACTTCCCGACGTTGAGCCTGGGCGACGACGCGAAAGCGCGCGTCGGCCAGTGGGTGCTGGCGATCGGCAATCCGCTGCAGCTCGACTTCACGGTCACCGCGGGCATCGTGAGCGCGAAGGGACGCAACCAGGCCGGGTTGCTCAACCCGAACGGCACCAATCCATACGCGATCACCGACTACATCCAGACCGACGCCGCCATCAATCCAGGCAACTCGGGCGGACCACTGCTCAACATTCGCGGTGACGTGATCGGCATCAACAGCGCGATCGCGAGCGGCACGGGCTACTACGCCGGCTACGGCTTCGCGATTCCCATCACGCTCGCCAAGCAGGTGATGGACGACCTGATCAAGTACGGCAAGATCAAGCGCGCGGTCGTCGGCGTGACGCTGCTCGACGTCACGCCCGAAGACGCCAAGGCGGCTGGTCTCGCGCAAGTCGGTGGCGCCAAGGTCACGGGGTTCCCCGACGGCGGCGACAGTCCGGCGCAGAAGGCCGGCATCGAGATCGGCGACATCATCGTCGCGGCGGCGGGCAAGCCGGTCGATCAGGTGAACACGCTGCAGCGCATCATTCGCGGCTACAAGCCGGGAGACGTCGTGGATCTCGACGTCATGCGCTTCCACGACAAGAAGTCATTCCACATCAAGCTCACCGAGGCGGCCGATCAGCCGACGACGGTTGCGGCGAACGACGAGGAGTCGGGCGCGCCGCCGACCGCCGATCGCACGACGCCGGCGGCGAAGCAGAACGATCAGCTTGGCATCACGGTCGCTCCGGTGTCGACGGACTTCGCGCAGCAGCTTCGCCTGAAGAGCATGTATCGCAGCGGCGTGCGCGTCATGAGCGTGGCGGGCAGCGGTGCGTCGTATCGCAAACTGTTCCCGAACTACATCATCGTCGGGGAGTTGTATCCGACGAAGCGCGACATCAAATCGGTGGACGATCTGCAGGCGGCGGTGGGATCGCTCAAGCGCGGGGACGTCATCGAGCTCAAGATCGCGGCGTGCGCGCCGGACGGCACCTGCCAGACGGACGCGGTGAGCATCCAGGTCGACAAGTAAGAAATAGTACTGTTTGGCTATTAATTTTCGGGTATTACAGAAATGGAAAGCGGGGCGTCGCTACGCGACGCCCCGCTTTTTTTGTGCCACTGTCGGCGATTGTTCCCGCCGAGCGAGCCCGCTCCTGCTGTCCTACTTCATGTAGACGAACGGCTGGCCGTTGAAGAGCACCGTCAGCGTGCTGCCGGTGACCGCACCGGCGAAGATCGTCGTGCCGCCCTGGGTCATGATGAACGTGATCTTGCCGTCGGCCACCTTGTAGGTGCCGGCGCTCGCCGTCGAGCTCGTGCTGGTCGAGCCGTCGACCAGCGAGGTGTTGATGTACGAGGTGCTGTCCACCCACGTGTTGTTGGCCAGGATCACGATCTGGTCCGAGACAACCTCCTGCTGCTCGGTGAGCGTCACGATCGCGGTGTACGGCAGCGTGCGGCCGTTGGCCGTGGTCAGGTTGAATGCGCCGGTGACGTCGGCGTCGGTTTGTGGCAGCGTGAAGACGTCGGTCTGCCGCGTGCAGGCAACCGCCGCGAGTGACGCGCTGGCGATGAGAATGAGTACGAAGCGGCGCATGGCCGAGCCCTTGGGGTGAGAGGGTGGTGGCGGGAAAGTGGACCGGGAAACACAGACATGCGAGAGGGGGGACTCGAACCCCCAAGCCTTGCGGCGCTGGATCCTAAGTCCAGTGCGTCTGCCAGTTCCGCCACTCTCGCGTCAAGCTGGTCGTGGTCGTACGTGGACCCTTGGTACCGTCGTGAGGCCTGTTGCCTAGAACGCAAACCCGATGATCAGCCGCCCGGTCACTACGGCGCGATCCACGCTGGCCGAATCCCGCGCCGCGGACGACGCCAGGACGCGTTTGGCGCCAATCCCCGTCCCGATGAGGAAGTGCTGGTCCCGGCCATATATCCAGTTGTAGTCGACAATGATTCCCAAGGTCGGCGCGCTCAACGTCCGCCGCTCTTGCTCGCTGGTCTGGCCATTGAAGATGTCGACGAGATTTGCAAAGCGCGTGTACCCAAGCGTCGCGCCCACCGACGCCCCGCGAAGCACGACACCGGCCGGGTAGTATCGCCCTTTCATCTCGAACGTCGTGAAACGATTGTCGCTCACGTCGATGTACGAGCCCACGCCGCCGAGCGTGACCCCCGGGGCGACCGCCGTCTCGACCTCCAGCGTTCCGATGTCGGCCGGCAAACCGATCGGATTGAAGCCGATGTACGTGCGCGACGGAATTGGCACGAGCGGCTGCGACGACGCCTGTACCTGCGCCTGAACGTACGACGCCGGTGCGACGATCGCCGCCGTCACGAACACGAGTGCGCCCATCAGACTTTTCAAACGCATGCGGTAACCCGGAAAAGGTCGGTACGTTGGCAGGCCCAACTATACACGGGCCGTATAAAAAGGGGTCCTCAATAATAGAAGCGGACACGAACTACCGGGCACGATGTCTCGCGCCTATCGGCTCGTTAGCTTTCACCTCCATGAACATCGAAATCACGCCCAAGAAGACCGACGGACTCGAGCGCCTGATCGAGGTCAAGGTGTCCGTCGAGGCGGTCCGCGATGCCGAAGACCAGGCGGCACGCCGGTACGCCACCAGCGTTCGGCTTCCCGGGTTCCGTCCGGGCAAGGCGCCGCCGGCCATGGTCAAGAAGCGTTTTCGCGATGCGATTCGGCAGCAGGTCATCGAGACGCTCGTCCAGGAAGCGTTTCAGGAAGTGATGAGTCGTGAGCAGCTGAAGGTCGCCGCGCAGCCGCACATTCACGATCTCAAATTCGAGGAAGGCCAGCCGATGTCCTTCGAGCTGCACGTCGAGGTGCGGCCCGAAATCGATCTCGCCCGCGTGCAGGGATTCAAGTTGACGCGCGCCCAGAGCGCGATCACCGACGAGAACGTGCGCGAGCAAGTCGAACAGATGCGCGAACAGAAGGCGGCGTGGATGCCCGTCGAGGACAAGCCCGCGCCGGGCGACATGGTGCGCGTGCAGCTGGCGACGGCGGAAGAGAACGGCGAGTTCCCAGAGGCGCGCGAGTATCCGCTCGTCTTGGGCTCCGGCCAGGCGATTCCCGGCGTCGAAGAGCTCATCATGGAGCTCACGCCCGGAGCGAGCGCGGAGAAATCCGTGCGCTGGCCCGACGACTTTCCCGACGAAGCGCAGCGCGGCAAGACGAAGCCCGTGCGCGTCAATCTGCTCGAGGTGAAGCGCAAGGCGCTGCCGACGCTCGACGACGCGTTCGCGCGCGAAGTCGGCGACTTCGAGTCGCTCGACGCGCTGCACACCACGGTGCGCAAGGATCTCCAGGAGCATGCGTCGCGCGAAGCGGAAGCCGCGGTGCGCCAGCAACTCGTCGACCAGATCGCGGAAGCCAACCCGTTCGGCATTCCGCCCAGCTGGGTCAATCAGCTCATCGACGGGTACATGCAGGCGTATCAAGTTCCTGAGGAGGATCGCGAGAAGTTCCGCCAGGAATTCCGTCCCATCGCCGAACGGCAGGTGCGCCGCGATCTCATCGTCGAGACGGTTGCCGAGAAGGAAGGTCTCAAGGCGACGGAAGCGGACATCGACGATCGCGTCGCCGAAGTCGCGAATCAGCGCGGGGCCGATCCGGGTCAGGTGTATGCGTCGCTGCAAAAGGCGGGACGCCTGCGCGAGATCGAGCAAAGCATCACCGAAGAGAAAGTCTTCAAATGGTTGATGGAGCGAAACACGGTGGAGTAGGGCGTGGAGTAGTGCCGGCCAAGCACCTGTTTTCCAATCATTGATTCCCGACTATCGACTACCCCTTACCGAGATGCCCACCATTTATCCTCCATATGTGATCGAACGCTCGCCGCGCGGCGAGCGAAGCTACGACATCTTCAGCCGCCTGCTGATGGATCGCATCATTTTCCTCGGCACGCCGGTGAACGATGACGTCGCGAACATCATCATCGCGCAGATGTTGTTTCTCGAGGCGGACAATCCGGATCGCGACATTTTCCTGTACATCAACAGCCCGGGCGGCAGCGTGTCGGCGGGGCTCGCGATCTACGACACGATGCAGTACATGAAATCGCCGGTGAACACGATCTGCATGGGACTTGCGGCCAGCATGGGCGCGTTCCTGCTCGGCGCCGGCCGCAAGGGCAAGCGATCGGCGCTGCCGCATTCGAGAATCATGATTCACCAACCGTCGCAGTCGGGCGGCGGCGGCACGGCGTCGGACATCGAGATTCAAGCGAAGGAGATTCTCTACCTCCGCGCGAAGATGAACGAGCTCCTGAGCAAGCACACGGGGCAGTCGATCGAGCGCATCGAGCGCGACACCGACCGCGACCGGTATCTGTCCGCCGAGGAAGCCAAGGAGTACGGCCTCGTGGACAATGTGATCACGCATCGCGGCGAGATCGTCGAGCCGAGCGCGCTGGCGGCCGTCACGAAATGATCGGCATTCGGAAGCCGCGAATCGCGGGCTCATTCCCCGATTCGCGGCTCCGTTTCCCGACCTGGAATAGATCGTCTCTTGCTTGGCTCGTGTCGGGTCCTTAACTCTTAGACAGACCCCACCCTGCCGGGCTCTTCCCTTCCCCGTGGTGGTATCCCGGACGAACGGATATCGGCCGCTTGGGCAACCGCATCACCTGTTGAGTGAGCTGTCATGTCGCACGACAAACACCTGCGTTGCTCGTTCTGCGGAAAGTCAAAGGACTCGGTTCGGAAGTTCATCTCCGGTCCGTCGGTCTACATCTGCAACGAGTGCATCGCTCTCTGCAATGAGATCCTTGCCGAGGACGAAGAGCGCGAGGTCGCTGAGGCGATCACGCAGGTTCCGACGCCGCAGGAAATCAAGGACACCCTCGATCAGTACGTGATCGGGCAGGAAAAGGCCAAGAAGGCCCTGTCGGTGGCGGTATACAATCACTACAAGCGCATCAATTCCGCGTCGCTGCGTGACGACGACGTGGAGCTCGACAAGTCCAACATTCTGCTGATCGGTCCGACGGGCGTCGGCAAGACGCTGCTCGCGCAGACGCTGGCGCGCATCCTCGACGTGCCGTTCACCATCGCGGACGCCACGACGCTGACGGAAGCGGGCTACGTCGGTGAGGACGTCGAGAACATTCTCGTGCGGCTGCTCCAGGCGGGCGACTTCAACGTCGCCGAATGCGAGCGCGGAATTGTGTACATCGACGAAATCGACAAGATCGCGCGCAAGTCGGAGAATCCCAGCATCACGCGCGACGTGTCGGGCGAAGGCGTGCAGCAGGCGCTGCTCAAGATTCTGGAAGGCACGGTAGCGAGCGTTCCGCCGCAAGGCGGCCGCAAGCATCCGCAGCAGGAATACATCCAGATCAACACCAAGGACATTTTGTTCATTTGCGGCGGCGCCTTCGACGGTCTCGAGAAGATCATCGAAGCACGCACGGGGCGTCGCGCGATCGGCTTCAACAAGGCCGCCGACGAAGCGCGCACGCCGATGCAGGCGAAGAATCCATTCGCCGAGGTGGAACCGGACGATCTGCTGCGGTTCGGCCTGATTCCCGAGCTGGTCGGCCGTCTGCCGGTCGCGGTTGCGCTCGAGGCGCTCGACGAGGATGCGCTCGTGCGTATTCTGCGGGAGCCCAAGAACGCGCTCACGAAGCAGTACGCCAAATTGTTCGAGCTCGAGGAAGTGAAGCTGACGTTCGAGGACACGGCGTTGCGCGCGGTGGCGCAGAAGGCGCTCAAGCGCGGCACGGGCGCGCGCGGCTTGCGCGCCATCCTCGAGGAGCTGCTTACCGAGGTGATGTTCGATCTCCCGACGCGCGAAGACGTCGAAGAGGTCAAGGTCACCGAGAGCTCGGTGATGAACGGAACGGCGCCGCTGCTCGAGATTTCGCCGCAGCGGAAGAAGAAGGAAGCGTGACCTTCGAAAGCCCCGGGCGAGTTGCTCGGGGCTTTTTTTATGAGGGTGTGTACCGCGTATCGAACGGCGCGACCAAACCGCACCGTTGTCATCCCGAGCCGGAGCGTAGCGAAGGCGAGGGATCCAACGTCCCGGTCGCGTGGCCGGCCAATCCGCCGGGACGCCAGATTCCTCGCTGCGCTCGGAATGACACGCGCTCAGGATACACCATGGCCAGCCCGACGAGCGGCGTGCGGAAGGGGGCCGGAGCACAGCCTGAACGCCCCGCACTCCGCGAATCGGTCGTATCTTTGAGGTATGCCTTCCGCGCCCGACCACACCCCCGCCACACCGGATTTCAAGCGCCTCGCTGTCCTGCCGCTGCGCGACGTCGTCGTGTTTCCCTACGTGGCCATGCCGCTGCTCGTCGGACGCCAGGCGTCGCTCGGCGCCATCGAAGCCGCGGCGGCGGAAGGCGGCATGCTGTTTCTCGTCACGCAACGCAGCGCGGACACTGAAGAACCGGCGGCGGGCGATCTGCATCGGGTCGGCACCGTCGCGCGCATCGTGCAAGCGACGCGGCAGGCCAACGGTACCGCGCGCGTGCTCGTCGAGGGATTGTCGCGCGGGCGCGTGTCGCGATACATCCCCGGAGCGGGTATTCTGCGCGCGTCGATTGCCGACGAACCCGAGCAGGAGATCGAGGATCCCGAAGCACTCCAGATTCTCGTGCGCCGCGTGCTCGCGCTGTTCGAGGAATACGTGTCGCTGCACCGGCGCATTCCGAACGAAGTCGTCGCCCTCGTGCAGGGCGCGGACTCGATCGTGCGGCAAGCGTACGGTATCGCCGCGCATCTCGCGGTGCGCGTCGAGGTGCGGCAAACGCTGCTCGAGGCGCCTACGATCACCGCGCTCTTCGACGCGCTGAGCCAGGTGCTCGGCAGCGAGACGGAGCTGCTGCGCCTCGAGCGAAAGCTCGACGAGGAAGTACGCGGGTCGTTGTTCCAGAATCAGCGCGAGTTCTATCTGCAGGAGCAGCTCAAGGCCATTCATCGCGAGCTCGGCAACGACGAGACGGACGACGTGCTGGAGCTCGAGCGACAAGTGGAAGCCCGCAAGCTTCCCGACGCGGTGAAGACGCGCGTGCTGCGCGAAGTGCGCAAGCTTCGGCGCATGTCGCCGCTCTCTCCCGAGTCGACGGTCGCGCGCAACTTCGTCGATTGGATCGTCGCGCTGCCGTGGACGGAACGCACCGACGACATCCTCGACGTCGCGCACGCGCGGCGCATCCTCGATGAGGATCACTACGGTCTCGAGGAAGTGAAGGATCGCATTCTCGACTACATCGGCGTGTTGTCGCTGGTCGAGCGCATGGAAGGACCGATTCTCTGCCTCGTCGGGCCGCCGGGCGTCGGCAAGACGTCGCTCGGCCGCTCGGTCGCGCGCGCGCTCGGCCGCAAGTTCGTGCGGATGTCGTTGGGCGGCGTGCGCGACGAGGCGGAGATTCGCGGGCATCGCCGCACGTACATCGGATCGATGCCCGGCCGCGTCATTCAGGCGATGCGCAAGGCCGAAGTGGTGAATCCGGTCGTGTTGCTCGACGAGATCGACAAGCTCGGCACCGACTATCGCGGCGATCCGGCGGCCGCCTTGCTCGAGGTGCTCGACCCCGAGCAGAACCGGGCCTTTAACGATCACTATTTAGAGGTTGATTACGACCTGTCGCAGGTGCTGTTCCTGACGACGGCGAACTACCTGCCGCAGGTGCCGGAGCCGCTCCGCGACCGCATGGAGATCATTCGCCTGTCGGGGTATCTCGATCAGGAGAAGTATTCTATCGCGCGGCAATTCTTGGTGCCCCGCCAGCTGCGCGCGAACGGGCTGGATCCGGCGACCGTCGAGTGGGACAGCGACGTCGTCCCCTCAATCGTTCAGGGGTACACCCGCGAGGCCGGCGTTCGCGAGCTCGAACGGCGGCTCGGACGCATCGCGCGGAAGCTCGCCCGCAAGCGCGCGGAGCACCGCGCGGCAGTGAGTACGGCCGCGAGTACGCCCGCGAGCACCGCCGTTCGGGCGTCGGACCTCAAGGACCTGCTCGGCATTCCCCCGTACGATCCGTCGCTCCTCACGCTCGAGGCGAAGGTCGGCGTCGCCACCGGCCTCGCGTACACGAGCGTCGGCGGCGACGTGCTCGAGATCGAAGTCAGCGTCATTCCCGGCCGCGGCAAGCTGAATCTCACCGGCACGCTCGGCGACGTGATGAAGGAGTCGGCGAGCGCCGCGCTGAGCTACGCGCGGCAGCGCGCCGGAGCGCTCGGCATCGATCGCGATTTTCACAAGAATCGCGATCTGCACATCCACATTCCCGCCGGCGCGACGCCGAAAGACGGACCGTCCGCGGGCATCGCCATCGCGACGGCGATCGTCAGCGGGCTCACCGGCATTCCGATTCGTGGCGACGTGGCGATGACGGGCGAGATCACGCTGCGCGGCCGCGTGCTCGCGATCGGCGGCCTCAAGGAGAAGGCGGTGGCGGCGCATCGCAACGCGATTCGCCACGTCATCATTCCGCATCAGAACTTGCGCGACGTCGAGGAGCTGCCCGAGGAAGTGCGCACCGCCGTGACGTTCCATCCCGTGCGATCGATGGACGAGGTGCTGGCGATCGCGCTTGCGCGGACGGCGTTCGAGCGCGGTGACGCCGACGCACCCGCCATCGCGCCGAACTGATGTCGGACGACTCGGACGACGCCCCAGTCGCGGGCACGCGCGATCCGCTCGTCATTCGCTCGCTCGAGTTCATCGGCGGCATGGCGAGTCTGGGCGGCTGGCGTCCGGAAGTGACGCTGCCCGAGATCGCCTTCGCGGGACGATCGAACGTCGGCAAGTCGTCGCTCCTCAACCGTCTCATTCATCGCAAGAAGTTCGCGCGCGTCAGCAACACGCCGGGACGCACGCGCGAAGTGAATTTCTTCAAGGTCAACGACGCGTTCGTGCTCGTCGATCTGCCGGGCTACGGCTACGCGCGCATCTCGAAGGAACGGCGCGCGGAGTGGAAGCCGCTCATCGAGAGCTATCTGAGCTCGAGCGCGCAGCTGCGCGGCATCGTGCTCTTGCTGGACGCGCGTCACGATCCCACCAACGACGACCGGCAGATGCTCGATTTCCTGAGCGAGCTGGGTGTGCCGACGATCGTCGTGCTGACCAAGATCGACAAGCTGCGCCCGGCCGAACGGCGGCGGCACATGACGGAGATTTGCGCCAGCGTCGGACTCGATGAAGAACAAGTCATTCCGTTCAGCGCGGTGACCGGCGAAGGACGTCCGGATCTCGCCGAAGCAATGAGCGCACTCCTCGAGCAGCCCTCGTGGAAGGCGACGTCGTGATGCGCCGTTCGACGCTCTCGGCGGCAATGGCTCTCGCCGCATGTGGCTCGCAGCCGCCGGCCACGCAATCGCCGCCGGCACTTCCACCGGCGCGCGTCACGCGCGACTCGATGAGCACCGCGCTCGTGCCCCCGGGCTATGGCACACTGCACCAGGACGACATCTCGATCATTCTCCAGCCGAACGGCGTGCGCGTCACCGCGCTGCCGCTCGATGAGTCGATCATTCGGCTCCTCGCGCCGGACAGCTACCGTTCGATGCGCTCGATCCTCGAGGCAAAGCGGCAGCAGATTGCGCAACGTGCGCAGCTGCGTGGCATTCAGAATCCGCGCGTGTGGTACGTTCGATTTTATGGATTGACCCCCGACGCCCATTTCGTACCCACGGACTTTTCAATTCTTTCCGGCGGGCGCGAGTATCGCCCGTTCGACGTCATTCCGATCACCGGCGGCTTTGGCGATCAGCGGCTGCAGCCGCGCGACACCCAGGCCGGATTATTGTTGTTCGAGGAGGGAGTCGACGTCACGCAGCCGCTCTCGGTCACCATGGGCGCCGAGCGTAACACCGACTGGAGTTTGGACGATATCCTCAAGAAGCTCGATGCCGAGCGCGCCAGTGTCCGTGCGCGTGCGGGCGCACATCCGTAACCGCCATGCCCTATCTTCCACTTCGCAAGATCGCCGACTCGCCGACTCGCGGCGCCGCCGCTGAATGGCTCGAGTCACTCGCCCACCAACTCGCGGACGACGCCACCGATCGCGCCGAGTTGTGTCGGCGAACGCTGACGTCGCTCTACTATCCGGAGTTCGCGGAGAATTGGGAAACGGCCATGGCCGATCCGAAGCTGGCGGCGCCCACGCGGCTCGCGCTGGCGGCGATGGACCCGCGCCACGTCACCCTCGAGCCGGAATACTACGGCGACTGCGACGAAACACGCTTTCAACGGGTGAAGCCGTTGCTGTGGTTGTGGTACTCGTTCGACCGCAGCCCGGTCGGCGGACAGAACGTGTGGCTCGGTGTCGAGCTGCGGCGCGTCCTGGCACGGCACATCTTCAAGCGCTGCGGCGAGAACTTCAAGGCGTTTCACAACGTCGAGTTTTCGTTCGGATACAACATGGAAGTCGGCGATAATGTCGTCGTGCATCGCCAGGTCCTGCTCGACGACCGCGGCGGCATTCGCCTCGGCAACAACGTTTCGATCAGCGATTACGCGAACGTCTACAGTCACACGCACAGTATCGTCGAGCAGCGCGAGGTGACGAACGCGTGCACGGTGATCGACGACGGTGTCCGGATCACGTATCACGCGACGGTGCTGGCGGGCGTTCACGTGCACGAGCAGGGCATGGTCGGCGCGATGGCCGTCGCCACGAAGGACGTACGGCCGTATCACGTCTACGTTGGCATTCCCGCGAAGAGCGTTCGCGTGAAGCCGAACGCGCCGCAATCGGGGCACGTGCTCAAGACGGCGAGCGAGCGAAGCAGCTAGCGATCACCCAACAAGCTCGAGGCCGCGCGCGCGGGTCACGAGCTCGGCACCCGATGTGGCGTCCACGATTCCAAAACCGCCGCTGTCGTCCAACCAGCAAACAACGCTCGCGTCGGGCGCGAGAGTCACGCGCTCGATCTCGTCGGCTGTGGGACGTACGCTGACGCGCGGCAGCGACGGACCGCTGACGACGGTGATGTGCCCTTCCCGGCCGCCGACGATGAGGACGTTGCCGTCGTCCGAGAGCGCGGCACAGGACGCGCCACGGACGATGGTCGAGTCCCACACGCGCTTCGCCGTTTCCACGTCGAAAACCTTGAGCTCGTCCCAGTGAATGAAGAAGTATCCGCCCGTTTCGGACAGGCCGGTGATTCCACTCATGTAGGCGAGTTTGGAACCGTCCACCGGACCCTTCGTGGACGTGACGCGATTGCTCGGCCGGTCCCACAGCATCCAGTTCAGCGAACTGCGAAGCGTGAATCGATTGCCGAGCGGCGCTGCGCCGAAATCGTCAAACGCGGCGGGTTTGACACCATCCACACAGATCGGATCGGCGACGAGCGCTCCGCCATCGTCCGGCGACCAGATGAATCCATTTCGTCGGACGTCGATCGTCGCGTAGGCACGCTCGCCGAGGATGTGCGCGCGTGAAATCGGCTGCGTCGAGGTAAAATCATCCTCGCGCAACCAGTCGGCGGTTCGGCGAACGGACACCGTACCGGCTTCGTCGCTCGTGAGAATCGACGCCGCGTCGGCGGAGAACGTGAGCGTGCGTACCGCGCTCGACGGAAAGGCGCGGAATGCGCGCGTCGTTTCGCCGTCGATCCGGAGCACGACACCATCGCGCGTTCCCACCCACACCACGAACGACGACGCGTCGGAGAAGGAACGCGGCTCGAAGACGATGGCGGTGACTCGGCCCGCAAGCGACGGGATCACGATGCTCGTGGCGTCATGTTTTCGCGAAGTAATAGGTGTGCGCCGTCGTGATGTTGGGCTCGTCCGGATCGAAATCGAAGGTGCTGTACCACGACGGATGATGTCGGAGACTCGTGAAGTTCGTGTTGTAGTGCACGAACGTTTCGCTCGTCGGCCATGTGCCGTGGTCGTTCATTGCCGGCGTGTCGGCGAGGGCGCCCGTGAACCTGAATGACGCAGTGAGCAGGTTCGCCCAGTTCTCGGAACAGTTGACGTAGACGAATCCGCCCACCTTCGTCACCGATGGCGCGTAGTAGCGATAGCAGCGGAGGAGATAGCCTTGCAGTCCGATCGTATCGACCGCAGCCGCATAGTGGGCTCTCACCGTGTCGTTATGGAATTCACCGACGGTTCCAAAATTGACTCCGATGCCGTCGCCGTTCATTCGCGTGAACGCGTCCCTGATGGTCAAGGCACGCGCGACCGTGTTCGCGGGATAGTACTGAAGCGCGATCGCCTGCGTTCTCGCGTTCGCGTAGTTGAGGCGGCCGACTGCATTGACGCGGACGAACGCGCGTTGCCGGCCTTGCTTCAACGCCTCGGTAAAATCAAGCGGATCATTCGCTGGTCCAAGTAGCCAGTCGAGCTGATTGCGCGCCAGCGCGTGGGGATATCCGAACGTGTACACGCTGATCGCCCGGCCCGCATTCAGCGCCAACGCCTGCACCTCCTGATCGTCTTCGACCCATGCCGTCAGCCCGAGGACGAGGCACTTGTGCATGCCATAGCCCGGGTGCGGATTGTTGAACATGACCGCGTCGACGTCGCCATAGGTCGCTCGCACGTTCTGCCAATGGGCCGTGAGCGTCGCGTCGAATGACGTCGTCCTCCGAAGGAGGTTTTTGGCCAGCGCGGCGGCGAGCAGCGCGCGCTGGTTCTGCCCGTTCTGCCTGGCGCCGTCCGTTCGTCTCCGAATCATCATGTTCGTGCTCACCGCGGCGGGATCGGTGACATCGTACTGTGTGGCGATGATCCAGCGAAATCCCGGATTGCCGAGCGCGCTGCTGAATTTGTCGGCCAGCGCGACGGCGTACTCGTACGACGTCCCTTCGCCGACGATGAGCATTGATTTGAACGCGAAACAAAACTCGAGGACGACCGTTGCACCATGCCGCACCGAGGAGACAATGACCTGGTTGCTGGCGCGGGATTGAATCGTGACTCCTCCGTAACTTGCTTCGTCGGCGACCGCCGTCTTCCACCCGTCGACTCCGTCGATCGTGAGCCGACAAAATGAGTCGCCGGGAATGTACCCGACAAACAACGGCGTGACGCCGAATTGATGCTTCTGGATGCACGGCAAGACCACATTCGCCAACTCGACGCCCGGGGTGGCGGCCACCGTCGCGCCGAATGCCGTCGTGACCACCGCGTTCGCCGCATCGGCTCCGTCGAGCGTCGTCCAACGATTGACGCTGAGCTGCGCGCTCCACGCGACGGGCCACGTCAGCACGGTGCCGTCCGGCTTGCGCGTCTTGATGCGGGCGGTGAGTGTGAACGTGCCGCCGACCTCGACGGAGAGCGGAGTGATCGTGGTTCCCTCACCGCCCTGATCCTCCTCCGCCTCGGCGGCGACGGCGCCGGTGGTGGTCTTCGTTCCTTCCCACCGCCATCGCGCGTCGTCGAGTTGGACCTTGACGTCTACGTCGGCGAAATCGGCCGCTGAATCATACGCCAGCGTGACCTGCCCTTGATCGTCGGTACGAAGGCCGGCCGCCACCACGACTCCGATCGTGACGGTGACGTCGACTCCCACCAGCGCCGGCACGTTGTTGTTGTACTTGCTCAGCACCGTGATGCACAGGTAGCCACGCGCCGCTGGGCACACGTGAATGGCACTGCCGGGACCGGGCGGTGGCCCTCCCGCGGCGGTCACGTACGCCATGCTACCGCGACGCCATCCGCTCGAGGGTATCGATCTTCACCGCGGCAGACAGCTCGCGATCGCGGATGACAGGTGCGAGCAGAGGGTCGTCCACCGGATCGGCGCCGAGCCGCAACACGAGCAGGCAGAATCGGGTGATATGGGCGGTGACGAGGAAACCCATCGAGCGCACCTTTGGCGTTGCCGAACGCAGCAGCGCGAGCAGCTCGTCGTCCGTTTTGCCCTCGAGTACTTCCGGCATGTCCACTCGTGCGCGCGCGATGACCTTGCGAAGGAATTGCTCCCACCGCTCGTTCTCGAACACCTTCAGCTGTTCGCGGCGTATGACCAGCATGATTGAATTTGTCGAATGCGACTCAGAGTATAATAAATGTTCGCGCCAGCGCGGGCCACCTAGAAAACTCTCATCACGTCATCCACGGGTCCGGCGTCGCCGCCGGCCAGGAGCTCGACGATCTCGCGCAACGACGCGCGCTCGCCGGGAAACGCGAAACGGGCGAGCGCGTCTTCGATCGAGAGCCACGCGTGGCCTTGGTGCTCGCTGCCGATCGTGACCGGCGCGTTGGCGACGAATGCCGCGAAGACGACCGCCAGCTCGACGGCGCCGCGTTTGCGCAGATAAAACGGCTGCACGCGCACGACGTACAGCTTCTCGATCTCGAGCCCGGCCTCTTCGCGCACCTCGCGCACGGCGGCTGCCTCCGGGGTTTCGCCGGGCTCGATGTGACCGTGCACCGGCTCCCACGCCGTGGGGCAGCGTGTGTCCAGCGCGCGCTGCAACGCGAGCACGCGCCAGCCTGTCGGTGCGGCGTGAATTACGAACACATCGATCGTACCGACTTCGATCTTCGTCATGGGCGGAAAACTACCGCTGCGACGTCGCCGGCGCGCGACTGCCGAATCGAGATCGTCGCGCAAGTCGAACGTCCCACCGAGGTCGATGAGCCCTTTGATGACCTCGCGAGGAGTTTCGGCAACGGCCATCGGCGTGTCGTCCGGCGTTGCAACGCGCAGAACTTCTTCAACCGTCGTTCGCCCGGCGTTCGCGTGCGCAATGCCCGACCTCCAGAGCGAGCGCATTCCGTCGGCGCGCGCCGCGTCGGCGATGCGCTCCGTCGGCTCGCCGGCCGCGACGCGCCGCTCGAATTCCGGTGTGCCAATGAGCACTTCGACGAGCGCCAGGCGGCCGTGAAATCCCGTTCCGCCGCATGCCGCGCACGCGTCGGCCGCGCACGTGCCGGCTCCATGGCAGGTTGCGCAGATACGCCGCACGAGCCGTTGGGCCAGGACACCTTTCACGGCCGTCGCGATCTTGTAGCTGGCGACGCCGATGTCAATCAGTCGCGTGACAGCGCTCGGCGCGTCGTTCGTGTGCAGCGTCGACAACACGAGATGTCCGGTGAGCGACGCTTGCAGCGCGATTTCGGCGGTTTCACGATCGCGAATCTCACCGATCAGCACCACGTCGGGATCCTGTCGCATGATCGAGCGCAGCGCGGTCGCGAACGTCAGTCCCGCCTTCTCGTTCACTTGCACCTGAACGATGCCCGGCAGCCGA